>WNGA01003538.1_pt1 | contig 23410 bp, 19 predicted proteins | sample 5400061 | NCBI WGS metagenome assembly WNGA01 (sample SAMN13153366, study PRJNA577476) | soil metagenome | isolation source: 100 cm soil or saprolite under grassland replicate 2 | place: USA:California | collected 2016-06-15
GCGGTGAACGATTCGTACAGAGATGGCCATTCTCCTCGAGGCAGAACTTCGATAGAGTTCCTGGCGAGAGCCGCAATGGCAACTTCGTCGGGATTGGAAGGCGAGAACGCTGGTGCCCTGACGGTTGGCGCGCCAGCGCCGTTTTGTGCCCCATCGCTTCCACCTGAAAGGACCACGACACCGAGGATGATGAGCAAAACTACGCCACCCATTACACCGACTACGAACAGATCGCGCGGCCGTAACAGGGATGCATCTTGTTCGCCACCGGTCCGGAGCCGGCGGCGTCGATCGGAACGCCTATCCATTTATTCGACCCGCTACATTGAACTATGCTTGCGCATCCTTCTGGACGATACGGGCACCCAACCTTACGATACAGCGCGCGTCGTTTGCCCGCACGATTGGGCTAAAGTAGACTGAACCCGACCAAATCGGCGCTACGCTAGACAAAGAAGGATCCCGGTACCCTCGCAATGATTGAAGCAGAGGCAGAAGCGGCGGGCCTCCGCAGCGGAGATGTCTCCTCGGCCGATTCCTCGATGGATTTCGCGGTTCGGCTGCCCGCGATCGCAGTAGTGCTCGCGGCAGGCCTGCTTCTGCGCCTCGCGCTCGCCTTTCTACAATCCTTCCAGATCGACACCGGCACGTTCCACGCGTGGAGCGTTCAGTTGGCAATCCATCATGAGGAAGGACGTGGGCTGGTTGGCCCCTGGAACTTCTATGACACCGACTTCTTCACCGACTATGCGCCCGGATACATGTACGTCCTCTGGCTCCTCGGCGAACTGAACCAGATCTTTAACTTCAGCCTCAGTACCTTCGAATACATCCTCAAGCTGCCTTCGATCGCCGCCGATGTGGCGTCTGCATATATTCTCTATCTCTTCCTCAAGGACCAGAAGCCGGAATACCGGGTCGGCGCCGCTGCGCTCTATCTGCTATTTCCGCCGGTCTTACTCATAGGGCCCATCTGGGGTCAGGTAGATAGCTTGCTGGCGTTCTTCCTCCTTCTAAGCATCTACTTCATCGGCCGGGAGCGACCGCTGGCCGGCGCGCTCGCCTATACAGTGGGGTTCCTGGTCAAGCCCCAAATCATCGCCGCTTTGCCTTTTCTCGCCTTCTGGATCATGAGACGTTGCCGCACAGAAACCCCGATTCAGCCGGTCCCCCAATTCCTTACAGGGTTATCGATACTGGCCGTGGGAGCTGCGGGACTTCTGCTGGTCGATCAGGAGCCTCGCGCTGCTTATCGCATAGTGTTCGGCGGGACGATCGCCGTCGGCGGTGTCGAAGGGCTGCGCGGCCTGGCGAGTTTAGCTTTGGACCGCTGGCAGCCCTCGTTGCAGAGCGCGCTCCCCGGAAGAGACTTCCTGCTGTCCTTTCCGGCCTGGTATCGGGCGGTTGGCATGTCGTTGGGTCTGGCCCTCGTTCTCATCATCCCATTCTTCACGTACAAACCCTGGGAGATCATCGGTCAGCTATACGATGCGAATGAAGTCTACCCCGTGAACTCTTTCTTCGCCTACAATTTTTGGAATGTCGGCGGTCTGTTGAAAGGCTTCAACCCGGATATTGGTGGAGTAAACCCCAATCAGGGGACGTTCCTCGGCATCGATCACCGCTTATGGGGCATACTCTTATTCACGGCGTTCACCGCCATAACCCTTTACACAATGCGCAACAGTGAGGGCACGGGTGCCCTCGCGCTTGGCACGGCCCTCTGCGTTCTCATCTTCTACCTCTTCATGACCCGCATGCACGAACGCTATCTGTTTGCTTTCTTTCTGCCGTTTCTCGCCGCCACGGTTGCTCTCCGCAGTCGTGTCCTGTTTGGCCTCTTCGCTGCAGTCGGCTCGATCCATTTCCTCAACCTCTACCATGTTTACGTGTATTACCAGTGCGATCCTACCCACCAGTGCGAGCTGAAATGGGGCAGTTTCTATAAGTGGTTCGAACAGACGAGCAACCTGGGCACGGGCTTGGACACGGTGCAGTTCTTGTCCATTCTCTTGGTGGCCTCGCTCCCCCTGCTCTTCGCGTCCGCATATGCCGTCGCCAGCCGCGCACGTTGGGTCGGAGCGACCTGAAGGTGCCTGACGGCGCCGAAGCCGCAACGGAAGCCAGGGCTGCGGCCCCTGCACGTGACATAACTCTGCCCCGAATCACCGTTGCTCAAGTTGCACTTGCCGTCATACTCCTGGTGGCCTTCGTTACTCGCTTCGGGCGGCTCGCCACACCGAACGAGTTCTACTTCGACGAAATATATTTCGTCAGGGACAGTGGACAACAAATCTATCGGGGAGATCCGTCCGCCTGGGAGTTCTATGGTCACGAAAACACTCATCCACCGCTCTCGAAACTCTTCGTGGCCGGCGGAATCGCAATCATCGGCGCTGCTGACGAAGTTGCTCCGCCCCTGGTGCCGGGTGACGGGGGCATTGAGAACGCCTTCGCCTGGCGATTCTTCGGCGCGCTCGCGGGCTTTGGAGCCGTCGTCTTCATGTATCTTCTTGCCCGAAAGCTCTTCAACAGCGAGATCGCGGGCCTGACCGGTGCCTTTCTCCTCACGATTGATGGCCTCGCCTTTGCTCAATCGCGGATCGCCACTCCAGATACGTATGTGCTGTGCTTTATGCTGGCGACTGTCTACTTCCTCGTATCGGACCGCTTTCTGTTCTCAGGCATCTTCTTTGGCGCTGCGGTCGCCTGCAAGTGGGTAGCGGCACTGACCGCCGTGCCCATCCTTCTCTACCTGATCTGGCTGTTGCTGACAAGGCTGCGAGATGCGCGTTCGGATCGCCGGGCCGCGTGGTTCGAGATCACTCTACCGTCGGGACTTACCGCGCTCTACATGGGCCTCGCGCTCGTCGTACTGGGGTTCTTGAGCAAACATCCGGATAGGGCACCGGGGCTCTTTGACGGACTCGGCCCAATGGACCTGTTGGGCTGGATGCTGACCGTGGCAGGTGGCTTGACCATAGCCGGAAGCCTGATCGGCCTCATAAGGGAATATTCTGCGCGGCGGGAAATTCGCTTGTCGCCTCCTGGGAAGATCGCCCTGGAGGTCGCGTTGGTCCTCGGAGTCTTCTTCATCCTGGTCCCCGGCTTCATCTACTTCCTTACGTACTTACCCTTCTTGCTGAACCCTCCGTCTGTCGAGGCGATGGGGGGACGTGGCTTCCTGGGACTCGGCCAGGTCATTCGTCAGAACCGCCTGGCCTTCGACTTCCACTCGAACCTCACCCAGCCGCACCCTTATTCTTCGAGTTGGGACCAATGGCCGATCATGGGGCGGCCGGTCTTTTTCTATCTGGGCACTGGATACGCGAAGATCTACTCACTCGGCAACCCGATCATCTTCTGGGCCGGCCTGCCCGCCATCGCGTTCGCGCTCTGGCAGGGGCTTCGACATGTGACCGCCCGCATAGACATGAAGGGCACCCTTTATCTCCGTGGACGCATCCCGACCACACAAGCGGTGCTGCTCTTTGTCGTGTTGTGCTACCTCGGCTTTTGGCTCCCCTGGGCTTACCAGCAGGAAACTGGAGGACGGGTGCTCTTCATTTACCACTACCTCCCGGCTCTCGCTTTCGCCATTCTGGCGCTCTCCTATGCCGTACACTGGCTCTGGCACCGACCGGATCGGGCACCCGGTGCGCTATTAGAGCAGGGAACGGCGGAGGAAGCTACACGCGATGTCTTGCTCGGGATCCTGCTCGTCTCCACCGGAATCATCCTCGTCGCGCTCAACTCTGTCCTATCAGGCGAAGACATTGCCGACGCCGTCTTCGTCGTCGTGATCACTGCAGGCGCGCTTCTCATCGCACGCGGCGTCGCCCGGGGGCCGCTGAATTATAGTAAGGCCGCGGCCGTGATCTTCCTTGCCTGCGCGGCGGCGACGTTCGTGTACTTCTACCCACACCTCGCCGCTATCGATGTCCCGGAATGGCTGGAACGCACGTATTACTGGGACTGGTTGCCCGACTGGCTCGGCTTCAACTGGCACTGACGGTCTGCCGCATATGCGGCGCGCACGTTCGTCATTCAGCCTTTGTTTCCGTGCTTACTGCTTCGGTGGGATCAGACGTTTGATCTCTTTATCGTTGCTGTAGTAAACGGTCCCGTCGGGGCTTACAGCCAGACTCAGCCGGCAGTCCTTGACTACCGTATCGTCGGTCGTGACTTGATCAAAGGCGGCGCCTGAAAGCACCACGTGCCGCATCCTGGGCTGCGCCGGGCCGTTCGCAGTAGTCGATGCAAGCTGGCAGACTAGGAGTGAGTCGCCCAGAGTAGAGTACTTCGCCGCCGAAACGAAGGCGAGGGCGGAAACCTCCACGAACGAAAGGAAGTCGCCTGGCTGCTTCCCCTCCCGCGCGAAATAGTGGATCGCTTGCGTTTGGCCGCCGACACCACACTCGGGATACGGGAAGTCCCCAACCTTGGGCCATCCATAGTTGCCGCCCGCCACTACGATATTCAGCTCTTCGCAGCTCACCGGCGTGTTGTCGGTGCCGTAGATCTTGCCCGTCTGAGGATGAAAGGCAAAGTCGAACGGTTCACGGAAGCCATACGCGAATATCCGTGGGTCGGCGTCGGCTCGATCGAGGAAAGGGTTACCGGGAGCAGGTGACCCGTCCTCCTTGTTCACGCGCAGCAGCTTGCCGACGGGTGTGGTCAGATTCTGCGATGGGTGATCCGGCGCAGTGAACTGAACGTCGTAGTCTCCAAGGCTGAGATACAGGAAGCCGTCTGGTCCGAAGTGGATCCTGCCATTAGCGTTGAAGCCTGGATGGTCGATAAGCGTGTTGGGTAGGTCGCCGATTATGATCTTGGATTCCTCGCCCTTACCGTTCCGGTCCGTGAAACGAATCACAACCGGCTGGGCGATTGTCCGCTGTACAGTGCTTGGCGACGCGGTACTGCCCGGAGCCGGTGTCACGGTCTCCTCTTGCTGACTGACCAACTGCGTGTAGTAAGCGTAAACGTAGTGGTTCTGCTCAAAATCCGGGTCTAGCGCCAGGCCCGTCAGTCCCCACTCCAGATAGAGAGCAGGATCCACGTGCGCGAAAGGCTCGGCCTGCGGCGAGCCGTCGGCCTTGATGATGCGGATATCCCCAGTGAACTGCTGGGCGAAAAAGAGACGGCCGTCTGACGCAAACTCCATGGCGGAGACCCCGTCCGCCTGAGTCACGCGCTCAGATTTGACGCCAAACGGGTTGCTCTCGCCTCCGCATGCAGATGCCAACGAAGCAAGCATGACGCCAAGGCCGGCGCAGGCGACTACGGCAGCCCATTTAGCCATTGCTGTGAATATAGCAGGGGCTCTCAACCTAAGACCAGCAGGGCGATCCGCAAGCCGTTCGCCGCCACCTGCCGTGCTATACTGGGCGATACTGTGACGCCGAAGGCCGACTCTACTGACCGAATCCCCGCATCCCTCATTCTTCCTGTGTACAACCACGAGGAGAGACTAACGGAGGTATTAGACGATATCCGTTCCACCATGGATGGCAGGGAGTACGAGATCATCGTCGTCTTTGACGTGAGCAGTCCCGATCTCCTGGACTCTGTCCAGGCCGAACAGGAGCAGCTCCAGAAACAATACGGTGCACGCAGCGTCACTCGGCTCAACGAGCGTGGATTCGGCAGTGCCTTGCGCGCGGGTTTCGAGGCGTCGAGAGGTGAAATCATCATCCCTATCATGGCAGACTGCTCGGACGATATCGCCGCCATTCCTCGCATGCTCGAAGGCATCTCGGCCGGAGCCGACATCGTAGGCGGGTGCCGTTACATGCCCGGCGGCGGCATCGTTGGAGATACGCCGAAGCAGAAGCTCTCTCGACTGTACTCCCTGCTCATGGGCACCGTAAGCTCCGTCTCCGCGAGGGATGTCTCCAACGGCTTCAAGGCCTTCAGAAGGGAAGTCTGGGAGACAGTTCAGAATGACTCGCCCTGGTTTGACATGTCTGTTGAGATGACCGTGAAAGCAGCCGAGCGCGGGTACCGCATCGCGCAGGTGCCTACTGTGTGGACCAACCGTAGTGCCGGGCGATCGCAGTTCAGTATGCTCGCGGAGTTCCCAAGGTATAGCCGATGGCTCTTCTACGCAGCCCGGCACGTCCCGTCTCGCTCATTCATCTTCGGGGTCACGCTGGGTGCCAGTTCCGCTTTCCTGATAGGACGCGCGCTCTCCGCGCTGGCGGGCGGGCGGAACTCCAGGTCCAGCAGGTAAGAATTCGTAGCGGCTTCCAAGTCGGGGGAGAGATTATGGAACCGGTCGAACTATTAGAAAAGGTCCGCCGGCGCGATTTCTCCGTCGGCGTCGTCGGCCTCGGTCGCGTCGGCCTCCCCCTTGCTCTCGCCTATGCCGTGCGCGGCATCCGCACCTACGGGGTCGACCTCGACGAAGCGCGGCTCGCTGCCATCCGCAACGGGGAGATGCCCTTCCAGGAGATTGACGGCCAGGAGGCGATGCTGCAGATCAAGGATAGCGACATCCTTCAGGTTGCCGCTAACTACGATATCTTGCACGCCGCCGACGCCATCTTCATCACTGTAGGCACTATGCTCAATAACGAGATGCGACCCGACTACCAATATCTGGAGAGGGCCCTCGCCAACCTCGCAGGAATCCTTCACCCCGTCCAACTAGTGATGCTGCGGAGCACGGTCGCTCCAGGCACGTTGAGCAAGCGAGTGGCCCCATTCATGGCGCGCCATCTTCAGCTCCGTCCCGGAGAGGACATTCTTCTTGCCTCAGCGCCTGAACGCATCGCCGCTGGCTTTGCACTTCGGGAGCTCCCTGGACTGCCCGAGGTAGTGGGCGGCATAAATGACGTCAGCACAGAGGTCGCCTCTGAAGTTCTCAAGACGCTCAATCCAGATAAGAAGGTCTTCAAGACCAGTCCAGAAGGCGCCGAGCTCTCCAAGCTCTTCACGAACGTTTATCGCTACGTCACTTTCGCGCTCGCTAACGAGTTTGCTCTTCTCGGTGAGGTGCACGGGGTCGATGCTCACCAGATAATCCAGTTCGCCAATCAAGACTACCCTCGCGGTGGCATTCCCCGCCCCGGCCCCTGCGGCGGACCTTGTCTTGCCAAAGATGGCTACTTCCTCGTTGAAGACCTGACTTTCCCAGACTTCATCCTCACCGCCTGGAAGCTCAACGAAGGCGTGCCTGCGCATGTGGTCCGCCGGCTCAAGCACCGCCTTCAGCAGCATGGCCAGCCGCTCGTCGGCGCGCGCGTCTGCGTCCTTGGCCTGGGCTTCAAGGCCGAGAGTGACGACACCCGCCAATCGCCCGCTGTCCGTATCATCGACCTGCTCCGAGCCGAGGGGGCGGACGTCGTTGTCTCCGACCCCTTCCACGAAAGCGCTGATATTGCTACGGGTGTTGAAGGCGCCGCCGCTATCGTTCTCGCGACAAATCACGCCGCCTTCCGCGACGTGCCCGCAATGGCTCAAGTCAAGAACGCAAACCCGCGCCCGGTTCTCGTCGATTGCTGGGGCGACTGGGACACGGAACAGACCCGGGCGGCTGGATTCGAACTCATCGTCTTCGGCAAGGGGGAGGAAGAGTGATCCTTGTCACCGGTGGCGCCGGCTTCATCGGCGGTGCTGTTGTCCGGAGGCTGCTTCGGGATGGCCACGACGTCCGCGTCGTCGATGACCTCTCCAAAGGCTATTCCAACCTCGATCCGTCCCTCGCGGTTGAGTTCACCCAGGCGGACCTTCGTGAACCCGCAGAGGTCGAGCGCGCCTTCGACGACGTCGACATCGTCTTCCACCTCGCAGGCAAAGTGGGTGGTATTAAGTACTTTCATGACCACCCCGCAACTATCCTCAACCTGAACAATCAACTCCTGGCCAACATCTTCACTGCTGCCGCCGCACGCAACGCTAAGGTCGTCTACGCCTCATCATCCGTCGTTTACGAACGCGCCAGTGAGTTCCCCTCCCCGGAAGAGGCCGTGTTCGAGATGCCGCCTCCCCGCACTCACTACGGTTTTTCCAAACTCACCGGCGAGTACTACTGCCGGGCTTTCCAGGAAGAACACGGCGTCCGTTACACGATTTGCCGGCCCTTCAACGCCTACGGCCCCGGTGAATACCCGGAGGACGAACCCGGCGTCGCCCACGTCGTGCCGGACCTCGTGGGCAGGACGGCACGCGGCGACTATCCTCTTGAGATACTCGGCTCCGGCAAGCAAGTCCGCTGCTTCACATACATAGACGATGTCGCCGACGGTATCGTCACCGCCGGCCTCGATCCCCGCGGCGAGAATGAGGACTTCAACGTCGCCGATAATTCCGCTGTCGACATTGAAGAGCTCGCCCGCAAAATCTGGCTAGTGTGCAACCGCAAGGAGCCCTTCAAACTTACTCACTTGCCGCCCATGACACACGATGTGCAACGCCGCGTCCCGGACGTCAGCAAGATAGAGCGCGTTCTTGGCTGGCGCGCGCAAACACCGCTCGAGAAGGGCTTGCGCCACACCCTTGAATGGCTTCGAAATTCAGTGCAGGCTGCCTAACGACGACCATGGAAACCAGACCAGACTCCTACTCACTAACCGACCTCTATGACCAGAGGTACACCGACAAGGAACGGGCGGAGAAGAGGGCCGTCTGGAAAGTCCTCTGTGAGGACTTCTTCCAGAGGTACGTGCTGGACACTGACACGGTGCTGGACCTCGGCGCGGGTTACTGTGAGTTCATCAACAACATTCGTTGCGGCAGGAAGTATGCCGTTGATCTCCGCCAAGAGGCGGTGCAGGCAGCCGCACCTGATGTAAAGGTCATCTTGCAACGCGCGAACGATCTCTCGGAGATAGAAGACTCGTCGATTGACGTCGTCTTCTCCAGCGCCATGTTCGAACACATCAAGAGCAAGGATGAGCTGATATCCATCCTGCTAGAAATCCGGCGCATCCTGCGTCCTGACAAGCGGCTTCTTGTACTCATGCCGAATATCCGCTACGCCTACAAGGAGTACTGGGACTTCTTCGATCATCACCTTCCGCTCAGCCACCTGAGTCTTACGGAGGCGCTCCAGATGACCGGCTATGATGTCAAAGAGGTGCGCACTCGATTCGTGCCATACACCATTAAGGGATATCTACCCAAGTCACCGTTCATACTGCGTCTCTATCTGCGCCTTCCATTTCTGCATCGTTTCTTCGGCAGGCAGATGTTTGTCGTGGCCGCTAAGTCCTTGGCCCAGCCGTCCCCGGTGAGCCGCGAGCTGTAGCCCCTTCTAGGCAAATCTGAGAGCTTCTCATCCCGTGGTTGGGCTCTCTGGTTCGGGCACGTCGCTGGCGGCGGCCTGATCTCCGATTTCGTTCGCGGAGAGCCCGACTAGCCAGATTGAGACGAGGCCAGCGCTTACCATGGAACCTATGATCAGCGCATGTAGTGCGAGAGCGTAGGCTGTGGCCACGGCGGCATCCACACCGGCGAAGATCAGAGTTTGCCGCACAAGGAATTCGAATGAGCCCAATCCTCCCTGCGTCAGCGGCACCGAGAACGCCAAATTAGCGGCAGCGGTTACCAGGAGATAAGTATCGAAGCTTTCATCAATGTGAAACGCTCTTCCAACAACGAGATAGGCAGTGGCGATGGCCAGCCAGAATCCTATAGTAGTCACCAAGACGGCAGCCGCGACCTCCGCTGAACGCAGTCCCCTTGTGCCCCGCAGAAAAGAGGAGATCCAGCTCCGCAACTCCTCACGCCAACGTTTGGGAGCACGATCCACAATGAAGTCGGCTAATTGCGCGCTCTGCGCCTGCCAGATGGCGGCGGCAACGAGAGCCAGGCTCGCTCCCACGAAGACCACTCCTGAGACCAACGCGATTTCCCAGATACCCTCTCCCCTATTCATCACCCCTATGAAGATGAGCAACACGCCTACGAGCACGGTCCCATCGAGGACGTGTTCGACCACGAGAGTCCCCAGGCTCGCGGCGCGGCTGATCCCTTCACGACGCTTGAGCACGACCGCTCGCAGGACGTCTCCTCCCCGCAGTGGTAGCACGCTGTTGCCCAGGTGGCCGATAAAGACTACCGGATAAAGCCTTCCAGCAGGTACGTCTGCCATTGAACGTAGGAGGTAACGCCACCTCACGGCCGAAAGCCAAATCGCCAGCAGGAACAGCAAAACGGCCAGCGGAATAAGCGCGTAGTTGGCCTGCTCCAGGGCATCAGCGGTTTCACCAAGGTCGGTTTGATACAGAATAAAGGCAAGAACTGGCACGGCTACCAGAAGGCCTAAGGCCGTCCGCCGCCAGATTGGTGCCATCAGATGTTCCTCAAAATATGCCGGGAATACAGGTCTCGCTCTCTAGTAATACGCAGCCGAGCAGCTCTGCTGCCCGTAAGTCTTAGTGAGCGGTATAATCCCTAGTCAAAGATACAAGCTGAGAGATGGCGACGGAAATTCGCAAAGTCTCGGGCCTGCCTGCGAAAGGCAGGCTCAGTCACATCAAAGGGCTGTTGACGCCCGGATCAGCGCGCTGGCTGGGCGTTTTCCTTCTTTTCCTGATAGTAGCCGTAGTCGAGACCTGGCCCCTTATTCTGCACATCGATAACAGCAATATGGATTCGCCCCGAGGTCCGCTCCCCGATATCTATAACCACATCTGGCACTTACGGTGGGTCAAGCAGGCCTTCATCGACTTCCAGACGAACCCTCTGCACACTCGTTACCTCTTCTATCCCGATGGGGAGAACCTCTATCTGACGCCAGTGATGTTCGTGAACGGCATCATGACGCTACCGCTACAGATCGCGACCGACAACATCTTCCTTTCGTGGAATATCGTGGGACTCCTCCTTTTTGCCTTGAGTGGTCTTTGTACCTATGCTCTCGCCCATCGTTTGACCGGTAATCATGCCGCCTCCATACTGGCGGGCTTCATATTCGCATTCAGTCCATTTGTGATGATGCAGTTCACAACGGGCAGGTGGAGCATATCGACCACCTGGCCGATGCCCCTGATAGCTCTCTTTCTCTTGCGCTTCCTGGATAACGGCCGCCTGCGAGAGGCGATCGTCGTCGCGGCGCTGTGGCTGGCGCTCCTTTACAACTTCCAGGAATACGCGATGGACGCGGCGCTATTCCTGGGGATATTCGTGCTTTTCTGGGCGGTGCTGTACCTGAAGCGTGGCGACCGGCAGCGCCTGGAGAGCCTGGTGCGGGGAGCGGTCCTCATCGGCGTGGTGTGGCTCGTCGCCGGCGCTCCCATGCTCATCGGGGCGATCAAGGACGTGCGGAGCGGGCAGTATGTGCTGCCTCAGCAGGCTGAGTTGTTTTCTGCGGATCTTCTCTCCTTCGTAACGCCGAGCCCGCTATGGGGGCCGGGTGAGGACCCGAACTCGGTGGCCATTCCTCCCCATGACATCGTTGGCAGTGCGGAGAACACCCTCTACTTGGGCGGTGTTCCGCTGTTGCTGGCGACCCTCGCGCTAGTGACCGTTCGCCGGAAGCCCCTGGAGGTTCTGCTCTGGGGGGTAGTCTTTGTGCTTTTCCTCGTGCTCACGGTCGGGCCGTATATTTACGTGGACCAGGAGAAGGTGCTGGGGGGGATCCCCATGCCGTACCAGATCTATGATCAACTCCCCATCTTCGGCGGACGGCGGGTACCGCCGCGTATGATACCGTTCGCACTCCTCGGCCTCAGCATGCTGGCCGCTCTGGGATTCGATTCACTGACGTCCTGGCTGCGGCGAATATATCGGCCGTTGGTCCCCCTTGCGTTTGTTCTGCTGTTTAGCCTAGTTGCGCTTGAATACTGGAATCCGCCGGTCCATCTCTCTCACCTGCCGAGGCCCGCCATCCTGAAACAGATCAGAGACGAACCCGGAGACTTTGCGGTCCTGGACGCTCCGCTTGGACGCAGGACGGGGTGGAGCTTCAACGGGTCATTCGAGGCGGCCAACACCGCCGATTATTACGCAGCCCTTCATGGTAAGCATGCGTTCGGCGGATTCGAGGCCCGCGTCAGTGAGCATAATCTTGCCTGGCTCCGTAAGGAACCCGGATTGCGCTACCTGGCATTCCCCTTCGAACCTCCATTGGCAGACGATCTCGATCCGGCTGCCGTCAAATCCGTCTTTAGCAAATATGAAATAAAGTATGTCATCCTCCATAAGACGGGACCTCACAACGACGAAGTCCCAAGCGGCCAGCCGGTCGACTCGCCCGAGCGGCTGGATCAGATGGACCGCTATATCCGCGGCGTTGTCGGGTTCACGGTCGTCGAATCCGACCCGAGCATGACCGTCTATCGCAATCCGGATTTCCCGTGAGCGTTCCGCCAATGACGGGCTGGCAATTCGGGGCGCGGATCTAGCTACGCCTCGAGAAGGAAAGGAGCACGATGTACGTGAACTGCCGAACGAGTGTGGTCTCTTCTTCTCAGGGGAAATTACCTGCTATAATCCCGCCCATGGCAAGAACCCGGGCAGTGACGGCGCTCTCCCTCTCTCTACTGTTCCTCATCGCCGCGTGTGGTGGGGACGGAGAGGATAACCCTTTCGGCGTCAAGTCAGAGGTTGTGACGCCAGCTGACTTCCCTGTTTCGCTGGCTTTCGCCCCGGATGGCCGCCTCTTTTACGCTGAGCAGTTAAGCGGCAACATTAGAATCGTCACAGCGGATGGAGAACTGCTTCCGGAACCCTTCGCACATATCGACACCCTCTCCGGCAGCGAGTGGGGCCTCACGGGGCTTGCCATAGACCCGGACTTTGAGAGTAACCACTACGTTTACGCCTACTTTACGCAGGCCGTTCAGACGGAACCGAAGATCGGGACGCCCGCAGTCGTCCGCTTAACGGATGCGAACAATAAGGGAACAGAGCCGCGGACTATGGTAGGCGATATGCCGGAATCGGATCCAGACCATATCGGCTACAACCTCAATGGCCGCATTGCCTTCGGTCCGGATGGATTCCTCTACCTCAGCGTCGGAGACTATGACTCGCCGCTATTTAATCCTCAAGACCTGAGCATGCCACTGGGCAAAATCCTGAGGGTTAACAAAGAAGACGGTTCCCCGGCGCCGGGCAACCCGTTCACAGACGACCCGGCAGCCGATTCCCGCATCTTTGCCTATGGGTTCCGCGAGCCGTTTCCGTTTGCGTTTGAACCGACGACGGCTCAGCTCTACGGAACGGATAACACCCCGGTGAGCTGCGAGGAGCTGAACATCATCGAGAGTGGCGGCAATTACGGCTATCCAGACGTCGGCCAATTCCCATTCGCGGACTGCCAGTTCGGCAGCAACAACCACGGTATTTACTTCTTCGCCAAAAAGGATATGCAGCCCGAGAGCTTCCTGTCGAATACGTACGTCTCCGGCCTTGCCTTCGTCTCCGCCGCTGAATATCCATCAATTGGCGACGCGCTTCTGGTCTGCGAATCAGAAAAGGACACACACACTCTTCGTCGTTTGACTCTCGGCGGCGCTAAGCTTGATCAGGTTACCGCTTCTGACATTGTCGTCAAGGACTGCAACCGCGATGTTGCAGTCAGCCCTGACGGCACGATCTTCTACAGCAGCGACACAGAGATCCGGCGTCTAACGTTTGAGCCGACCCCTGCGGAGCAGTAACGCGTCTGAAGACGCGCCTACCGCCGTTTCGACTTCTTGGGCTTTCCGCGCCGGCGCCTCTATCAACCGGTCCGCGAACGGTATCAGCAGGACTACAGGGGCCACCGCTGCGAAGGAAGCGTAGGTTGTCCACCGAGCAAACAGCATCACGAGGAACCACGCGCAAGCACCAAATAGTAGTGCGCGAGATGGGCGCTTCACGCCGGCGATCAGTCCAGCGAGGACCGCGGCGATCATTACGCCAAGGTCGATTGGGACGAGGGCGTCGCCAAGGGCATCGTCTGCATTCCACCCCTGCCAGCGCAGCATGAACGACCAGACGTTCCATCCGTCTATCCCGAGGGCCGTGGGAGAAAAGCGTGACACAAAGACGACATCATCGAGAAACGCCGATGGCGACGCTATGAAGAACGGAAGGCTAACGGCACCTACGTATACGACACAAACTGTCGCATACAGGATCCAGGCAGGGACTGATAACGACCGTTTTCCCCAGGCTGGTATGGAAAGAAGCCACGGTTGGGAAGCGACGTAAGCGACCAAGAGCGGCCAAAACGGCAGTACGTGCTGCTTGAAAGCGAGAGCCTCTCCCATCATCAAAGCGGCGAGAAAGAGCACCCAGCCGTTCGATCGCCTCTTTGCAACCAGCAGCAATAACACACTTACAAACATCAGGGCGCCTGCGCTTGTGTCGTTGCTGCCGTCGGTAGCCAGAAGGATGAGCGGAGGGGCGGCCGCATATAGGCCCATCGTCGCAACCGGCCAGTCGTCTCTGGTGAGCCATGCCACCCACGCAAGTCCAGCCAGAACGACGCCCGAGGAGAAGACCTCGGTGGCGCGCACGTTGTCCAGCAGGAAGCCCGGCACGTAGTAGAGAAGGTTGCCTGGTGGGTACGCGAACGCGTTTCCGGTACCCGGTGGCGCGACATATATCTGTCCGTATGGGTTGCCGCCGCCAAATAAGCGGTCTATCGCCGCGTCCGTTACCGGCAGGACGTCGGACCCCAGGCCACGGTCCATGAAAAGGTAGCGAGTGATCACGCCAAGGAGTAGCAGGTAAACGGCGGCGATCCAGGGCCGCCGCGTGAATCCGGTCGCAAGCAGGACCAAAGGTGCAATCAGGACTAGGCCAAAGAGAGTGATAGGCCTAGGCTCACCCTGCGATCCGGCAAGCGTGAAGAAAGCGATCGCCACGCCGATCAGTGAGGCCTCGACTCCCCTTACGCCGTTTCTCATCAGCGCTATTAGCTATCTGATCGTCGGCAACCCAAAGTAAATAACGTTGCGCCGGTGCGCACAACTAGACGGGGGCAGCTGTAGCTGACAGCCGATCGGGCAGGGGGTCCCCGAATGCCGGAAAGCAGCTACCACAGCAGCTGCCTCCAGGCACAGCCGGGGTCATCGCGTACCGCTGCCCTCCGCCCGAAATTATCTACGTTCTGCTCAGGCACCTATCTGTCAAATTGACGAATCCGGTAAACTCGGTCGAGTATATCCTAAAGGGAGATCATGTGGCGATTAATCGAACGAAGGATGAAGCCCGGCCCGCCGGGAGTCAGCGGATTGCGAAATAGCGGGTCGCAGGCGCCCAACTCACCGGTGTCCTTACCACGGATCTTGGATAGACGGTCGTCTGTACGCTGCGAACGAGCGATTTCACCTGACCGGGTAATCCGACCGGTGCCAGGACTCGTATCGTTGACCTCACGACGATGGTCCATCGTGCTAACTGGTTCTTGCCTTGGATCACTGCCGGGCGTTTCCGTGACCGTCAATGCCGCTGACTAAAGAAGGCACACGGGCTCGCGTTCTTAGCCTCCGGGAGTCGTCTTGGATGGAGCGGGCAAACGTCATCTTTGCTCGCATTCCACTAACTATCTATCTGAGCGTTGCCCTCTTCGTTGTGACCTTCATCGCCTACCATTACACTAGTTTTCCGACTCCGGCTGATCAGTTTGTTTACCTTGCGCGCGCGTTCCTCCACGGCAGTCTCGCTCTGCAGGATGGCGGTGGACTAACCCTCGACCCGCTCAACCGCCCGTTTGAGCTCGCCACGAAAGATGGCAAGTGGTACGTAATGGAGCCGCCGATGCCGGCCCTCATAATCCTCCCTGGCGTGCTCATCTTCGGGACGGCTATGAGCCAGACCCTAGCGTCCGTAACGGTCGGCGCACTGAACGCTCCAGTCGTGAATGCAGTCGTCAGGGAGGTAAGACGGAAACTGAGCGACCACCTTTGGCTCACCGCTCTCCTCATTTTCGGTAGCATTTACTGGTATGCTGCCGTCAGCGGTGGCGTCTGGTACTTCGCCCACGCCTGCGCCGTCCTTTTTCTCTTCGCCGCCATCTACTTCACTCTCGTCAAGAAGAACCCACTCCTTGCGGGAGCGTTTCTCGGAGCGGCCTACATGTCCCGGCTGGTCACCATTCTTGCTCTTCCCTTCTTTATCATCATGTTCTCTGACCTCTGGCTTCCGGAATCGAAAAAGGGAAGATCCCCCATCGCAAGAGTGGACGTGGTGCCGCTGATTAAACTTGCGACCGGCCTCGGCTTCTTCCTGCTGCTAAACCTCAGCTACAACTTCCTCCGTTTCGGAACATTTTGGGATGCCTACCACTACAGCCCAGCCATCGAGGCGGAGCCCTGGATCCACACTCACGGTCTCCTCCATTACTCATACATGCCGCGCCACTTCCCGTATATCTTTAGCAACTTTCCAGCCTTCCAGTCTGATCCGCCCTTCGTTCTCGCTCCAGAATTTGGCGGGATGGCCATCTGGGTCACCACTCCCGCCTTCATCTATTCGCTCTTCGCAGACATCAGGAGTAGGCTCCTGGTTGTCAGTGCCTTGATAGTCTTCCTGATTCCCGCAACATACTTCCTCCTGTCGGCCAGAGGCATGCCGCTGGAGGGTCAGATCGATATGCGGTACGGGATGGAGTATTACCCGTTTGCCATTTTGGTAGTGGCTGCAGTCTTGGCTTCGATCAGAAACGCGAACAGATTGGCCTTCGCCTGCTGGGCGGCGATTATTCCGATGGCCCTCACACACTTCAGCTACGCAACACAGGGCTGGGCTCAGTTCGGCTACCGGTTCGCCCTCGACTACTACCCATTCCTCTTCTTGCTAATGGTCATGGGAATGGGGCCGAACCTCAAGTGGCACCACAAGCTCCTCATTGCAGTCAGCGTCATCATTAACCTCTGGGGTGTACTCGCCATCTATGAGTTCCAGCCTCACCACTTGTTTGACCTCACTTGGACAACAGGCTAATTCGCCCCACGTCTCAGCGCCCGCCGCTTCGCCCGCGGATGAGCCTAAATGACAATCGGGGTACCCTTCGTTCAGCCCCGGGCTTAGTTAGGCGCTCTCGAATGCTCGCGCTCCACCTTCCTCGCGGACGCCTGGTTTGCATGAAGTCCTAGAGAGAAGGAGTATGACGAAGACACGAACGCAGACGTCCCCACCAAGAGACGGTACATCGAGAAAGGCGGGCTGCATTGGATTTGGATCAGAGGCGGTGGCAGATCCGGCCGGGACCAGGATCCGGCAGGACCGTGATCATACGTGGTATAGAGAATGCGGACAGGTCAAGGCAGCCAAATAGTGCCATGTCACCTTTAACGGTTCGCGTGAACGAGCTGGTAAGGCGTTTGTTTGACCGGCTGCCCGTCTCACCAACGCTGATCAAATTCCTGATCGTGGGCGGTGTCGGCTACCTAGTCAATCAGGCCGTATTGTTTCTCCTATACGATTCGCCCATAGGATTTGCGCTACCCGCTCGTGGAACGGATCTGCGGTTCATATTCTTCACAATCTCTGATGTAAAGCTCCTGATAGCTTCAATAGTCGCGGTAGAGACCGCGATTGCATCCAATTTCTACTGGCATACGCGTTGGACGTTCCGGCACCGGCTGCGCCCCAGATCATTGCCGGTCCGCTATCTCATTTTTCACTGCACTTCCATAGGAAGCCCTGTGATCTCAGTGGCTGCCGTAAACATCCTTACACCCGTGCTCGGCATAACGCCCTATGCGTCGAACACTCTTGGTATCTGCTTGGGTGCCTTTTGGAACTGGGCCTGGAATACCCTGGTTATCTGGCCGAAGAGACCAGCGTCAGAAGCTTTCCCATAGGCGGGCAGCCTTCGCGTTCTGCGTGCGCCGCCGGCGATCGGACGAGGATGAAGCCCTATATCCTCCTTCTACCACCCGTATGCGTTCGCCCAGTGTCGGCCCCAAAAACCAGCAACGATTGATATCCCGACGAGGAATATCTGTATGCCTCTGGAAGTTCGCGATTGGTTATCGTCGAAACCCCATGCGGTCAGTATCAGGAGGAACGGCGCAAAATCCAGCATGAACCTGTAACCGTACTGCACCCAGCCTTGCGTGTAGTGCAGAAGCAGTGGAATCGAGATCAATCCAATCGCCAGCCAGAGGGCGGGCTTCGCTGCATCCCGTCTCTTGACCAAGAACGCATAAACGAAAGCGGGTGAGGTCAAGACCATGCTCATTCCATAAGGAGAAGGCCGGAACACCGACCAGTCCGGCACAAACTGCGGGGGCATCAGAAACATGGTGTAAAGATGCAGCGGAATGTTGCGCACATCTATCAGGCCAAAGCGCTCTGCGCCCGGGTTCTCTTTCAAGTAGAAGCTGTATTGCAAGCCAGCGTAGCTGTCCCAAACGTACTCGTAGCCTGTGTAAAGAGGGTCGTCGAATCGGGCAATGTTGTACACAAACCAGAAAATGACGAATGGTAGTAGGCCGGCAAAGATTTGGCTGGCATCAAATATCGTTCGTCTGTTAAACAGCGCCTCTCGGCTCAATAAGGTTCCGTGTCTCCTCACGATCAGCCAGTAGAGGAAGAAAGGAGCGGACAGTATCATCGGCTCCCTGGCTAGGAATGCGAAACCCAGCAATATAGCGGGCACAACGGGGGGGGCCCGTTTAAACAGCGCGATCAATGCCAGGAGCAGGAAGGTGAGCCCAACGACGTGGTTGTAGAACCACACGGTGCCGGTGGTGGCCGAGTAAAAGAGCGGTGTCCCGAAGGCGAAAAACGCCGTTACCAGCAACTTCGTGTTCCTGCTGACGCCCAGCGCGCCCATGAGGTACCAAAACAGGACCACGTTGATCGCACCCAAGGCCATCGTGAAGTAAGCGCCGCCAGAATGACCGTCGCCCCATGCCGGCCAGATGGCCACGAACGGCACGAGTATGAGGGAGGGTCCTATTGGGAACGGGAGGTACCTGTGTTCGCCCCTGGGAACTACATCCTGGTAGTAGCCGGGGATGCCCGTCCCGCTCACGTCAAGCGTGCCGTCAAGAAGCGCCTTTGCCCCATAGATCTGGTGCTGGTACCACGCGATCGGGTGAGGATTGGACAGGTAATAGCCCAGAAAGCTGACGGCAAAAATAACGATGGGGACCGCCAACAAGCGGGCACCAGAAATCGCCCAGGCGGGAGTCAGCTTGAGGCTCACTTCAAGAGTGCTCATTTGCTCCGAGGCTCGTATCTTCGTCCGACAACGGTGAACGGTGTCATCGATCGGCGGGCCGCCTTAAAGATACATCTTACGGCACCTCGCACAACCAAGCCACTTCGCTCACAGCATCTGGGCGCTCTTAATCCGCCGCCCATTCAAGGCGGAGAGCGCCTTTGGGGTTCGGTGCGAGGTGGAAGCAGGGCTGCCGACTGAATACAATCCACTAGAGGAGCGCGCTGGAGACGCCGACGTATGAAATGTGTTGTCGTAATCGGTACCTATAACGAGGCCGAGAATATTCCGAGCCTCTTGCCTGACATCATGCGCCTCGGCGACGACTATCACGCCATCGTAGTCGACGACAACTCGCCCGACGGCACAGGACACATCGTCGAAGCAATGAAGGTCGATCATTCTCGAATCCATGTCGTCCATCGCAAGAGCCGGCTCGGCTATGGTACCGCCTATCTGGAAGGCTTTCGAACCGCACTCTCGATGGGCGCGGACTATATCGTGCAAATGGACGCCGACTACTCCCACAACCCGCAGGATGTCCCGCGCCTCGTCGAGGCAGCCCATGGTGCAGATATCGCCATAGGCTCGCGCTACGTGAGAGGCGGCGGTACGCAGGGCTGGCCACTGCGTCGCCGTATCATTTCCCGGTCCGCAAACCTTCTCGCCCGTCTTCTCCTGCGACTCCCCATTCGCGACTTCACCGGCGGGTTCAAATGCTTTCCCCGCTCCACTCTTGAGTCCATCGATTTCAGCGAGGTTCGCTCAACGGGCTTTGGCTTCCTCTACGAGATGAACTACCTCTGCTACCGCCATGGCAAGCGCTTCGCGGAAGTCCCCATCCTTTTCGTCGAACGCCAGGCTGGCCAGTCCAAGCTCTCTCTTCGCATCATTCTCGATGCCGTGAAGGTCCTGCTCGCCCTCCGCCTTATCGCCAGGCGTACTCGCCACGAACCCCGGTCCTAGCTGCGGGCCATTACTGACCGGCGGCGCGACAGGAATAGAGGGAGCTAGCGCTTCCTTGCCACGACGAAGATGTTCGATCCCTCGCCCGTGTCGTCATCGACAAAGCTGGCCAGCCTCCGCTCCCAGAAGTTCACGATGAAGTCAGGCCGCCTGCCGCCGCGGCCGCCGAAAAGCAGCCGGCTCGCTTGCGCCGGCACCGCAAAGGGCAATGTCAGATCGAACGCCCGCAGGGCCCGCCGTCCGATGATCAACTCGTGGCGCTCGACTACGAATCCTACCCGCTCCAGCAACCCCAGCCACTGATCCTCACTGAGCAAGCTGTGGTGGTACACCGCCTTATTGAGGAGATGTGCGTAAGCACGGCCCAGGGGTGCCAGGCCAACCCGCTTCAGCGCGCGCGTGAAGAAGAACATTTCGCTGAGCTTATCAGTCGGTGCTGTAAACACAAACGCCCCTCCCTTCCGAAGCACGCGAAACGCCTCTGCCACCGCCTCCTCCGTCCGCGGGATATGCTCCAGCGTGCTCAGGCTCATCACGCTCGCGAAGCTTTCTTCCGCAAAGGGCATGCAGCGAGCGTCGGCTCGAACGACCGAGCCGTACACTCCGCGCTGGCTCGCTTTCCTCAGGTCGTTGATGCGAATATCAATTCCCACATCCACTGGCTCCTCAAAGAAGACCCCGGTGAACTCGCCGAAGCCGCAACCCAGGTCCATCAGCGGGTGCGGCATCTCGACTGTGGCCAGCCACTTCGCTTCGATTGCGCGCCAGACCGCAAGCGCTGCCGGCGACACCCGCAGGTAGCTACGCAGATAATTCTTCTCTGAGGTCGCGTTGCTCACCTTACGGATGAGCCTGTGGTCGCCATATGAAGCCGCGCTCCCATCCCCAATTCCAGGCAAAGCCCAGCGCAACTCCGATCGGCGTGCTGACGTAATGAGGGACGTCGAACCCGCTGGTCAGGACGTTTACCGTGGCCGTCACAATCACCAGTGTCGAAACCAGAGACTTCGCCTGATACTGCATGAAGCGCGCCCATAGGGATCGTTGCACAACCGGCCCGTCTGTGAATACCCACAGGTCCCGCACGAAGAACCCGCCTGTGATCGACACTTGTGCAGCCACGATCGTAGCAGTGAAGAACTGAACTCCCGCGATGTCATAAGTCGCGAGAAGCGCTCCCTGATAAAGCACATAGCCAACCACGCCCGAAAGCATGAACTTGATGAATGTCCAGTGCGCCTTCGTCTGCTGCCGAGCGAACCGGTACGCCTCGCGGATAGGCTCACTCCGTCCTGTCTCCAGCTGGGCAGTAGCGATTGCAGTCTCCTCCGCCATCTGTCCATTTTCCATCTCCGGTACTTCCAAGGAATCAGTCGATCCGGCCCGGTGAGGCCGTCAGCGTTCGGGGCCAAATCACCAACGTATTCACCGTCCAGTTCCATGCCAGTCCGATAAGCACACCCACGAGTCCCGACAAGTAGGGAAGCAGATCGAACGCCACGCTAAGGACATTAGTAGTGACTACGATGATGATCGGGCTGACGATAGAGGTCAGGTTGAAGCGCAGAAAGCGAAAGACGATCCAGCCCATCCGCGGCCGGTCCCGAAACGTCCAGCGCTCGTGCGAGTTGAACTGAAAGATGATCGCGATCTCAACAGCAACGACAGACGAGATGAGGAGTCGGATGTCCGGATGAGTAAATAACAGTAGGTCTGTTTCCGTGTCCTTCTCCGGTAGGAACCAGAAGACGCCGGACAAATCGGGCATGAATGAGGTCGGTGGCTCCCCATACAGCAAGTACAGGAACCCCTGATAGATCACGAACCCCAGCGCCCCGACGATTAGGAACTTGATGAGGGTTGTGGGCAGATGAAGCCGATGGGCCAGCGCGCTTGCCGCACCCAACAGCCCTTGGTCGCCCTCGGTCGCTAGTTCCGGTTGCATAGTTTATGCGGAAAAAAAGACGTGGCTCTCATTATAGCCGACTCTCATTGGCTCTTTATGGAAAGCCGGTAGTGCATCGACGACTCCCTTCATGTCCGCACCCGCCGTTGACTGCAACGGGAGCCGCACACGCCGCTCACCCGCCGCGCGGTCGATTAGGTGGTCCGTGGGGCGCCGTTCGCTCGTCGCCACGGTCGACCCGTGCGCAACCGCAGGAGGCCGCGGAGATCCTCTGAGACAGTCGCCGCAATCTTTACCCTCGTGTCCTTATCCTCGACCCACTCCACAGGCACGTCCTTGATCCGATAGCCCATCTTTTCCGCCAGGATCAACAGCTCCGTATCGAAGAACCAGTTGTTGTCCTCAATCAGCGGCAGCACTTTCTCCGCCACTTCCCGGCTGATCGCCTTGAATCCGCACTGCGCGTCGCTGAACCGCGTCCAGAACACCGCCTTGATTATCGCGTTGTACCCCCGCGACAGCGCCGTCCGCTTCACCGATCGCGTCGTGCTTGCCCCGCGAGCCAGCCGCGACCCGACGGCCACGCCGTAACCCTCTTCAGCCACGCCCTGCACCAGCGCTAGGTACGCGTTGAGCCCCGTGGACAGGTCCACATCCATGTAACTCCGCACGTCCGCGTCGCTTTCCCCCCAAATCTGCTTCAGCGCCAACCCACGGCCCTTGCGTTCGATCCGCACGTACTGTACCTGCCCGCTGGACTTGTCCTCGAGCATGCGGCCCACGGCGGGCGTGTTGTCGATGCTGGCGTTATCGCCGATGATGATGCGCCACTCGTACGGGAACTCGGGGCGGGATAGGAATCTCTGGAGAATCGGGATCGACTCCGGCAGCGCACGCTCTTCGTTGTAGACGGGTACTACAACATCAACGGTGGCCACGCGAGTATCTTATCGCAAAGGCAGAAGATGGCTCTGCCTGGTTACAGGAGCACTCTCTTCGGCGATCCAGCCGGTGTCCGGCGGTAGTTATGGAACAAGAATCGTCCCTCTATCTCCTCGACATAACACCGACGCGCGTTCGACAAAGTGACAGCTGTCTCGCGCGAATAGCTCTGGTATACGGCCAGCGTCGCGTGGTCTATCGTAAAGACGCCTGATCCTACCACGGTCGTCAGCTGGATATCCGCCAGCGTTAGCAGCCAGCCCGCAATGAGCTCTGCCCAGCCGAGATGGAACGCGCTGTCTCCGAATGAGATCGCCAGCTTCTGAAGATTTGAGTCCGCCGCCACCTGGAGGACAGTCGCTCCGAAGTGCGGCATGGACAGGTCGGTGAGCAGGCGGTAGACACTGCTGAGCCGCTCGTCCTCGGCTAGCACGGCCCCGGCTCGGAAGCGGCCGAGATCGATGGCCATGGCAGCTCGC
>WNGA01003539.1_pt1 | contig 23408 bp, 15 predicted proteins | sample 5400061 | NCBI WGS metagenome assembly WNGA01 (sample SAMN13153366, study PRJNA577476) | soil metagenome | isolation source: 100 cm soil or saprolite under grassland replicate 2 | place: USA:California | collected 2016-06-15
CTTTGGTCCCCCGCGCCCCAGAGTTGATGAAGTGGCTGGCCTCCACCCGCACGAGCTCGCGGTAAACCGCGGCTCACACAAACAGGCGCTCAAGGCGCACGCGGAAGAGGAGACCAGCCATGGAACATATTGCGATCGATCTGGGCTCGAGGGAATCACAGGTTTGCGTTCGAACGACGGACGGCGAGATCTTGGAGGAACGGCGTGTAGGGACGCGTTCGCTGGGCAGGTATTTGGCGGGACGACCCAAAAGCCGGGTGGTACTGGAGGCTTGTGCGGAGGCCTTCCCGATAGCGGACGCGTCGTTGGCGGCGGGGCACGAGACAGTGGTCGTGCCTGCGTCACTGGCGCCGTCGCTGGGGGTGGGCGACCGAGGGGTGAAGACCGACGTTCGGGATGCGCGGAATTTGAGCGAAGCATCTTGCCGCATGAGCAAGCTGCCGGCCGTCCACGTGCCGACGAAGGTGTCCCGCGACCAGAAGGCGATGTGCGGGATGCGGGAGGGCTTGGTGCAGGCGCGAACAAAGCTCATCAACACCGTGCGTGGATGGACTCGCCCTCAGGGCTTGGGCGTGGTCCGAAGCGGATCGCCGACGACCTTCCCGCTGCGCGTGAAGGAGCATGTCACCGAGCGCGGCGCGACGATACCGATCTACGTGGAACAGGTGCTCAAAGCGATCCAGGAGCTGTCGCTCCAAATCGGCGAGGCGGACGAGGCGATGAAAGAGCTCGCGGGCACGGATCCGACATGCCAGCTGCTGATGACGGCGCCGGGCGTCGGTCCGACGACGGCGGTGAGATTCGCCGCCGCGATCGACGACGTGAAGCGATTTCCGACAGCGCACAAGCTGGAGGCGTACCTCGGACTGGTACCTGGAGAAAGATCGAGCAGCGAAAGGAAACGTCGAACAGGGTTGACGAAGGCCGGGCCCAGCAAGCTCAGGTGGGTGCTGGTGCAGGCGTCTTGGGCTGCGCGCCGCTACTACAAAGAGCATCCGATGGTGCTGTGGTCACGGGAAGTGGAGAAACGCCGTGGCAAGCAGGTGGCTGTGATGGCGCTGGCACGTCGACTGGCCGGGGTGCTGTACGCGATGTGGCGGGACGGAAGGCCGTACGACCAGAACCACCGCCAACCGGTTACCCGGGCCACGAACGTCGACGCCTAACCGAGCGGGTTTGCGTTCTTCCGTGTGAGGCCTTCCACCTTCACCTGCCCTCCCTGCCCCAGGCCTCACACTCCAGAACGCCGGTTCTCCCAGAAGAGGCTGAACGAGACGAGCGGTACAAGCTGTCCAGAGGTGGTGATCGCGAGAGCGAGCGAGAGGCCCGGTCGACCAATAGCCGACCGGTAACCTCGTGCCCCCGAGTGCGACCCACCAACGGACTTCAACCCTTGCCGCCTAAGAGCGCGAATAGTCGAGTGAGACAGCGCGTACCAACTCGTCCCGCACAACCCTCCACCCAAATTGACGTCGCAGCGGCCGCTTCACGACCGCCCAGCACAGATCCGCTCTTGACGGGCCAGCCACTTCATAGTCGCTCGCTCCGCGTGGCCCGGGGTCCCCAAACGCGTCTGCGCGTTTGGGGTGGGGCGTTGCCACGCTACGCTCGCCTTTAATGCGAGGCCAAGGCGTTGGCACGCAGGGTGGGGTTGGGGGAGAGCAGGGTGAGGACGAGGGGGGGCCAGAAGGGGCCCGCGATGGCGAGCTCGGCGGAGGCGTCGGGGGGCGGGGCGTCACGGCGGTTGCCGCGCACGAGGTCGGCGTGGCTGCGCAGCGCGCGGCCGGTGGTGGCCTCCCAGAGAATGGCGCCGGCGGCGTAGAGGTCGGTCGCGACCGAGCTCGGGGCGCCGCGGAACTGCTCGGGGGCGAGGTAGAGCGGTGTGCCGCCGGGGCCGGAGGCGCGGACGTCGCTCAGCAACTGCGCGGTGCCGAAGTCCGCGAGCACGACCTCGCCCGGGCCGCGCAAGAGGAGGTTCGACGGTTTGAGATCGCCGTGGACGATGCCGCGCGTGTGCACGAACCCGAGCGTGCGCAGCAGGTGTTCGCCGAGCGTCCGCAGCTCGTCGGGGGCGAGGCCGTTCGGGTGTCCGCGCAGGCGCTCGCGCAGTGTGCCGCCCGGCACGTGCTCCATCGCGAGCGCCCGCGACACCTCGTCGACGTCGTAGATCGCAACCACACCGGGGTGGCGGATGGCGGCGGCGAGCCGCGCTTCGGCGAAGAAGCGCCGGCGCGCGCCGGAGCGGCCGGGCCCCGCCAACTGCGGGTGCAGCACCTTGAGCGCGACGTCGAGCTCGAGCAGCACGTCGCGGGCGAGGAATACGGTCGCGGTGGCGCCCCGCCCGAGCTCGCGCAGCAGACGATAGCGCGAGGTCTCGACGCCCTCGGGAGAGACCAGCGTCGGGGCGGGGTCGAGCGCGGCGCCGCCGGAAGTGGGGTGCAGGGCGGCGAGGCGGGCGCGCGCTTGCGGGTCGTCGACGTCGTCCGCGAGCAAACGCTCCCAGCGTTCGATCGCACGTGCGATCGCGCCCTCGACCTCGTCGAGCTCGGCGAGCTGGCGCGTCGCCTGGCGCGCCACCGAATCGTCGCTACCGGGGACGTCGAGCGGGTCGAGCGCGGCGCGCGCCGCGGCGGGCTCGCCCGAGGCGACGAATAGACGCGCGATGTGCAGGCGCGCGGCACCGTCTTCGGGGTGGCGATCGATGTGCCGCCCGAGCGCGGCCGCGGCGGCGGCGAAGTCGCCCGACTGTTCGGCGCGCTCGGCGTCCTCGAGAAAGCGCTCGGGTTTCATTCCACCTCGAGTCGGATCCCACCCGCGGCCATGGCGGCGCCGGTGAGCTCGACGGTTTCCCCGTGGAGGAGGTCGAGGCTCGGGCCGACCAGCTGGCCGTTCACGCGCGCGACGACGTCGCTCGACCACGAGAGCCGCGCACCGTCGTCGGGCCACGAGAGCTCGAGCCCGGCGAGCTCGGGGAGCGCGAGGTCGAGCGCCAGCGGCTCGCCGCCGACGAGTGCGCGGAGCGAGCGGTCGAGGCCCTTTTCGCCTTCGAACGTCACCGCCCGTGCGCCCGCCGTGAACCGCAGCACCGACGACGGGCCGAGCGCGAGCTCGCCCTCCCCCGCGAGGACAATGGGCGATTCGATCCGCGCTCCGCCCAAGCGCAACCCGCCCCGCGAGCCGGCGTCCTCGATGCTGATGCCGCCGTCCACCGCGCGCAAGATGGCGTGCCGGCGCGACACCCCCGGGTCGCGCATCGACAGCTCCGCGCTCGGGTCGCGCCCCAGCACCGCGGGCAGCGAGGCGAACCGCAGCCACGCGCCGCCTCGCGCACGCATCGTTACCGCGCGCCCGCGTACGAGCCGAGCCGCCACGCGTGCGGCGGTCTCTCGAATCGCGGTCGCGTCCTCGCCGGTCAGCAGTCCTCCGACCAACGCGAGCGCGGCCCGTCGGTCGCCGGCCGCCATGAGGGTCTCGAACCGGCGCACGGCGTCGACGCTGTTGCGACGGGTGGCGATTCGGCGCTCGTCGCGCGCGTGCGCCGCCTCCATCTGATCGAGGTCGCCCATCGCGCCCCACGCCTCGGCGGCGCGCACGTCGTCCCCGATCTCCTGGTACGTAAGCGCGGCGCGCCGGTGGCTACCGGCGCGCGCGAACAGCCCGGCCGCGCGTTCGAGCACGCTGCGCTCTGTCGTTCCCACCGGCGGGTGGCTGGTGCGGGCGAGCAGCGTTTCGGCGGCCACCAGCCGCCAGACGCGGGCCTCGTCGCCGAGCGCGGTGCGCGGGTCCTGGGCGCTCGGCAGCCCCGCGAGCGTGCGTTCCACGGCGCGGGTCGCCGCTTCCAGGTTGGCGAGCGAGACCGGCAGACTGGTCTCGTCGGCGGCGGCCGAGAACACGTCCGACAGCGCCTCGAAGCTGCGCTCCCGCACCAGCCGCCCCGCGAGCGCGACCAGATCGCGGCTGGCCTGCGCCAGCAACTCGGGATCGACGATCCGACGCGCGGGGCTCACCGCCCGAGAATATCGTCGATGAGCGAGGTCGAGCAAAGCTCGCGCATCGACGGACGCCCGGCTAGCTGCAGCTCACCATGTACATGTGCGAGTGGCCGCTGTCCGTCGTCGAGGTGACGGTGACCATGCCCCCACCGCTGATCGTCGCGAGGTTCGGGGGCGTCAGCGTGATCATGTGCGTGTGAGAGTTGACGTTCGAGGTCGTGAAGGTCTGCGCCGACCCCGCGGTGAGCGCCGACGCGGGGATCGTGACCGTGTGAGTGTGAGAACCGCCAGCGACCTGCGGACTGGGCAGCGGATCGGAACATTGACCCGAGCCGGTGCCGCCGGCGCCGGTCGTCCCGCCCCGACCGCCGCTGGCGTTGCCGCCCCCGCGTCCGCCGTCGCCGTTCGTGCCGCCGCGCCCGCCGCTGGCGTTGCCGCCGCCGCGCCCGCCGTCGCCGTTGCCGTTGCGGCCGCCGCGCCCGCCGTCGCCTGTCGTTCCGCCGCGTCCCGCGTTTCCGGTCGTGCCCCCGCGACCCGCTTCGCCGTTGGTGCCGGCGGCACCCGTACCGGCGGCGCCCGTGGTGCCGGCGGCACCCGTGGTACCCGCCGCGCCCGACGTGCCCGCGCTGCCGGTCGTCCCTCCGCGCCCACCAGCGCCGGTCCCGGTTCCCCCGTTTCCGCCCGCCCCAGTACCCGGGCTATCCGAGCCGCAGGACATCCCGGTAGCGGTCGATCCCACGAGCGTGAAGGTCAGGATCACGAATTCTTTGCGCGTCATCGACTTCGGCTCCACGGGCGCCTCCATTCTGGAATATCAGAAATGTACATGGGCGGTCGCCCGCCACACGTTTCTTCATAGGTCGCCTCGGGCCCGAGCGCCAGGCCATCGAAACCGCCCTAGCCGCCGACGTCCAGGCCGATGGCGCGCATGAGGGCGAGGGCGTTGCTCTTGCGGACGATCCCGGGCCGCATGCGGTAGGCGAAGGTCATTTGGCCGTCGCGGAGCTCGTCTTCGAAATGGACGTTGTCGGCGGCGGGGCCGAGCGGGGTGGCCATCTCCGTCAAGGCGAGGTCGTGGGTGGTGGCGAGGCCGATCGCGTTGCGTTCGAGCAGGCCGCGCAGGATCGACTCAGCGCCGATGCGGCGATCGTGGGAGTTGGTCCCACTCAGCAGCTCATCGAGCAGAAACAGCGCGGGCACGGGGCCGCCGGCGAGATCGACGATCTGCCGCAGCCGCGTGATCTCGGCGTAGAAGCGCGACCGCCCTTCTTGCAGCGAGTCGTGGATCCGCAGCGTCGCGCCGATCGCCAGCGGCGTGAGCGCGAGCCGCCGCGCGCACACCGGCCCGCCCGCGAGCGCGAGCACCACGTTGATGCCGACCGTCCGGAGCAGCGTGCTCTTCCCGGACATGTTCGAGCCGCTGACGATCAAGAGACGCGGGTGGGTTCCGCCGAGCGCGACGTCGTTCGCGACGCGGGTGTGCGCTGCAAGCAGAGGATGCGCCAGCGCTTCGCCGTCGAGCTCGGGGCGCGGAGCGGTGTCCCGGAGGGTCGGGAACGGCAGCTCGGGGTGCTCGAACGCGAAGCTCGCGAGCGAGCCCAGCGCTTCAATCTCACCCACCGCCGCCAACCAGCGGCCGATCGCGGTCCCAAACCTGCGCCGCCACGCCTCCACCGCCAGAGCGAGCTGCGTGGTCCACAAGAGCGGCGCTACGAGCAAAGCGACGATCTGATTGCGGCGCGCGTCCAAGAGATCGACCCGCCGCGCGAGCTCGGCCACCCGCCGCGACGGCGGTAGCGCGCCTGACGCCGCGGTCGCCGTGGTCTCCAGCGCGCGCCGTAGCTCCGCGAGCATCGGCGTCGCGAACGACTCGCGCTCGAGGCGGGCGAGCAGCAGCGCCAGCAGCTTGAGCTCGGCCGCGCGATGGTCGGCGTCGACCAGCACGGGCCCGACGATGGCCCGCAGCCGTACCCCCCAGCCGATGCCCAGGAGCGCGGCGCCGACGACGGTCAGCACCCCGGTGCGGCCGGCGAGCCACGCGAGCACCGCGGCCGTGATCGCGGCGCCGAGCAGCGCGGTGACGATGCGCGCGCCGGTGAGGCCTCCCGGCGAGCCGGCGGGGAGGGCCACGGGCGGCGCCGCGGCCCACGACGCCAGCGTTCGTGGATTCACCTGCGCGCGCAGGTCCATGCCCAGCACCGCCAGGTCCTCGCGCAGGTCGAGCTTGGGCGCGAGCTCGCCGACCGCCTGCTGACGCGCGCGAACCACCGCGGGCGGCGCGGCCGCTTTCAACCAAGCCGCGAAGGTCTCTTCGCCCATCGACGTCCGCGCTGTCGACAGGCGCTCGAACAGGGAGTTGCGCCCGAACAGGTCGAGGTCGTTCGCGTACGGGTGACCCTCGTCGGCAAACCGCTGGCTGCGGCCGTCGCCGGGGGGCGGGCGATCTTCGATGCGCGCGATGCCGTCTTCGTAGAGGCGGGCCGCTCTCTCGGCGTGGGCGCGGCCGCCGATGACGCGGTCATGGGCGATGACCAGCGCGCTGAAGCCGATCGCCGGGACCGCGAGCCAGAGCGCGGCGATCCGATCGGTCTTCCATGCGAGCAAGGCCACCGCGCCCGCGACGACGAATGTCGCGAACCGCGCGAGCGCGATCATCGTGTCGAGACGGGCGAGGCGCGCGCTGGAGGCGCGTCGGCCCGCGAGCCGCTCGCGATAGACGGGCAGCGGGCCCGGGCGCGCTTCGTACGTTCCCGGGTTCATGCCAGCAGCGCCAACAGATCGGCCTTGGTGAGACCGGCGGCCGCGCCGCCGTCGCCCAGCGCGGCGTCCATCAGCGCGCGCTTGCTGTCCTGCAACGCGAGGATGCGCTCCTCCACCGTGTCGATGGCGACCAGGCGGTGAACGAACACCGGGCGGGTCTGGCCGATGCGGTGAGTCCGATCGGCGGCCTGGGCCTCGACCGCGGGGTTCCACCACGGATCGCAGAGGAACACGTGATCGGCGGCGGTCAGGTTGAGGCCGCTGCCGCCCGCTTTCAGCGACACCAGCATGACCGGCGGGCCGTCCTCGGCCTGAAATTGGGCGACCACGGCGCCGCGGTCGCGCGTGCTGCCGTCGAGGCGTGTGAACGTCAGCTCGGCGCGAGCGAGCGCCGGCTCGACGAGGTCGAGCAGGCTGGTCCACTGCGAGAATACCAGCGCGCGGTGGCCGTCGGCGGCGGCCGCCTCGAGCGCCGCCACCAGCGCCTCCAGCTTGGATGACGTGGTGGCGGTCTGGCCGGGAACCAACGCGGGATGGCAGGCGGCCTGGCGCAGGCGCAAGAGCGCCTCGAGCGCTGCCATCACGCCCTTGCCGGTTTCCAGCAGCGCGAGCACGTCCTTCTGGGTGGCGGCGCGGACGGCGTCGTACACCGCGCGCTCGCTGGCGCCGAGCTCGACGCGCATGACGAGCTCGGTGCGCGGAGGGAGCTCGGGCGCGACGTCGGCCTTGAGCCGGCGGAGCAGGAATGGCCGCACCCGCTGGCGCAGGGCGGCCGCGGCGCCCGGCTGCCCGTCGGCGATCGGGCGCGCGTGGCGATCGGCGAACTCGCCGCGTCCGCCCAGCAAACCCCGGTTGGTGAAATGCATCAGGCTCCACAGCTCTTCGAGCCGGTTCTCGACCGGTGTGCCGGTCAGCGCCAGCCGGAAGCCCGCCGGCAGCGCGTAGGCCGCTCGCGCCGTCTGGCTGTCGGGGTTCTTGATCGCCTGCGCTTCGTCCAGGACCACCGTCCGCCAGGGAGCCGCCGCCAGCGCCTTGGCGTCGAGGCGCAGGGTGGCGTAGCTGGTCACGGTCACGTCCGCTTCCGGATCGAGCGTCCGGCCAGGCCCGTGGTACGTCGCCACCTTGAGCGTGGGCCGGAAGCGCCCTAGCTCGGCCCGCCAGTTGAAGATCACGCTGGTGGGGCCGACGACCAGCGTGCGTCCCTCGAACACGCACATCGCCTGCAGCGTCTTGCCGAGACCCATGTCGTCGGCGAGCACGCCGCCGAGGCCGGCCGCGCGCAGGAACGCGAGCCAGTCGATCCCCGCGCGCTGGTAGCCGCGCAACGTCGCCGTCAAGTCGGCGGGCAGCGCCGCCGCCGGAATGCGCTCGAACCCCTCCACGAGCGGCGCCAGCTGGTCGAGCCCGGGCGGTGGTGGATGATCGAGCGCCGTGCACAGCGCGCCGAGCGCGGGCAGCGCGTGCCGCGCGAGCTGCCCGTCGTCCTGGCGCGCGGCCAGCAAGTCGGCTAGCCGCTGCCCGTGTTTGTCGAGCCAGCCCGTGGGCAGCGACGCCCAGCCCCCGTCGGGCAACGACACGATGCCGAGACCGTCCTGCCAGGCGCGAACCACGGCCGCCGCGTCGACGCCCTTGCCGCCTCCCTGGCTGTCGGTCTTGCCACGATCGGGGACGAAGCGGAGGTCGAAGCGGACGCCGCCGAGATCGCTCTCGCCGGGGACGGTCGTGAGCTCGAGGCGAGGCACGAGCGTGGTCGCGGGGCGGACGACGCCCGCCGCCTTTCCCGCGAGATCGCCGCGCCAGCGCTCGAGCTTGGCGATGAAGCGGGGCGCGTCGGCGACGTCGAAGTTGGTCCGCCGCCCGGGCAGGAGATCGAGCTCCGCGCGCAGCCGCTCGACCGCGCGCCGCTCCGCCTCCGGGTTACGTACCGGAACCGGCCCGCCGAGGTGCACCAGCCTGCCCGCATCGACGCGGGCGCAAGGTGGCGCGCCGTAGACCAGCGCCGGCAGCACGGTGAGCCCACCGCGAGACGGTTGCGCGCCGGGCCCGGCCGCGAGCGGCTCGAGCTGCAGCACGATCCGCGGCTCGAGGTTGCGCACCACCGGCGGCAGCCGGGTGCTCTCGACGTCGACCACGGCGCGCCGGGCCAGATCGGGCAACACCACGGTCACGAGCTCGCCGAGCTCGGCCGGACCGAATGCGCGCCGCTGCGGCAGCTCTTGCAACCAGTGTCCGGTCATCTCCGTCTCGCCGAGCCGGTTGAGGGTCGCGCGCCCGTCGTCCTCGCACAACGCGACCCCGGGCGCCACCACCGCGCGCACGCGCGGATCCGCCGTGATCGTCAGCCGCACCTCGGGCGCGCCCGACGCGCTCCTCGCGTCCGCCAGTTTGGCCTGGGGCAGGATCTGCTCCTCCGAGATGGTCGCCGGCACGCCGTCGACGCTGACGCGGGGAGCGCCCGCGAGGATGCCCATCAGCGCCTCCAGCCGCGACGGCACCAGCGCGCCCCGGCCGCCGCCGCCGCTCATGCTCAGCAGATCGTCGGCGCGCAGGTCGGTCTCCTCGACCATGAGGCCGGCGGCCTGGTCGGGGTTGGCCAGCCGCGACCGCAACCGGCCGTCGAGTGGTGTCTCGGCGCCGTCGGCCGCGATCAGCACCCGCCCAAGCTTGAGACCGGACGCCTCACGCGCGAATCGGTATCCGACGCGCGCCCCCAGCGCGGCCGGCGCGGGGACCGCCGCCTCGTCACCGCCGCCTAGCACGATGGCGGCCGCCGCCACGTGTTCGCAGGGCGAGATCGCGGACGGGCAGTTGCATTCCCATTCGTTCTCGGTCGGGTAGATCACCACCGCCGGTGCGACCACGCGCCCGGGCGCCCGCACGCGCAGCACGATCTCTTCGTCGCCACGCGACTCGACCGCAACGGCCCCGGCGCGCGCGAGGGTCACGCCCTTCGACCAAAGCCCGGGCTTGCAGCGCCGGCGAATCGACGCGATGACCTTGTCGAGCACGGCCCGCGAGGTTAGCAGCTCGGTCGCGCATTCGTGAGCCTCGGCCACCGGTGACGCCGGCGCCGAGTTAGAATGCCTCATGCTCCAGCGCGTGGTGCTCGGGCAGGTGCGGTTCAACCTTCCCGGGGTGGCGCCCGATCCGCGTGGCGTCCTGATGGGCAAGCAGCTCGCGGTCCGGTTCGCCGCCATCGATCGACTGGTGACGTTCCTGCGCGTGTTGTCCGCCGAGCAGAGCCTCGATGATCTGTCGTCGGGGCTGCGGATCCTGTACGCCCGCGGCGGCACCGGCACCCGCGAGGCGATCGTGGTTCTGCCCGCGGTGTCGCCCGGGATCGGGGACGTGGTCGCGCACGCGGCGCGCCTCGCGGGCGGGCAGACGTTTACCGGGACGGGCAAACACCTGGTGCTGTATCGCGATGCACGCGCGCCGCTCGGATACGACGTGGGTGGCCCGCTCGAGACCACGGGCGACATCATCCTCTACGGCGCCGAGCAGGCGGTCCCGTACCGCGTCGAAAACGAGGTGGCGCTCGACAAGCTGCTGCTGCGGTTGTCTCTCGTGCGTGTTCACGGGCCGGGGGCGGTTCACCCCGAGGGACCGCTGCTGATCGTCGCGCGCCGCGGTCTCGGTGCGGTGGTCGCCGGCTACTTGCACCGGGCAGCGGCGCAGAGCGGCCTGCGCGCGTCGGCGGCGCTTTGCGAGGCGGTTGCGACGAGCGCGTTTTCGCCCGGGACCGGCTTCTGGCTGTTCCGCGTCGAGCAGGCCCCGCCCCGGATCGAGACGCTGCTGCGGCGGACGCCCGGGTTCGAGATCTACGTACCCACGACCGACGGCGTGGGCGTGGCGGTGGGTTATCGCCATCCGGTGCACCTCGAGTCCTGCCGGCGGAGCTTCCCGCCCGATCGGCTGACGCTGTTCGGCCCACGCGGGGTGACCGAGGTCGCGCCCGCGCCGGTGCTGGCGGCGCTGGAAGACGTCGTGCGCATCCGGGTGCCGTCGCCGCTGGCGGCCGAGACGCCGCCCCGCATGGCGACCCCCGGGCTGCGCCCGGAGCTGGCGGTGACGCTGCGGCTCGAGGCGAGCGGCGAGCCGGCGGGCCGTCCGGTGGCGACGCTGGTGCCCTGGCGGCTGGTCCCCTGGCTGCAGCGGCTCTGCTACGCGCTGCCGCCGACGGTGCTGCGCGCGCACCGTGTGGCACTCCTGGACCTCGGCGTCCTGCTGCGCGCCAATACGGCGCTCGAGGGGATCCCGTTCGGGACATTGCTCGAGGCTGCGGCGCCGGACGTGCTCGTGCCGCTCGGCACCCGGCTGCGTCCGTCGGTGTCTCCCGAGCTCATCGCGGAACGGCTCGGGGCGACCGGCGGCGCGACCGTGGTCTATCCGGCCCGCGACGCGCGCCCCGTGCGCGTCGCCGCCGAGGCGCTGACCGCGCTCGAGCCGCGGCTACTGGCGGCGCTCGAGCCGGCCGCGGCGGGGGTCGTCGAGGGCCGCGGTCGCGACTTGCCGCCCGACGAGCCGATCGAGATTGAGAACCGGCCGCTTGGTCCGATGCCGCTTTGGGGCCTCCGCCGCTAGCCGCGCTCGCGCGCAGCGCGAGTCTGCGGCTATTTGTGCGATAGTCTCCTAGCACGACATGCGTCCGTTCGTGTCGACGTTCCTGCTCCCGCTCGTGCGTGGCGGGGCGCTGCACGTCGCGCGGCCGCTCGGGCCGGGCGCGGTGGACCGTCTCCTGCGTACGTTGCCGGCCCTCGAAGCCCAGGCGACGGTGGAGCTCGCGGAGGCGCGCCGGGCGGTCGCCTCCCGGATCGTTCCCACCGCGACCGCGCCGGCGCTGGACGAGGCGACGCTGCGGCTAGCCACCGCGTTCCACGATCTGCTCGCGCTTTCCCACCCGGGTCTGGCGGGCGCGGGCGCCGCCCGCCGCCAGGCGTCCATCTCCACCGCCGCGCTCGAGCTCGCGTCGATCGGCGCGCCCGCGTCGGCGCGCGAGGCGGTCGCGCGCCACTCGCTGCTCGCGCGCCTCCCCGAGATCGTGCGCGTCGATCGAACGGTGCATTTCTGGCTCGGCCGACAGACGTTCGTGGGGAGGCGGCCACCCCGCCGGGTGATGGCGATGCCCGCGGTGCGGCGCGTGCGCGTCGAGCGCAGCGATCGCGGGTGGCTGCGCGAAATCGGGGTGCCGGCGGTGGCGCGGCCCGCATTCCTGGCGCTCAGCGCGGCGAGCCCCCTCGGCGAGGCGCTCGATCCGCTGCGGCTCGATCCCCAGGTCGCGTGGGGCCGCATCCTGCCCGTCCTTCACCACGCGAGCCTGGCGCGCGCGGTGGCGGGGCGCGCGCTCGAGGTGGGCCTCTCGCGCACCGGGGATGCGCTCGCGGACGCGCTCTACCGGTTCGCCTCATTCCACGATTCTCCGATGGGGATACCCGCGTCGGCCGAGGCGATCGGGTTTGCGCTGCGGTTCTTGGCCCACATCGTGTGGCTCGACGTACTGTTCGGTGGGGTCGCGGCGGAAACCGCCGCCGAGGCGCCGGCCGGGGACGAGCGCGGTCCGGGGTCGGGCACCGAGCTCGCTGTGATCCTGACCGCCGCCGGCCGCACCCAGCCCACGCTGGTGTGGCCCGCGGACGCGCCCCGAACCGGCGACATCGCCGACGCGTTTCGCGCGCGGCTCGAACGTTACGCGGCCCGCGCCGAGCGCTACGGTCGTCCCCGATACGGCGCCGCGCTGGGCATCGCCCAATTGGCGAGCTAGGCCCCCAGGCGCGAGCGTAGCGTGGCTTTGCCACGCGGAGCGAGGGGACCGGGGGTGTGCGAGCGAGAGCGAGCCACACCACCGTGAGATGATGTTGACGTATTATCTCTGGCCCGCATGTCGGTAAGTCAGCCAGCGGCTGCCCGCATCGTCCCCCTCGACGCCGAGGTTCTGCGCGTCGCGGGGAAGGTGCGCGAGGTGGGCCGCTCGCTGGACGCGCGGTTCCTCGACAAAGGCGAGCTCGTGCGGCTCTTGCTGGTGACCCTGGTCGCGGGCGAGCACATGCTGATCGTGGGCCCGCCTGGGACCGCCAAGTCGGCGTTGGTGCGGCACCTCGCGCGTCTCATCGACGCGCGTTATTTCGAGTACCTGCTGACGCGGTTTTCGGAGCCCAACGAGATCTTCGGGCCGATAGACATCAAGGCCTTCCGCGAGGGCACCTACGTGCGCCGGGTCGAGGCGATGTTGCCCGACGCGGACATCGTGTTCCTGGACGAGATCTTCAAGTCCAACTCGGCGATCTTGAACTCGTTGCTCAGCATCCTCAACGAGCGGCGCTTCTTCACCGGCAGCGCCAGCATCAAGGTGCCGCTATCGTCGCTTTATGGCGCGACCAACGAGGTCCCCAACGACGACGCGCTGGGGGCGGTGTTCGATCGGTTTCTGATTCGCGCGTCCTCCGACAACCTGGACAGCTTTCATTTCCACGGTCTCGTCGAGCGTGGGCTCGCGGCCGAGGTCGAGGCGCTCACCGAGGGGGAGGGCGCGGTCGGCAAGCCGGTCGGCAAGCCGGGCGGCAATCCGGGTTCAAAGACGGCGCCCGCGTCGGGCGTCGTGCCGCTGGTGTCGTTGGCCGACATTCGCACGCTCAAGGCGTGCCTCGCGCGCCAGCTCACATTCCCCGAGGAGTTCATCGCCCGCTACAAGGGCCTGGTGTTCCAGATCCGTTCCGAGGGTGTGACGCTGTCCGACCGGCGCGTGGTCAAGTTGCTGAAGCTGTTCGCGGCCAGCGCGCTCGTCGATGGGCGTCCGACCGTCGACGACGGCGACTTCTTCATCCTGCGTCACGTCTGGAACAGCGTCGACCAGATCGGCCTCTGCGACGACATCGTCGCGCCCGTGATCGAGCGCCACCGCCGCGAGCATCCCGACGACCGCCCGCGCGCCGGTGGCGGGCAGGATCTCGACGGGATCCTGGCCGAGCTCGGCGTCATCCGCGGCATCCTGCTCGGGGGCGAGCCGCTGTCCGACGTGCAGCTGTTCTCGCAGCTCCGCAACCTGCAGGACATCCGCGCCGCGCTCCAGAGCATCGGCACCGACACCGCGCAGGCGATGGCGGGCGAGGTCGACAAGCTGCTCGAAGGCGTGTTCGAGTCATCGAAGTGGAACGGGTGAGGCGCGTGGAGCGCGGCCGGGCGCCGCCGCGCGGACCGCATCGCGAGCGCGTGTCGTCCCCTGGCGACGACACGCCCAAGCCACCCCGGCCGGTGCGGCAGCGGCGCGCGTTTTCGACCCTGGGCGGTCCGGTCGAGCTCGGCGGTGAGGGCACCTCGGCTCGCCTGCTGGGCAAGCTGCTCGCGGTCGACCCGGCGCTCGAGCGCGCGCTCACGCATGGGTTCCACAGCTACGCCGGCCGCATGCATCCGTCGATTGCGCGCGGAGCGGTGGAGGCGCTGTCGGACCCAGGCGACGCGGTCATCGATCCGTTCTGCGGCAGCGGCACCGTGCTGGTCGAGGCGATGGGCCTCGGCCGGCGCGCGCTGGGCGTCGACGCCAGCCCGCTCGGGATCGAAATCGCGCGCGTCCGCACCAGCCTGCTCGGCGACGCCGGCCGCGACGAGCTGGCGGCGGAGGGTGCGCGCATCGCCGAGGACGCGGGCGAGCGCGCGCGCAAACGGCGCCGGCCCGAGGTGCCGGCCTGGGCGCGGGGCGAGATCGCCCGCTTCCACGCCCACGTGCTCTACGAGCTGCTCGGCCTGCGGGAGCTCGTGCTCGCGCTGCCCGCGACCGAGGTGGGCCGGGCGCTGCGGCTCTGCTTGTCCTCGATCTTGGTCAAGTTCATGAAGGCGGGTCCGGCGGCGCCCCGCGATGGCGCGGAGAAACGTATCGCGCGCGGCGTGCCGTCGCGCATGTTGGCCGACCGGGCGGTCGAGCTCGGGCGGGGGCTCGCCGCGCTCGAACGACGCACGCCGGCCGGCACGCCCGTGCCCGAGATCATCGAGGGCGACGCGCGCGAGCTGCCGATGCCGCCCGGCGGCGCCGCGCTGGTGTTGTCGTCGCCCCCTTACGCGGGGACGTACGACTATGCGGCCGTGCACGACGCGCGGTTTTTGTGGCTCGGGCTCTCGCCCAAGCGCTACCAGCGCGTCCAACTCGGCGCACGTCGCTCCGAGGTCGGTGACGTCCCGGGCGAAACCTGGCGCATGTCGCAACGGCGATGGATCGGCGAGATCGGGCGCGTGCTGCGGCCCGGCGGACGCGCGCTGCTGGTGGTCGGCGACGGCGTCGTCGACGGCCGCGCCGAGCACGCCCCCGACGGGGTCGCGGAGGCGGGGGCGCGGGTCGGGCTCGAGGCGATCGCCCGCGCCTCGCAGGTGCGGCCCATCCGCGACAAGCGGCTGGCCGCGATCTTCGCCGACCATCCCCGGCGCGAACATCTGCTGCTGCTGCGCAAGACGTAACCGGCGATTCGGAGGGGACGGGGGCGGAGGTGAGGGGAGGGCGCCCGCCTCCCGGCCCCTCCAGGTAGAATCCAGGCATGGCCGACGATGCGCGCATCGACGCGGAGCTTCGCCGCCAGCTCGCCACCCTCGTCTATACCCAGGTCCGGCCGAGCGGTCCGGCCGACGTCGTTGCCGCCGTGGGCTGGTGGAACCTGATCGCGCGCCTCGGATTCCGGCTGCCGCTGGTGGTGGTCCACGACCTCGGCATGCTGCTGTCGGGCGGGCGCTTCGGCGGTGCGCGGGAGGTGCGCCGGGAGGGCATGCTCGGGGGCGTGGGCGCGCCCGTCATGGGGCGCTACCAGGCGTTCCTCGCCCGGCTCGCGGAGGCCGAGGCGATCGACGAGCTCGGCGCCGCGCCGCTCGGCGACGACACGTTGGCGGTGATCCTCGCGCGCGTGATCGGCGATCTCTACCTGCGCTGGCCGGGCCGCCCCCGGCTGGAGCTGGCCGGCGATCTGCCCACGACCTCGGCGGCGTACGGCCAGCGCGTTGCCGATCTCGCGCGCGCGAACGATCCCGCGTGGGCGCTGACGTTCATCCAGCGGCTCGTCGATCAGGAGCGGGCGGTGCTGGCGCGGCTCGAGCAGGTGGAGGTGGGCACCGTGCGCCTGCTGAGTCTGTTCCCGATGACCGGGATGTCGGGCGACGGCGCGGAGCTGTCCGATCTGGCGGATCTCTACCGCCTCGTGGGCACCCCGGGCGCCGCCGACGTGGTCGACTTCTCGCTTCAGTTGTTGCCGTCCCTGCTCGAGACCAAGCGCCGGCCCGCCGCGCAGCGGTTCTCGATCGACGGCTACGCGTCGGTCGAGCGTCGCGGCCATGTCGACGCCTTGCTGCCGGTCGAGCTCGCGCACGATGACGAGACTTTCACCCAGAAGGCGCTCTCCGACGACCTGCTCTACTACGGCCACGAACGCCAGCACGAGACGCCCAGCCGACTGCACTACGTGCTCGTGGACGGGAGCGCGTCGATGCGCGGCGCGCGCGAGGTGTTCGCGCGCGGGCTGGCGCTGGCGCTCGCCAAGAAGCTGTCGCTCGCGGGCGGCCGCGGCGCCGAGGTGTGGCTGCGGTTCTTCGACAGCCGGCTGCACCCGCGGCTCGACGTGCTGCGAATGGCGCGCCGCGATCTGCCGCGGCTGCTCGGGTTTCGCTCCGAGCGCGGCCGCAACTACGCACGCGTGTTCTCCGATCTCTTGGCCGAGGTGAGCCGGCTCGTGCGCGAGGAGGGGCGGGACGTCGCGATCACGTTCCTCACCCACGGCGCGTGCCACATCCCGGTCGCGACGGTTCAGGCGCTGGCCGACAAGGCGCACATGTACGGGATCTTCGTGCTGCCCTCGCGCCCGCTCGAGCTCGAGTACCTGCCGTTTCTCCACCGCCACCAGGTCGTGACCGCGGCGTCGCTGGCGGGGGCGGGCGGGCGCCGGAAGCGCGCGCTCGAGATCGTCGACGACGCGGCGAGCGCGTGATGGAGCGGCCCGAGGAGATCAAGACTCGGCAGCGGGCGGACCAGGCGCTCCGCAAGGGACGTCCGCGCGAAGCGCTGCCGCTGTACCTGCGGCTGCTCGACGAGATCGCGACCGAGACCGGACACTACGAGGCGTGGCTGGCGGGCGCGGCCGCGTGCTACCTGGCGCTCGGGCGCCAGCGCGAGGCGGGGTTCGCGCTCATCGGCCTCGGGCGGTTCTCGGAGGCACAGCGGCACTTTCCCGCCGCCGAGCGGCCGCTCGAATGGGCGCTGTGCGCGGCACGTCTCGGCCGTCACGGGGAGGCGGCGCGCGTGCTCTCCGAAGGGGGCCACCCGGCGCTGGCCGCGATCGAGCTCGAGGAGGCGGGAGCGGCGGCGGCGGCGCGGCTCGAGTGGGAGCGCGTGATCCGCGACCCGCGCCTCGCCGGACGGCCGTACGAGACCGCGCTCGCGCACTTCAACCTGGGTGAGGCGCTGTTGCGGATGGACGACCGCGGCGCCGCCGCGCGCCAGTTCGAGATCGCCGAGCGGCTGCTGGAGGCCGTCGCCGACGACTTCGAGAGCCGCGGCGAGCGCGAGCGCGCGTTCGAATGTTACGGCGTGCTGCTCCGGCTGGGCAAGGACACGGAGTCGTTCGAGACCGTCGCGGAGGGCTACCTGAATTGGATCCGCCTCCGCTCCGACGACCGCGAAGGCACCGCGCAATGTTACGACGACTTCTTGACCTACGCGGTCGAGCGCAAGGAGTGGTATGCGGCGGCGACGATCGCGCGCGAGGCGGCCGAGCACAGCCTCAAGACCGGGCTGCCCTACGACCGCCATTACCTGGGCCGCGCGGCCGATCTGTGGCTCGAGACCGCGCGCGCCAACCAGGCCAGCGACGGCCCGGTCGACCTGTCGGCGAACGCCCTTCACGCCGCGGTCGAGGCCGGCACCGAGCTCGGCGATCTCGCGTTCTGCGGCCGCATCTACGCGGAGCTGGCCGAGCTGCCGCTGGCAGGCAAGCGCCGCCGCCGCTACCGAGCGCTCGCGCGCCGCTACGACGAGGGTCCGTCGCCGCGGCCGGCCGCGGCCGGTATCTCGGAGTACAGCCGCCGCCCCGAGCTCTACGCCGACGTGTGGCGCCAGGACCTGGTCGAATGGGAGCTGGACGGCGACCCGACCGCGGTGCTCGCCCGTCTCTACGTGCGGCTCCCGGAGCGGAGCTACTACGGACGCCGCACGCTGCGGACGATGCTGACCTGTAACGATCCCGGGTTCTCGCTCGCGAACCCGCGCGCCGCCGTCGACCTCGCGCTCGCACTCGGGCGGGTGCCGTACTACGAGGTGCTGCGTCCGCTCGAGCGCCTCTACGAGCAGCAGAGCCCCGACGTTCGCGCGGCGGTGATGAGCGCGATCGCAAACGTATCGTTTCCGCGCAGCTTCAACCTGGTCCGCCGGGGCCTCGGCGACCCGTCCCCGGCGGTCGCCGACGAGGCTCTCCGCGCGCTGCGCTCGCTCAACTTCCGCGACAGCGTCGAGCCGCTGACCCGTATCTTCCACGAGGCCACCGACGAGCGCGTCCGTCTGACCGCGCTCGAGACCATCGCGCGCGTCCCGGGCACCGCCGAGCCGGCGCGCGTCCTCATCGAGGCCATGCGCCAGGAGACAGGCGCCATCCGCCAGACCGCCGAAGCGCGCCTCGGCGAGCTCACCGGCGACGAAGCGGTCACCTTGGTCCGGCAAGCGCGCGACGTCGAAGTCGACGACCGCCGCGAGGTATTGGATCGAATCCTCCGCGCAATGGGAGGCGGGCGGTAGCGCGGTCAGCGCTTGGGCGCGAAGCGAATCGCGGCGACGACGCCAACCACGACGAGAAGCAGGATGAGCCACCCCCCCGGAGAGCTCATCCCGCCATTCTGGTACCAGAGCACCAGCAGCAACGCCGCACCGGCGACCACGAGATAGCGGAGGCGGCGTTGGGTGTTGGAGATGACCTCCGCTTGTTCACGGCGGACGCGATCGAGCTCGTTGCGCACCCACTCCACGTCGATGGGCTCGCCCCGTTTCTGCCGCTCGACCTGCTCTTCGAGGTAGGCCTTGCGGTTGCTGGGATCGACTTCGGCCATCGGCCTCAATATAGCGCGTCCGCTGCGATGGTCCTTCCGATCGCGCCGCAGAGCTCCTGGTCGTCGAGGCGGAGGCCGAGCTCGCGATTGCGGTCGAGCGACGTGGGGGAGAAGTTCGCCGAGCCGACGTAGCACGCGCGCCGGTCGGCCACCGTCGCCTTGGCGTGCATCACCGGCGTCGCCCCCGCCCGGGGCAGCACCACCGTGACCGCCACCCCGCGCGCCCGCGCGGCGTCGAGCGCATCGCCGATGTCTCGATCGTTCAGCTCCTCACTCTCGACCTCGAGCGTCGCGGTCGCTCCGGCGATCAATCCCATGAGGACGCCACGGCTGGTGTCGGGAGAGGTGACCACACGCGCCCCCGCCCCGGTGACCGCGCCTACCTCGTCGGCCGCGAACACTCGCTCCGCCGCCGCCACGTCATCCGCGTCGTCGTCGACCAGCGCGTACTCCCGGTTCCCTGCTCCGAGCCCCGCCGCGGTGAAGTTCAAGGTCATCACCACCACCCGAACGTGATCCACGATCAGCGTCTTCGCGTGCGTGTACCGGAACCGATCCGATGCCCAGCGGACGCGCGCGCCCGCAGCCGCCAACCGCTCATACGCCTCGACGTTCGCTCCCTCGTCCAGATACGGCGCCGGCTCCAGAATGACGCGTACGTCGCACGCCGCCCGCGCGCGGCCCTCGAGCGTCGCCAACGCGGCTTCGTCGGTCAGGAGGTACATCTCCAGCCACACGCTGGATCGCGCGGACTCGATGAGGTCGAGGATGGGGCGAGACCCCACTTCGGGCTCGATGAGCAGTCGAACACGCGCCTGCGTCTCCCGGCCGCCCGGATCGAGCGGGCAGCCGGAGAGGATGATAGTCAGCAGCAACCCGGCGCGCGCCACACGCCGTTATCGCGGCCGGCGCGCGCGGGTTGCTCGCCCGGGCGGGGCGGCTAGTTACACATGCTGAGGTTGCGTGTGACGGTCGTCGTCGGCAGGGTCGCCGGGGTTGCGTTCCCGAAGCTCACGCGTCCGGTGCAGTTGGCGGCGGCGCTCACGGTTCCACCCGCGTTGGCGCAGTTGAGCTGAGTGCCAGGGTTGCCCGCCGTCGTCATGAAGTTGCCGGCAGCAAGCACGTCGAAGGTTGCCCCAAGTCCGCCGGACAAGACGACGCAGATGCCGGCCCCCGAGTGGACGCCGAGCGCGCCGTTGGGCACCTGGATGTAGTTGTGGCCGAAATCGGACGGCGTGCCGAGGTCGATCTGACTGAGATCGTTCCCCGCCACCGTAGCTACACTGCTGGAGAGGCGGATGGCCTCGGGACCAGCTCCGAGCACACTGTTGCGCAGCTTGAAACGCGAGCCGCCCAGCACCCAAACGTCGCGGCTGCCGTTGCCCCACGCCACCACGCCGTTGACGTTGTTGAGTGCCAGCGCGACGCCGGTCTGGGCGACCCGGATGCCGGCGGTGGTGTTGAACGTTGCGAGAACGGTACCGTTCATACTCGGCACCGGCGCCCCCGGCGTGCCCGTGATGTTGACCGACCCGAGCCCGCTGACCTCGATGCCGTATTGCCCGCTGCCAGTGAACAGCGTCTGGCTCCCCGAGGGGTTGTTGATCGTGGCCGAGCCGCCCGAAACCCGCAGGCCGTCCTGGTTCGAGCTGGACACCACCACCCCGGCGCCAATGGTCAGCGCCCCCGCGGTGACGCGGATGCCGTCCCCGTTCGTGTTCTGGATAGTCACGTTCGAGATACTCGACGCGTAGTTGGCCATCGTCGCCGAGATCTGGACGGCGATCCCCGACACGTCGTTGCCCTCGAGCGTGAGCGGCGCCGCCGGGTCGCCGTTGATTGCCGAGCCGGCGTTGAGCAGGCGGAAGCCGGCCGGGTTGCCGGCGGCGGTGGTCAGCAGCGTGATGGTGACTGGCCCGGTCTGGGTGGTCAGCATCGTGTTCGCGGGCAGCGTGATGGGTAATGTGTCGCCCGCAGCCAGCCCGACAGCCGGACCTCCGGCCTGACCGACGATCACGATCTTGGTCCCCGCCGGTGGCGTCGACGGGATGACTTGTAGGGCTCGCGTGAGGGTCTTGAACGCGCAGCCTGGCGCCGCGGAGGCCCCCGACATGCCGCTGCCGTTGGCGGTGGTGTCGTTGCCGTTTACCGGGTCGACCAGGAACCTGCTGCCACTGACCGGGTTGCACTGCGTGCAGTTGTTGTTGCTACAGGCATAGCCAACGCCGAAAGTTGGATTGTTCGCGCAGTCGTTGTCGTTGCAGCAGTTGCCGGCGACGCACGCCGAGCTGCAGCAGAAGTCGCCCGTGTTGGCGGTGCACGCCGCGTTGTTGTTCGCGCAGGTCGATGTCACGCAGCGGCCCTGGCTCGCGCCCGCGGCGGTGTTGCAGATCGTGGCGCTGCCGTAGGCCGCGTCCGCCTTGCACTGCGAGTCGGAGGTGCACGCCCCGCAGGTGTTGGCGGTGGTCACGCCGCAGATGCGGCCCGTGTTGGTCGGACCCGTGCAGTCAGCGCTGGTGGCGTGACAGTCGCCGGGCGTGCACGCGCCCTGGAAGCAGATGTTGCCCGTGCCGTAGCGGGTGGTGTCGCTCGTGCATTGCCCGTCGCCGGTGCTGCCGGAGCCACACGGTCCGCAGACGTGCGCGCTACCGACGCCGCAGATCTGGCCGGGTTGGCAATCGACCGAGGTGTTGTGGCAATCGCCCTGCGTGCACCCGCCCGCCAGGCAGATGGTGCTGGTGCCGTAGGTCGTGTCGCCCTTGCATGTGGTATCCCCCGCGGTCCCGCTGCCGCAGGACTGGCAGGTGTGGTTTGTCGTGTTGCAGACCTGACCATTCATACAGTCGCCAGACGTGTTGTGGCAGTTGCCCGGCGTGCACGCGCCCGCGAGGCAGATATGGCCGGCTCCGTAGGCGGCGGTGTCGCTCATGCACTGCGTGTCGCCAGTCATGCCCGCCGCGCAAGGCTGGCACGTGTGTGAGGTCTGGTTGCAGACCTGCCCGCTCGCGGTGCAGTCCGCCGAGGTCGCGCAATTGCCGCCGACGCACGAGCCGCCGACGCAGACGTGGTTCGCGCCCCAGGCGCTCGACGTGCACTCCTGGGTGCTGGTGCAGTTCACACACGCGAGGCTCGCGTTGCAGATCCGGTTGCCGCCCGAGGTGCAGTCGGTCGCGACCCGGCATTGGCCCGCGACGCAGGCACCGTTCTGGCAGAAGTGACCGGGGCCGTAGTTCGCGGCGTCCGCGCACTGGGTGTCGGTCGTGCAGGCGGCGCAGGTGTGATTGCCGAGGTTGCACACCGAGCCGGCGGTCATCGAGTTGCACATCGTGGTGTTGCGGCAGTTGCCGGCGAGGCAAGCGCCCGACACGCAGACATACGCCGCGGGCCCGTACTCGGAGACGCAGGTCGCGTCCGAGCCGCACGCGACGCAACTGAGACCGGTGCAGATGAGACCGTTCGCCGAGCAGTCGCCCCTCATGTGGCAATTGCCCGCGACGCAGGAGCCGCCGTTGCAGATGTGGTTCGCGCCGTAGGCCGAGACGCAGGCGCCGTCGTTGGTGCCGCAACCGGTGCAGTTGTTGTTGCTGCAGATCTTCGTGGAGTCGTTGCAGTTCTGCGCGGTCCGGCAGTTACCGGTGATGCAGTTGCCGCCGACGCAGAGCTTGCCGGCGCCGTAGGCGCCCACGCACGCGTTGTCGCCGGTTGCGTCCTCGCTCGGACACGCCTGGCAGGAGCCGCCGGTGCAGACGCCGCTGACGTTGCCGGGCAGCGCACACGCGGCGCCAGCCGTACAGGTGACGCTCGTGCCGCCCGTGCCTGACGCGCCGGCGGTGCCTGTGGTGCCGCTCGCGCCGGCGGTGCCTGTGGTGCCGCTCGCGCCGGCGGTGCCTGTGGTGCCTGACGCGCCGGCGGTGCCTGTGGTGCCTGACGCGCCGGCGGTGCCTGTGGTGCCGCTCGCGCCGGCAGTGCCGGTCGTGCCGCTCGCGCCGGCGGTGCCTGTGGTGCCTGACGCGCCGGCGGTGCCTGTGGTGCCTGACGTGCCGGCGGTGCCCGTCGTGCCTGACACCCCGGTGGTGCCGCTCGCGCCGGCGGTGCCCGTGGTGCCCGCGGTGCCCGTCGTGCCCGCGACGCCGATCGTGCCCGCGGTGCCCGTTCCTGCGGTGCCCGTGGTGCCGCCGCGGCCCGCGCTGCCCGTGGTGCCGCCACGGCCGGCGCTGCCGATCGCGCCCGCGCCGCCGCCGCTGCTGCCTCCGCGTCCGGCGCTACCGCCGCGTCCGCCGGCGCCGCCACCTTCGTCACCGCCGCAACCAACCACCGCGAGCGTCGCGATCGTGAGCACGGCCAGGGGAGTCGACCACAAGGACTGCCGAATCGATCGGGTCATCGAAAGCTCCTAAGGCGATCTTGCGTTTGTTCGCGCGGGGAAAACCCCGAGCATCATCATAGGGATCGCGCGGCTTGTACATCCGCGTCAGGCATGCGCCCAAAGTTTTGGCGTTGTCGCTCCGACCTTCCCCTACACACTCAGCGGCCGATGCTGCCGTCGAAGCAGAACACCCGCGGTCCGGATCCGCTCGCCGTGATCTCCAGTCGGTT
>WNGA01004793.1_pt1 | contig 23407 bp, 20 predicted proteins | sample 5400061 | NCBI WGS metagenome assembly WNGA01 (sample SAMN13153366, study PRJNA577476) | soil metagenome | isolation source: 100 cm soil or saprolite under grassland replicate 2 | place: USA:California | collected 2016-06-15
ATCATCAAGTATGGCGTGCGGGGCAGCTTGGAAATGGAACCAATCGAGAATGCCGAAGGGTCGGGCGTCTCAGTCGTCGCACGTGATTTCGGGCCACCCTTTCACGATCTGGCCATGGCGTTGGAGGACGGCTGTGACGATCGAGGACCGATCGACCCGATGCAAATGCTCAAGCGACGCGGGATCGGAGGAGGACTGGGCGCGGTCATCCGATTGACGCATTCGTTCCACGTCCATTCACTGGTTGACGGAAAGGAAATCCGGGTCGCACGCTACAAGAAACGGCTCGCAGACAAGCACCGACTGATGAAGTCGCGCAAGAAGTGATCAGCGAAACGAGCGAACGTTCGAGGGCGATGGCGCTCGCCTCCTCCCACGAAGCGCAGTCACGTTCGATGCTTCGCGTGGATTTTCCGCGAGTTCTGTGACGGCGCTCACGATGCGTGTTTGGTCTGATCGAGTGAGCGCCTCCAGAAGCCGTGCCAGTTGTGGCGACTTTGTTCATGGGGAACGTGGGAAAGCAAATTTGCGATCGCGCCGTCGTCTCGTGGTTCGACCTCTCCGGGAACGCCCATATCGTGGCGCGGGGCTGCGCGTCATCATCGAAGGTAAGCCAAACAAGTTTCTTCGCCGCGGTCGACCATCGTCCGCTTTCGCGCCCAAAAGCGCCCGCATCGCGCGGCACCTTCTCATTGAGCCCCAGCGATACTTCCGGCAACAGGAACTCGCCCACGAGACTGGACTCCACGACGGTTACACCAGCCGGATCGTGGGCAGGCTTGATCAGCATGGCCCACTAGAAAGAACAAGGCGGGCGCGATTCGAGCACGTGATCCTAATCTCATGCTCGACGCGTGGGTCGAGGCGTACGCTTTCGACAGGCACAACATCGTTCGAGGGCACGTGACCTCGCGTGCGGGCGATGAGCTGCTTTCGCGGTTGGCGAACGTCTTGGAGGGAAGTCGCGGTCGCTATGCGGCAACGGGCCTTGCCGCGGCCTGGCTACACGCCCAATTCGCCGGGTTCCGCCTCGTAACCTTCTTCGTCGAGCAACCGCTCAGCGACAAAGTTCTCAAAGGGGTTCAGGGAGGAGCCGAGGGGCGCTAACGTTTGGTTAGTGACTCGTGATGACGAGGGCGTTTTCGATGGATCCACCCCGATGGAAGGCGTCCCCAGCGTACACCCGGTCCAGGCGTACGTTGATCTACTCGCTCATCCCGAACGCGCCACTGAAGCAGCCGCCGAGCTCCGCACGCGGCTGCTCAAATGGAAAAGGTGATCCGCGCCGACGAGTGGGATCTCCCGGGCACGTGCCTGGCTTCGGCAGAATCTAGCCGTGCGGACACGTTGCGAGGCATTGCGCCATCTTCTTGCAAAAAACGCCGCCGTCCGCCCCGCCGATGCATTCCTTTTGGAACTTTGGACTGGCGACGCAGGCCCCACCGTCGAGGAGCGTTTGCGCGAGGCAGTTCGCGCACGCCGATGTTTCGGGTCCCGTACCGCCGCAAAGGAGACTCGTTCCGCATGCGCTCGCGCACGGCCCGCCTTCTCCGCAAGCGCAAGCCTCGAACAAACCGGCGTAACTCTTTCCGTCGTAGTAGGTCTCGCAGCACGTCGCGCATTCGGCGGCCGTCGATTTGAGCCCGCACGTTTGCCCCCTGGCGAACTCCCTGCATTGATCGCACGACCTGGATTCATCGCAGCCGCCCGTAACGAGCAGGTACACGCAGACGCCGCCCACGCAACCCGCGGAGACGTAGTCGGTGGTGTACGTTCCCAATTGCACTTGACACGTTCCCGGCAGCGTGGACGCGCATTCCGTGTCGCCGAGGCACGCGACGCCGGACGCGCAAATTTGGTCGTTGTGCGGACTCGCGCAGGTCGAGCATCCGAGGCCAGCGCAGGCGATGGTCGCGGCGTCGCCCGCCGCCGTGCCGGCTGCGCCATCCACCCCTTCGCCGGTCCCTCCCGTCGCGACCGAATCGCCCGAGCCGCCCCCGCTGCCTTGGCCTCCGTCGGGCGCCGTAGCGTTGCTCGATTCTGAGCCGCAAGCGAATGCAAGAAGGATGGCGACGGGGGCCACCGCAGCGCGTCTAAGCCGAACCTTCATCATGTCCTCCGTGCGAAACACACCGCTCGACTGCACCTACTGCACACGCACCACGTAGGCGGCGAACGCGATAGAAAGCGAAGCTTGGACTACGCGCGTCATCCGGGATCGTACTTTCATCCTGCGGACGCGCGGCATGGTGCAAGAACGGCACCAGGCATTCGAGAGCGCGAAAGAGCCATTCCGTCGAGCGATCGAACGTTGGGGCGGCGGAATGGCACACGGCACAACTGGCACAAATCAGACCATCGTGAAGCTTCACGCTTACTGTTACCGCATGCTCGGAGCGAGCGTAGTCTTGGGCTCGTGCGCGTCTCGCGCGTTGTTTGGATCACGGCGTTTGCTTTCGCCGGCTCGGTCACGGGTTGTCTCCTGCCCGCAGCGCAAGGATTCAACGCTCCGAGCCTGACCGGTCGGTCAATGCGTTTTCCCCCGCGCAAATCCAGTGCCCAGGGACGGAATCGAACCGCCGACACGGGGATTTTCAGTTCTCATGCGTGCGCCCTTTTCGCCTTATGCGACCATACGCGGCTTGACGTGCCGATCCTGGTTGGACTTCCTTCTCCCCTCGTCTTTCGCCTGCTCTTGATCGTTGAGAAATTGTTGAGCTCTTCGGCACGTTCTTTCGTCGATCGCCAAATCACCGTTAGTCTTTCGCCCGCGGCGTCTCTGTGTTGTTCCCCGGCCGCGAAACAGCATGAGCTATCGAGCCAGCGTTTTTGGCGTTGCCATGCCGGTTGCAGCGCTTTTCGCACTCGCGATGGCTCGGCCCGCGAGCGCCGCGCCTCCGGAGCCGGGGCCTGTTCCCACGCCAACACCTTCGCCGGCACCCGCCGTCACGCCGCCAAAGCTTCGATCGGATCCCAACGTCCCTTATCCCGAGGGGGCGAAGGGCGACGCCACCGTGGTGCTCACGCTGACGATCAACGCCGACGGCACGGTGCGCAGCGCTACGCCGGCGGAGACAAACGAACCGTTTTCGAGCCAAGCCGCGAGCACCGCGCTCGCCTGGATCTTCGAGCCAGCGAAGCGTAACGGCCAGCCCATCTCGGCGATGATCCGCGTCGAGGTCGTGTTTCATGAACCGGCGCGGCCGCCCGACGCTCAAGGAAGCGCTCCTTCGGGTTCGACAACGCCAAGGTCCAGTTCGCCCGAGTCAGGCGCACCTGCCGAGACCCCGTCGGAGCCATCGACCGGCGCCGCGCCTCCACCCGGCACCCCCGCGGAGGTCGTCATCCGTGGGGAACGCCCGGAACCGTCGCGCTCGGCGACGCTTTCGCGCGCCGAAGTGCGCCAAATCCCGGGTACGTTCGGAGATCCCTTTCGCGCGATCGAGGTGATGCCCGGCGTCACGCCGATCATTTCCGGGCTTCCGTTCTTCTTCGTGCGCGGCGCGCCGCCGGGCGACGTCGGCTATTTTCTCGACGGCATTCGGCTGCCGCTCTTGTTTCACGTCGGCGCCGGACCCTCCGTCGTGCATCCCGGACTCATCGAGAGGGTGGACCTCTACGCCGGCGGGTATCCCGCGCGTTTCGGTCGCTACAGCGGCGGCATCGTATCCGGCGAAACGACGGCGCCCGTGCCGAAGCTGCACGGCGAATACAACGTTCGTCTCTTCGACGCCGGAGCTTTGGCCGAGGCACCTTTTGCCAACGGCCGAGGTATCGTGCTTCTCGGCGGGCGCTACTCCTACACCGCCGCGCTTCTATCGCTTCTCGCAGCCGGCGTTCAGCTCGACTACTGGGATTACCAAGCGCGCGCCACCTATGATCTGACATCCGATGATCGCATCGGTGTCTTCGCGTTCGGATCGTACGACTACCTCGGCCAGCTCACCTCCGATCAGACGGTGACGCTCTTCGGCACGGAGTTTCACCGCGTCGATCTTCGCTACGATCATCGCCTCTCCGAAAACGGCAACGTGCGGCTTGCCGTGACCGCCGGGCTCGATCGCACGCGTCTGCCCGCCGATCGCTTCCTGCGCGATCGCTTGGCCGGCATGCGCAGCGAGATCACCTACCGCCTTTCGCCGGCCGTCCTCCTGCGAACCGGCACCGACATTCAGATCGACGACTACGACGTCGAGCTCAACACCGGCCTCAACAACGGAGTTGCCTCGATCGCGAGCCTTTTTCCCACGCGCACCGACATTGCCATCGGCGCGCGCGCCGACACCGTGTTGAAGCTCTCGCCTCCCTTTGAAGTGACGCCGGGAGTCCGGCTCGACTTCTATGGCTCCGAGGGCGCTACCGCCATTGCCGTCGATCCGCGCTTGTCGACGAGGCTCGAGCTCTCGAAACGGGCGAGGCTTCTCAGCGCGTTCGGGCTCGCGCAACAACCTCCGGCGTTCGCCGTCCCGGTGCCCGGATTTCAACCAGGAGGGTTGCACGGCGGCCTTCAGCGCGCCCTGCAGGAAAGTCTCGGTCTCGAGTTCGATTGGGATGACGCGACCACGGCAACCGCGACGGTCTTTCACAATGCCTTCTTCAATATGAGCGATGCCCTCAGCTACCAGCCTCCGCAATTGAACGGCTGTCTCCCGGGTAGCCTCCCATCGGACATGCTCTTCGGAGACACCGGAGGAACGAGTGGACGTTGCCCCGGACGCATTCGCGTTCCCGGAACGTTGGGAGCCGACGGCAGCGGGGGGGAGGGCGGGATGAACGCCGCGACGGCGCTCGAGACGCGCACCATCGGCACCTCCTACGGCTTGGAGCTCTTCGTCAAGCGCAAGCTCACCGGGCGACTCGGAGGATTTCTCTCGTACACCCTGTCGCGCTCGACGCGGAGCGCGGGACCAAACACGTATGTCGCCAACTTCGATCGAACGCACGTGGTGAACGCCGCGCTCGCCTACAACCTCGGCCGCAATTGGCGCGCCGGCACACGCGTCGTGTTTTACACCGGTTTGCCCAAACCGTCCGACCCGACCGACGCGAGCACACGTCTGCCCCCTTTCTTTCGCCTCGACCTTCGCCTCGAAAAACGATGGCAGCTTGGCGAAAAAACCTGGATCTCCGCAGTGGCGGAATGGATGAACGCCACGCTCAGCAACGAAGCCATGTCGACGACGTGCACGCTCCAAGGATGCCAAGCCCAGACCGTAGGGCCCATTACCATTCCGAGCATCGGCGTCGAGGGAGGTTTTTAGAATGGAGCAGGCCATGGAACGGACCAGGATGAAGCTCGGTCGTCGCCGCCACCTCGTTTTCTCGTGCGCGGCCGGCATCGCTTTCGTGTCGATGGGGTGCGCGGCCGGCAAAGCGCCGGCCCCGCCGCCGGCGTGCGAGCAGGATTGTCAAGACAACATAGCCCTCCGAGGGCTCCGCGAGACGATGCGCTTCTTGTACAACCAGCATCTGCAAGGAAAGCCCGTGGGAATGCAGGATGCAATGGGCCCCTGTCCGCTCGGCGTCGGGACGATTCACATCTTCGGCAACGCGGAATCCGATGCGACCTTGGGCATCACCACCATCGATTCGCTCACCTACGATTTCCAAAACTGCGTCACGCGCTCGGTGAACGCAACCCCCGAGCGCAACTACATGCTGGCGCTCACCGGAAGCGTGATCGAGAAGGGCTTGCTCGTCATGTCGACGGGAACATCGGCGCTCACGTTCGAATCGTCGGCGATGACGTGGGCAGGCACCGTTTACCATCCCGCCGTCGACTACAACCAGTCCGACTGCGAACTGAAGGCGCACCAAGACGGCAACAACGTGTCGGGCACGATCTGCGGCCGTCCCGCGGGATTCACGTTCTAGTGGAGCAAGCGCTGCTCACTTTTGAAGAAATTTACGGAGTCATGGAAAACGGTGGCCCCGTGTAGATCCGCCCCCAGATCTTGAACGCGATCACTACCGGACGTACCTCGATCGTCGCGACTAGTCGGCGCCGCCCAGGTTACCGAAACGGCGCCGAAACTCAGGAGCCGGTCGCTGGAACGCCGGCCGCCGAGTAGAGGTCGTTGAGATCCAGGCTGCAGCCGATCGACTCGAGCGGTACCTGCTCGCCGGGCCGGTAGACGGCGTAAGCCCATTCGCCAGACGCGGAGCTTCTGCTCCACAGTTCGACGCAGCGCTTGTCCTGAGCGACGAGGACATAGGCGCGAAGTGCCTCGATGCGCTGGTAGTGCTGCCGCTTTTCACCGCGGTCATAGTCTTCGGTTCCTGGGGAAAGCACTTCAAAGATGACCCTGGGATTGACCACATGGGTGGGGGAGCTCGGATCGTGCTCGACGGGATCGCAAACGATAGAAGCGTCCGCATACGTGGCGAGGCCAGTCTCGAGAACGCGAATGCGCAGATCAGCGGAGTACGATCGACACGGTTGAAGGTGGTCGTCGGCAGCCACGGCTTGGACGCGACTGGTGCTGCGCTCGCGGCGCCGGCCGTGGAGGAGGGTGGGCGCGAGGCAACGAAATGGCAGCCGGACATCGCGAGTCCCAGGAGGCTGAACCCGACGCAACACAATCGGTGGAACTGCATGGCTCTCATGCCTTTCGCGCTTGCGCGACCCCCAGATATCGTTTCCCCAATTGTGCCGAGCGTCAACGTGCCGGCTTCGTCTCGTCCGCGTGCAGGACTTTGTAGCTCTTGGTCCAGTGAGATTTGCGTAGCCCCTCGCCGAGCAGAAATACGCGCCCTGGCAGTCAAGCGTGGTGGGCGATGTTGGTATGACAATAGTTAAAAACCAAACGTTACTGACAGGGCCTCCCGTCATGGAAAAATATACTGCCTTCAATACATCCTCGAATGTGTGGCATGCAGTCGCGTATTCAGTATCGTGTAGAATGCGCAGCGGCCTCGCATGTGCTGAGGTCCGCATCGATTTTGGCGATCTTCCGGAGACTCATGAACCGTGATGCGATTCCATCGACGTCTCTTGCCCCTTCGGATGCTGTTGGCTGTCGTCGTGACGGCGTGCGGATTGGGGTCAGCGCCAGAAGAGGAGCTCGCGTCGGCGGAACTACCGATCTCTGTTCCGAAGTCGTACCCGCGCAAGATTTACGCGCACATGATGCCGTGGTTCCAAGTCGGCGGGCAACACTGGTCGATGAATTCGCGCAACAGCGCGACCGGCGTCGCGTCGTGGTACTCGCCCATGATCGGCGAGTACAGCTCGGGTGACGCCAACGTGATCGAGTATCAGCTCTTGACGATGAAGTACGCAGGCATCGACGGTATCCTCGTCGACTGGCCGGGTCTGAACGGCGCCAACGACCTGCCGCAGAACAAGGCGAATGCCGAAGCCATCATCGACAGAACTGCCGCTTTCGGCCTGCAGTTTGGCATCGTTTACGAAGATCAATACGCGGTGTCGGCGGATGCCGCGAAGAACGACATGGCCTACGTTCGCGACAACTTCTTGTCGAAGGCCAATCGCGTCCTGGTGAACGGGTCGCCGGCGCTTTTGGTGTTCGGGCCACAGAAGATCACGAACGCGAGCGACTGGAGCAACATTCTGTCCGTCCTCCCGACCAACTTGATGTTCTTTCCGCTTTGGTACAACGACAATGCGGGCAGCACCGCAGACGGAAGGTTCGCTTGGATTGCCCAGAATGCGCTCAAGGGCGTCGCGGATTTCGACAACGGCGTCGACGGCGTGAACCAGGGCTGGCGAATCCCCGTCCTCTATCCAGGGTTCAACCCGTACTACGCACAGGGCGGGTGGCCCGGGCCGACCTGGAAGATTTCGTACAGCCTGAAGACCGACAATACCGAAGGTGGAGACACCTTTCGGTCGACGTTCGAGCTCGGCAAATACGCCGGTGATCCGCTGCAGATCGCGACGTGGAACGACTACGGCGAAGGGACGATGATTGAACCCACGAATCAGTTCCAATATCGATTTGTGACCACGCTCCAGCAGGCCGTCGGCACCATCTATACGGATGCAGAGCTCAAGATCGTGAAGATGCTTTACGATCAGCGCAGGCAATTCGGAGCGTCGAAGCAGGCGCAGTTGGATCAGGCATCTGCGGCGCTTGCCAATCTCGACGTTGCCCGTGCGTGCAGCATCCTCGGTTGCGCGACGCCGGTGCACACCGGGTCGGGCGGCGCGACCGGATCCGGCGGTCTTACCGGGGCCGGAGGGTCCGCGGGGCCAGGTGGCTCGATTGGATCGGGCGGCTCGACGACGGGCCCAGGGTCTTCGGGCTCGGCTGGACAAAACGCGGGGATCGGCGGAGCGACGTCGGCGGGAAGTGCCGGAGCGACGTTCTCGGCGGGAGGCGCGGGCGCCGCTGTTGGGGGTAGTGCTGCGGGCAACGAAGACGCCGCGGGCAGCGCAATCGAAGGATCGTGCGGGTGCAGCGTGATACGAGCAAACCGACCGCGTCCCTCCGCATGGCTCATGGCATTCGGCGCCCTTGCGCTCGCGTCGAGCAGGCGCCGACGCCGCACTGGGCAGTAGACTGTCCTTTCTTCGTGTTCGATGCCTTGTTATTCCAGCGATGTTTCGCGTCAAGTTCTCCGAGCAGCCCGCGCTCCGACAACGGGTGCGTCGCGCGTTCTTCGAACGAGGCGTCCTCCGGACCAAGAAAAGCGAAAAGGCGAAACCGGCCAGCAGGTTCACTCGCCGACGGAAAAGAAATCCGGGTCGCGCGCTACAAGAAACGGCTTGCCGACAAGCACGGATTGAAGACGTCGCGCAAGAAGTAATCAGCGCGGGACGAGCGAACGTTCGAGCGCGATGGCGCTCGCCTGCTCGCGAGGCAGGAAGGGAGTGCGCGGGGAGCGCGGGGTCACGCCGGGGACCACGCTGTCGTAGATCGTGAGCCAAAACGAATCGAGCTGCCGCGCAACCAGCCAGCGCTCGTCGGGGTCGAAGTCGATACCGAGCGCGCACACGACGATCGCGTGGCGCTGCGCGACGCCGTGCAGGCGCCGGCCCACGTCGCCGAGCACCGGGCCGGTGAACGGTGCATAAAGAAAGAAAACCGTGCCGTCTTCGAGAGCGCTGTCGCGGGCGTCGCCTTGCGTGAAGCAGACTTCGATCTGGAGACGCGCAGCGGCTGCCCGTGCACGCTCGACCAGGGCGGGCTGAAGCTCGAGGCCGCGCACGGTCGCTCCGGTCAAAAGGCGGGTGAGCAAGACCACCTTTCCGAGACCGGCGCCGAGATCCACGACGACGTCTTCGGGAACGATCGGAACTTCCATCAGCGCGCGCACGATCGGAGCGATGCCGCTCGCATGGTAGCCGATCAGGTGATCGCCGGGAGGGGAGCTTGCGGCGCCGCCCTCGATCCCGAAATAGGCCTCGACCGCCGCGTCTCGGGCTTCGGGGGGAAGTCTGGATAGCCAGGCGAGCAAGTCGGTGCCGAGCACGCGAAGAAATTAGCTCGCCGTGCTCGAACATTCATCCGGGAAAGGTTACGGCAGTTCTCTGCGGGCCCATCCCCACATTCTCCGCAACGCGTCCGAAGCAGCGACGAAACGCTCGACGTGTTGTTCTGCGCGACAAGATGAATGCAAAACGAGCCAATCGGGTCTGGCGGCGGCTCCTCGAGTTCGGTGCGCCGTCGGATCTTCGGGATGACGTATTTCGCGAAACCGGGGGGGCGGGTTCGAAAGAATGCGCGCCGACTTGACGCTGCTGCGCGCAGTTCACAAGCGGCGGTTATACCGCCGGATTGCCGATCAACTGTCGGCCTTCATTGCGATTGGCAACCTGAAGCCCGGAGAGCGGCTGCCGTCCGAACGTGATCTCGCGCGAGAGCTGGGCGTGTCCCGCCCCTCGCTTCGGGAAGCTCTGATCTGGCTGCAGGTCGAGCGCAGGGTCGAGGTGCGGGATGGAAGCGGCATCTTCGTCATCGCCCCGAAGCCCATCGCATTGCCGGTGCTCTTCGGTGAGAGGCACCTGCCGATCGAGGTGCTCGGCGCGCGCTATATCGTCGAGGGTGAAGTCGCCGCGCTGGCGGCTCGCGAGCGCACGAGCGACGATCTGACGGCCATTCGCCAATCGTTCGACGCGATACGCAAGGCAGGGTCGCTCGGGCTTGGCCGCGATTCGCAACATCGCGAGTTCCATCTGGCGATCGCCGCGGCAACGCACAACGGCGCGCTCATGGCGGTGATACGTGACCTGTGGGATGCCGAATCACGCCCACGCGGCAAGCGAGGGAAGCAAGAGGTGATGTCGCCGTTGCTCGGCGCGACGTTGGGCGACTATCGGCGAATCGTCGACGCGCTCGACGCAAGCGATGCGTCCGGAGCTCGGGCGGCCATGCGTCGCCACCTGAAGCGGGTAGCTCGAGAATACGCACGAAACGCACGGTCTTGGCAGCGAAGCGGGCGCGCACTGCAAGCCTCCATGCGATTCGCCGGATAGCACCCCTTTGCGGCACGGGCCGCACGGCTGGCCCCTCCCTGTCGACCTGACCGACGCATTGGCGTAGGCTCGATGGATGCCTCTTTTCACCGTCGAACAGGATGTGGCAGTCGTGCGGCTCGCAGCCGGCAAAGCGAATGCCATCAGCACGGATCTCCTGGATCGGCTTCAGCGCACGTTGGACGAGGTCGAGGCGAGCGGTGCCGGCGCCGTGGTGGTGACGGGCTACGATCATTATTTCAGTGCTGGTCTCGCGTTGCCGCTGCTGATCGACCTCGATCGGTCGGGAATGAAACAGTTCATCGACTACTTCAGCCGCACGATGACCCGTCTTTTCCAATGTCCGCTGCCGGTCGTCGCGGCCGTGAACGGGCACGCCATTGCCGGCGGCTGCGTGTTGGCTCTGCAGGCCGACGTGCGCATCATGGCCGACGTAGATGCCCGCATCGGCCTCAACGAGGTCCAGCTCGGCATCGGCTTGCCGTCGCTGGTGGTCGAGACGCTGCGCTGCTCTGTGCCGGAGCGGGCGCTGGTGCCGCTCGCGCTGGAGGGCCGGCTCTTCACCCCACGCGAGGCGCTCGAGCTCGGTTTGGTCCAAGAGGTCGTTGTCGCGAGCGAGCTCGAGACGAGCGCGATCGCGCGGGCGCGTGATCTCGGTCGCGCACCCCATGCGGCCTTCGCTCAGGTCAAGGCGGCCCTGCGCCGGCCGGCCCTCACGACGCTCCTCCGCGAGCAGGCGGCCGAGACAGAACGCTGGCTCGACACCTGGTTCTCGCCGGAAGCGCGAACACGTCTGACCGAAGCGGTGCGCCGGCTCTCCCGCAAGGCGCACGCAGGCGGGCCGAAGGCCGCGCCGAGTAACTCCTAATGATGTCCCGTGAATCGAAGAGACCCCGGCGCGGCCGGGCCCGCGGTCCCGGCAAGCAATCCGCCGCGCCATCGCGCGCTCGGAAACACACGCGAAGCTATCACCACGGCGATCTACGTCGGGCGCTTCTCGAAGCAGCAGCCGCGATCGTGCAAGAGCGGGGCAGCGACGCGGTCACGCTGCGCGAGGTCGCTCGCCGAGTGGGGGTCAGCCAGATGGCGCCTTATCATCATTTTGCCGACAAGGAGGCTTTGCTCGCCGCCGTTGCCGAACAGGGCTTTCAAGAGCTGACCGCGGTCATGACCGAAAGAATCGGCCGGCTCTCGTCGCCGATGGAGCGCTTGAAGGCAACCTGCCCGGCTTATGTGCACTTCGCGGTGAGGCACCCGTCGGAGTTCCAAGTGATGTTCCGCGGCGCGCTGGCGGATTTCAAAAGCCACCCTTCGCTCCTGGCTGCGAGCGAGCAAGCTTTCAACGTGCTCATGACCTGCGTCGAGGATTGCCAGCGGGCCGGCTTGTTGAGAAAGGCGTCGTCGTGGGAGCTTGCCATCGCTGTTTGGTCCGGCGCCCACGGGCTCGCCTCTTTGTGGATTGATGGACCGATACGCAAAGGCTGCCCCAAAGCGTCGGACGTAGGTCGCCTCGCCGAATTCGTCACCACGATCTTGGAGCAAGGCGCGCGAAGGCGCGCCAAACGCTGAACCCGCAGCGGGCCGAAGGCCGCGCCGAGTAACACAAACGCAGGCGGCTGCTGGCTACTTGCTGCGACGACGTACGCTTGACGCTCCGGACGTGAAAGGACAAATTGAGAACATGCTTTTGCTTAACGAAGGCCGGCACGGCGGGTCGAGCGACATCACGAAGAGCAGTGCTCGCGCGACCGACGACGCCCATCAGGCGGCTTGCCAGCGGACCAGGGCGCGATCCGCTTCGCCGTGAGCCGCGGACCGAGCATCGCCTTGCCCAGTCCGAGTCCGGTCACGGCCAAGAGCGCGACTGGCGCGAGGTGACCTAGTAACAAGTGCGTTGCCGACGATGCCGAGCACGACAAGTCGAGGAGCACGGCGATCGAGAGCCCGACGGCTGCGCCGATGCTGGTACCAGAGGAAGCGGGGTGGATTGGATCGGTGCCTCGGCGGCAGAAGAGCAGCGTCAGCAGCGGCGAAGCGCCGACGGTCGAGCCAAGAGCGAGGCAGTGCAGTGCGCCCCGCTCAAGCGACACATCCAAGGGGTATGGGTACTGGTCGTGCCAGAAAATTTTCCAGAGCAGAATCGTGCAAGACAAGACCAGAGGATAGAGCAAGAGCTCCTCGCACGAGCGGCCTAACATCGACCCCCGCCGATCGAGGGCGATCCACAAGCCTACCGCCGAAAGGACCGCCGTGCCGAGTGAGGTCAGGACGACAAGCAGCACGGGGCGGCCCCCCAGCTGGAGTCCGCCATCCCACATGAAGATCGCGATGGTCAAGGCAACCGAGAGCATCACACGAGCCGACGTGCCTCGCGCCTCGGTGCGACGGGTCGGCGAGGGTGTGCTCGCGATCCCCTCGAGCAGCTGGAGTTTGACATCAGTGCGAAGTTGCGAGTGGTTCATATTTTCCTCATTCGAGAATCTGAAAATCTCATGGCGAAAGGCAGGTGACGCCTTCGGGGCCTTGCCTCCCCTCGGTGCAGATGCCCGAGCAGCTCGGTTGTCCCTCTCGTCCGCATGGCTCGCATCGGCCGGACGTGCCGCACTGTTGCCAGTTGCGTCCGATGTTGGCGCATCCCACGCCCCCGGTCGATGGGCCGCACCCGGTCTCGCATCGTCCCTCTCCTTCGGCGGCGTCGAGGTTGCAGTATCGACCACTGGTCGTCGGATCGCCGCAGCGCGCGTTCGACGCCGCTTGATCGTTGCCGACACTGCAGCCACTCCCCCTTTGGTATTCGCAATCGTCCGTGCCGCCATTCATCGTCATTGCCAAGAAGGCCTTGGGCGATGGGTAACTCTTGCCTCCTACGTCGATGGCGGTGGTCCAGAATCGCTCGAGCGTCGGCTGCGCATGGGGCATCGAATAGGTGCGGCACACTGGGCCTTTCATGCGCAACCACGAGGCTATGAATGTCTGACTGCCATCGACGTAGTTCACGCCTGTCGGCGGAAGAGCCGCATGGCACGTGGCGCAGTAAGGAAGAATGGCGTATCGCCAGAGCGTGCGGGACTCCTCGGTGCCATTCCAGGAGGGTGGCGGACGATCGCTCGCCGCTTGCGCATCGGCTGGGATTGACGTGGCAATGTTGCCGATGCCGTAAAGGGCGCGCACATAGTCTTTCTGTGCGGGCGTGAGTAGGGCATGTCGCTCTCTAGACTGAAGATCGATCTCGAACGCGAGGCGATTGATGTACCGTACCGCCTCGAGCTGGTCCTCCTGACGATAGGGCGCCACCGTGTCGTAGGCGACGACGAACGGGTTGAGCGGCAAAAAATGTGCATGCTGCGCCAGATGTTTGGCGGGATCGTAGACACCGCCATGGCAGTTGGTGCAGATCTGCGGTACCGGACGCGCCCCCATCGTGTCGAGCTGAGCGGCATCGGCAAGGTGACCGCGCCCGTCGGTATCCGCATCGAACGCCGCAAACTGTACTTGGTAACCGGCGGGGAGCGACGGTTGGTACGAGATCGCGACAGTCGCTCGATAGTGCGCGCCGAGCTCCGCTTCGTGCAAGGCATTGGACGGATCGTTGAACGACGTTCCGTAATTGGTCACGTAGCACGCGAGCCCTCTGGCGGGTCGCCCCTCCTGGTCGGACTCGTCGAAGTCCGTGCAGCCGATCTCGCGCCCCAACCCGAGCTCGTTGACATTGTAATAGACGCTCACCTTCGCGCGCTGACGATAAGCGGCGAGGGTTTCGTTTTCCTCCCTGTGCGGAAAGCCGAAAAGCGCCATCCATTCCAAGAGCCGCGTCGACGATGCCTGCTTGGAAGCCGGATAATATCGCTCCAGCGCCTCTTTTCGACCGAGCGGAGTCACAAGTCCATCCGGGGTGGAGAAGCAAGCTTCGCCGTTGCCGCAGTCCGGCGACGGCTTCTTCATCGTGGTGAGCCACAGGTACGAGCCCGCCACCGGTACGCCATCGTGCACGGGCTCTTCGACGTGGCCCTGGTCGAGGGGGCCGCAAGCGCCTGTCAGCACGCCGGCAATGAAGGCCGTAAGTCGAACGGAACGCCGAATCGGAGCGGCCGTGAACGCGGGCACGTATTGTCTTGCGCTACTTTCAAAATTCGAAACCATGGAACACCATGCACAAGGCAGGGGTCCGCTCCGCGAACGAGATGCCGCTCAGCCGCTCACTCGTATGCGGCGGGACGGCGCGCTCCACTCCTACCTAACTATCTGACAACGTCCGGGACGCGACGTCGCACAAATTCTTGGAGAACGACGAGCAACGGTGTCGATCAGGTGCTTTTTCTTCGACGAATCCGGGGGGCGTTTCGTTCCATTTGAAACGCCATCGAAACAGAGCGCGCCAGGTCGAGAACTACGTGAAGGCGGTGCGTCGTTCGATTGCGACAAACTCGCGCCAAGCCTGTCAATCTTGAGAAGGGTTTCTTCGTCGAATCAGCGCGCTAGCCCGAGAGTCCCGACAACGGCCCGGTGCAAAGCTCCGGAATGTCGAAGGTCGTTAACGTCGGCGAGGCCCATCGCATGGCATACCGAGACCAGCAGATGTGTCGCATGCCAGATGTTGATTGTGACGAGCTTGTCGCTGCTCATCGTGTCGCCGTCGCCCCTATGTAGAGAGGGCGTGGTGTTCCTCGTTGATTCCGATCCAGGGAAAATTCGCGGGCTTCCGCGATTCGGACGAGAATTCGAGGAGTACTTGCGCTGCGGGCGCGCGAAGGCGCGCCAAACGCTGAAACTCACTCAGTTGCAAGCCGCGGTTTGGCAAGCGGTGACTTCGTCGGCGCACTTGGCGATCGCGCAGCTCGCGCAATCGCCCGCCGCGCATTCCGCTTGGCATTGCATCTGAATGCACCGGTTCTGTCGAGCGACCAGCGCATCCGCATTCGGACATGACTCCACCATGCACTTTTGAAAGCACGGCCCCACGTCGACTCGACCCGCGACGCCGAAGCTCGGCGCCTCGCCTGCCGGGCAGAGCTGCAAGCAAGCCGTCGTCTCGGCGCACGTTTTGGTTCCGACGCCGAACTCGTCACCGTACGGGCCGGCGCAATTGATCGCCATTCGATCCGCCGGGGCAGGATAGGCATAGCCCCAGAACATGCACATCTCGTTTTCGAACTTGTCCTGACCTTGGATGTACGGGCGCGCGTCGGGATTTCGGTATTGGCATTGGAAGCGAACGTGCGATCCCGCCGGGATCGACATGGTTCCCTGGTACTGCTGGGGATGCTCCCAGTCGGTCGATTCCAGGAAAGAAATCGTCGCTCGATCCCCCTGCGGCGGGTCGAGGAAGGCTTGAAAATCCACCCCCTTGAGGTGAAAGTGCCCATTGCCTTCCATGAGCGTCAGGTCGTTCGGGATCTGGCAACGCATGCCGGCCTTCGCGTCGGCCTGAGGCGGGACGTAAATGAACGGATCGTAGAACTGCAGGAGGCTCATCTCGCTCACGACCTTGCTCTTGGCGACGGTCTTCAGCTCGACGTCCAGCGTCGCGTCAGCCGCGACGGCCTGAGGGTTGAGAGCGTGCAGCTGGACCATCAGGATCTCGCCCGACTTGAAACGCAGCCCTACACCTTCTGGAAAATCGACGCTGGCCCTCTGGGTTTGTTCGAGGACGATGAAGTCGGTCGTGTACTTCATGGGATCGGTGGGTCCCCAGCAGTCTTGCGGCTGATTGAAATCGAAGCCGTCGGGTAACGAGTCGATCGTCGTACGGTAGAGACCGTAGTGGTGGCTGCCGGCGTTGTACTGGTGGGAGCGGCCGCTCACCCAGATCTCACCATCGGCGGAAGTCGGCATCTGGACGTACTGGCAAAGGTGCACTTCTTTGCCGGCCTCGAGCTGGGCCACCATCGAGAAGGTGATGCCATCGGGAGACGGCTGAGCGGGGTCGCTCGAGGAGCAGGCGGCAACGAGAGTGGAGAGCGCGAAACATGACCGATAAGAGCGCGACATCGAGGAACCTCCGGGGAATGGGGTAGTTGGATCTTTACACCGTAATCTTTACATCGTAAACATGGTGGATAGCATGGCTGAGCTTGTCAAGTGGCGTGGTCGCGATCCCGAGCACGTGCCGCGCGGGTCGGCCGGGCAACGTTTGAGCCACCCATGTGACGATGCTGTGTCGCAAAGCGGATCGTGCCCGCTCGGCGACGAATCGTTCACAGGGCGGCTCGGGTGCGAGTAGCGCGTCGCTCTTCGCTCGCTTCGGTGCAAGGATGGGGGCTATCCCCCTGTGGCGCTCGTGCCCGACAAATCGGCGTCGGTTCGAGCATTGCGGCCGACGCCAAGCTCGATCGCCACACGGCCACCGGCGATTCGATCGTGCCTACGGGTGTGGCTCTTATCGCGCGGAGCCGTGACTGGGCGTGTCAGTTTTGGAGCGACGGCCGAGGTAAGTATACTTACCTCGGAAATGGCGCGAGAAAACACTCTCGGTGGTTCCCGCACGCGTACGCAACTTGTCGTAGGGGTCTGCGCCGTTCCGGAACCCTGCTCAAAGAGAGCCACACCCCCTCCCTACCCAGACAGACTCCTTCGGCGTCGCCGATCCCGAGGCGTCCCAGCTCGCACGGACGGAGCAGCGGGTAGTCGTTCTGGTTCCTCAGCCATGTCTCCGGGGCCGTCCTCAAATCACAGCATGTTAGCAGCCGGTAGGGCCGGGGCCCGCGCTCACTCCCAGGATCTGAACGAATCGGAGGTAGGCGTTGACACGATCTTGCACGCTGCCCGGGTTCGCGCCGTTGCACTCCAGGGATCCATTGATCGTGCGGATCGTCTCGCCGAACCCGGCCCCGCTCACCATGGCGTCGTGGCATGTCCTCGATCCCGCACCGGTGCTCCGCATCCAGAACCACAGCGAACCCTTCCAGGTCGCGACCCGATCACGCTCGAGTAGCCCGGGATCACCGATCAGGTTGAGGCCCAGCGCTTGCCCGGCGGAGCAATAATTGAAGCTCCAGCTGAGCTGCAGCGGTCCGCGACCGTAGTACGATTGGCCGGACGCACAGCCGCAAGCGCCCCCGCCACAGAGCACGGGTCTCGCAATTTCGGTGATGAAGATGAGGCCCGTGGTCTCGTGTGCGGCATTGGCGAGAAGCGCGGCCACTTCGCGTTTGCGCGTGGCGGTGTCACCGGTGGTTGCGAAACCTGGCAAGGTGCTGACCGCCGCGGAGAGCCCAGCATACGTGTAGAATGAATTCCGGTTCGGAAACATCGAATTGAACTGCGACTCACTCAAGATCGAGGAGAAGCCGGTCGTCGTCGGAGGCGGCGTCGTGCTCGAGCCGAGCAAAGCCGGTCGCCAGCGCTGGGCGTTGCTGCCGTTGCAGGTCCAGAGCTGGACGTTGGTGCCGTTGGCCGTTCCCGCTCCGGCAACGTCGACGCATTTGCCGCTGTGCGGGTTGACCAATCGCACGTTGCCGCTGCCTACGTCTTGAATGGAGAAGCTCTGGGCTTCCCCCCCGTGGCATGTCCAGATCTGGATGTTCGTGCCATCGGCCGTGCCGGCGCCGAAAACGTCGAGACACTTGCCGGAGTTGGGATTGACGAGCGTGGACAGGCCGCCTGCCAGGCTTTGCACGCGCCAGACTTGGGCTCGCGAGCCGTTGCAGGTCCACTCCTGGACGTTGGTGCCGCTCGCGGTGCCCGCGCCGTTCACGTCGAGGCACTTGCCAGGACTGACGACGGCGCCGAAGTTGTAAGTGCCCGCTGCCAGATCTTCTTGCGCTTCGTCCAGATCGCTGCCGTCCGGGCTCCCACACGATGGCAAGACCAGTAACAAGAAGAGGCCCCACGCGAAATGGACGGTTCGAACCCGCAGGCTGGCTGGCTTCATGGCCGATCTCCTCGTCGAGAGTTGATGAACTTCCCCCGAAGCGGACGGAGCAGGTACCCGAAGGCGATTGCCGAGTGCGAAAAGCTGGACCCTTGCGATCGTCCGCTATTGCCAGAGATCGCAATACGGCCAGCGTCAAACTACCACGCACGCCGACTCGATCCAATCGATAAACGTCAAAGCGTCGTCACCGGGTGCGCGATGACGTAGACAGGCTGATTGGAGTAATTTCGGCCCGACGTAATGGGATTGCAGGTAGTTCGGTACCCACCGAGGAGTGCTTTTGCGCGCTCTTTCTCAGGTACGCATACTTACCTCGGCTGTCGCTCCAAAAGAGGAAGACCCCTCGGTCGGGCAGCGCTCGAAAAGTGTCCGCATCATCGGCCCTTACTCGATGCGGCGATAGACTGCGTACGAATAGACCACCAGGATGGCTATCGTGACGGTCACGACCAACACCAGGGGGACGAGACTGGCGCTGAGTAGGGCCGAGACGAAGATGACCGTACCTCCGAGCACGAACAGCTTGCCTCCGAGGCGATGCGTGCGGAGCCACACTTCGTCGCTGGCGAGCGTCCACGGCGTGCGGATGCCAACGAAGAAGTTTTTGGTGACCTTGCCCAGGAAGTTACCGAGGACGATCAAAAGGAGGCCCACCCCGGCGGAAACGGCGCGATTCATCGGAACCGCTACGCCGATGCCGGCGAGCAGCGCCAAGACGGTCAAGAGAAAGAGAAATGCCAAGATCGAGGCTTGCATGAGCTCGAAGACGGCCTTGAACCGATCCATACGATACCCTTGCGGCGAGATGCGGGGCAGAACGACCAAAAGCCCGTAGGTGAACGCCATCGTCAGGGGGAGCAGGAAGGGACCCCATGGTTTGGGCATGAAACCATTTGCGTCGCCTCGCGCGTTCCAATGGGTGGGAACCCACTCTGGCAACCGGTTGTAGAGCACCGCCGTCATCACGAACGACAGGACGATGAATCCTGAGCTCAACAGATGCGTACGACTGAGTTTCATGGCTGTTTTCCCTTCCGCTTATCGACGGCAAAGAGCTCGAGAAGGAGGGCTGCCACGTCCTCGAACACAGTCGTGTTCAGCGAATACACGATCTGTTGACCACGCCGCTCGCTGCGCACGAGATCGGCGGCCTTGAGGACGTTGAAATGGTGGGAGAGCGACCCCTTGGTCATGTCGAAGCTGCCCGCCAATTCGCCGGCAGTCTTGGAGCCGCCCTGCAAGAGTTTCAGGATTTTGCGGCGCGAAGGATCGGAGAGCGCCTTGAAGACCTCCTGCGTTCGCATGACGATTTGATAATTTGACGAATATCAAAATAACGCCGAGCAAGGAAGCCGTCAAGTGGGCCCGCTCCAGCTGACCGGACAAGGCGCAACTGCCGAAGCAAAGTGGTGTGAGCTGATGCGCATCCCGTGATTGATATAGAAGCGATGCGCCGGGTGTCTCTGAACGCCCGAATCGAGGTGAACCTCGTCACATCCGAGGCGACGTGCTTCATCGAAAACCCAACGCATGATGGCGCCCGAGTGGCCCTGCTTTCGGTGCGCCTGGCGCGTGACGAGATCGTCGACGTAGACGGCGTATCCCCAGGCCAGGGAATGAAGCGTTCGAAATCCGGCGACGGCCACGGCCGCTACCTCCGTTGTGACGAAAGCAGCGACGAGGCGATACCCCTCGGCACGCTGCACTGAGTTCACCCGAGAGACGAAGCTCTCTTTCGATGTGAGGTGCGGTCGAAGCTCCAAGAGCGTCTCGTACGCGAGAATCGTTTCTTCCAGGCCGAGCTCACGCAGGTTGGTGGTCATGTTGCGCGATGGACTCCAGTTCCCACGGGAAGTCAATCTGGGCGTGATGCGGATTTTCGATGCGACGGTCGGCCCGCTCCCCCGTCAATCAACGTAGATAGACAAAATCGCGACACCAACAGGCGTGCGCCGGCCGGTGCGCTGGAGAAGCCTCGGAAATAGCTTTCTTTTGGCGACGCCCTTACGACGGAGGTTCTTCCGATGCGACATGTGAAAACCGCAGTGGCTCTCCTTCTTGGCTCGACACTTGCTTCCTTGGCGCTCGGTTGCGGCGACGACGACCCTGGTCCGAGCCCCTCGGGTAGCGGCGGTATGGCTGGCGCTAGCGGAAGCGGCGGCAAGGGGGGCGGCGGTAGCGGCGGTAGCGCGACGAGCGGCTCCGGCGGTGGCGGCAACGGCGGCGGCGGCAGTAGCGGCATGACCGATGCGGGCGATGCGGGCACCTTCCAGCCGGCGCTTCTCATCGACCTCGGCGATACCTGCAACACGCCCGACGGGATGCGCAAAGACCCCAAGAGCACCGACATCGTTCTCTCTTGTCCGAACTTTTTCGGAAAGACGCCGGGAGATGCCGGCACGTTCACCGCGCCGCCCGTTCTCATGAAGATCACCGCGGACAATCATCTCGAGCCGTACTTCGCCAATCTGCCGGCGCCGCCGGACACGCCGAACCGGGCCGGTCCGATGGGAATCGACTTCGGCCCGGACGGCAACCTCTACGTTGCCGATCATCAATATCGTTACGACACCAAATACAAGTCGCGCGTGCTACGCGTGAACATCGACGCGATGGGCAAGCCGACCACTGCCGACGTGGTGGTCGACGGGATTCGGCTGGCCAACGCGGTCATGTGGAACAAGGATTACTTGTACCTCACCGACACCTGGGCCTTCGACGAGCCCGCCGCGGGGGGAAAGAGCGCCATCTACCGTTTCAGCAAGGCCGAGCTCGCGGCGGCCACGACCGCCAATCCGATCCACGTCCAGAAGCCGACGTCGGCCGACGGCGGCGCCGACGCGGCCACGACCGATCCACACATGTTCGCGCAGCTGACGACGGAGGCCAATCGCGGGGTCAACTTGGCCGGCGCCGATGGGATCACGTTCGACGACCTGGGCAACCTCTACACCGGCAACTTCGGCGACGGCGTCATCACCAAGATCACGTTCGACGCGCAAGGGAACAAAGACATGCAGACGATATTCGTCAAAGACCCGAAGTTGACCTGCGCGGACGGCATCTTTTTCGACGCCGCGTCGAAGAATATCTACGTGGCGGACTCGCAGAAGAACGCGATCAAGGTCATCTCACCGACCGGTACGGTGAGCACGCTCTGGGAAAACGACGATACGACCGGCGTGAACGGCTTGCTCGACCAACCCGCCGAACCCACCCTCCGTGGCAACGATCTCATCATTGCCAACTTCGACGCCGGCTTCCCCGCGCCCCAGCCCGGGAAGAACCAGACGAGCGACGCTCCTCACACCATCTCGGTCATCCGATTGAAGTGAACCCGAACTAGCTCACACTCGAACACGCGAAAGCTTTGCAGCCATCGCGTGGACGGCCTCGCGGAGTCTCGGCAGTGCCCTCTGCTGGGCAGCTTCTGGCCGGCCGAGACTCCGCGGAGGCCGGCTTCCGCTCGATCCAAGTCATTTTGCTCTTCGTCTCGATGCGGTAGGAAGAGCCATGAAGACGCTTACGGAGAGCCGGTCGCTGCGCTTCGTCACGTTCGGCGCGCTCTACTTCGCGCAGGGGGTGCCGTGGGGGTTCGTGGGGGTCGCCTACGTCGTGTTCCTCGCCGACCAGGGTCTCAGCAAGACGGTGATCGGAACCGTCATTGCTTCGGCTTACTTGCCCTATAGCTTCAAGGCTTTGGCCGGACCGGTGGTCGACCGTTTTCCAACGCGCAGATTCGGACGGCGGCGCCACTTCATCTTGACGGCCCACGTTGCCCATGCTGGATCCGCATCGACATCTCGGCCTCATCATGGCAGCGCTCATCGTGCACAACTCGTTCGTGGCGATTCAGGACGTGGCGACCGATGGCCTTGCCGTCGACACGCTCCCCGCCGATGAACGGGGCAAGGCGAACAGCATCATGTGGGCCGCGAAGGCGGGCGGGACTGCGGCGGGCGGCAGCATCGGCGTCGTGCTCGCCAAGCACGTCGGTTGGACGACGCTGTTCGTGAGCATCGCCGTTTTGGTTTGGGCGATCATGCTTTTCGTCCTTTTCGTGCGAGAGCGACCGGCCGGCCCGAGCAGCGAAGAGGCCGCGCGAGAGCGGCTCGATTTCCGCGTGCTCTGGCGTTCGTTCGCATTTGCGACGCCGCTTTTTGCGATTGCGATCGCGCTTTTCACCCCGGCCGGTTATGCGCTCGCCGGAGCCGTCCTTACCCCAACGCTCCGCAGCGACGTGAAGCTCAGCGAAGAAGCGATCGGGACGCTCACTTTCCTCGATACACCTTTGGGCATAGGGGGCGCGCTGCTTGGCGGCTTTCTGGCCGATCGCGTGGGACCGCGCAAGACGATGGCGGCGTTCATGGCGGGCCTGGCTCTATCCTTGGCGATCTTTGCAGCGACTCGGCCGTGGTGGTCCTCCATGGTTTTGTTGGTCGCGTTCACCATCTTGAGCTCGATTTCCCAGTATGCGTACAACGCAGCCTCCCTCGGCTTTTTCATGACGCTCTCGAATCCCCTGGCGGGGGCGACCCAATTTGCGGTCTACATGGCGACGACGAATTTCACTTATTCGTTGACCGCCAAGGCAGGCGGGTGGATGGCGGACAATTGGGGCGTGCCTCGAACGTTCGCGATCGCCGCCGTGATCCAGTTGGTCACGATTGCGTTCTTACCCTTCTGCGATCCGTCCGTTGCCGAGGCGCGGTTCCGCCGAAGCAACACCGCGGCTTCGGCGCCCGCCGCTTGAGTTCAGTTCGGGTGTGGCTCTCTTTGAGCAGGATTCCGGAACGGCGCAGACCCCTACGACAAGTTGCTTACGCGTGCGGGAGCCACCGAGAGTGCTTTCTCGGGCCATTTCCGAGGTAAGTATACTTACCTCGGCCGTCGCTCGAAAACAGACACGCCCAGCGCACGGCGCCGCTCGATAAGAGCGCACCCGTTCAGTTCTGCAGCATGCAGCCGAAGCCCTTTTCGTAGCGAGCGGTCACCGTCGCCACGCCGAGGCAGGTCGCCGTCACCTGGTGGGGTCCCGGATGCATCGAGACCAGCCACTGCGCGAGCGGGTCGAGGTCCTTCCGACAGCTTTC
>WNGA01003702.1_pt1 | contig 23403 bp, 30 predicted proteins | sample 5400061 | NCBI WGS metagenome assembly WNGA01 (sample SAMN13153366, study PRJNA577476) | soil metagenome | isolation source: 100 cm soil or saprolite under grassland replicate 2 | place: USA:California | collected 2016-06-15
CCCATCGGCCATGTCCTCCCACGCAAGGAGGCGATAGAGAGATGAGCACCGCTCGCCACCCACCACCACCGCACCCGCCCTAACTGGACGACACCAACAACCGACGACTTGACGCACGACCCTTCTTCATAGAGAGGGGTCTCCAGTTCGAGTCCGGAAGAGGGTCTGCAAAGCCCCGCAGAAGCGCAGCCCGCGTTCTTCGATCTAATCGAACATGCGGGAACCTCCGGGCCAGGAGGCGGGTACAAGAGGGCGTGAGCACGCGACGCATCCTCACGATTTCCCTCGCGGGGGCCCTCGTACTGGGCGCGTGCAGCGGGGCGTCGGATCGGGAGCAGCCGCAGGATCGGGCGTCTCCGTCCGCGGCAGCCTCTGACGCGCAGGCGCCGACCAGCCGAAATCGCTCCTCGCTCTCCGGGCGGATCGCGTTCGACAACTTCGACGACGTGTGGACGATCAATGCCGACGGCACAGACCTGACCCGGCTCACGCATTCTCCCGGACCCGAGTTCGACCCGGCGTGGTCGCCCGACGCCACGCAGATCGCGTATCGATCCGAACGAAGCGGCGAGCCGGAGATCTGGGTCATGAACGCCGACGGCACCGGTCAGCGGCGGCTGGCCGCTGGTCTCTCGCCCGCCTGGGCTCCTGACGGATCGCTGATCGCCTTCTCCGGGCGCGGAGGCCTTTCCGTGATCAGTCCGGACGGGACCGGCCTCCGGGTTCTGCCGCACACGGAGGGCGGCGAGTATCCGTCGTGGTCGCCCGACGGCTCCCGGATCGCCTTCAACTCCAATCTGACGGGAGATCACGTCATGTACATCGCGCAGGCCGACGGTTCGACGGTCGTCGACCTCTCCCGCGTGGGCGAGGGCTGGCAGGTGGACTGGTCGCCCGACGGCCGCTCGTGTTCACGTCGCATCGCGACCATGCGGACAACTACACGGACGTCTATGTGATGCGGCCCGACGGCTCGGCCGTCCGCAGGTTGACGCACGCTCGCGCGTACACGCCGGCCTGGTCTCCGGACGGCGAACACATCGTGTTCTCGGCGCCGGGCCTGTTCATCATGGATCGCGACGGCAGCGAGGTGAGAGCGCTTCCCACCCCGCAGGTCGGCGAGACCTCGCTGCCCGACTGGGCCGAGTGAGGCCGCTCGAGCCAGCCACGTTGCGATGCTCGAGGTCGATGACGTAGGCACCCCCGGTACCTGGCAGCGACCACGTCCCCGAAGAGAAATACGAGCCGCACCACCGATCGACAACTACACTGATGTATTCAGTACGGACAACAAAGGATGGAGCCTTTATGGAGCCCCGTGGTTGCAACCGGCGGCAACCGGCAGCAAATCGGAAGCCCGCGGGAACGGCTCAAATAGGCGAAAACCGTTGCCGTGGGTTGCGACCGGTTGCCTCACCGAGAGGGCGTCGCCAGCGCCTGCCCTGGCGAGGGGCGTACCCGACCGAGCAGGGCATTGTCGCGGCCACGATCGGTCAGGTTCGAGCGAGCAGCTGGAGCTCGGATGCCCGCCGGGCGGCATCCCGCCGCGTCGTGGCGCCCAGCTTCGTTGGCACGGCGGCCACGTGGTGCTCGCGGTCCGCGGCGAGACGATCAGCCGCTCGGCGATCTCCGCGTTCATGAGCCCGTCGACCAGGAGGGCCAACACTTCGAGCCGGCGGGCGGTCAGTCCCGCCGGATTGGCACGGGTCAACCCGCGTCGGCCGTGGGAGACACGGATTCCGAGCTCTCGCATGCGCCCGGCCACGCGCCTGGTCAGCGGCTTGGCGCCGAGTCCCCGGGCGATCTCGAGCGCCTCGGCGAGCGCGTGTTCGTCGTCGAGCAGGGGCAGCATCTGTGCCCGGTCGTAGCTCCACCCCACGTTGCCGAAGGCGTCGGCCGCTCTCGCCAGTCCGTCGCCGCATCGCGGAGTATGGAGCCGACTTCGGCTCGTCGTAGTCCACGTCGATCCCGGCGACGGCCGCCCACGCGGCGATTCGGATCGCGTACCGACCGCAGAGACTCCCGCGCGGCCAGATCTCGCCGGCGAGCTGCTCGAACCGTTCGGTCGGCATCGGCGCGCCGCTGGTCAGGGCCCACTCGGTTGTCAGCTCCAGGACAGGTGCGATCCGCTGGAGCTCGCCCGCCCGATCCGCCTCAGCGGACAGCCCGGCGAGCCGCTCCGAAGCATCCGGATCGCCGCGGCGAACGGCCAGCGCGGCCAGAACGGTCCTGGCGAAGAGCTGGACCGTGTCGAACCGCTCGATCTCGCCCCGGACGACGCGTTCGCCCTCGTCCCACTCGCCGGACCGGAGGGCAGCCAGGCGGTCGTCGTGGCGGCGTACGACGCGAGCGTGTGCACCTCGTGCTCGCGGGCGTAGGCGAGCAGCTATCCCACGACGACCAACGCGGTGCCGCCATCCCCCACCCAGTCGGATCCCGACCGGGCGCGCCTGCCGTGACGCTGACGGTCACCGGGCCGTCGCGGGCCGTGCCTTGCTCGGGGCGGCGGCGTCCTTCTCGCCTGTGAAGAACTCGGCCAGCACCGGCGCCAGGACGTTCATCTTGAGGTTGTGGCTGATGCCCTCGAGTTCGCGCAGCTCCGCGTTCGACAGCACCTGCGCCAGCGCGCGTGAGCCCTCCTGCAGCACGGCCGGGCTCTTGGGCGCCGTAGGCGACGAGCGTCGGCATCGTGATCGAGGCGAACTCCCTCGGTCGAGCGGCGCCCCGTACATCCGGTGCTTGCCGAGCGCCGCCCAGTCGTAGGGGAGGGTGTGGGCGGTGGCCTTCAACGCTTCCACATCGGCGTCAGCCGCATCAAGGCAACGAACGGTGCGGGGACGCCGACCGCGTTGCGCATGAAGTGCTTGACGGACCCGCTGCGGTCATCGGCCGCGACCAGCTCATCGAGCCGCTCGCCGTAGTCCGGGTCGGCCGCTTGGCCTCGGGTGTGACCATGAACGGCACCTCGTAGACGGACAGCCGCTCGACGCCGATGCCGGCGCCCACCCGTGCAGCGTCAGCGCACCACCCGACGACCAGCCCCAGACCGAGGCCGAGCCGCCCTCGGCCTCGATCAGCGTCTGGATGTCCTCGATCTCGCGCTCGAGCGCGAACGGCTTCGCCTCGGTCGAGTCGCCGCGCCCGCGCCGGTCGTAGTTGAGCACCGTGCAGCGCTCAGTGAGGAGTTGCGTGAGTTCCTCCATCTTCTTGAACTTCCGGTTGCCGAGCGCGCCGCCGACGAGGATCACCGCCGGACCCGAGCCGTAGCGGTCGTAGGCGATGCGGCTGCCGTCCTTTGAAGTCACGGTCTGCACGAGGTGCTCCCTTCTCCATCCGTTTGGCGGTTCTTGGCAATTGGACCGCTGCAGCCGCCAAAGCTCATCGTCGGCAAGGGCGGCTCAGTCACGGACTTCCCCCTCCACGATCGCTTCCGCAGCCTCGAGGGAGACGCCGAGCTCCGCGAGCGCGCGGGCGGCGAGGGAGTCGGGAACGCTCAGCATTCCGAGCAGCACGTGCTCGTCTCGAACCGGTTGGTCGCCGGCGCGCTCGAGCGCGTGCTCGAGTGCCTGCTTCAAGCGTGGTGCGATGCACTGGATCGCGGCGTCGGTCGGTTCGAGCATCCCCGCCCGAGCTTCCTGGAGGGCGCCGTGTCCATGCGTCTCCTCCAGCCGTTCGCGCACCGCTTCGAGGTCGATTCCAAGCGCCGCAAGGGCGTCCGGGTCGATCCGCGGCGCCCAGATTCGAGCCAGGAGGGCGGAGTCCGTGATGTCTTCGTCCGCCACGCCGAGCTGGTGGAGGACACGTGCCGCGCCGCTCTCCGGATCGCGGGTGAGCGCGAGCAGGACGTGCTCTGTGCCGATGTAGCTGGCGCCGAGCCGGCGCGCCTCCTCGGCGCCCGCGGCGAGGTACCGCTCTGCTGGCCTGATCCTCCTTGTCAGTGGTAGTGCCCGTCTGCGCAGCAGTCTCATCCGAATCTCCTTCGTGCTCGGGGTTCGCCCTTCCCGTACTTCTGGTGCACCGCCTGCTTGGAGACGCCAAGCAAGTCGGCGATTTGCCGCCAGCTCCAGCCGAGCTCGCGAGCGCGGCGGACCTGCAGTTCCTCTACGGCTTCCAAGAGCGCGCGCAGCGATGCCACGCCGCGCAGGCCCACTTCCGGATCGGCGCTCGCCGTTTGTGCCACCACCTCGCTCGGCTCGACCACGTCCGTCAAGGTATCTTGACGCTGGCGAATCGTCAAGCCTTCTTGACGGAGGCCGGTTCGTTTGGAGGCGGCGGGTATGACCTGCATTCGCGTCAGCGCTCAAGCTCGGCGCGCGGTGCCGCGCTCACGATCTGCGCGCGAGCACGCTCGCCAGGTAGCGCTCCAGGCGTTCCAGGTCGAAGGCCGGCCAGTCGCTGGGGTCGAGGTCGTAGACGAGGTCGAGGACTGTAACCACGTCCCAGTGCTGCTGGTCGGCGAAGGGTTTGTGGGCGAGCGAGCGATGCAGCCGGAGGAACTCTTCGGCGGCGTCGGGGCCATAGGTGAGGGCGAGGTTCCAGCGCATGTGGGCGGTGTCGACGGCGGCGGGGCCCCAGGACGCGCTCGTCCAGTCGACGATCCCGGCCAGTCGGCCGCGGAGCCACAGGGTGTTCTCGGGGTGGTAGTCGCGGTGGATGAAGCAGCGCGGGCCGAGCGGCGGGTCTGAGCGAGCGAGTTCGAGTGCACGCTCCCAGAGCCTCGGACGCCGTGACCAGCGCGGCGGCGTCAGGGAGCGAAGGTCGTGGTAGTTCCGGTAGGCGGGAATGCGCGCGCGGGCTCGGCCATCGAGTGCGTGGATCGCCGGCAACGCCTCGGCAAGCTGGGCGAGAAATGCGCCCATGTCTGACGGGAGGCCCGGCGGGCGGCCAGGAAGGCGCGTGATCAGCAGCGTCGGGACGTCACAGACGGCACCCTCAGGGTCGGCGGCCACCAGACGCGGTGCGGGCACTGACGAGTCTGAGAGGAGATCGAGCACGGCGGCCTCGCGCGCGGCCGTGAAGTCCGGATCCTCGACAGCCCACTCGGGCCGCGCCCAGCGGCGCAGGACGAGGCGGTGGGTGGTCCCGCGACGGTCGACGATCGTGAGTGCGTGGTTGGCGTGCCAGCCACCTTCGGCGAACGCGTGGATCGAGACGATCTTGCTCCCGCGGCCGACCGAATCGGCCGCCCAGTGCAGCGTGCGCTCAGGTGGCGGCCGCCGCGGAAACGTGCTCACCGAGAGCCACTATGCCGGTAGCGCGACCAGCGGCTGCGCGGCCGGCGGGGCACGTACTTCTGCAGGTAATAGACCTCGTCGTGGGACTTGCGCTGGCCGGAGATCCAGCCGTAGCACAGGCCGAGGTCGACCGCCTCGTCAGCGGTCAACGAGGGGATGCCCGATCCCTTCTTCGCGAGCTTCAGCCACACACCGGCCCGCAGGTCGACGTGCGCGTCGAGCCAAGCCTCGAACTCCGCGGCATCGCGGAACGGGATCACCGCGGCCTCGTGGATGGCCGTCTTTGACGAGAGGCGCGACTCCGAGGGTCGGAGAGAGTGGCCTATCGCGTTCCTCCGCGGTCGTCCAGGATGTCGAGGTAATGGCGGTTGAACATGAGGGCCAGCACGTTGCCGAACGGGTCGACGACAGAGGCGGTGACGAACCCGGGGCCACGCTCGGTGACTCGCTCGAGCTGCGTGGCCCCGAGCGAGACCAGCCGCTCCAGGGCGGCCGCGACGTCGTCGACGTGCCAGTACACGAGCGCGCCGCCGGGCCCGGCGCCGAGTTCGGGCGGCGCAAATCGTCGGCGATGATGCCCAGCTCGTGCTCGTAGTCGCCGATGCGGAACTCGACGTAGCCAGGCGCGCGCCCCGAGGCCTCGCTGGTGAAGTACGGCTCGGCACCCAGCACTTGGGTGTACCAGCGGGTCGCCGCCGGTAGGTCGTCGGCCCAGAGGTTGACGGTGCTCACTCCGCGCAGCACTTTGAACTCACCCCCCGGCGATCAGGTTCGTTGTAGATAGCCATCTCGGACACACCGGACTCGTTCCCCGGCTGCATGCTCCGCTGCTTCTCAGCGACCACGCCCTCGTGCGCGTGTGCTTCCGGTCAGCGTGATGGCCACGACGACGACCGCCGCTGCGGCGGAACTGGCTCGCGTCGAGGGGGTCTCGAGGCACGGGATTCCGGCTACGCGCTCGTTTCGGCGAGAACCGCGAACGTCGCGCCAGTCGGATCCGCGATCAGCGCCGAGTCGGCTTCGGGCGCGTTCCCCAGGTACGCGCCTCCCAGGCTCGCGGCGCCTGCCGCCGTCTCCGAGACGTCTTCGACCATGAAGTACGGCAGCCAGCCATCCCCAAGCGGCTCTCGCTCGGCGTGAGCCCTCATCGTGACGTACGGGCCGGGAACGTCGATCACGCGAACGCTCCTCGGTGCGTCGTCCTCGAAACGCCACCCGAACACAGCGCCGTAAAACGATTTCGCCCGGGCGAGGTCAGCGGTTACCAGTTCGGTCCGTGCATGGGCGTTCACCGAGCTCACGAGCGTCGCACCGGATTGCGTGAGTGGCTGCCACAGTGAGATGACAGCGCCGGACGGATCGCGTACCGTCGCCACTCGGCCACGGTCGACCACGTCGAAGGGCTCTCGCAGGATCGCTCCGCCGTGGTCGAGCGCCTCCGTGACGGCGGCCAGCGCGTCCGGCACGGCGATGAACGAGGTCCAGTGCGGCGCCACGTCGGCGGCCCGCGCCTCGGGAGTCTGCGAGTAGAGGATCGCGACGTCCTCGTCCCTCAGGCTGAAGATCGTCACCGCGCCCATGCCTGTCGCGAGCTCATGGCTGCGCCACCCGAACAGGCCGGTGTAGAACGCCGTCGCGCGAGCAGGATCCGAGCTCGCGAGGCCCACCCAGGCGAACTGGCAGGGCCGGTTCACGGTTGCCAGCCAACCTGCGCGACTTCCCAGAACCTCCTGGCGGCGACGCGCACGCGGGAACCGCTCGCGCGAACGGCCAGGACGCGCGGCGTTAGGCCACGCAGCAACCGCAACGCTGCTCGCAACATCAACGAGGAGGATGCATGGCTTGGGGCCGACGTACCAGCCGTATCCGGCCATACGTTCGCTGTCCGAATCCGGCCAGAGCATCCGGCCTGCCTGACGGTAACCTCGCGCCGACGGAACAGTATGAGCACGAGCGGAACGCACGCCGCGATCGCGCTCTCGCAGTTCTTCTGACGATGCTCGCCCTCGCCGCCTCGGCTGCTGCTGAAGGACGAGCGGCCTCAACGTGGGATACCTGCACCCCGCGCGTCGGCGACGTGAGATTCACGGCCGTGGACGGCACGCGGCTGGCCGGGCATCGCTTCGGCAACGGCGCGACCGTCGTGGTTCTCGCCCACATGAGGCGGGCAACCTCTGCTAGTGCGCCTGGTACGCAAGAAGGCGGCCCGGCTCGGCTACCCGGCCTTCGCGTTCGACTTCCGCAATGCCGGTGATTCGCAAGAGCGCCCGTATCCCGGGAATCGCCGCCGGGGAGCGGACGTCGCGGCGGCGGTGAAGGCGGTGCGACGGCTTGGCGCAACGAAAGTCTTCTCGGTCGGCGCCAGCCTCGGTGGCTCAGCCGTGTTGCAGGCGGCGGCAAACGTGCGGCCGCCGGTGACTGGCGTCGTCAGCGTCTCCGGTGCCGCCGAGCTCGTCGACGCGATCGCGGCAGTGCGGCGCGTCGAAGTGCCGGCCCCCTATCTCGCGGACGATCACGACACTCCGTTCCAGAACGACGCTCGCCGGTTGTTCGCAGCCACGGCCGCGCGCGACAAGACGCTGAAGTTCATCGCCGGGCGGGCACGGCACCCGGCTCGTCGCCGCGAGCGCCGAGGCACGAGCAACGATCGAGACCCTTTCTTTCCCGCTCGCGAGCCACACCCGCGTCGTCGTGTAGAGCTTCTCGTATGCCAGGTTCCGAGACGACGACCGACCAGGAAGGAAGCAGGTTGCGCAACACGAGACTCTTCGAACCGTGAAGCGCCTGTCCACGGCGCACGTCGACCACGTCCGGCGCGGGCACTCGTCGTTACTTGGGCGAGCGGCGGCAACCTTCCTCCGCTGCTGGCAGTCGCCGAGCTCCTATACGCCTCCGGGTTCGTCGTTCAGCTTCTGACGTCGAGTGCGACTCGCGGAGCCGCCACTGAGCGCGGCTTCCCGACTGTGCCCTATCCGACCGCGGCCGATCCGGTCGAGTCCATGCCGTTCGAGGCCATTGCGACGGAGCTCTTGCGACAGACGGCCGGGTTGGAGGTGGCTCGCGACGTCCTCGACGTCGTTCGCGAGACGTCGGCGGACGTGCTCGTGGTCGACTGCATGCTTCCCGCAGCGCTGGCCGCGGGCGAGGCGGCGGGCGTGCCGACGAGCTCGGTCGTGCACTTCCCCTACGCGCTTGCCCGAGCCGTCATGACGCGGCGGGGCGGCGCCTGGACGACGGACCGTGCGAGCCTGGACGACACGCGCCGGGCACTCGGCCTTCAGCCGACGGCGGGCAACATCGCCGCCTGGGAATCACCCGAGCTCCTGCTGGTTACGCTCCCGCGCTGGTTCGACGAGCCAGCCGAGCTGCCTCCGCATGTCGTCCACGCCGGTCCGCTCGGCACCCGTAGGGGGAACCCCGAGCAGAGAGCGGGAAGGCGTCGTGCACTCCTTTCCTTCAGCACGACGGTGATGATTGGGCAGGAACGGGTCGTGGCGAACACCCTTGCCGCGCTCGAGCTCGCGGGCGCAGACGGCGTCCTGACCCGCGGGCCGGCCGTGCCTCGTAGCGCGCTCCCTGCCGTTCGCGGCCTCGAGATCCTCGACTGGGCCGATCACGACGACGTCATGCCGGCGTGCGACGTGGTCGTCACGCACGGAGGGCTGGGCACGACGCTCCGTGCGCTGGCACACGGTCGGCCGCTGCTCGTCCTTCCGCTCGGGCGCGACCAGCATTTCAACGGGTCCCGCGTGGCGCAGCTCGGCGCCGGGCTGACGCTGCCGGCGGACGCGTCGGTGACTGCGATCGCGAGCGCGTTGGAGCGCTTGTTCGCGCGCTCCACGTACCGCGAGAGCGCCGCGAAGATCGCTGCCCAAATCGCGCTCGACGACCCCGACGGCCGTGCAGCCAAGGCGCTTCGCAGCCTCGTCACCTGACCGTCGATTCGTCCGGATGTGGCGAGCGGCAGCGTCCCGGCCGCCACACACTGACCGCGTCTAGTGGCGTTACGCCAGGGAGGGAGAGGACATGGACACATCTCGATCGTCCGGTCGCGTCGCGGCGCATCGGAGCCGCCTCGGTCTCGCCGCCGCGCTCTTCGTCGTGCTCGTCGCGGCGGCGCTCGCCAGCAGTGCATCGGGCGCCTCGCAGCGAACGATGTCGAACTACGACGTCCAAGAACTCGGATCACTGGGCGGCACCTACAGCGCGGGGACGAGCATCAACAACGCCGGCTGGGTGGCCGGTAATGCGCTCGTCGCTTCGGGCGATCTCCACGCGGCGCTGTGGCGCTTCGGCTCCGTGACGGATCTGGGCACGTTCGGGGGTCCTGGAACGAACAGCGCCGTCCTGTGGCCGGTGAAGAACGAGCTGGGCGCGATCAGCGGCATCGCCGAGACCGACGACCTGAATCCGCTCAACGAGATCTGGAGCTGCGGCTGGTTCTTCACGCAGTCACGGCACAACTGCTCCGGCTTCGTGTGGCAGGACGGGCAGAAGCGACCACTCCCCACGCTCGGTGGCTACAACAGCTTCGCGACGGGCACGAACGACCACCTGCAGACGGTCGGCTGGGCCGAGACCACAGTTCACGATTCGTCGTGCGTGGCCCCGCAGGTCCTGCAGTTCCTCGGGGTGATCTGGGGACCCGGAGGGGACGACGTCCAGGCGCTTCCGCCGCTGTCCGGCGACAGAGCCAGCGCCGCGACGGCGATCAACGACGAAGGCCAGGTGGTCGGCATCTCGGGGGACTGCGACCGCGCCTTCGGCAGGTTCAGCGCGAAGCACGCGGTCCTCTGGGAGGACGGCGTCCCGGTCGAAATCGGCGACCTGGGCGGAGTGGCGTGGAACACGCCGATGGCGATCAACCGCAAGGGCGACGTCGTCGGGTTCGCCAACCGGTCGGCGGCCGACGGCGGTGCGTTCCGTCCGCGCGCGTTCCTCTCCACGAAGCCGGGGAAGATCATCGACCTCGGCGCACTGGGTGACGACCCGTACAGCCAGGCGCTCGGCATCAACGAGGACCGCCAGGTCGTGGGCGTCTCGTACTCCGAGGGGTTCGCCTGCCGCGCGTTCCTGTGGGAACACGGCGTGATGACCGACCTGAGCGACCTCGCGCCCGGGTACTCGGGTCAGCTCTGCGCGGCGAACGACATCAACGACCTCGGCCGGATCACCGGCGAGGCGATCCAGGAGGGGACGGGCCAGAGCGTCGCGTTCCTCGCCACACCCGTGGCGCCCGGAGCGAGCATGAACGTGGCGGCCGCACGGCCCGCACGAATAGTCCAGGCGCCCGCCGTCTCACGCGGTGTGCTGCGAGACGTCATGCTGCGGTCCGGCGTGCGTCCCGAAGACCTCCAGCCCTGAGCGGGCGAAGCGCATCTCGCGGGGCGGCCAGGCGCGAACCCTGGCCGCTCCGCGTCTCGCTTAAGCGCTACTACGACCGCCGTGCGGCCCGATCCGGCGCGACGACCTGCGAGCTTGCGTAGGAGTCGCCCGACGCTGCCGCCGACCTGGCCGCGCTGACGTCGCTCGTCAAGAGGTTCGCCGACGAGCGCGTGGTCGACGTCGGATGTGACACCGGCTGGTTGACGCAGTTCCTCGGCGGGTCGATCACCGTCGTCGACCGGAGCAGCCGGATGCTTGCGCGCGCGTTCCCGCTCGCAACCCGGGCGTCACAGTGGTGCGGGCCGACGTGCCCGCACCTTCCGTTCGACGACGGCTCGCTCGCCCTCGTCTTCTCGTCGCACCTCCACGGCCATTTCGTCGGCGCGGACGAGCGAGCGTTCTTCCGATCCGAATGCGCGCGTGTGGCGCCGGTGCTGGTGCTCGTCGAACAGGCGCCGCAGCCCGGGAGAACCGGAGTCGTTTGGCGGGAGCGGCGCCTCTCCGATGGGACGCCCCACTCGGTCTTCAAGCGGTACCTCCGAGCAGCCCAGCTCGCCGCCGAAGTCGGAGGCTCGGTTCTGCTTGAGAACGCTTCGTTCGTCGCCGCCGCAGTCGGAAGACGCGCCGACACGTTGACCCTGGTTCGGCTTCGCGTACCGAGCCGGGGCGTGAGGCCCGCGGACGTGGTATCAGCGCAACTGTGTGGTCTACACGTCTTCCAGCTCGTAGATCATGCTGTGGACGCCGGTCCCGCCGGCCAGCTCGACAATGTCCGCGGCTGTCTCCTGACCCTCCGGTGACCTGAAGGCGTGCTGAAGTGACGCCATGTCGTCGAAATCGAGCTCGGCCACGAGGTAGTACGGATCGCCGCCTCGAATCGGAACAGCATTACGGCTCACGGTGGTACCGGCGAAGGCCGGGAGTTTCTTCGCCAGCGGTACGTGGACGTCCCGGTAGTGGGAATCGAATCCCTCCGGGTCGCTCGGCGTGTCCCAGAGCACGAGAAAGCGGGCGCCTGTCGTCCTCATGTCTTCAGCCGGCGAACTCCCGCGCCTCGGCGTCCTCGATGACCTCCTCGCGCGTCGGCGGCTCGCGCAGGATCTCTACCATCACGTCCAGGCTCGGATCGTCCGTCTCGCGATAGCGGCGTACCGTCTCCTCGACGTCGTACTCGGTTAGCCGCAGCTCCACGTCGGGCCCCAGCATCGTCCAGTAGGCCGCGCCAGACAACCCTCGTAGGGCATGCCCACACTTCCGGGATTGACCGAGCGGATGCCGGCCACCTCCCGGTCGAACTGGATGTGCGTGTACGCGCTCACGAGGACTCGCTCCGGCACGCCCTCCATGAGCGCGCGGATGCGCGTCTCCGGGGTCGCAAACGTGACGAGCTCCTCGTCGCTCCGTGGCGACCCGTGACAGAACCTCACTGGGCCCAGTCCCGCCGACATGGACGACACTGCCCTCCACGAAGCAGGCGAGGACCTCGAGCAGTGCAAGCGAGTGCCGCTCGAGTATCCAGCGCTCGCGAGCGGTCAGCTCGTCCTCGTTGCCATCCCCGCGTTTGACCGCGGCCTCGGCGAGCGCACGCTCCGCGTTCCCGCGCACGAAGATCGCTGCTTGGCGGAGTGGTTCGACGAGACGCCACGTTTCTTCCGGGAGAGAGCCCCACGTCAAGTCTGCGCCGAAGACGAGGAGGTCGGGCTCCTCCTTCGAGACCTCGAGGACGGCCTCGAGCGCGACCGCGTTCCCGTGCACGTCGGAGATGACGGCGACGCGGTCCGCCCTTTTGCGCTTCCGCAGTGCTCACCGGCCGGGAGCCTCGCTCAGCGAGGCGTCGGATGCGCGCTGCATCCGGACAGGCAGAACCGGTTCGCGGCGGCAGCGCGAGTGCGCTGCCGCCACACGCGTGCCTGACGGGGAAAGGGGAAGCGCGCCAGTCACGCCGTTCGTGAGAACTCCATGATCCAGTTCGGCCGGTAGCTCGCACCGTCGTCGAACGAGAACGATTGCTCCCACCGCGCCGCTGAAGGCGTGATGTCCGACCACTCGAACCGGATCTTGAGGGAAACGCCGTCGATGACGTCGTCGCACTCGAACCGCCCGCGGCCCTCGCGGAAGCGACCGACGACGGGCGTGTCGAGCCGGCCGCCGCCGCTCGTGGAGGCCCACCAGATGCGCCAGAGGAGCGACTCCGCATCGAAGAGGCGAAGCGCGAGACCGCGGAATCCGGGGCGGCCGGGGAAATCCGGCGCCGAGTATTCGTCGAAGTTGCCGAGCCCTCCGAGGATCGGCTGCGACTGCGCCGTCGACTCGAACTCGAGCCAACGCGTCGACTGCTCGTCGAGCGGATACTCGAGCTTGCGGTTGGCGATGCGCCAGCTCCCGGCGAGGAAGTCGAAATCGTGCCTGCCGTCGAGCTCGGGTACGGGCGCGGCCGGCGTGCCGGTCATTTCGGGGTGGCCTTCACCGCCCTGCCCTCCACCTCGAGCCGCGGGATCCATTCGAGCCAGCGCGGCAAGTACCAGTTTCGCTCGCCGAGCAACGCCATCACGCTGGGCAGCAGCACTGAGCGGACGATCGTCGCGTCGAGCAACAGCGCCGCGGCGACGCCGAAGCCCATCTGCTGGAACATGACCAGGTCGCCGCGGGCGAAGCCCGAGAACACCATGATGATGATCAGGGCCGCGCCGGTGATGATGCGTGCCGTCGAGGCGACACCCCAACGAACAGCGACACGCGTGTCAGCCGTCGCGTCGTAGCGCTCGCGGACGCGGCTGAGCAGGAACACCTGGTAGTCCAGCGAGAGGCCGAAGAGAACGGAGAAGAGGAAGAGCGGGACCCAGGCCTCGATCGTCTCCACGTGCTCGAACCCGAGCATGCCGGTGCCGACGCCGTGTTGGAACACGAGCACGAGCAGGCCGTAGGCGGCGCCGACCGAGAGCAGATTGAGCGCGACCGCAGTGAGCGCCACCATAATCGATCGGAACGCGACGGTGAGGAGCACGAACGTGAGGCCCAGCACGAACGCGATCACCAGCGGCGCTGGGTCCGTGACCGAGTCGACGTAGTCGATATTCTCGGACGTCGTTCCGCCGACCAGCGGGTCGGCCGGCGTGCCCGCGAACGCGTCCGGCGCCAGGTGCTCCCGCAGGTCGCGCACGGCGGCCATCGTCCCGTCGCCGGTGGGATCGCCGTGCACGGGCACCACGAGGTCGGCGATCCCACCGCTGCCGCGACGAACCTGCGGGGCGGCGAAGCGCGGATCCGCGGCCAGCCGCACACGAAGCTGCGCAAGGGCTGGCGTCACGTCGGGAGACGAGGCGCCGGCCACGAGGACGTGCACGGGATCGGCCGTTTCCTCCGGAAAGCTGCGCTCGAGCGCGAGGAAGCCGCGCTTGGAGGCGAGATCATCGGGCAAGGTCGCGACGCCCTGCGCGCCGATGTTCATCCCGAGGACCGGAGCGGCGACAAGAAGCAGGAACCCGACCGCGAGCGCCAGGCTGAGGGCCGGACGGCGTAGGACGCGGTCGACCGCGGCGCCCCAGAAGCGACCCTCGGGGTTCGTGCGCTCGTAGGACTTCCGGCCGACGACCGGCAGCCGGAGCGCGTCGACCCGGTCACGCGTGAGACCGAGGAGCGCGGGAAGGAGCGTCAACGCGGCCGCGACCGACGTGATCCCGACGAGGATCGCACCCGCCGCGAGGCTGCGCATGATCGTGTTCGGCACGAGCAGCATCCCGAACATCGCGATCACGAACGCCGAGCCGCTGAACAGCACGGCGCGGCTCGCCGTGGCGCCCGCCGCAGAGATCGCGCCGAGCGGGTCGCGCCCGTAGCCGCGCTCCTCGCGGTAGCGCGAGATGACGAACAGCGAGTAGTCGATCCCGAGCGCGAGCCCCATCCCGGTGAGCATGTTCACCGTGAACACCGACAGTTCGAACGCCTGCGAGATCAGCGCGACCAGCCCCATCGCGGCCACGATCGCGAAGATCGCCATCACGAGCGGAATCACTCCTGCGACGACGGCACCGAACACGAGGAGCAGCACGATCAGCGCGGCCGGGAGCCCGAACTGGAGCTCCCCGTGCTGCAGATCCCGCTCCGACAGCTCGTTGAAGTCGTGGTTCCGCGTCCTCTCGCCCGTGACCGCGACCGAGAACGCCTCGGCGGCGTCGGCCCGCTCGACCTCCCCGATGACTCCGTCGGCGAGGTCGTCGTCGGGCACGGAGAGCAGAACGGCCGACGCGTGGCGGTCGCTCGAGATGAGCCGGCTCGAGCGGGTGTCGTAGTAGGAGCGCGCGGTGATCCGTGGGCTCTCGGCTTTGATCGTGCCTTCGAGCCGCACGACGAATTGCCTGAAACGCGGATCGGCCACCGTCGCGTCCTCCGAGCGGACGACGACGACGTCGGTGACGGCCGGCTCGGAGCTCCGCTCGAACGCTCGTGCGTAGCGGTCGTCGGCACGCCCCGACTGCGGGTCGTTCGTCGGCTCGCCCTCGGTCGAGAAGCCCGTCAACACGAACGCGAGCGCGACAACGGACGCCAGCAGGACGAGCAGCCACGCGGCCAGGGTCACCCAGGCGTGACCCGCACACGCCCGCGCGAGCCGCTCCGTCATTGCCGGCTGACGATCGACCGCCGACGGGGAGCTGCGCATCCGCTAGCGGCTCGCAACCGCGAGCCTCGCTCCGAGCGCGACGAACGCGCCGGCAAAGGCACGCCGCATCCACTGGAGTACGCGCGGACGCGAGAGCACGTAGCGTCGCGCGGATGCCGCACAGAGCCCGTAGGCCACGAAGATCACGAACGTGACGAGCATGAAGACGACGCTGAGGGCGAGCATGTGCGCCAGCCGATGCTCCTCGGCCTGCCCGACGAACTGGGGCAAGAACGCGAAGAAGAAGATGGAGAGCTTGGGGTTGAGAACGTTGACGAGGATCGCCGAGGTGATCACCTGGCGAGGCGTGCGCGCGGCGGCACCTGGCTCGTCCTCGAGGCGCAGCGCGCCCGTCTCCCTCAGCGTGTTCCAGGCCATGAACAGGAGGTAGACGACGCCCGCCCACTTCAACGTTTGGAAGGCGACGGAGCTCGCGTAGAGGAGGCCGGCGATGCCCACGATCGCCGCAGTCATGTGCGGGACGATTCCCAGCGTGCAGCCGAATGCAGCAGTGACGCTGGCCCGCCGCCCTCGCGAGAGGCCGGCCGCCAGGGTGTAGATCACTCCCGTACCCGGCGACGCCACGACGACGATCGTGGTCAGCAGAAACGCGGCGCTCACGTCATTCCCCCTGCGCGAACGAAGGTGCTTCTTCTCACGTACGTCTCGTCATTGGCAGGCAGGGGCACGGCCGCAACGGGCATTGCCCAGATACTTCCGCCCCGCGCACGCGCCCACAAGACAGATTCGGCCGCCCGACGAGACCGGTCGGCCCCGTGGCGTGTCCGAATGCGACCGATCCTGCCACTCGGGGACCGCTATATCTCGCTCTGTGAAGCCCTTCGCGGCCGTCGTGACTACCGGGATCTACTGCCGGCCCGGGTGTGGCGCGCGCCCGAACCAGGAGAACGTCGTGCGATTCGGGCTCGCCGCCGCCGCCGAGGCGGCGGGTTTCCGAGCATGCCTGCGTTGCCGGCCCTACGGAGTGGCCGACCTTGTCCTCTGGAGCGGGCCGGAGCTCGTCTGCCGCGGGGTTCAGATGATCCTCGACGGCGCACTCGACAACGGCACGGAAGGAACGCTTGCCGCGCGCCTCGGCGTGTCCCCGCGGCACCTCCGCCGACTCTTCACGAGCCATCTCGGCGTCACGCCCGACGGCCTCGCGCGATCGGCCCGGGCGCACTTCGCGCGACGACTCCTCGACGACACCGACCTCACCATCCTCGAAGTCGGGTTTGCGGCCGGCTACGGCAGCGTCCGCCAGTTCAACCGAGCGTTCTCGGACATCTTCCGCGCGTCACCGCGCGAGCTCCGCGCGCGGCGGCGCGCGCGAGACCGGCTCGTCGCCGACGGCGGGCTCCCGTTGCGGTTGCCGTTTGAAGGGCCTCTCGACTGGAACGCGCTTCTCTCCTACCTCGGAGCACGCGCGATTCCCGGCGTCGAAGCGGTCGCGAGCGGTACGTACCGGCGCACGATCGTCGTCGAAGGAAGCCCCGGTGTCCTGGAGCTGCGCCCGGGCGACGGCGAGCACCTCGTGCTGGTGGCGCACCTTCCGCACTGGGAGGAGCTGATCCACATCGTTCAGCGGGCGCGGCGAATCGCCGGGCTCGAGCTGGATCTCGAGGAAGCGACCGAGCACCTGGGCCGGGACGCGCGTCTAGGCCCGATCGTGCGGGCGAGGCCGGGAATCCGGGTGCCCGGTACCTGGGACGCCTTCGAGACGGGCGTCCGTGCGATCATCGGCCAGCACGTCTCCATCGCCGCCGCGAACACGATCACCGGTCGGCTCGTCCAGCGGCTCGGCACACCCGCTCCGGGGCTCGGCCCGATGGGTCTCACCCATGTCTTCCCGTCGGCGGAGACGCTCGCGGACGCCGACCTGGGTGGGCTCGGCCTACCACGCAGCCGTGCGGATTCGGTCACGTCGTTTGCGCGAGCCGTCGCGGCGGACGAGATCCGTCTCGACCGAAGCGTCGACCTCAAACGCCTGGTGGAGTCGATCACTGCGATTTCGGGCCTGGGCGAGTGGACCGCAAACTACGTCGCCCTGCGCCTTGGCGAACGCGACGCCTTTCCAGCGGGCGACCTCGGCTTGCGGCGCGCGCTGAACACCCGGGCAAGCGGTGCTGCCAAGGTTTCGGAGCGATGGCGCCCCTGGCGGGCGCTCGCGGCGATGCACCTGTGGCTGGCGAGCGATCGCCAGCCCCTCGGCCGCGTCGCGGCGTGACCATGGCGGTCCTCGATGTCCGCACCTACCAGCTCATGCCTGGTGCACGAGACGAGTTCGATCGGATCGTGCGCGAAGAGGCGATGCCGCTGCTCGAGCGAGCCGGAATCGACGTGGTCGCATTTGGCCCTTCGCTCGGCGACGATCGCGGGTACGCCCTCATCCGTGCCTTTCCCTCACGGTCGGAACGGGATGCGAAGCTCGGCGCGTTCTACGGCAGCGAGGAATGGCTGCAGCGCTTCGACGACCGTGTCGACGCTCTGATCGACGCGTACCACGTGGTCGTGATCGACGTGTCGGCTCAGGCGATGCCGGGCTGACCGGAGCTCCCGGGGAGGCGGAAGACACACGTTCCGAGACGGGTCCGGTGCAGACAGGCGGCACGCGGGAATAGGGCCACGAACGCGCCAGCGTGCTCCGCATCGACGACGACGTCTGCATGACGCCACCCGCCGTCGTCGTCCGTCGCGATGTGCGCGCTCTCGACCGGCAGGTCGCCGAGCGTCGAGATCAGCATCCGAAGCAGATCGTGCGACCGGCTGCTTGGCGCGCTCGAACGGATGCAATACGCCACCAGCTCCCGTGCGAGCCTGTCCAGCATCCGCAGCGTCGCCATCGCGCGCCGGGCCGCGGCTAGTCAGGCTGCTGCAAGGGCCAGACGCAGGCGTGCACGCAGACCCAGCCGTCGCCTCGCCGCTCGTACGTGTCGACGTACCGGCTGTACTTCCCCGGCCGGCGTGACGTTCGCGCTGAGACGGCCGCGGTATTGCCGTCCACATGAATCGCCAACTGATCGAACGAGAGCGACGGCGACGGGTGAGCTTCCAGGTTCTCGACGTACCGCTCGTGGCTCCACGCCTCACCGGTCGCACCGTCCAGGTACTGAAACGACGGCGAGAGAATCGGCTGAAGCATCTGCCACGACCCGTCGCGGAACGCTTCGATGAATCGGATGTTGAGCTTCCTCAGGGCCTCGGTGTCCTCCATGGCTACGCCTCCTCGAACGAGCGACCGGCCGATCGTCCCACCGTCGAGTCGCTCGGTCTGGCCGGATGCGGACACGACGGCGAGTCACGCACCAGCGACCGCCCGCGCGGGGCACGCATGCGTCGTCCCCGTCAGCAGCGAGCGTGATGCCGGTTCCAGGTGGAGCACGCGCGGGGGACTGCTGAGCCCGGGCGCCTCGCAGACCGCACGGGACGCTTCTGAAACCTCGCGACCGGCAGCGTGAAACGCACTGTCGGCGAATCCGGAGAAGAAGACGAAGACGTTCACGTCTTCGCGTACGGGAAGCTTCGGAAAGTCGTTCCTGCTGGGCTCCGTTAGAAAATAACCGAGGATCGTTCCGCCTTCGGCCTCCACGCACGGTGCGACGGCGAGCTCGAAGAACGACAGCACTTCGTTCTCGTCCGCAGTCGAACCGAGCTCGAGGATCGTTGCCTCGACGATGCCCGGAGCGGGAGCGTCGCTTCCGCGCGGTGCACGCGGGCCGGTGAGCGCGAACGCGGAGCTCGGACGCGCGGGCCGCAGCAGCAATACGTCGTCCGACGTGACGATGGTCGCGTTCGCCGCGGCCCGGTGCGCTTGCCAGATGTCGCCGAAGTAGAACTCCGCGAGACTCCGCGCGCGATCCTGCATGTCCCGGAAGCCGCGGAGCCAGGTGAAGACGTCCGGATCGCCGGGCTCGCGGGAGTGTCCGATCACGTGCATGCCGGCCTCTTCCTGCGGCTCGATGAAGGCGTCCTCGAAGAGCCTGACGAGCGCTTCGCGTGTACCGGGTCTGAGCGTGTAGCGGCGAAGCTCCACGATCGGCGAACTGAGCGCGGGACGCGCGGCGGTCTCCGTTTCCACCTGCTTCACCACCATGCTGACAACACCGGCCCAGAGATTCGCCCACGCAGGGGATCGGGTCTGGACGCATCCGGACTGCTTCACTCACGCCGCGACATCACGTCCGGATCGGACCTGAACCGAGCTGCGCGGTCTTCTAGGCTCGGCCGGCAGAGGCCTGTCCCGGGAGGGCATGACAGAATGGACGTTATGGCCGAGATCAACGCAGGACTGTTCGTCACGCTGGACGGGGTGGCGGAGGGGCCAGAGACCTGGAATCCGCCGTATTTCGACGGCGAGATGGGTGCCGAGCTCGGGTCCGCGATGGCTGAAGCGGAGGGATTCCTCCTCGGGCGCGTGACGTACGAGGAGTGGGCGGCGTTCTGGCCGAATCAGCCGGCCGAGCAGAATCCGCTGGCGCCTCTCATCAACAGCAAGAGGAAGTACGTCGTCTCGAACACGCTCGACAGCGCCGACTGGGAGAACTCGACGTTGGTGAAGGGCGACCTCCAGCCCGAGGTGTCGAAGCTGAAGGAGCAGCCCGGCGGGGATCTGCTCGTCTCGGGATCGATCACGCTCGTCCAGTCGCTTCTGTCACGAGACCTGCTCGATCGGCTCTCGTTGCTCGTCCACCCGCTCGTGCTCGGAAGCGGCCGACGCCTCCTCGACCGGGTCGACGGGACGAAGAAGCTCGAGCTCGTCGACTCCAAGAGCTTCGGCAGCGGGGTCGTCTCCCTCGTTTACCGCCGCGCCGAATAAGCGCGTCAGGAACCGAGACAGGACCGATGGGAGCCGTGATGCGGCGCCGTTTCGCGCGCCAGGCCAGCGAACAGTGTCCAGCCGTGGAAACGCCGGAGTGCATCGTGCTCAAGCGGGACCGCGATCTCGAAGGTCGCCGCAGTGAGATCAGCGTCCGCCCGGCCTCGTGACGCTCGTCCTATTCCTGCCGCTCGCGGCAGTCTTCATCGTGTTCGGCCAGCAACAGCAGCGACAGACGATGTTCACAGCGCCGCATTGGCCTCGGCTGCGTCGCGGCACTCTCCCTCAGCCGAGCTCGAGGTCCCCGAAGCGGCTCGGCTTCGTGAGGGCGACGCGAATCACACCTCGCAGCTGACGGCCCGCTGGCGACTTCGCTGACGGTTGCGAACACATCACGCCGCCCCATGCCAGCATCAATGACCACTGGACGGCTAGATCGTGCGCTCAGCCGCGGTTAACTCGCTATCCACCGCATCGCCGGTGTTCGGCGTCCCCTGCGGCTCGATCAGGAGAATGTGCGCCTCTTCACCGGCGCGAGGACGGTGTTCGACGCCGCGTGGCACGACGAACAGGTCGCCCTTCGCCAGCTGGACGGTGCGATCGCGGAGGTCGATCTCGAGCTCGCCCTCGAGCACGAGGAAGAAGTCGTCAGTCTCCGGATGACTGTGCCAGACGAACTCGCCCTCGACCTTGACCACCTCGATCTTGTAGTCGTTCATCGTCGCCACGATGCGCGGCGAGAAGCACTCCTCGAACAGCGCGAGTTTCTGCGCGAGATTGATCGGCTCGTTCATGAAACCGGCGCGGCCGGCATGCGTGTGCCTCTGCGGAGCCCTTCTCTACAAAAAGCTAGGGCGGTGTCCGTCTTGGAGCGTTTACGCAGCCTAGCGTTTGCCACCCGCGGCAGACATGACAAAACGGCGGGGCGTGAAAGCGGCTCCAACAAGCCAAAACTGTTGCTGTGTTGCCACCCGTGAAGAGCATCTTCCCGCAAGCTCGACGTCCGGGGGCTGTTGCCCGTATGGACGACGACCGGCAGACACAAAACGGACACAACGCTTGGGTGGCTTCGAAGCGGTATCCGGGCGGGATTGTCATCCGCCAGGCGGCGATTTCATGCGGGTGCAGCTCGTCGAGCCGGTAGTCGCCGAAGGCAGCCAATGCGCGCGTGAGCAGGAAGCGAAGCTTCTCGAGCGTCACGGGCGAGGCCTCGTGTTGGGCCAAGTACTCGTCGACGAGCTCGGAAAGGGTGAGCGTCCTCGCGATTCCGTGCTCCCGCCGCAGCTTCTCAAGCGCTCGCACCAGCGCCGCCCGCGCGTCCTCCTCGCTCGCAAAGCCACCGCGCTGAACGCGTTTAGAACCGCGCCCACCGACCCGGTACCGGTACGCCCACAGCATCTCGGGGCCGGCACGACTCCTCAGCTTGACCACCTGACCCTGCTGAAACACGCCGACACCACTCCCTTCGCATCGCGTGTCTGCGAGTGGTTCGACGACCACGGCCACTTCAAAAGACAGACCACGCCGCCGCGCCCGCACGAGCACCGAGCTAGCCATGGTCGTCTTCGATCCGCCCCCATGCGCTACTTGTGCTGCGATACTATACCTGGTATACATACTCAGTATGCTCGCCTTGAGGAGCCATTCATGAGCGTCCCCCACGCCCTCCTTGCCCTGTTGAGCGAGGGGCCGAAGTACGGGCTGCGGCTGCAGAGCGAGTTCGAGTCGCGGACGGGCGAGGTGTGGCCGCTGAACGTCGGGCAGGTGTACACGACCCTGCAGCGCCTTGAGCGGGACGGGCTCATCGAGGCCGATGGAGAGGGCGAGCGGTCGCGGAAGCGGTACCGGATCACGTCCGCCGGCGCCCGGGAGCTCGCCGAGTGGTTGCGCACACCTCCTGAGCTCGTCCCTCCGCCGCGTGACGAGCTCGTGATCAAGGTGCTGGTCGCGCTGCAGATCCCGGGGATCGACATCCACCAGCTTCTGCAGGTGCACCGCCGGTACGTGGTCGAGGTGATGCAGCGCTACACCCAGGTGAAGGCGGCAGCCGCGGAGGACGATGTGCCGCTGGCGCTCGTCGCCGATGCGGAGCTCTTCCGGCTGGAGGCGATCGTGCGCTGGCTCGACGCCGCCGACGTCCGCCTGAAGCAGCGGATGCCAGTCGCACCGGCGGCGGTGGCCGATCTGTCTCTCGAACCGACTCGCACGATGGAGGTCTCGCAATGACCAGCGCGCTCGAACTCCGCCACGTTTCCAAGACCTACGGCTCCGGGCCGACCGAGGTGCAAGCGCTCAGCGCGGTCGACCTCGCGGTCGAACGCGAGGAGCTGGTGGCGATCATGGGGCCAAGCGGCTCCGGCAAGAGCACGCTCTTGACGATCGCCGGCAGCCTCGAGCAGGCGACCAGCGGCCAGGTGCTCCTGGACGGCGTCGACCTCGCGACCGTCTCGCGCTCGGATCAGGCGAAGATGCGCCGCCGCTCGATCGGCTACGTGTTCCAGGACTTCAACCTGCTCCCCGGGCTGACGGCGGCCGAGAACGTCACCCTGCCGCTCGAGCTCGACGGCGTCGGGTCGAAGACGGCGCGCGCGACCGCCCTCGAGGCGTTGGAGGAGCTCGATGTCGCCGAGCACGCGGATCGCTACCCCGACGAGCTCTCGGGCGGCGAGCGCCAGCGAGTTGCGATCGCGCGGGCGATCGTCGGCGAGCGCGGCTTGCTGCTCGCCGACGAGCCGACCGGCGCGCTCGACTCGGTGAACGGCGAGGCGATCATGCGCGCCGGCGTCGTCGTCACCCACGAGGCGCAACTCGCGGCCTGGGCCGACCGCGTCGTCTTCCTCCGCGACGGCCACGTCGTCGACCAGACCGTCGCCCCGCCCGGCCCCGAGTCGCTCCTCGCTGCCAGTGAACGGCGATGACGACACTCGCTCACGACTCAGGCCTGCGCAGGCCGAGGAATGGCGGCGTCGCCGCCCGCCGCGCCGTGATCCGCTGGGCCACGCGCATGTTCCGCCGCGAGTGGCGCCAGCAGATCCTCGTCGTGACGCTGCTCACCGTCGCGGTCGCGGCCGCGATCGGCAGCATCACGATCGCGTACAACTCCGGTGCCGCCGACGACGCCGACCACGGCTCTGCCACTTACTTACTCAGGTTCGACGGCACCGATCCGGGGAAGCTCCAGGCCGGACTCGCCGCCGCTCGGAGGTCGTTCGGAACGATCGACGCCATTGCCCATCGCTCGGTCGCTGTACCCGGCAACGTCGAGACCGTGGACTACCGCGCTCAGGACCCTCGCGGCGCCTTCGGGAGCG
>WNGA01009959.1_pt1 | contig 23403 bp, 21 predicted proteins | sample 5400061 | NCBI WGS metagenome assembly WNGA01 (sample SAMN13153366, study PRJNA577476) | soil metagenome | isolation source: 100 cm soil or saprolite under grassland replicate 2 | place: USA:California | collected 2016-06-15
CGGCTGCTCGAGAACCACGAGGGGATCCTCCTCGTCACCGGACCCACCGGTTCCGGCAAAACGACGACGCTCTACTCCGCGATCAATCAGATCAAGAGCGAAGGCGTCAACATCGTGACGGTCGAAGACCCGGTCGAGTACCGGATGCAGGGAATCGTCCAGGTGCAGGTGCAGGAGAAAGCCGGACTGACGTTCTCGGCGGCGCTGCGGTCGATCCTGCGGCAGGACCCGAACGTCGTGCTGGTCGGCGAAATCCGGGATAAGGAAACGGCGCAAATCGCCGTGCAGGCGTCGCTCACCGGCCACCTCGTCCTGTCCACGCTCCATACGAACGACGCGGCCAACGCCGTCACCAGGCTCGTGGATATCGGCGTCGAGTCGTACAAGATCGCCGCCTCGCTGCGGGGCGTCGTGGCGCAACGCCTGATGCGCAAGCTCTGCGCGACGTGCAAGGAAGTCTGGATGGAGGCTCCTCCGGAGCGCCTGCGGCGCTGGATTCCCAAAGGGACGCCGCTGTATCACGCCGCGGGCTGCCCCGACTGCGCGATGACGGGATATCGAGGACGTTTCTCGATCCTCGAGATTCTGACCATGACGCCGGAGTTGGAGCGGCTGATCGCCGCCGGCGAAGCGGCCAACAAGATCGCGGATGCTGCGCAACGCGGTGGGATGAAGTCGCTGTGGGATTCCGGGCTCGCGCACGTGACGCGCGGCGAGTCCACCCTCGAGGAGCTCACCCGCGTCGTGGATATTCCCCCCGAAGCCGAGGCTCCGGAGCGCCCTGCCGCCGTGGTGCGGCGGACGCCCGAGCCGGCCGGGCCCGTCTCCACCATCTTCGATCTCCTCGAGGAACCCGCACCGCCCGCGCGTCGCTCCGGCGCGCACGGCCAACCGGCGTCGAAGGTGCTGCTGGTCGACGACGAAGACAGCCTGCGCAAAGTGATGCGCGACCTGCTCGAGCGGGACGGCTACGTCGTGACGGAGGCCCGCGACGGCGTGCAGGCACTCGATCAGGTCGATCGCGTGGGACCCGACATCATCGTGCTCGATTTGAATCTTCCGGGCCTGGACGGCTATGGCGTACTGTCGCACCTGCGCTCGCGCCCGGCCACCGCGAACATTCCCGTCATCGTCCTGACCGCGAAGGGCGACGAAGACAACGAAGTGCGTGTCTTCGAGCTCGGCGCCGACGACTTTCTCACCAAGCCGTTCCGCGCGCGCGCGCTCTCCGCGCGTCTCGAAGCCGTTCTCGGCCGCCGCCGCTGACTTCCGTTCGAGTGTCCTTCGTGGACACGTACGCGTTGCGCGGAGCGGGGCCGACTCTCGAGGTGCTCGCGCTGCGCCGCGGTCCGAACGGTCGCAATCCGGGGTCATGGGAGACCGTGCACGGCACGATCGAGTCCGGAGAGACGCCGGTGCAAGCGTCGCTGCGTGAGCTGCGTGAAGAAACGGGCCTCGTGCCGGCAAAATTCTACAATCTCAGCCGCACGGAAGCGTTTTATCAGCACAAGAGCGATGAGCTGGCGCTGATTCCGGTGTTCGCCGCGTTCGTCGCGCCCAGCGCGACGGTCAAACTCTCGGCGGAGCACGATCGCGCGGAGTGGCTCAGCGCCCGAGATGCGGCGGGGCGGTTTGCCTGGCCGCGAGAGCGCAGAGCAATGGATGACATTTTGTCAATAGTGGGGGGTGGCGACGGAGGCTTGCTCGAAGACGTCCTGCGAGTAAGCTAGTACAAGGGTCCCCTTGTGAATCCATTCTACCATCGGATCTACCGCGTGGTCCGTCACATCCCCAAGGGACGGGTGGCGACGTACGGCATCATCGCGCGGCTCGCGGGACGACCCGGCGCCGCGCGCACGGTCGGTTGGGCGCTCTCCGCACTCCCCGAAGACAACGATGTGCCGTGGTGGCGCGTCATCAACGCGGCGGGCCGGATTTCGTTTTCCGAGCAGGATCACAGCGCGGTGCTCCAGCGCGCGCTGCTGCTGCGGGAAGGCGTGCGGTTCGCGCCAGGCGGGGCCGTGAATCTCGGGACCTACGGCTGGCCCTCGGAGGCCTACGACAGCGCCGTCGCCTCCCACAAGCGCGCCGCCTCGACGCGAAGATCGCGCAGGTTGAAAGGCTTGCGCACGTAACGCACGCCGAGACGCGCCAGCGTCTCTTCCGTCGATGGGCGCACATCGCCCGTGGCGACGATGATCCGATCCCGCAACGCCGGCATCCGCGACACCAATTCTTCCGCCAACATCGTCCCGCGTTTCCCGGGCGCCATCGCGCGCGCGTCCGTGATCACGAGGTCGAAGCCGCCGCGCTGCGCCAGGTCGAGCGCGTGCTGCGGATCACCGGCCACTTCCACATCGTGGCCGTCGCGCGCGAAGAGCGCCTTGATGGTGCGCTGAACCGCGGGATCCGCGTCGACGAGCAGGATCGTGCGCTTCACCGCCGATGCGGCAGGGACGGTTGGTGTCCCGTGGACGGGCGTCATGGCGGGTCGCGCCGCGCCCGCCGGCGCCGGAGGCAGGTCCACGCGGAATGCCGCACCGCCCCGCGCGGTGCGGGGCTCGAGCGTGATTTGCCCGCCGTGACTCTCGACGATCGAATACGTGATCGATAAGCCGAGGCCCGTGCCTTTGCCGGGCTCTTTCGTGGTGAAGAACGGTGTGAAGACGCTCTGGACAATCTCGTCGGGAATGCCGGGCCCCGTGTCCGCGACGCGCAGGTGCACCTGACCGTCAAACCAGGTCGAGACGGTGATTTGACGGGGGCGCTCGCGCGGGTTCTCCGCGACCGCATGCGCCGCATTCGTCACGAGGTTGAGCACCACCTGCTGTAGCCCGTGCCGGTCGCCGAACACGTCGGGCAGCGCGCCGCTCAACTCCCGTTCGACCGCGACGTCTTTGAGCTTCAAGTCGTACGCCGTCAGCGACAGCGTTCGCCGGATCACGTCGTTCAGGTCCACCGGCACGCGCTCGGCGGAGCCTTTGCGGGCGAAGGTGAGGAGGTTGCGCACGATGCGCCCTGCGCGCTGCGCCTGTTCCTGAATCACCTGGAGGTGGCCGCGATCCTTCCGGCCGAGCTCCTTCTGCTCGAGCAGGAACTCCGAGAGCCCCGCGATCGACGTCAGCGGATTGTTGAGCTCATGGGCGACACCGGAGACGAGCTGGCCGACCGCCGCCAGCTTCTCGCTCTGCACCAGCTGCGTTTCGAGAGCCTGCTGCTCGGTTACGTCTTCGACCATCACGACGATGCTCTGCTCGGTCGCGGCGCCCGGAATGCGCGCGGCATTGACGCGGACCGCACGCCGCAGCCGCTCGGAGCGCGCCACCAGGGGCGCCGGGCGGTCGCCGCGCCGCGTCGCCACCAGCAGCTCCTGCAGCGCGTTGGGCTTGCCGAGCAGCGCCTCGCCGAGGGGCGTGCCGACGACGTTCTGGAGCGGCATGCCGAGCAGCCCGGCCAGCGCGCGATTCGAGCGCCGCACGCGCCCCTCGTCGTCCACGACCGCGATGCCCTCGCTCAACGCGTCGAAGGCCGTCTCCCACTGCTCCTTGGCGCGCCGCACCATCTCGAAGAAGCGGGCATTCGCGATGACGACCGCGGCGTGGGTCGCCAGGGTGGAGAGCAGACGGATGTCTTCCGGGACGAACGCGCCCTCGCGAGGGTCGGTGATAATGAGCGTTCCGATGACGATGCCATGCGACCGAAGGGGCACCGCGGCCGCGGCGGCGGCTTCGAAGCCCGTCACAACCACGGTGGGCGCCGCCCCCGAATTTCGGATCAGCTCGAGATGCTCCCGTCCCGTGGAGCGCGCGATCAGGCCGGGATCATCCGGCTGGACCTTCTGGCCGCGCAGCGGCGCCAACGTGCCTTCGGCGGCTGCGACTTGCAGGGGATCGGTGGAGGCTTCGCCGACGAGCGCCAGCAAGGCCCCCTGCGCGTCGAGAAAGCGCACCGCGTAGCGCACCACCTGGTCGACGATGCGGTCCAGCTCGAGCGAGTCCGACAACACGTACGACAACTCCTGCAACGAAAAGAGCTCAGACAGGCGCCGATTGAGCTCTTCGGCAGCGCGGCGCCGCTCGTACTCGGAGTGCAGCAACCGTTGCCGAAACCGCCACAACACGAGCCCCGCCCCCACGAGAATCAGGGCGATGACAATCGTCGCGTACTGCAGCGCATGTTGTCGCAGCTCGTCCATGTACATCTATATTTCAACTATCCATCTTGAGAATCAATCTTGTGCTGTTCCTGAGCCTCGCGGCTTGCGGCGCCGAGCCGCGCCCCGGTGTGTCGCGCGTGTGGCCCGTGATGGGCACGATGATGTCGGCGGCGGCATGGGGAACCGATAGCGTTCGTCTGGCGCGCGCGTTGGACGCGGCGCGCGATTCCGTCGATCACATCGATTCGCTGATCCAACGACGCATATCGATTGCCGCCATCGACTCATTGCGGCGCGAGATTCGCCACCGCACCGGCGTCGCCCTCGCGGTCGACAGCGTCGCGCCCGGGTATGCGCTCGATCGCGCGGCGCTGGCGCTCGCCAGTGTGGTGGACAGTGCGTTGTTGGACCTGGGCGGCCAGTACCTCTGGGTCGGACCAACCACGCGTCCCACACACCGCGCGGTCGGCATCCCGGATCCCGACAACACTCTACGCACGCTGGCTGTCGTCGATCTACAAGGCGGGTCGGTGCAGACGGCGTCGCAGCGCAACGCGCCCCGCGGCGGTGCGCGTTCCGTCACGGTGCTGGCGGCTGACGGTCTGACGGCGAACGTCTGGGCGGCTGCATTGCTGGCGCAGGGGTGCGACCGTGCCCTCACGGTGGCGCAGGAGATGCACGTCGTGTGTGCGGACTCAGCGGGCGTGCGGTGGGCTACGGGGCTCCAGAATCGCGTTTCGCTTCCGACTGCGCGCGGGCCCTAACCCGCGCGCGCTCCTGATCGAGGAGGCGCAACGAGTGGCTCCAGTCGCTGGCCAGGCCCTGGTAGCTGACGGTCAGCTGTTCGCGGACGCTGATGCCCGGCTCGAAGAGGTAGATCGCGGCCGCCTGCTGCCGCGAGTCCAGTTGAAATGAGCTCCAGGTGGGCGAGAGCGGCACGATCCCGATGGGGCGAAACAGGCGGCCGCGGCTCGTGATGGTCAACTCTTCCGGATTGAATCGCGCCTGCGGCACGACGCCCAGAAACGTCACCATCACCAGCGTCGGATGCTCCGTCGCGCCGCGCGCCGCGGCGTCCGCGATGTCGGCCGTGCGACTCTGCACGAGCTGCGTGAGGGAGCGATACGTGTCGGGCGCGAGCAGTCGGATCACCTGCTCGTCGAGCGGCAGTACCTGGATCTCGATGGTGCCCGTCGCCAGGCGCATGGCGACGTCGTCGCGGCGCAATGTCCCGTACCCTGATGGGATTGTGTCCTGGGCGGTTAAGCGGTTCGGCGGTTGGGCGGTTAGCAGCGACAGAAACGCAGCTGTTCTAACCGTCAAACCGCTCAACCGCCCAACCGCCGTTCTCGTCAAGCCGCTCCTCTCACCAGGCCTTCAATCGCTTCCCTCAACTCCACAATTCCATCTCCGGTGCGCGCGCTGGTCACCACGACCTGATCCTCCGGCAGCTCCAGCTCTTCACGCAGCTCGCGCTCTCTCGTCCGTCGCTGTCCGACAGAAAGCTTGTCCCCTTTGGTGAGCGCCGCGAGCACGTGGGTTTCACCTGCTACCAATACGTCCTGCATAACGCGGTCGTCGCTGGACGGCGAGTGCCGGATGTCGAGCAGCCACACCACGCCCCTCAGCCGTTCGCGCTGCAACGCGTACTTCACGAGGGCCCGGAACGCGGTACGCTGAGCGTTCCCTGCGCGCGCATATCCGTACCCTGGCAAGTCGAGAAAGTAGTAGGAGTCGTCGATCAGGAAAACGTTCAGGGCGCGGGTCTTCCCCGGCGTCCCGGACGTCTTCGCGATGCGGCGCCCCACGAGCGCGTTGAGCAAACTCGACTTGCCGACGTTGGACCTGCCGAGGAACGCGACTTCGGGGAGCGGGGGATCGAGCTGCGTATCGGCTCGGGGGAATGAGCCGATGTAGGAGGGGCGCAGCATGCTGCGCCCCTACTTAAGCTTCTTTTTTCTGGCGAGGACGCTCAGTAACCAGCAGCGGCGCGCGGCCGGACGTGACGCATTCGGCCGTAATGGCTACCTCGCGCACATCATCGCGGCTCGGCAGCTCGAACATGATCTCCGTCATCATCTCTTCGAGAATGGCGCGCAATCCTCTGGCGCCGGTGCCGCGTTTCATCGCCTTCGCGGCGATCGCCTTGAGTGCCTCCTTCTCGAGCGTGAGGCGCACGTCCTCGAGATCGAACAGCTTCTGATATTGCTTGGCCAACGCGTTCTTTGGCTCGGTGAGGATCCGGACCAATGCCTCCTCGTCGAGCGCGTCGAGCGGCACGGTGACCGGCAGGCGGCCGACGAGCTCAGGTATGAGCCCGTAGCGTAACAGGTCGTCCGGCTCGACGTCCACGAAGGGATTTTTCTTCAGCTTCTCGGCGACGCCTTCGGCGACTTCTTCTTTTGTAAACCCGATCTGCCGGCGGCCGGTGCGCGATTCGATGATCTTCTCGAGCCCGTCGAACGCGCCGCCACAGATGAAGAGGATGTCCTTGGTGTTGACCTGGATGTACTCCTGCTGCGGATGCTTGCGGCCGCCCTGCGGCGGCACGCTCCGTGCCTTCCAGGATCTTGAGCAGGGCCTGCTGCACGCCTTCGCCCGAGACGTCGCGCGTGATGCTCGGATTCTCCGATTTGCGCGCGATCTTGTCGATCTCGTCGATGTAGACGATGCCGCGCTCGGCCTCGGACACGTTGAAATCGGCCGACTGGAGCAGCCGCACCAGGATGTTCTCGACGTCTTCGCCGACATACCCGGCTTCGGTCAGCGTGGTGGCGTCGGCAATCGTGAACGGCACGTCGAGAATGCGGGCTAATGTCTGAGCCAGCAGCGTCTTGCCGACACCCGTCGGGCCGATGAGGAGGATGTTGCTCTTGTCGAGCTCGACCTCGTTATCGCGGCCCGAATGGGAGTTGATGCGCTTGTAGTGATTGTAGACGGCAACGGCAAGGGTCTTCTTGGCACGGTCCTGCCCGATCACGTATTGGTCCAGCACATCCTTGATTTCGGCGGGCGTGGGGACCTGCGTGATGGCTTCGGCAACTTCGCGCTCCTCGTCCTCCGCCAGAATCTCATTGCAGAGCGCGATGCACTCATTGCAAATGTAGACCGACGGCCCGGAGATGAATTTCCGGACTGAGTCCTTGGATTTCCCGCAAAACGAGCAGCGGAGATGCTTATCGTGAGACATCGTCCCCTAGTATGGGAAGGGGCTTCTAGCGGCGCAAGGGATCACTTTTTTGCCTTCCCATCTTCCTTGATTTCCTCGAAGTTCGAGATGACGTGATCGATCAAGCCATATTCCTTGGCCTCTTCCGCCGACATGAAGCGGTCCCGGTCCATGTCCTTCTCGATCGACTCCACCGTCTTCCCGGTGTGCTTCGCGTACAGCTCGTTCAGCTTGCGCCGCAGGAAGAGGATCTCGCGCGCCTGGATTTCGATGTCCGAAGCCGTGCCCTGCGTGCCGCCCGAGGGCTGGTGCATCATGATGCGAGCGTGCGGCAACGCGGAGCGCTTCCCTTTGCGGCCGGCGGTGAGGAGGAACGATCCCATCGACGCAGCCATGCCCATGCAGATCGTGTTTACCGGGGCGCGCAGGAACTGCATCGTGTCGTAGATCGCCATGCCCGACGACACCAGCCCGCCGGGCGAGTTGACGTACAAATAGATGTCCCGCTCGGGGTTATCCGCGTCGAGAAACAGCAGCTGCGCGATGATGATGTTGGCGACATCGTCGGTGATGGAGGTGCCGAGGAACACGATGCGGTCCATCAGCAGGCGGCTGAAGATGTCATAGGTGCGCTCGCCACGGCTCGAGCGCTCGATGATGTACGGGGGATAGATATGGCTTTCGCTCTTCGTCACGCTTGCTCCACGGTGGACTGCGACAGGAGATAGGCGAACACCTTCTCCTCGGTGATGCTCCGCGCGACATCGCGGAGCCGCTTGGCCTTCTCCAGCGACGCGTACAGCTGTGCCGCCGGCATATTGCGCCGCTCGGCGAGCTGCTGGATGCGCGCATCCAGCTCGGCCTCAGTGGCGCGCAGATTCTGTGATTCGACGACGTAATCGAGCACCAGATCGCGCCGCACCTGCGATTCGGCCATCGAGCGGAACTCCTCCGCGAACTGCGGCCAGCGCTCCTCGGGGATCTCGTACGCCTGCGCGTACATCCCCAGGACGCGCTCGACCAGCGGGCGGGGCGCCACGACGTTGTTCGCCTGCACGATCTGCTCGATCAGCTCCGAGCGCACCTTGGCCTCGGCGTCCCGCTCGGCTTCCTTGCCGAGATCGGTGCCAACCGCTGCCCGCAGCGCGTCGAGTGACTCGAAGTCGCCCATCTCCCGCGCGAAGGCGTCGTCGAGCGTGGCCAGCTCCTGACGCTTCACTTCACGCAGGGTGAGCTGGATGTCGCGGTTCTGCCCCCGCTTGGCTTCCTCGGCGAAGTCGTCGGGGAAGCGAACCGTGGCGTCGACCGATTCCCCCGGCGTCAGGTTCATGATGCGCTCTTCCACGTCGGGGATCGCGCGGCCCTCCCCGAGCACGAATTGGTAGGGCTGCGGGTCTTTTACCTCCCCGTTCTCGCGGGTGGCAATGATGACATCCACGAGATCCTTGGGCTTCGGCTTTTCGCCGGCGACCGGTGTCCACGGTGCGCGCTGCTCACGCATCGTGTTGAGCTGCGCATCGACCTGGGCGGCAGTGACCGCGGGCACGGTCCGCGTGAGCCGGAAGCCGCCCAGGCGCTGGAGCTTCAAGTCGGGCTTCAGCTCGACGTGGAACTCGAATGTGACGGGGGCGCCGTCTTCCCATTTCAGATTGTGGATGTGCGGGTCGGCGATCGGCTTCAGCTCTTCCTGCTTCTGCGCGACGCGCCAGCTCTCCTGCACGAGCTCGCGCAACGTCTCCTGGCGGATGTCCTCGGCGAACTTCTTCCGTACCACAGCGGCCGGCACCTTGCCCTGCCGGAAGCCCGGCAGGCGGGCCCGCTGCTGGTACACCTTCGTCGCGCGTTCCTCGGCCGCCTTCACGTTGTCGGGCGGGATCGTCACTTCAAGTGACGCCTCCCCAGGCTCAGCGCGTGTTTTCTTTACCAGGATATCGGGCATGTGGCGAGAAATGTAACCCATAGGGGGAGTGGGGAGTGGTTCTATCCCGAGCGACTATTATACATTCGCGACGTTACTTGCGACCGTGGCGGAATTGGCAGACGCGCCAGCCTTAGGAGCTGGTGGGGCAACCCGTGGGGGTTCGAGTCCCTCCGGTCGCATCCCTCTTGTCCCCGGAGTCAGCAATGCGCTTTGTGAAGTCATTCGTCTTGTTCGCCTTGCTCATGGCCGCACCGCTGGCGGCGCAGGACAAGGAAAAGCTCTGCAATGACATCCAGCACCGGCCGATGCGCGTCGGCCAATGGGCCGGCTACACGTGGACCGGCGGCGGCCGCGCGAGCGGCGCCTCCACGATGCGGATGGCGGTCGTCGGCACCGAGACCGTGGGCGGCGCACCGTACTACTGGTTCGAGCTCACGTTCACCGAGGCCGCGCGAGGCGACAGGGGCAGGACCATCGTTCAGGTGCTGGTTCCCGGCCTGGCGTTTCAGGCGGCCGGCATGCGCGGCATGATCATGAAGAGCGGCAATGATCCCGCGATGCGGATGCCGGAAGAGATGGTGCGCATGATGGCCGGCCAGATGGGCGACAACTTCGCCACCGAATTCGCGCGCAAGTGCCACGAGATGGAAGTCGTGGGCTGGGAGCAGGTCACCGTACCGGCGGGATCATTCCGCGCGCTGCACGTCGTCAATAAATCCGACCAGACCGACGCCTGGATTGCGCCTGACCTCTATTTCGGCCTGCTGCGGGCAAAGTTGAAGGACGGTTCGACAATGGATCTGACGGGTCGGGGCAGCGACGCGAAGTCCTCGATTACGGAAACGCCCGTCGCGATGCCGGGCATACCGCGCTAGCTCTTGCGCGGCTCCCCACTCAGCCGCGCCAGGGCGGCGCGCGCTTCCGCGACATACGGCTGCAGCTCGGGATCCGGGTTGCGCCACGCCCTGACGACCAGCGAGTACCCCTCGATCGCGCGCTCGCGATTGCCGAGCCGCTCGTTGATGCGGCCACGCTCCAGCGCGGTGAGGACCTCCAACGGCACCACTCCGCCCGCGAAGCCACCGCGCGGTCGCTCCAGGCGCGCGGCGGCATCCGCGGGCCGTCCCCGTGCGGCCAGCAGCTGGACGTGAATCAGATCATCGATCCAGCAGCCTCCGAAACACGCGGAGTCGGGACGCGCATCGAATAAGCGCAGTGCCTCGGCGCTGTCGCCCCGCGCCAGGGCGAGATACGCGTGATTCGTGACGGTCAGGTAGCCGAGGATATCGACGGCAATCGCCGGCATGTTCGGCGGCAGCGGCCGCTGCTTCGAGTCGATGAAGCGGATTGCGTTCTGCAGTCCGATCGTGTCGCGCTCAGCCGCCAGCATCGGGCCGAGTACCATGTGGCCCTCGCCCGGTTTGCCGACCCAGCTCCGCGCCAGGCGGCCGGCGCTGTCGGGCGAAATCGCGCCGAGCATCGCCAGCTGTGAGACGAGGACAGGGAATGTGGTGCGCCCCACCGCTTCCTTGACGTGTCCGCGACTGGCGAGCGACAGCGGTAACGCGAACACGGCAAAGTTCGATCGGACGCCCTTCTTTTGCTCCGCCGCGACGCGCGCACGAATCACCGCGAGCGTCGTCTCGTCGTCATCGAGCCAGCGGTTGATCGAGAGCCACACCGTCTGAAACAGATGCTCGTCCGCGCTATCGGCGAGGAATGCGATCGTGGCGGCCCGCGTGCTCGGATCGAGCAGGTCGAGCACCAGGCTCGTGCTCTTGGCGTAGGTGCCCATCCCTCCGGCTTCGAGAAACTTCGTCCCGTAGCGCTGGCCTGCGCTCGTGCCTCCGAACTCGAGGCTCAGCGGGATCGCATGCACGTAGGAAGGCGTAAATGCGGAATCGAGCCCGATCGCTCGATCGAACGCTTCCAGACTCGCGCGCGGTGAGAGACCGGCCAACGCGCCCGCGTGATAGCGCGCGTCGCCAAGCATGTACCAGAGCTCGGGATCGTTCGGATAACGGCGCACGGCCTCGTCCAGCGTGCCGATCATGCGCTGGCCATACCCGAAGAGCCGGACTCCGAGCTGCAGCGGGCCGGCATACACCACCGCCGCGAGCGATTCCGCCTGCACGATCAGGCTCTCGCGTGGCGCAAGGCCGTGGTTGAGCGCACCCGCGCGGAGCTTGTACGCGCGGGAAACGGAATCGTCGGCGCGGTGCTGCCACCCAGCCGCCATGCCGGCGTGGCTCCAGGCGAGCGTGAATCCACTGTCGAGCGCGATCGCGCGCTCGAGATACGTGACGGACGAGTCCCATTCGGAGCGCCGCAGAAACTGTTCGCCCTGCAGGAATGCCTTGAGGGCGGGCAAAGAGTGCGAGCCCAGGGAAGCGCTCCGGACTAGACCAATCGCGCGCGTGCGCCCTAGCTCACGCAGCAGGCGTACGGTCAATGAGTCGGCCAGACGATCCATCCGATCGGCGTTCTCGCGGATCTCGATCTCCCCGAGGACGCTCGGGCCTGCCACGTCGAGCACCGTGGCGGTAAGGCGAACCGAGTCCGAACCGGCGCGCACCAGACTGCCGAACACCACGGTCCGCGCACCCGTCGCCTGTCCCAGCGCCTGTGCCGATTGCGCGTCGCCTCGTCCACTCCACCGCCGCACCACCAGTGTCGGCGACGCGGTGCGCAGCGGACCTGCGCCATCGAGACTACGTGACAAGACGTCGACCAACCCCTCCCGCCAGAGCGCGAGGTCCGGTCCGCCCAACACGTCGAACGGCGCGATGGCCACACGATTTCCGTCGAGTGCGAGCGAGGCCCGCGGGGTCAACGCGACCCATCCAGCGATGACCAGGATGCCCACCACCGCGCCGAGCGCGAGCCAGCGATTCCGCGGCCGCCGCAGCACGTTCCGCATGGTCGCCACCGGCGACGTGACGGCCAGCGAACCGCTCGGCGTGGCCATCAGTTCGAGCGCCTGGAGCAGCTCATTGGCGCTCTGCGGCCGATCCGCCGGATTCTTCGCGAGGCACGCCATCACCAGATGGGCGAGCGCCGGCGGGAGCGTCGGACGGCGATCGGTCACGGGCACCACCGGTTCGGTGACGTGTGCCGCCAGCATCTGGTGCGGCGCGAGTCCCCCGAACGGCGGGCGGCCCGTGAGCATTTCGTACGCCATCGCGCCGAAGGAGTAGATGTCGGCTCGGGTGTCGATGTTGGGGTCCCCGGCGGCCTGCTCCGGGGCCATGTACGCCGGCGTGCCGAGCGCGACACCGACCGACGTGAGCCCGCTTTCGGTCTTCGCCTGACTGACCGCCTTCGCCACGCCGAAATCGGCCACGACGGCGTGCTGCCCCGAGAGGAGCACGTTGTCGGGCTTGATGTCGCGATGCACCACGCCACGTGCGTGCGCGTACGCGAGTGCGTCGGCGACATCCTTCAGGATTCGCACGGCGTCGCGCACCGGGAGCTCGCCTTCGCGGCTCAGTCGCGAGCGCAACGCTTCGCCTTCCACGAACGGCATCGTGTAATAGAGGAGATCGTCTGCGCCGCCGGCCGCGAGCAGCGGAACGATGTGCGGATGTTGCAACGAGGCGGAGAGCTGGATCTCACGATTGAATCGGTCGACCCGCATTTCCAGCGCGAGATCCGGCGGCAGCACCTTGATGACGACGCGCCGCGCCAGCCGCGTCTCCTCGGCGACGAACACTCGGCTCATGCCGCCGCCGCCGAGCTCCTTCTCGATGCGGTACGCCGTGCCGAGCGCGGCTTGCAAACGATCGGATAATTCAACCATGCCCGACCTAAGATAACGTGCGCGTTGACGCGCTGCGGGGCGCCGTCTACTTTGACGCCGTGCCGTTAGTACTCGCCCTCGTCCTGCTCCTCCTCACCGCGTGCAGCGGACCGTTCCCGCAATCGGTGTTCGCTCCCCGATCCGATTTCAGCAGCGACCTCGACGGCCTTTACAAGAGCATCTTCTGGTGGGCGGTCGGCGTCTTCGCGATCGTCGAGACGCTGCTGTTGATCGCGATCGCGCGCTTTCGCGCGCGCCCCGGCGGTCCGGTGCCCAAGCCCGTGCATGGCCACACCGCGCTCGAGATCGGCTGGACGCTCGCGCCGGCGCTGATTCTCGTGTTCATTGCCGTCCCCACGATGCGCGCGATCTTCGCGACGGCGGGCCACGCCCCGGAGGGTGCGCTGCACGTCGAGGTCATCGGGCACCAGTGGTGGTGGGAATACCGCTATCCGACGTTGAAAATCATCGCATACAATGAGCTGCACCTGCCGGTGCGGACCGCGATTCAGCTCGATATGACGTCAGCGGACGTGATCCACAGCTTTTGGGCGCCACGGCTGGGCGGCAAGCGCGATCTCATCCAGGGACGCACCAATCGCATCGCCTTCCGCGCCGACTCGATCGGGGAGTATTGGGGCCAATGCGCCGAGTTCTGCGGTGCTTCGCACGCAAACATGCGACTCCGGGTTCTCGTCGAGTCGGACTCCGCGTTCCAACGGTGGGTGGACCAGCAGCGTGCGGCGCCGGCGCCGCCGGAGAAGGGCTCGCCCTCCGAAGCCGGGCAGCAGGTCTACCGGCGCAGCGCCTGCATCGGGTGTCATACGATCGCCGGCGTTTCGCAGGGTAATGTTGGTCCTGATCTGACCCACGTCGGGAGCCGGGGGACCATCGCCGGCGCATTGTTCCCCAACACCACGGAAACGCTCCGCCGCTGGATCATGAATGCGCCGTCGCTCAAGCCCGGGGCGCTGATGCCACCGCAGAATCTGTCGCCTCAGGATCTCGATGCCGTGATCGCCTATCTCCAGAGTTTGAAATGAAGGGCTGGCTGACCACCACCGATCACAAGCGGATCGGGCTGCTCTATTTCTGGACGGCGTTCGGCTTTTTCCTGATCGGCGGGTTGGAGGCGCTCATCATCCGCGCGCAGCTGGTGCGGCCGGACGGTGGCCTCGGCGTGAGCGCCGAGACGTTCAATCAGCTGTTTACCATGCACGGCACGACGATGGTCTTCCTGGCGCTGATGCCGTTGTCGGCCGCGTTCTTCAACTTCATCATTCCGCTCCAGATCGGCGCGCGCGACGTCGCGTTTCCGCGGCTGAATGCCTTCAGCTACTGGGTGTTCCTGCTGGGTGGCCTGTTTCTGAATGCGAGCTTCATCGCCGGCCCGCTGTTCGGCGCCGACCGGCTGTCCGTCGCCCCCGATGCGGGCTGGTTCGGGTACGCGAACCTGACGTCGCGGCAATACTCGCCGGGGCCGAATGTCGACTTCTGGCTTCTGGGCCTGCAGATCCTCGGCATCGCCTCGCTGGCCGCGGGCTTCAACTTCATCGTGACGATTCTGAACATGCGGGCGCCCGGGATGCGGATGCTGCGCCTTCCGGTATTCACGTGGATGACGCTCGTCACGCAGTTCCTCGTCATCACGGCGTTCCCCGTCATCACCGTGGCGCTCGTGCTGCTGATGTTCGACCGCTTCTTCGGCACGCACTTCTTCCTCCCGTCGGGCGGCGGTGATCCGATTCTGTGGCAGCACCTCTTCTGGATGTTCGGGCATCCCGAGGTGTACATCCTGATTCTGCCCGCCATGGGCATCGTGTCGGAGGTGCTGCCGACGTTCAGCCGGAAGCCGCTGTTCGGCTACACCGTCGTCGTGTACTCGGGCGTGCTGATCGCATTCCTGGGGTGGAGCGTCTGGAGCCACCACATGTTCTCGACGGGCCTCGGCCCGATCGCCGACTCCGTCTTCGCCGGGACGACGATGCTGATCGCGATCCCGACCGGAGTGAAAATCTTCAACTGGATCGGCACGCTGTGGGGCGGGCAGATTTGCTTCACGACTTCTATGCTCTTCGCGATCGCCTTCATCGCCATGTTCATCATCGGGGGGCTGTCGGGCGTCACGCACGCATCGGCCCCCTCGGATCTGCAGCAGACCGACACCTACTACGTCGTCGCCCACATCCATTACGTATTGTTCGGCGGAACGATCCTGGGACTGTTCGCCGGGATGTATTACTGGTGGCCCAAGATGACGGGCCGATTCCTCTCGGAGCCGCTGGGCAAGGTGCACTTCTGGCTCACGCTGATCGGCATGAACCTGGCGTTTTTCCCGATGCACTTTTCCGGCTTGCTGGGCATGCCGCGCCGCATCTACACCTACTCCGCCGATCTGGGCGTCGCGGGATTCAATCTGGCTTCGACGATCGGCGCATTCCTGATCGGCGCCGCCACGTTGGTCTTCCTTTGGAATCTGCTGCGAACGCGCAGCCGGCCGATCGACGCGCCTGCCGATCCCTGGGGCGGCGCGACGCTGGAATGGGCGATTCCGTCGCCGCCGCCGGTTTACAACTTCACCGTGATCCCGACCGTCGAGAGTCGTATGCCGCTGTGGCAAACGGAGCGGCACGCGCCGATGGCTCCGCTGCCGAAGACCCCGCCCGCGCCGATCCACGTGCCCGGCGGCTCGTGGTGGCCGATGATCACGGCGCTCGGCATGCCCATCATGGCGATCGGCGCGCTGTCACACCTGATCCCCGTCGTCCTCGCCGGCGCCGCCGTCGTGATCGTCGGGATCTACCGCTGGGCCTACGAGCCCTTCGAGATGTAGATGGCCCACGCGACGCCCAGAGGGGGCCACCACACGAGCATGGGGCTCGACAGCCGCAAGATGGCGTTCTGGGCGTTCATCGGCTCGGAGTGCCTGCTTTTCGGCTCGCTGATTTCGACGTATCTGCTCTACAAAGGACGCAGTCAGGTCGGGCCATTCCCGCACGAGATTCTGAACATCCCGTTCACGTCTTTCAGCACCTTCGACTTGCTCATGTCGAGTCTCGCGATGGTGCTGGCGCTGGCGGCGGTGCAGCGCGGCGACATGAAGCAGGGCAAGCTGTGGCTGCTGGTCACGGCGCTGCTGGGGCTTGTTTTCCTGGGCGGTCAGTTCTGGGAATTCAGCCACTTCGTGCACGAGGGGCTCGGGCTCACCACGAATCTGTTCGGCTCCACGTTCTACGTATTGACCGGGACACACGGCGCGCACGTGACCGTGGGCGTGATCTGGTTGCTGACGCTGTGGGTCCAGGCCTTACGCGGCAAGCTCGGGCCAGAGCAGGCGGTCACGGTCGAGATCACCGGGTTGTATTGGCACTTCGTGGACGTCGTGTGGATCGTGATCTTCACGGTCGTGTACCTGATTCAATGACGGGAGCAGTGAAATGAGCGAACAGGCACACGCGACGACGGGCACGTACCTGCGGGTGGCCGCGATCCTCGTCATGATCACGCTGATCGAGGTGGGCGTGTTTTATGTGCCGGCGTTCCAGGGCGTTCTCGTGCCGCTGCTGCTGATGCTGTCCGCCGTCAAGTTCACGCTGGTGGTGATGTTCTACATGCATCTCAAGTTCGACAACCGCTTCTTCACGTTCCTGTTCGGCGGGCCGCTGCTCCTCGCGATGGCGGTGGTCGTGAGTCTGCTGTTCATCTTTTATGGAGCGGTGCGGCTACGGACCGGCAGCTGAAGAATGTCCAATGATCAATGTCCAATAATCAATGATCATTGATCATTGGATATTGGACATTCCGCGCTGGAATCAGTGGAACATCCATCCGAGCGTCGCGGCCGGGCTCGTCCTCCTGGGCGGGCTCTATGTCTTTCTAGGCGGTCTCACGTCGGCACGTCGGCACGTTGCAAGCTTCTTCGGAGCACTGGTTGTGCTGTTTGTCGCGCTGAATGGCCCGTTACACAACCTCTCGGACAAATACCTCTTCAGCGCCCACATGGCCCAGCATCTGCTGCTGACGCTCGTCTTTCCACCGCTGCTGCTCTACGGCACGCCGGCGTGGGTCGTGCGGCCCTTGCTGCGCCCGCACTGGGTGATGGCAGTCGGTCGAGTCGTCACGCGGCCGCTGGCGGCGGCGCTGTTGTTCACGGGGCCGATCGTGATCTGGCATGTGCCCGCGCTCTACGAAGCGGCGCTCCGCCATCACAACCTCCACATCCTCCAACACGTGGTGTTTCTCACGACGGCGGTGATCATGTGGTGGCCGGTGCTGTCGCCCGTGCCGGAGCTGCCGCGGATCCCGCATTTGCTGCAGCTCCTGTACCTGTTCCTGCTTGGTATTCCGATGTCAGTGACGGGCGCGCTGATCACGCTGTCCGACTCAGTGCTCTATCCATTTTATGCCGCGGCGCCGCCCCCGCGGGTGGGTGGGTTATCGGCGCTCGACGATCAGCAGATCGGTGGACTGCTCATGTGGGTGCTGGGCGGATTGATGCTGTGGATCGTGATGAGCGTCATCTGGTTCCGCTATTCAGTGTGGGATCAGAGAACGGATGCTGAAACGAGAGTACCGGAAGAAGCCTACGCCGTCACCGATCATTCCCCGTCTTCGGTCTCTCCGAGAGGGTGACGGCGCAGCTCTTCACCGATCCGCGGATGCTCACGCCACAGGTAATAGCCCATCCCGAGGGCCGCGAGGGCGTTGCCGATGGCGACGTTCCACCAGGCGAGGTATCCGAGCAGCGGTTTGGCCAAGAGCGCCACCAAGATGTAAAACCCCACCTCGAAGAAGCAGAAGCCGACGATCACCAGGAACAGCGTGGAGGGCGCATATTCGACTTCGGCGGCCAGCGCAGCGGCGATGCAGCCAACGATGACGAACGCGCTCACGTGAATCATCGTGTAGCCGAAGATCCGTCCCGGCTCGATCACGATCACGTCGGGTCCATGCGCTCCCGGAAACAGCGCGCTGCCCAACATGGCGGGCGTGAAGAACGGCTGGCCATTGATCGAATCGACGACGAGGAACCAGGCAGCGACGACGGCGGCGCCGATGCACCCGGCGATGAAGCCCTCGCGCAGAATGCGATTCAAGTCCATGGCGGCTCAATATATCGCCGGCCGGAGTGCGTGCTAGATTAGGGGCTCCATGATCGTGACGCGTCGTCCGCTGTTCTATGGTCTCTGTCTGCTCGTTGGCGCCCTGCTATTTGGGATCGCGGGCCTCAATCATCCGATGCTCTCCGGCGATGGCGCGGCGCAGCTCGCCACCATCGCCAGGACCGGCGGCTGGCGTCTGATTCATTGGTCGCTGTTGTTCGGTCTGGCGTTCATGTATGCCGGCGTAATCGGTGTGGCGCTGCGGCATAACGATACGCCCGGCGCGACACCGGGCCGCGCCGCGGTTCGGATGGGCGCGTTTGCGTTCTCCGTCTGGTCGCTGAACATCCTGTTCATGGTCGGCGCCGGCGCGCAGTTGGCGCACGCGTACACGGCCTCCGATACGGGACTGACCGGCACGCATGCGGTTTTCATTTACGACATGCTGCATCCGATGGGCCTCGCCGCCGAGCGACTGGCGACGTTCATGCTCGGGCTGGTGGCCTACATGTTCGGCTGGGCGATACGGAACGGCGGGGTGTGGCCGAAGTGGCTCGCCTGGATGGCGTGGGTGGTGGCAGTCGCGAATGGCGCCGTGGCCGTCGTGTTCAGCGAATTCTTGCCCTACCTCTACTACGGCCAGGCGCTGTTCGTCATCTGGCTGGCGGCGACCGCCGTCGTGATGCTGGTGGATCGTCGCCAACCCACATGAAATAGAGGGCCCTCGGTTGAGGGCCCCTATTGTAGTACGACTTGAGCGTGAACTACTGTCTCCGTAACCGCACGACCCGCGGTTGCCAGCCGTTCCCTGTCCGGGATAGGACCGTGACCATCAAGATGTCACCGGATCTCGTGGATGCCAGCGCTTTGTGGAGCTCTCCCCGCGTTCGGGTGGGCTGTCCATTGAGGCGGAGGATGATATCTGGTCCACCGTTACTCGCATCAGCCAATCGCTCGTAGGCGGGACCATCTGGAGAAACCTGCGTGACCACAAGGCCGCCTCCGCTCCGGATCACCGAGCTGAGTTGGGCATCACGCGCATCCTCCTGCGAGAGCGGCTCCACCGAGATGCCAAGCGCCTGCTCAGATGGGGCTGAATCCCGGCTCGGGCGGTCTTAACCTGGACGGTCTCACCGGGCTTCTTAAACCCAACACGCTGCTGTAGCTGGGCGACCGATGCGACTGGCTGACCGTCGATCGCGATGATGACATCCCCCTCTTGAAGGCCGGCGAACTTGGCAGGAGCATCATCGGTTGTGAATCCCTGCACGACCGCGCCCTTGATGTCAGGCAGCTTGACGTCCTCCGCATCCTCTTGCCGCACCGGCAGTACCGACACGCCTATGACGGATCGCTCGACATGGCCGGTCGCAATCAGCTGTGTCATCACGGTCTTGGCGATGTTGATGGGGATCGCAAACCCGTAGCCGGAATAGAACCCGGTCTCACTGGCGATCGCCGCATTGATGCCGATGACCTCGCCGCGCACGTTGACCAACGGTCCTCCCGAATTGCCGGGATTGATGGCCGCGTCTGTCTGAATGAAGTCTTGAATCGCCAGCCCGCCTGCACTCAGCTCCTGTAACCCCCGGCCCTTGGCACTCACGATTCCTGCCGTCACCGTGAACGTGAAGGCTTCACCGAGCGGATTACCGATCGCGAGTACCCAGTTGCCGATCTTGGTGGAGTCAGCATCGCCGAGCCGCACCGTAGGCAGCCCGGTTGTCTGGATCTTGATGACTGCGATGTCCGTGTTCGGATCCGTGCCAATTGTCTTGGCGGTGAACTCCCGGTTGTCGAGCAGCCGCACCGTCACGCGGTCCGCGCCTTGGACGACGTGGTTATTGGTGAGGATGTAGCCGTCCTGCGAAACAATGAAGCCCGACCCTGAGCCCTGCTCGATCTGGGGGCGACGCGGCATCTGGAAGAAATCGTCAAACCCGGGCGGCAGACGGCGGTTCGTGGTCCGCTCGCGACGTTCCGATTTGATGAATACCACCGCGGGCTTCACATGCTCGGCGACCGAGGCAAACGCCTCACCCAGGTCCACCGCAGCCTTCGCATCGGGAATAGGCCGGCTCGTATCCTGCAGCACCGACCGCACCGCCGCCTCGCCTCGAGACGGCAGGCGGAACGCCGAGGCGAATGCCAGGCCGAGCGCAAACGCCATGGCCACCAAACTCCCGAATTTCAACCAGTCCCGCGTCTTCACCGACATCCGCTCCTCCTTAGGATTTCTTCGATTTATCGTCGTCCATGATTTCGTAATCGGCGTCTACGACATTGTCCTGCTTGCCTTCCGTCTTGCCAGCTTCGGCGCCGGGCTGACCATCGCCGCCGCCGCCGCCGGGTGCACCGGCGCCCGCTTCAGCCCCGCGGGTTGCCCACAGCGACGCTCCCGCTGCGGAATATGCCTGCTGGAGCTCGTCGAGTGCTTTGCTGATCTCGTCAGCATTTCCGCTGCGCAGCGCTTGCTGCGCCGACTGAATCGCGGCGTCCAGCCGGGACTTGAGGCTCGCCTCGAGCTTGTCGACCCAGTCCTTGGACTCCTTGGTCACCTGGTACACCATGTTGTCGAGCCGGTTACGCTGCTCGATCACATCGCGCCGCTTCTTGTCCTCCGCCGCGTGCGCTTCGGCGTCCTTCACCATCTTGTCGATCTCCTTGTCCGCGAGTCCGGACGACGCTTCGATCCGGATCTTCTGCTCCTTGCCCGTCGCCTTGTCCTTGGCGGAAACGTGCAAGATACCGTTCGCGTCGATGTCGAACGTCACCTCGACCTGCGGGATGCCGCGCGGAGCCGGTGGAATACCGGTGAGCTGGAACTTGCCGATGGTGCGGTTGTCCAGCGCCATCTGGCGCTCGCCCTGCAGCACATGGATTTCGACCGTCGTCTGGTTGTCCTCAGCCGTCGAGAACACCTCAGACTTCTTGGTCGGAATCGTGGTGTTGCGCGGGATGAGGACCGTCGTCACGCCACCCAGCGTCTCGATGCCCAGCGACAGCGGCGTGACGTCGAGCAGCAGCACGTCCTTTACTTCGCCCGCGAGCACGCCACCCTGAATCGCCGCCCCGATCGCGACCACCTCGTCCGGATTCACGCCCTTATGCGGCTCCTTGCCGAAGAAGCTCTTGACAATCTCTTGGACCTTCGGCATCCGCGTTTGGCCACCGACCAGAATGACTTCGTTGATGTCGCCCGGCTTGAGCCCCGCGTCCGTCAGGGCCTGCTGCATGGGCGGCATGGTGCGCTTCACCAGATCGTCCACGAGCTGCTCGAGCTTGGCGCGCGTGAGCGTGAGGTTCAGATGCTTGGGGCCGGACTGGTCGGCCGTAATGAACGGCAGATTGATTTCCGTCTGCATGACGGTCGACAGCTCCATTTTGGCCTTCTCGGCCGCTTCCTTCAGCCGCTGCAACGCCATCGGATCCTTGGAGAGATCGATCCCCTGGTCGCGCTTGAACTCCCCCACCAACCATTCGATGACCCGAGCGTCGAAATCGTCGCCACCCAGGTGGGTATCACCGTTCGTGCTCTTCACCTCGAACACGCCTTCGGCGAGCTCGAGAATGGAGATGTCGTACGTGCCGCCGCCGAGGTCATAGACCGCGACTTTCTCTTCCTTCTTCTTATCGAGTCCGTAGGCGAGGGCGGAAGCGGTCGGCTCGTTGATGATCCGGACCACGTCGAGACCGGCGATCTTGCCGGCGTCCTTCGTCGCTTGCCGCTGCGAGTCGTTGAAGTATGCGGGCACGGTGATGACCGCCTTCTCGACCTTGTGGCCGAGGTAGTCTTCGGCAGTCTGCCGCATCTTCTGGAGAATCATGGCCGAGATCTCGGGCGGCGCGTACTGCTTGCCGCTGATTTCCACGGCGACCAGACCGTTCTGGCCGCGGACCACTTTGTAGGGAACGCGTTTGATCTCTTCGCTGACCTCTTCGTAGCGCCGCCCCATGAATCGCTTGATCGAGAAGATCGTGTTCTGCGGGTTGGTCACTGCCTGCCGCTTGGCTACCTGCCCCACGAGCCGTTCACCGTCCTTCGTGAAGGCGACCACCGACGGGGTGGTGCGCCCACCTTCGGCGTTGGGGATGACGACAGGATCGCCACCTTCCATCACGGCGACAACGGAGTTCGTCGTCCCGAGGTCAATACCGATGATCTTCTCAGCCATACTTTCAGCTCCTGATAGGGATTTGATGCCGGCCGGATGCTACGGGTCGCATAAGGCAAGCATCGTGCCCGTCTTCGCTGCCAAAAAGGCAGCGAAAGCAGTCTCGGCGCCAGACGGGTAGATTCTGCCGAATGTTTCCGTACAAGGACGAGAACCCCACCGAGCGGCCGGCTGTCATCACCGTCGCCATCATCATCGCCAACGTGCTCGCCTTCATTCTTGTGCAGGGAGCAGGGGCGCAGGGGCCTCTGGCACGATCGGTCTGCGAGCTGGGCCTCATTCCCGGCGAGATCCTACGGACCGCCCCTCCGGGGAGTGGTGTGCCGCTTGCGCCCGGTATGGTCTGCATGGTCGATGCGGTGCCGAAGTACTGGACCGTCATCACGTCGATGTTCATGCACGGCGGCTGGTTCCACCTGATCGGCAACATGCTGTTCTTGTGGGTCTTCGGAAACAACATCGAAGATGCGACGGGGCATGGGAAGTTCCTGATCTTCTATCTGCTGTGCGGAACCGCGGCCGCCGCGACGCAGACGTTCATCAGTCCCCATTCGATCGTGCCCATGGTCGGCGCTTCGGGAGCGATCAGCGGAGTCCTGGGCGCGTACTTGCTGCTCTATCCCAGAGTCCGCGTGCACACGCTCATCATTTTGCCGATCTACATCACGACCGTCGCGCTGCCGGCCTGGGTGATGCTCGGCTATTGGGCCCTGATACAGTTGCTCAGCGGGCTCGGCAGTCTCAGCGAGATCGAAAAGGGCGGCGTCGCGTTCTTTGCGCATGTGGGCGGCTTCATCGCGGGGTTGGTGCTCGTGCGGCTTTTCGCGTCCGAGGACGTGCTACGTCGACGCACCGTGCAACCCGCTTCGTACTACCGCTACCGCACCGACTGATCCCAGAGCGCCGGAAGACGGCGACGCAGCTCATCGCGCACCGCGCGGAAGCTCACGAGATCCATGGGATCCGGCAGCGCCCAATGCAGGCGTCGTACCCGACCCGGAACGACTGGGCAAACCTCCTCGGCACATAGCGTCACGATCGTGTCCACCGCGTCGAGCGGGACACTCGCCAAACCCTTGGC
>WNGA01007457.1_pt1 | contig 23401 bp, 23 predicted proteins | sample 5400061 | NCBI WGS metagenome assembly WNGA01 (sample SAMN13153366, study PRJNA577476) | soil metagenome | isolation source: 100 cm soil or saprolite under grassland replicate 2 | place: USA:California | collected 2016-06-15
CGACCCCGGACGCATAAGCGCGGAGCAAGTCGCCGGCGAGAAAGCGCGCCTGTTCCGGCAGATCATCGGCCGTAAACTCATGATCCACGCGGCCACAAGCGAAAGTGCGCTCATGCGCGGACATACGGACGATCGCGCCTCCCTCGTCGTATTGATCCAAGGCTTCGACATGCGCGAACGCGTCATCGAGTTCATCGATGGTTGCGCCGTTCGCTTCGAGGTCGTTCAACCACTCTGTCCATTCATCATGGACAAAGCCCGCCCTTTTCCGGCGACCTCGGATCATCCGATTGACTGCGGACACCTCTAGATCGAAGATCGACCTCGGCTTCGATTCCGCGGACAGCGCATAGACCGCTTCAGAGTCGCTCTCCGCTTCCTTGGCGCCCGGATTGAGGCTGGCGAGATGCATGGCAATGAGCGCCATCTCCTTGAGTACGGGACCTGCCCCGCGCTCGGCGATTTCGCCGTAGTAGTAAGAGGCCGCGACCTGCCGGTAACGGGCGTCGCCCTCCTCACAGATCGCATTTAGGCAGCGCATGAATTCGGCGGCGTCTTCCGGATTGCCCAGTTTCTTGAGCGCATGGGCCAGCGTCGCGATGCGCGATTCTTCATCCTGTTGGCTGGTCGGAATCGAATCGCCCTCGACCGAATAAATCACCTCTCCGGCGACTGCGCAGCGCTCGAAGTCAATTCGCGCCAGGCCGAGACCTGTGATGTGTTCCGCCGTGTCGTTGAAAGGCGATCCGAAATTCTGCGGAAGGAAAATGCTGTGGTTTGAACGACGAGTTCTCTCGATTCTTGAAAACATTTGGTATTCCCCCTTGAGATATGAGTTTGAAGATCGAGTGTGCCGGCGCTTCGCCTGGCAAGGCTCGCTTCGTTACCCGCAGCCAAACCCTACGGCTCACAAAGGGGACCGCATGGAGAAACCTGTGGCGTTCGAGAGTCTGCGCACGATTCGAATCAGCAATACGGCCAACGGTACGCACTATCCCACGCTCTCCAAAAGATGATGATCAGCATCGTTATCAGGATCATGAGCAGGTCGTGAAGATCGAATTGAAATGCGGCCTCAAGCCCCTGAAAGTGGATGAACTGATCGATCAGGGCCATCCGCTGTTCATCGGCAAGTTCCTCGGTCGTGAGGCGCGTCAGAAGCACGACGAAGTCGGTAATCGTTTGCAATATATCGAAAAGCATTTGGAGCCCCCTTGGATCTCATCGAGCTATCAATCAATATGCGGGAGCTGCCATCCGCCCTGTTCTTCAGGGTGTACGGGGCGGCGGCGCAAGGAGAGAACTGAAGGACTGTCATATTCACATCTGAGGCGGATTCGGCGCGGGCTGCGGCGTTTGCGCCAAGAGGGCGGAAAAATATGAGGGTGGCTGGTTATAACAGAGTAATGCTAGGGTCTCACGCGCTGACGTAAGACCTTCACACGATCGAAGATTTCAGGTTATAGTCAGAAGGGAATTTCACCCGCTGGATGATCGAGCGGCGATCCCTCTTCGGCGTCGGACTCGCTCTCTCCAGACTTAATGAGAACGGGACGTAGTAAGCCTTCTTCGCGCATCTCACGGACCTGTCTTTCCTCAAGCTCATCATGCTCAAGCTCGAGATTCGACTCTCTGATAAACTCCAGTTCCCGATCTATATAGTACTCTTCATTGTAAACGGTCTCTTCATAGAATCGCTCGTCATCATCATAATCATACAGGTCTTGATCGTGATCGTAGTCGGACATGGTTGGTTGGCCTCCCTCCCGAACGCATATTATCAACTCTCCTTTATATTCTGATGGCGCTAAGGCTATAGCTTCGCAACCGCATTGTCAGGTGTAATTATGTGCGGATCGCCTTCTTCGCTTTGGCGGCGATCGGCTCCGCGTCGCTCAACGCCCTAAAAGTGATTAGCCGGGCATACCGCTTATTGCCATCAGAATCCTGACCAAGATGGCGCGAAAACCAGACCGCCTCTGCGAATTTATTACTCGGCGACCGACGCGTGAAGACCTGGCCGTTCCATTCGACTACCGTCACGCCGTCGCCATCCCGATTGAGAACGGTTGCGCCGATCGATGACCAGTCAAACGTAGGATATTCGCTCAAATGTCGCTGGTAATTGGGAGCAGGGTTTGACGAGACGGCGATCTGGCGCAGATGTGATTCGACGCCTTCGAGGCTTGCCGCAATCATCCGGAGTATTTCATTCTGCTCATTTATTCGTTGCCCGAGCTTGACGATCAGTTTTTCGTCTACGTCCGACATCGTTCCCTCCCTGGCGCCGGGTGAAGAAAGCCGCGTGTGATCAGGTAACGTGCATGGCGACCATCGTAACCGGCGGGTGATCAGATTGTGCGCGCTGATGCCGCCCGCTCAACTTTTATAGAGCGGCAATGAGCGTGGCCTGCATCATTGCGCGGGCCTCCGGCGGTGAGGGGGCGATAAGGAGATTTCGAGCGCAGACGGTAAGACTCCAGATCCCCTGTGGCATGGTGATTGCGCTTAAAGCAGGCTGCGTTTTTCTGCGCGGCCTGCGTGGAGCCACGGCCGGCGATGATTCATCGCATCACCCCAACTCGACGATTTTGCCCCAGGAGGGTTTTGCTTTGCCTTCGGGCACGGCCCACAAGACTGGAAACGCCGGTTCTTCACCCGCGTCACCTTGCAGGTCCGTCAGGTAGATGAGCAGATCTGGCTTCCACTTCGCCGCTTCGACTATGGTCGGCCTGAAATCCGTTCCTCCGCACCCGCTTGAACGTGAACCGCCGCAGAATCTTTACGCCTTCACGTCCGGAAAAATCATAGACCTGATGGACATCGGCGTCACAGACGATCAGGCGAAGCAGCGGCTCGGTCTTTTCGAGCACGGCTGCGACCTCAGCTGCGAAACGTCTGAGAAGGCTTTCGTCAATCGAGCCGGAAGTGTCCACGGCGGGCGCGATGCGCCCCGTTCGAGCGGCTCTCGTGGCACTCTCGAACGGCAGATCGACACCCTCGCGTTCTCTGAGGTCGCTTTCCAGCGCGAGCCAGCACCGAGAGGGACGTGACAAATCGGGCCTACGTTTGCGCCGCGCGTGGCGAAAAAGAAAATCGCGCAGGATGCGCTCCCACGGCGTCTTCACTCTCGGCAGTTCACGGACGAGTCGATTGAATATTCCGATGAGCGAGCCGCGCGCCATCTTCAGGCGCGAAGCTCCACTTCGGTCGATCTGTCGACTTCCGTCTTTCTTCCAGTGGCCGAGAGGAGTCAACACGCCCTTGAGCGTCAGCCTGAACAGTGTCAAGAGCAGCAGCGCAAGCTGCCATAGAGGGTGGCCTCCTCGTAGTAAGATATGGTTTGCATCTCATATCTACTACGGAGTCCACGCTCAGCAATTGGCAAATCCAGCAAAATCCCAGATTTTTCGGGGGATCGCCGTCGTTCTAATATACTGAAAAGTGACGGGCGCGAGCCTATCAAATCGCTCGGATGCCCGTGAATATTGATCGAAATGATTTTTTTAAGCCAGAACGGAAATACACCGGCGCGAATTTCTCTGGCTTCAAAACATCAATAAAAATGCAGGTTTTCAGAAAGCCAGTTCATAAAAGGGCCTATTTTTCAATGATTCTAGGCCAACAATTGCGCCAAACAGGCTATTCATGCGAGTTTTAGCGTCACAAGCGGCTTTCACCCGTCACTTTTCAGTATCCAGGAGCAGCGTGTTCACGCCGCCCGCGGCTTCGACCGCGCGTCCCGACATCGCCAACACGTTGTGCTGCACCAGCCGGTCCATGCCCGCGATGCCGATGGCCGAGAGCAATCCGCCGATGGTCGTCGGGATCAGGCACACGTGCAGCGAAACGAGGACGAAGATCGTCTGCGGCGCGCCGGAGTAAATGGCGAACGGTTGCAGCGTGACCACCGCCAGAAGGAAGATGATCGTCAGACCGGCGAGCAGGATGTTGAGCGCGATCTCGTTCGGCGTCTTCTGTCGCTCGGCGCCTTCCACCAGCGCGATCATCCGGTCGAGGAAGGTCTCTCCCGGGTTCGAGGAAATCTGCACCTTGATCCAATCCGACAGCACGCGCGTGCCGCCGGTGACGGCCGATCGGTCGCCGCCCGCCTCGCGGATCACCGGGGCCGATTCGCCCGTGATCGCCGATTCGTCAACCGAGGCGACGCCCTCGATGATCTCGCCGTCACCGGGGATGAACTCGCCCGCCGAGACAAGCACGACATCATCTTTCCGCAATTGCGTCGCGTTCACAGTCTGGGTCTGTCCGTTGGGCAGCAGCTTGTGGGCCGTGGTTTCGGTCCTCGTCCTGCGCAGGTTGTCGGCCTGCGCCTTGCCACGCCCTTCGGCCATCGCCTCTGCGAAGTTGGCGAAGACCACCGTGAACCAGAGCCACAGAGTAATTTGGAGTTCGAAGCCTATGGGCGCGCCCTTCGCGACGTTGCGGATGAGCAGGATCGTCGTCAGGACGCTGCCGACCTCGACGACGAACATCACCGGGTTTCCCATCATCTTGACCGGGTTCAGCTTGATGAATGAATCGACCAGCGCGCGCCGGACGATCTTCGGGTCCCAAATCGATATAGTTTTCTGTTTTGCCATAATTCTTCCACTTATAAAAAAACAGCCAACCTCGAAATCAAAACTACAACAGTTAGAAGAGTCCCGGTATAAGGCGAAAGTGTACCCTTTGAGTGTATTCTGGGTACCCCGGCAAATCCCTCTTAAGAAGCCTTTCCTCATCGAGAATCCGCCACACCAACGCCGGGATGCCGGGAGCCAACATGAGGAGTCCCCACAATGAGCCGAGCGCCAGCGGGATCCCGAGCATCAAGATTAGTGACGCGGCGTACATAGGATGGCGGACTATGGCGTACGGCCCCGTCGAGATGACTTTTTGATTCTCTTCTACACGGACGGTGGCGGCGCCATAGGTGTTTTCCCTGAACACGAAGTAAAAGCCGAGATATGAGAGGGGGATAAGCGCATCGCCGAGGATCACAATAGACGTAGGCACATTTGACCACCCGAAGCGGTGATCGAGCGCCGGAAGTAAAGCCGCCCCGGCTAACGACAGGAACGCAATTGTCACAATGATTTTTTGCGATTTCTCTTTTTCCGCAGTCGGTCCTGCTCTCATACGCCGCTCGAGAAGCTGGGGGTCTTTAACCGCGACCCATGCAGTGACCGCGAGTGAGCATACGAAGAAGACGGCGATAAATACCCACGCTTCCCAATAATTGAACGTCCATGCAGGGAGGAAAAGCAATGCTCCCATGACGAATGGGAACGGAAGAAACTGTCCTCCCAGCTTGATGTATAGTTTTTCGTTCATGTTAAAACGTTTGTCCCGCATACATAACTGAAAAGTGACGGGTGAGAAGCTAACGAAAGGCTCTCGCCCTTGATTAACAAGGTCTTTGACAAATTTTGCAGTCAGAACGGAGAGGCGAAATTTGGGTGGCGAAACGGCTCAACCTCGGTATGATGGAATTTGCGACACCCCATACAAACCAAGGAGAGCCGTCTACGCATGCGTCTTCAACGAATACCACAGCGCGGTTCCAATTGTCTATCTCCGTTCTCATCTCATTTCAATTGCCCGCAGGGGCAGCATTTCCGCGTTTGGTGTTGGTTGCTGGTCACGCTGCTGCTCGTAGACGAGGATCACACACAGCGTCAGAGGGCCGAAAAAGTACGTAATTGGGAACAAGCGCTTCAAAACCCTTTCCTCCCGCGTTACTCAGCGATCAACTCTTCGAGGTGGTCGAGCGCGGTCTTATCCGCCTAACTTGCCCAGTTCCGGCAAGGTCTTGTGCTTTTTGTTCGGCATAAGGAGATCATAGTTCAGAATAACTCCGATAGTCAATCGGAGTTTTACTTAGTCGTAAGTTTAGATCGTCACATAATTTACGGACTGGTCATTGCCTTTGTCCGCCGCGCTCGTCACGATCAGAGCGGGGCGTCCTTTCATATTACGTGGATAATTTGGAGCCGAAACGTTGCCATATCCGTTATAGGCGGCCCCAGAAGTTCCTACGATCGCGTTGAGCGGTGATTAGCCTGTCGAATTCTACCTTGATCGAAATCGGTTCAAGATCGACCGCATTCTGACATGCCCTTGATCTTGAATGTGTTGCCATTGTGGATCCGGCGATCTCTTGGGCTTTGCTTCAAGATTGCTGATTAAGGATCGTTGCCATGTGCCAAATACGCACGGGTGTGCGCCGCCTGAAAACCGAGATTGCCGAAGTCCGGGGAGTGAAGATCCGCTGATCAAGATGAGGAATTACATTCCTTACAATCTTTTTTCCTCATCCTAACCAAATTTACTATTGAATCCGCTATGTTCTCAACTGCGAGCGCAGGCGCGTTCGCGGTTTCAGTAGTGGGATGAATTGACATCGGAATCAAATCAGGAAAAGAAGGTCAGACCATTCCGCCGAGATCATACTTTCGACATCATTTTCAGTCAGCACCCGCCGGAAAAACCTCCCGCACGCGCGCAACACCGAATTGCGCGCACTCACGAACTATCACACAGGAGTGTTACAACCCGCCCACAACCATCGCGGAATACCGCGATAGTCCGACCCATTAGTGAATGGGGCGCAAGTCCCGTTTACTTTATACATCACCAGATGGCCGGTCAGATACGACGGCCATATTCAAGCAGACCAGAAGGAGGTCTAATGAAAAAGCTAGCTTTCAACGTATCCATATTGTTGAGTCTTATCTTCTCACTCTCAGCAATCTCAGTTTATGCGCAAAACAGGACACTGATCAGCAAGGTGAAGATTCCCTTTGATTTCTCGATCAGGGATAAAACTCTTCCCGCCGGCGTCTACCGCGTCGAGCGTATTTTTCAAGATGCGCTCCTAATTCGCAGCGAGGACGGTCAGGAGGCGTGCGTGAGTTTAACGATGCCAGTTCGTGGTAAGGAGATCCCGGAAACGGCGCTATTGCTCTTCCATCGTTATGAGGAGACCTATTTCCTTTTCCAGATCTGGGAGCCGGGGTCCGACGACGGGCGTCAATTATTGAAGTCAGGCGCCGAACGGTCAGTCGAGCGCGATATGGCGAAGAAAGGCGGAGGGGCTTCGAGTGTAGCCATCGTCGTCCTGGCGCCGTGAACGTGAGGCCGGCCGCAATCTATTACTACCCCCTAACTCGTGGAAGAGGCCGCAGTCCTCTTCCACTCGCTTGTTTTTCAATTTCGAACATTAGCTATCAATATCAGTAGCAAGGAGAAGGAAAATGATACGACTTAAGATGTTAGTTACAGGTTTGTTCGTAGCGTTGTTGTTCACCTCACCGTCCATTGCCCAGGAACTGCTACGGAATGAGGTGAGCGCGCAGGGGACAGGCTTTTTGACTAAGGATTCCCAAGGAAATGGAATCAGACAACACACAACCGATTCGGGCGGCCTCCTGGTCAGTTATCGTTTCCACTTCAACCGCTGGCTCGCCGCCGACGGCAGCTACGGCTACACACGCAACACGCTTCAGAACTTCACATCCACGGGCAGGTTAAACGTTCAAACCAACATGCACCAAACTACGGGCGCACTGGTGGTGACCTCCCCACGAAGTTTTTTTGGGTTCAGTCCGTACGCCCTGGCAGGGATGGGAGCGCTGACATTTGATCAAACCGGCAACACGACCGGCAACACGAGAGGATTTCTGTTAGGGAGTGATCTACAGACGAAGGCAGCCTTCGTTTATGGCGGCGGCGGCGACATTAACCTTACTCGACGCTTTGCTTTGAGATTCCAATACCGGGGGCTCGTCTATAAGCGGCCTGACTTTGGGTCGGCATCACTCATGTCCGGCCCGACCACACATACGGCGCAACCATCAGCGGGATTTGTTATCCGGTTCTGACCGGCCGGTCTCCCCGTGGCGACAGGGCCGGTGACGCAAGAACGTCTTGCGTCACCGGCCCTGTCAGCGAAAGAAGAGTTTCGTTTATCGGAGAATCTTATGAGCATTGAGAGAAGCGCCCAATTGCGCTGTGCGTCGTTAGTCGCGCTGACCATGTTGATATTGGTCGGAAAAATCGCAGCAACCGCCTCTGTGTCGCGGTCGCGCGTCGACATTCTTGTCGAGCCGCGACCTGATTGTCAGGAACAAGAGTCAGGGCGAAAGGATGAGTATGCCGAGATGGCGACCGCAATCTATGAGCGCGTCGCCCCGGCGGTGGTCTTAATTCACGCGGTATCGATCAACCCTTATAGCTTAACCGAGCGCGTCGAACACTCGGTCGGCTCGGGCTTCATCATCGATCCGGAGGGGTTGGTGCTGACAAACTCCCACGTCGTCTTTGGCCGTCAGTCGCTGGTCGTGAGGCTCAATGACGGCACTGACCTGCCGGCGCGGCTCATCGGCGCGGACCCGATCTTAGACATTGCCGTACTGCGTATCCCCAAACTCATTCTACCACCGATATCCTTCACGCTACGGCAACCGTTGATCCAGGTCGACACGCCGATCAACCCGGGCAACTCAGGCGGCCCGCTGCTCAACCGCCGCGGCGAAGTCGTCGGCATCACGACCGCAACTGTTCCTAACGCTCAGAACATCGGACTGGCGATCCCGATCAACATTGCTAAGGAGGTGTTGCCGTCGCTCGTTCAACAAGGCCGCCTCATCCGTCCCTGGCTTGGTTTTCATGGGCAATTCATAGATCACATTCTGCAAAGATGGCTCCGCATCCCGCTGGAGGTCGGCTTTCTGGTCGAGGTGGCGGAGCCGGGCAGCCCTGCCGAGCAAGTTGACCTGCGCGGCGGAAAGCTGGAGTTGACGATCGCCGGTTACGAATACCTTCTCGGAGGTGACATCATCACTAAGTTGAATGGCGCGCCGCTGACCACTCCCGAAAATATCATCGCCGCGCTGGCGGAGTTGCGAGTCGGCGAAACCGTCAACCTGACTATCTTTCGCGGAGGGGAATATGTGGACCTGAATTACACGTTGCCCGAGCGGCCATTGCTGCCGGGAGACATCTCTGAGCAGACAGTTGTGGCGCCGCTCGCCGATAAAACCATTGGTCGCGCATCACGGTTCAAGTTTTAAAAGCAGAACCATATTTGGAGGTAGTCATGAAAACGTACTCTGCCGCACGGATGTCACTTGCGCTCACGCTTGCGATCTGCCTCAGTCTCCCGAGCACGTGTTTTGCTGGAGGCAAGGCGGGCAAGAAAAATTTCAAGGAAGGCGTTGTGTATGAAACCGCCGAGCAATGGGATCTCGCGGCGCAACAATACGCGCTCGCCGTGGCCGCCGAGCCGGACAATGCCGAGTACCGGTTGCGTCTACTCCGCGCCATGCAAATGGCCTCACTGATGTTCAGCGCGCGTGGCGATCTGCTCGAAGCCAAAAACGATTATGCCGGCGCGTATCACGCCTATGCGCTAGCCTCCACCTACGACCCGACCAATGAGACGACTCGCATCAAGATGAAGCGCATGATCGAGCAACAGAAAGCGCAGACCGGGTCGGGCGCGCCATCTCGCTATAATCCGCGGACTGGCGCCATCGTGCGGGTCAGCGACGAGATTCGCACGCCTCAGCCGCAGTCGAGGGGCGATCTTTTACAACAGATCAAATTCAAGGAGGGGACGAGCCTCAAGCTGGTCATCGCCAATCTCGCGAGCCAGCTCAACCTCAATGTCATCTTTGACGAGTCGTTTAAGGACACCAACAAGTTTTCATTCACGCTCACCGATATCACACTTGCCAAAGCTCTCGACCTGCTTCTGCTGCAAAACAAACTCATCTTTGTGCAGGTTGATCGGCGCACGATCATGATCTACGCCGACAATCCGGCCAATCGCCAGCGGCTGGAGACGTTGCTGGTCAAGACCTTCTACTTAAGCAATGCCGATATCAACGAGACCCGCGCCCTCGTACAGGCGAATCTGGGCGCCCAGCGGCAGGTCAACGTCAGCAAGCAGCTCAACGCATTGGTCGTGCGCGCCACCGCTTCCGAACTCGCGGTGGCTCAGGCTCTCATCGACAGCCTCGACAAGAACCGGTCCGAGGTGATCCTCAATGTGGATATCTACGAAGTCTCCAACACTGCCTCGCTCCAAATCGGCAACCAGATTGCGCCCCAGAGCGCCGAAAACTCATTAGGTCTCAACAACCTTGGCGGTGTTTCAAGTTACCTGGAGGGGAAAGGAGCTCCAGGCAGAAACAAGGCGTTCATTGGAACTTCAGGAGCGCTCATCGGGTTGCCGCTGACCTCACTTAGTCTGTTGCAGTCCAAAGGCAATTCGAAGCTGCTCGCGAGCACGCAAGTTCACGCGCTGGACGGTGAGCAAAATCAGACCGTCGTGGGCCGCAGCGTGCCGATCCGCTTAGGCACTACCTTCCTCAACGGCGCCAATACGTCGGGGAACAACAACAACAACACGGTTGATAACATTCAATATCGTGATGTCGGCCTCGTCATTGATGTCACTCCAGTGATCACCAACGAAGGCTACGTGCAGGTGAAGATGAAGCTCGAATCGAGCAATGTCGAGGCCTCCGGCTCCGACTCTACACTAACCCCCTCATTCACCAAACGTTCACTGACGACGATTTCGCGCGTCCTAGACGGGATCACAGCCGTAGTCGCCAGCGTCAAGCAGGACAACAAGGGCGACAGCCGCGCCACAATCCCGGTGATCGGGATGCTCCCGATCCTCGGCCGCCTTTTCTCGGCGCCTAACCAGACGCGAAGCCAGAGTGACATCGTCATCACCGTCACACCACATATCATCCGCCCCGTTGAGATCACCCCTGAAGACCACCTCGCGCATCTGGCCGGCACACAGCAATCCGGCCTCACGCAGAGCATAGAAGACGTTATCTTCCGCGCCCAGGCCGCAGACGAGCAGGATCGTCGCTCGATCGCGCAGCAGCCCCCAACTACGCCGAGTGGCCCAATTATTGAAGCCACAGACAAGCGTTCCCAATAGATCGTCGTGTTCAATGAAACGTTCGCACATGAGAGGAAGAGAGAATACGAAACAAACGAAATTTTTTTGCCTTTTCGTTTGTTTCGTATTCTCTCTTCTTCAACCTACGAATTTATAGCCTAATCCATGTACCGTCAGCAGGTACTCGGGGCGCTTGGGGTTCATTTCTATTTTCTGGCGAAGACCGGAAATAGACATATCTACCGTTCTTGTAGAAGGCATCGCCTCGTACCCCCATACTTCATCAAGCAGTTGATTACGAGAGACGACCACCGCCCGATGCTCGATGAAATAACGCATTAGTTTGTACTCGAGCGCAGTTAACACAATCTGCGATCCGTTGCGCTCGATTTCACCGGAGCGAAAGTCGATCAGAACCAGCCCGAACCGATATATCTCCGGAGATGATACAACAGACGCCGCGTTGGGAACGCGTCTGAGCAAGGCTTCCATTCGAGCGACCAGCTCGATCTGTTCAAAGGGTTTAACTAAATAATCGTCCGCGCCGAGCTTTAGACCCAAGACCCGATCGACAACTTGTCCCATCGCGGTCAACATCAGGATAGGGGCGTCAATTCCTTTTCTCCGCAAGTCGCGGCATATATCGAAACCATTTTTCCGTGGAAGCTTGATGTCAAGAATAATCAGATCGAACGGCTCATTAACGGCTCGTTGATATCCTGTCACTCCGTCCTGAGCTGTCTCCACCTGGTACCCCTCATCGGTCAACAGATCAGTCAACGACACCAGTAACCCGTTCTCATCTTCAATCAACAAGATGCGCCTCTTCATAAGCCTCTATTTCCGATTGCTTTATTGACCGTTCGCTCCCTCTCTGACGGTCGGTAGATGGAGTGTAAAAGCGCTGCCCTGTCGATATACGTTGTCAATGCTGACTCGTCCGCCATGAGTCTCCATAATTCGCTTCACCAAACTCAAACCCAATCCGGTCCCTGCAATATTCATCTCAATCACCTCGCGCCCTCGACGAAACGGCTCAAAGATCTCGGGCAGCTCATCAGGTTTGATTCCTAACCCATAATCTTGAACTGTGATCCGGATCTCCTCAGCGCCATACCTGCTTTTTGCCAGTTGAGCTCTGAGTTCGATATGACGACATTCTCCGCTATACTTCACCGCATTACTCAACAAATTCTGAACGGCATGCTCGATAGATCTTGCATGAACGTTTATTTGCGGAAGGTCTTGAGAAATTTCCTTGAGACAGACATAACCTTTTTCCTCCATCTGCGGACGCATTGCGCCCAGCGCATTATCAATGATCACGGCGACGTCGACAGTCACACGCGACATACTTGAGGTTTTAGCGTCTGCTCCGGCAAAACTGAGGACCTGCTCGATCATCTCCGCCAGCCGCCTCCCCTCCGCCTGGATCAACTCGCCATATTGCTTGACCTTCTGAAAATCCCGAATTCTGCCATAGGCCAAGTTGGAGCCTGTCATGCCGATTACCGCCACCGGGGTTCTCAATTCGTGTGTGACTCCGGCGACGAATTCAACCTGTTGTCGGGCAAGTCTTCGCGCTCGATGCGACGAAACGAAGACAATGATTACGCTGACGACTAAAAGCAGGAGAATGCCGAAGCTGATTACCAAATTGCGGCGTCGAGCTTTGGCGATGGCCAGATCCAGCGACCCGGCGCGATGTTTCAACAACAATTGCCAGTGTAAATCGTCATGAGATAGAACGATCGCCCCGTTCTTCATTTGGTCGTTGGTCTCATTGGCAGCTTTGGCAGTAGCGCTTTCGGATTGCGAATCCTTAAATATTGGCATCGGCATTGGCATTGGCGGAATGGACGCGCCGACGACGCCGACTTCAACGGGGCCGTCGGATGGCGGATTCCTGAATCTCAGCAATGGCGGCCCAAAGCCGGCGCTCTCGATTCTATTTTTGTACATCGAGAATCGCACTCCAAAGAGGTTTGTTGTCGCATCAGCTGAAGCGGCGGCATCCTTTGCCGCTTGAGGATCCGTAGCGAAGATAGGAGAGTGAGGGTTAAGACGGCTGATGATAGATAGGTTGTATTCAAGGCCTCCCGCAGCCGACCCGTCTGCAAAATATCGACGGGCCAGAGCCGGAATGAGTTCATCCTTAATGTAATTGATGTTTAGAGCTACGACCACAAACTTATATGAAGGATTGGACGCTCCGGGCGGGTGTTTACTCTGTGAAAGTGGATCGAAGTAAGGCGGATACCAATAGGCTGGGATGATTAATGATAGGGAGTCTTCGTCAACCGTCTTGAGCACGCTGTGTTGGAGAGTATAGACCGGCGAGCCGTTTTTACGCTCAGTTTCAAGACGTTGTCGTAGTCTTTCCAGTTCGGCAGGCCAGTCAGTCGCTTCAAATCGTCCGGTTTCTCGATTGAAATGGGAAATATGAAAAGCTTGCAGGGTGTCGAGGCCGATAGAGCCTCTATCGACATCTGTGTTGACGTGGATGCCGGAACCGACATAGCCGCCGCTGGTAAAGAATATCGCCCCGGACTTGCCTCTAGTGTGGACTGGCCCGGCTCCTTTCTCATCTCTCAGCCGTAAGACAGTTCGAGCCATTTTAGATCCCACGACCGCTCTCGGGAGCGCCTCAGAGAAAGCTACCGGGCCAGTGTTTTCCAGTAATCTGAGGGAAACCACTGCCTTTTTAGCTTCCATTGTCACTAACCAGATATTGCTGACTAGTTGTGGATGTGGAGTTTGATTCGCCCAGCGATCATAGTATTCAGAAAAATTCCCCAGGTTATTGCGGTTGAAATCATCACCATTTGACTGAAAGTAAAGGTAGGCTCGAGTAATTTCCTGGTCGAAGTCTTCGCCAAAGCGTTGCGCATCCTTCTGCAGGGTAATACGTTTTTTCTCTCTCTCGCTCTCGCTTATCTGTCCTAGCCATTTGTACTGCAAGGCTGCGAGCAGCGCGACCAGCGGGACCAACCCAATGATTATCAAGAGCGATGCTAAATGATATTTCCCTCTCGACTTCATTGCTGCTAGTCTAGCACGGCTTTCCAAGCGCAAAGAAGCAGGCCTCTCTGATTTTACATTTCTTACAAGGTTTACACATTTCTTACAATGTTAATACATCACTCTGACCATGGCCCTCATTTCTCAATCCGAACCAGCATGTTGTGACGCCTCCGGGAATGCGGTTTGTGGCGACTGCGGAAGGTTTTTGGTCGGTAAGGTGGACGCGAGACGGCATGTTATCAAACCTCATTGAGTGTGGAATCAGTCCCGCCGATGTCGTGTTCAACGACCTGAACGCCATCGCCTGGTTGGTCGAGATCAAGAAGCAGGCATGAAAATCGATCGTCTGTCCGAGCAACAAGCAAAAGTCTTACTTCCGCAATTGGCCGCCCGCTTGTCAGATTTTTAGGTTTCTACAATTTGTAAGATATGTAAAATTACGGGTCTACCAAATCCGGAAGGCGGGCATTCATGGTATGGTAACCCGGTCATGGGAGACGTCCGCAGTTACCGTTCGCTACCCACATTGCTTGTCGTCATCGGCTCATTTGCGCTACTTGGGCTGTTGGCTATGCTGCAATATCACTGGTTAAGCCGGCTCAGTTCCGGCGAGCGTGTCAGAATGAGTTCGGCCTTGCAGACTAGCGTTGCGCGCTTCTGCGAGGACTTCGACCGTGAGCTTGCGCGCGCCTGGGTCGCGTTCAGGATGGATGGCGCGACACTACGGAGCCGGAAATGGGCTCAATTCGGCGAACGTTACGCCCGCTGGGTCAAGCAATCCCCACATCCGCGACTTGTCAACGCTCTCTTTCTGGTCTCGGAAGGCGGCGAAGGACAACTCCATGTCAAGCAATTCGATCCGGCTGCCAAGACATTCGCGCCTTCTAGCGCGCCTGCCGAGTTGCAGTTGCTCCGGCAGAAAATGGAAAAGCAGCGGCAGGGGCTGCGGCTTCCAGACCGTTTCAGAGAGTCGCTCTTTCCGCAGGTGTTTGCGGATGCGCCACTCTTGCTCATTCCGGTCGTTCCGCCGCCTGAAGAGATATCTCCCCCGCTCCAGGCGGTCACTCCGCAGACCCTGGAGGCGCCTCCCCTACTCCCCGCGTTCACTCTCAATTTGCCTGAGCGGGACACACTCAGTTATATCGTGGCGCGGCTCGATTCTGAATACATTCGGCGCGAGTTTATTCCCGAGCTTGCCAAGCGGTATTTCAGCGCTGGCGCTGAGGCGCGCGCGTCTGAATACCAGCTTTCGATCATCAGTCAGACTGATCCGGCGAAGATAATTTATTCGACAGCTTCGACACCGCTGACAGCCTCAGAAGTAGATGCTTCCGGCGCGATGCTGACTTTGCGGCCGCAATTGGTGGAAAATTTCGCCTTTGAAATCGCCTCTCCAGTGGGCGTGGGCACACCGGCCGGTCGGCGGAGCCTTGATCATCCCGGCTTGCACATCAGCCAGCGCGCCAGCCCTGATCACTCGGGGCGGCCGAGAATTGACCTCATCAACGCCGCATCTTCGGGAGCCTTAGTCGCCCACCCGCCCCCCGGCTTCCCAGTGGCGAGAGAGCCCGGTTCCTGGCAGTTGCTGGTAAAACATCGCGCCGGATCGCTGAACGGCGCCGTGGAGAAGCTGCGGAGGCAGAATCTGTTCGTCAGTTTCAGCATTCTGCTGCTGCTGGCCGCCAGCGCCGCGCTGATCTATGTTTCATCGCATCGCGCCAGGCGATTGGCTCGCCAGCAAATCGAATTTGTCGCCGGGGTTTCGCACGAGCTCCGCGTGCCCGTCTCGGTGGTTTGTCTGACGAGCGCCAATCTGGCCGACGGACTGATCCGTAACCCGGAGCAAGTCGAAAGGTACGGCCGTCTGATTTACGATGCCGGACGGCGATTGGCGCAATCGATCGAGCAGGTCCTGGATTTCGCCGGCGCGGAGATGATTCGCAAGCCGTATCAATTTGGCGAAGTCGAAGTCGAAGCGTTGGTCGCCTCAGCCCTCGACGCCTGCCGAGCCGAGTGGCAGTCTGCCGGTTTCGAAGTCAAAACTACGATCGCAAAGCCACTGCCGAAAGTCTGGGGAGATCGCGCGGCGCTGGGAAACGCCCTCCAAAACTTGATCAGCAACGCCGTGAAATACAGCGGAGAGAGCCGCCAGATCGAAGTCAGCGCACAGGTCATTCGAAAGCCCCGGCTCAAACCCTGGCCAATGAGCCGGCAGACTGAGGTGCAAATCCGCGTCGAGGACCACGGGATCGGAATCGAGCCGGCAGAGCGCACTATCATCTTCGAACCATTCAAGCGAGGGGCGGCCGCCGCCGCGGCGCAAATTCCGGGCAACGGGCTTGGGCTCTACCTCGTTCGGCGCATTGTCTCGGCTCACGGCGGCGAGGTCACGGTTCAGAATGCGCCGGGTCAAGGCAGCGTCTTTACATTACACCTCCCGGCGCCATCTGAGAACGTTCACAGCAACAATACGAAGTAAAGAATGTAAGTGTCAACTACTCCATCTAAACGCTAGCGCGTTATAGATGGAGCTTGCAGTTCCAAGTTTCGTATTCACGCCCGGAAGAGACTTCCGGGAACGGACTGCTTAGGGCCGGTTGACGATCAGATGGCGAATCTCAAGATCACTATTGATCGCGGCCCAGCAGAAGGGGGAGCGGAGACTGGAAGAATCCACGTGGGCATCTTCCACACGCCTGATTGTTCTCCGCAGAGCCTTACGGCTCTCATGCCCGATTCGCTAGTTAAAGCGCCTAGAAACTGTTCTCTGCCAGAGGCAGTGCCTTTAGGCGCAAAGTTTTATACGTCAGGCCGGATGGCGCGGTTACAACAACCGTATGTTCGTCGAAGGGCAAAGCCCTTCAACTCACATCCGGTCTCGATTTCCTCTCCATCCAAGCCTATCGGCTATGGATGGAGTATCCATCGAGGAATCGGATGAACATACGTGTTCTATTGATTGAGGACGAGGTCGGATTGGTTGTCGCCCTGACGGATCGTTTACAACGTGAAGGTTATCAGGTGGAGACGGCAGTCGACGGACAAACGGGGCTGGCGCGAGCGCTAGGCGAACCATTCGACCTGATCATTCTTGATGTCATGTTGCCGCAGAAGAATGGGTTCGACATTTGCCGCGATCTGCGCGGGCAAGGAATAAAAACACCGCTCTTGATGCTGACGGCGCGTGGTCAGGTGGTAGATCGCGTGCTCGGACTGAAGCTCGGCGCCGACGATTATTTGGTGAAGCCCTTCGAGCCCATTGAATTGCTGGCGCGGATTGAAGCCTTGCTACGCCGCGTTCCCTATTCGCCCCCGATCCCGGCGCTGGAGGTCTATCAGTTTGGGGAGATCCGCGTCGATGCGCTGCGAGCCGAAGTGACTCGCAACGGCGCCCCGATCGACCTGCCGCCTCGTGAATACAAATTGCTCTGTTATCTGATTCGCCATCGCGGCGCGACGATCTCGCGCAATCAGTTGCTCGACGAAGTCTGGGGTTATGACGCGATGGTCACAACCCGGACAGTCGATGTCCACGTCGCCGGACTGCGCCAGAAGATCGAAACTGATCCGCGGCGCCCACGATATCTACTCACCATTCACGGCCTGGGCTATAAATTTATAGGCTGAAGACGGTCATTCTTTTTACACTTCTTACATAGTTCTTACCTCACCCTAACCAACTGCTTCCTTATCTGAGGGATCATCTGCGCGCGCTGTTGAAGCGGCGGCTGCGCGGGGACAAAGCCCAAGAGCGTCAGGAGCGCGCGAATGACGCGCGAATGAAACGATCAAGGCCGATGCGCTCCTGCGGAAAATCAACCATGAAGAAACGAAGAACGCGAAGGTTTCTTCTGTTCTTCATTCAAGTTCTTCGTCGCTTCGTGGTTGATTTTCATTCTTTTCCGGGGGGCGCTGTAGCGACATGAAGGCTCATCAGCAATGACGGGCTGGCGCGCAATCCGGCTGGTCTATTAACCAATAAGAGAGGAACTTATGAGAAGAAAGAAACAATTGTTGATGGCGATGCTCTGCGCGTTCTCGATGCTCACCAATAGCGTGGAGGTCATTGCGCAAAGCAAAGATAAAAAGCAGGAAACGAAATCGACTGCCTGGCAGGAGCCGGGGATTCCGAATATCGTCTTCCAGATCGGCGAACCTCCGCCGGAACCCACTTTTCATATCGCGTTTGCCGCTCCCGGTCAGGAAGTCGCATACGCCGCGCCTCAGATTGGGTTCATCCACAATGAGTTCAGCTTTGACGACGAGGTGGTCAAAGACGCGCCGTATTCGGCGGACGCCGTCACCGAAACGATCCAGACGTTGGGCGACGGCAATCGGATTGTTCGGAACTCCTCGGCCAGGATTTATCGCGATAGCGCAGGCCGCACGCGCCGCGAGCAGGCGATGAAGATGGAGGGGCCGTGGGCGGTCTCCGTAGAGGCTCCGGTCATGATCTTCATCAATGATCCGGTATCCGGCGTCGGTTACAGCCTCGATTCAAATTCGAAGACCGCGCATAGGATGCTGACACTTCAGGCGCTCAACCTTAGTGGAGATGTGAAGGCGGGCGCAGAATTGAAGGCGAAAATGAAAGATAAACTGAAACTGAAAGCGGCCAATGGCGCTGAAGCCGGCGCCGGCGCGCCGGGCGTTCCGATTTCGGCGGGGAATGGAGTTATCAACCGGCCCGGTGGAACTGAGGTCAATCAGGAATCGTTGGGCGCGCAGACCATCGAGGGAGTTGTAGCCGAAGGCAAGCGCGTCACTTTCACTATACCCGTCGGCAAGATCGGCAATGACCGCCCCATTGTTACGATCAACGAGCTATGGTATTCGCCGGAACTGCAAACCGTCGTGTTGGTCAAAAAGAGCGATCCGCGCACTGGCGAAACCACCTATCGGCTGACAAATATTGCCCGCAGCGAACCTGATCCGTCGCTTTTTCAGGCCCCCGCTGATTACAAGATTGAGGAAAGAGGCTTCGGCTTCAGAACCGGAACTCCTGGGACGCCCAAGGTTGAGCCGGAAAAAAGAGTAAAAAGACCGAATGATAATTGATCGCGCGCCCTACCCGCCAAGGACGCGACAATGGGATTCAATTATCTTTTTCACCTAGACTGGCGTTTAGTCTTACTCCGGCTCTAGGGCAGGGAATACCTCGCGGCGCATAACACTTAACATAATAACACTGGTAGTAACACTAAAGGAGTATAAACGAATGAACCTTAAAATGAACTTTAAGACGAACAAAATAACGTTCGCCGTCTCGGTTGTGCTGGTTGCCTCGACCGCTCTCAGCGCGGCCGCGCCGGCCACCTCGACCACTCTCACCGGATACGGCGCGCCCAGCAGTCATAACCAAGCTAAACGGCCGCCGGCATGCTACCTGCGGCCGCCGCTGGACCCCACACAACCGCCCCCGCCGCCGCCGGAGGAGAAGCCGACCACGATCACTACAATCGGGCAGGCGTACTACTGCATTCTCGACAACTTCTTCGACGGGCCGAATTTGAATAATCGTTCGCTGCTGACCGCCGCCTTCGCCGGCCTCACCCAGGAGCTACAACGACGCGGACTTGACCAGAGGCGCGCCATGCCGCCGGCGTTCACGGGCAAGGTCGACGACGATATAGCCGCGTTTAGCCAGGTGTACCAACAGATCACGGCCAAGCTGCCGGACGACCCTGAGGTGAGGCAGGCGATTGCGGAGGCCACGATGCGCACCATGGTGGATAGCCTCAATACCAACCATGTGGGATGGAAGCGCTCAGCGCCTCCCGCGAACTTCAGCGGCATTACCTTGTCCGGCACCCAGGGTTTCTTTACTCAGGATCCGGCGGCGAGCGCGCCGCTCTACGTCGCCGCCGTGACAGACCCGGCCAAAAGCGCCGGGGTTCGAGCGGGCGATGAAATCGTAGCGATAAACGGCGCGCCGCCATATGTTAATGGAGCGCTGTCAGAGGGCGCTGTTAAATGGATCACCGAGAGCAAACGAAACACGCCAGTCAATCTCACACTGCACAGACCCGCCACCGACTCCACCTTCGATATTTCGGTGACGCCGGCGCCAATGTCACCAACTCCGGACCTCCCTAAGCTGTTGGACGGCAACATAGCTTATGTCAATCTCCCCGGCTTCTCCCAGCAGTCCGTCGACGAGATGCTTGCCGCAATCGCGGAGATGCGTAAAAGCGCCCAACTGCGTGGCCTCATTATCGACCTGCGCAGCAATGGGGGGGGCTCCGGGCCCGACAGGTTACTCGGCGCCTTGGCGCATGGCAAGGTCATCGAATACCGGTGTGACGCAAACGGTCACTGCACGGAGACCCGCACAGACGACTCAGTGCAATTACTGAACCTGCCTGTGGTTACACTCGTCAGCCGGTTTTGCGCCTCGGCGTGCGATATCTTCGCCGGCGCGGTTAAGGATCTCCACCTCGGCCCCTTGGTTGGGACGCGTACCGCTGGCATAGCATCTGGCCCCACAGCTCCCTATGCGCTGGAAGATGGGAGTAGCCTGGACCTGCCCAAGGTCTACTCGCTCAGCGCCAACAAGGAGATTATCAACACCATCGGCGTCGCCCCCGACTTCTTCGCGCCGGTGACCGCCGCGGATCTGTCGGCCGGCCGGGATCCAGGCCTCGCGAAGGCCCTGGAACTTCTGAATTCGAACAGGCCTTAATTACTGAAAAGCGAAAGGCCCCGGGCTAATGGTAGCCGGGGTTCCGGAGACCGAAAAAAAAGCGTGGGAGATGGTCGAAATCGTTCAGGATCAGAAAGATGGAAGGCGGATTGCGCCAGGTCGTTCTCCCCTTAAGAATTTGAATGTCTACGGGGAGGTTGGTGATCTGACTGCGGTCAGTGATGGATATGGGAAGTCTGATGCGCATCTCCCCCACGTAATATGAAGGGACGCCCCGCTGATAGTAATCTTGAATAGCGACAACCAAGATTATCAACAGCAAGGAGGCGTCCCATGAATAGTGTCAAGTATGTGGGCATGGATGTCCACAAAGGTATTACCGTGATTGTCGTTCTCAATGCGGCCGGCCACGTTGAGAGTCGGACGCAGGTTAAAACTAAGGCCGAAAATTTCCGCGATTTCTTCCGCGGTCTGAGCGGCAGAGTCGAAGTGGTCTTCGAAGAAGGCGCTCACTCCGCCTGGTTGTATCAACTACTCAAACCTTTGGTCGCGGAGGTGACGGTTTGCGATCCGCGCCACAACAAGCTGATCGGCGATGTCAACAAGTCCGATGACGACGATGCCGAAACGCTCGCCCGTCTGCTGCGGATGCGCGAGCTTAAGGCCGTCTATAAGGGCGATTGTGAGCAGCAAAAACTCAAGGAGTTGTGTCGCGCCTACAAGAATCTGGTCGAAGACACCACCCGCGCACAGAACCGCCTGAAGGCCATCTATCGGGGGCGCGGGCTCGACTCTTCGGGCACGGAAATCTATCGCCCGGAGCGGCGCGCCGACTATCTGGCCAGGCTCTCAGATGAGGCGGCTCGATTCCGCGCCGAATCTCTGCTCGATCAAATCGAATCGCTCAGAGAGCTGCGCAAACAGGCCAAGAGTCGATTCCTGGAGCAGGCGCGCAAGCATCCTGACTACCCGATCCTGGCCTCAGTGCCAGGATTCGGCGCGGTTCGCGTCGGAGAGTTGCTGGCGATTGCCATCACGCCGGATCGCTTCCGTACCAAGCGGCAGTTCTGGCCTTATATCGGGCTGGCAGTGGTCACCAAATCAAGCTCTGACTACAAAGAGGTCGAGGGAAGAATCGTCAAATCTCATAAGGTCTCGACCCGTGGCTTGAATTGGAATCATAACCCACGGCTCAAACAGGTTTTCAAAGGCGCGGCTCAAAGCGCCTTACACCGCGGGGAGATTCGGGCTTACTACCAGCGATTGGTCGAGCGCGGAACACGACCGGCGCTGGCTCGAGTTTCGGTGGCGCGTAAACTGGCGGCCATCACTCTTACACTCTGGAAACGCAAGGAGAAATACGATCCCAAGAAAATCACCGCTCAGAACTGAGTCGTGATTGAGCCGAGAAAGAGCTTTGTCAAGCTGCTGCTACAAGCTGCGATGCGAAGGCTCACGGAGCTGACCGCATCACAGGTCGCGGGAGAGTCTCAAAAAAAAAGCTGGGCCATCAAGGCCACGCCCCCACTATAGTCCCCCGCGGATGACCTGAAATTGCAATCGGCCTCGAGTCACAGATAGAACCGTGGTTGCCAAATGAGCAGCATCCGGCAAGGGATTGCGGAATCCACAGCCCGAGTGATTCGCATTGCTTGAATTGACAAAGAGCGTGACCGGCCACGGCCCGAGGTTCCACCAATATCGCGGGGCTGGCTGTCAGGAAAAAAGACCTGACCGCCGGGTTAGGGGAAGAATTTTCTCTTGACATCCCCCTTCATAGAGCTTTTTTTCGGTCTTCCCGATAATGCAGGTGATGAGAATAGGGTTGCCGGAGGCGAATGAACAGGATGGACTTTGGCGCCTGCACCTGCGACATCGCTCCGGTTCACTGGAGACCGCCGTGGCGCAAGCGCGCCGCCAGAATTTACTGCTTAGCTACGGTATTTTGATCCTGTTCGCGGCCGCCGTCGCAATGTTGGCGCTTTCGACGCGCCGGGCTCGGCGCCTGGCTCGACAACAAATGGACTTCGTCGCGGGCGTTTCACACGAACTGCGTACGCCGATCACAGTCATTGACTCCGCCGCGTATAACCTCGCCAAAGGCGTGACACGCGATCCTGACCAGATTCAGAGTTACGGCCGGATCATTCGCAAACAGATGCGACAGTTGCAAGAGATGGTCGAGCAGACGCTGGAATTCGCCGGGATTCAGTCGGGATGCCGGCTTTACAACCTTCAACCGCTGAACCTCAATCATTTGTTGGATGAAATGACGAAGGCCAACCAGCCGCTGTTGGACGAGCGCGGGTTTCAACTTCACCAGGAGATTCAACCCGCGCTACCTCCGGTGCTGGGGGACGGCCCCGCGCTGGCGCGCGCGCTGCAAAACCTGCTCAGCAACGCGATGAAGTACAGCGGCGAAGGTCGTTGGATCGGGCTGCGAGCCGGGGTAGATAGCTCCGTTCAACCACCACAGGTTACAGTCGCGCTCCAGGATCGCGGCCTGGGCATCCCCGAAGAAGATTTGCCCTGCATCTTCGAGCTTTTTTATCGAGGCAGCGAAGCCAGAGCCGCGCAAATCCACGGCAACGGATTGGGATTGAGTCTGGTCAAAAACATTATTCAAGCGCATTATGGCGAAATCTCCGTCCGGAGCCGCGCCGGAGCCGGCAGTTCCTTTACAATCCGGTTGCCTGTTTACACGGAAAAGGATGAGCAAACGAATTCTCCTGATTGAAGACGAAGAAGATTTGATACTGACGCTGACGGATTTCATCCGCAGCGAAGGTTATAGCGTCGAATCC
>WNGA01021160.1_pt1 | contig 23392 bp, 32 predicted proteins | sample 5400061 | NCBI WGS metagenome assembly WNGA01 (sample SAMN13153366, study PRJNA577476) | soil metagenome | isolation source: 100 cm soil or saprolite under grassland replicate 2 | place: USA:California | collected 2016-06-15
TCGCGGACCACGCGGTGGCGCTGCTCGACTCGAAGCGGCTCGTGCGCGCGATCCCCGCCTGGCGCGGGTGGGGCGCCAGGGCGATGGCGCTGGCGGGCCGCCCGGCTCTGCGCGCCGCGCCGCTGCTGCGCAAGCAGGGCGACCGCCACCGGGTAGCTTTCAAACAGCGATGAACGGAGGAGACGCGTGACCGAGACGACGACGGCCCCCAGCACGGCCTCGAACGGTACCCGCAGCGCGGGCACGATCGAGGTGGAGAACCCGGCCACTGGGACGGTGGTCGCGAGCGTCCCGGTCGTGGCGCCGGGGCAGGTGGCCGAGCTCGTGGCGCGCGCCCGCCGCGCGCAGCCCGGCTGGGAGGCGCTCGGCTTCGAGGGCCGCGCCGCCGTGATGAAGCGCTGTCAGAAGTGGGTCTCGGACAACGCGGAGCGCGTGATCGAGACGATCGTCTCCGAGACCGGCAAGGCGTACGAGGAGGCCCTCGTCGCCGAGATCGGCTATGCGGAGGGCGCGTTCAAGTTCTGGGCGAAGAACGCGGAGGGCTACCTCGCCGAGGAGCGCGTGAAGTCGGCGTCTCCGTTCGTCAAGGGCAGGAAGCTGATCGTGCGCCACGCGCCCCTCGGCGTCGTCGGCGTGATCGGCCCCTGGAACTACCCGCTCACGAACTCGTTCGGCGACTGCATCCCGGCGTTGATGGCCGGGAACGCGGTGCTCCTCAAGCCCTCCGAGGTCACGCCGCTCACGTCGATGCTGATGGCCGAGATGCTCAGCGAGTGCGGGCTGCCGGACGACGTGTACCAGGTGGTGCCGGGCTACGGCGAGACCGGCCAGGCGCTGATCGACGAGGTCGACTTCGTGATGTTCACAGGGTCGACCGCGACCGGGAAGAAGGTCATGGAGCGCGCCGCGCGGACGCTCACCCCGGTCTCGCTCGAGCTCGGCGGCAAGGACCCGATGATCGTGTGCGCCGACGCCCAGCTCGAGCGCGCCGCCAACGCCGCGGTCCACTACTCGATGCAGAACGCCGGCCAGAGCTGCACGTCCACCGAGCGGGTCTACGTCGAGGAGCCGGTCTACGACGACTTCGTCCGGCTGGTCACCGACAGGGTGAGCGAGTTGCGGCAGGGCGTGCCCGGCGGTCCCGGCTCGACCGATCTCGGGGCGGTGATCAACCCGCCTCAGTCGGACATCGTGGAGCGGCACGTGAAGGACGCCGTGGAGCGCGGGGCGCGCGTGCTGTCGGGCGGGGGCAGGCGCGACGAGAACGGCCACTACTTCGAGCCGACCGTGCTCGTGGACGTGGACCACTCGATGGCCTGCATGCGCGAGGAGACCTTCGGTCCGACGGTGCCGATCATGAAGGTGCGCGACGCCGAGGAGGCGGTCCGCCTGGCGAACGACAGCCCGTATGGGCTCCAGGCGTCGGTCTGGACGAAGGACGCGGCGAAGGGCGAGCGGCTCGCGCGCCGGATCGAGGCCGGGGTGGTGACCGTGAACGACGCCCAGGTGAACTACGTGGCGCTCGAGCTGCCGATGGGCGGCTGGAAGGAGTCGGGCCTCGGCACGCGCCACGGGGCCGACGGGATCCGGAAGTACACGAAGAAGCAGAGCGTGCTCGTCACGAGCTTCGCGCCCATGAAGAAGGACCTCCACATGATGCCTTACACACCGCGGCGGACCCGCTTCCTGTCGCGGCTGTTCAAGCTGATCTACGGGCGCTGACGGTTCTGCCGATAGAGGGAGGGTGCGGCTCCGCCTCGCCCTCCTCTTCCTCCTTCTCTTCCCCACATCCGCCCTGGCGGTTACCGGAAACCCAGCGGATCGGTTGGCCCGCCTCCCGATCGACGACTACGCGTACGACACGGCCAAGGACTGCCGCAAGCACCCCACACCCGGTGCACTTGCATTGGTGAACTGGCTTGAGAAGAACGCGAAGGGCACCTTCTGGGGGATCATGCGCTGCGAGCGCTGGGGGAAGAACAGCGCGTCGCTCCACGCCGAGGGCCGCGCAGTCGACTGGCACCTCGACGCGGCCCGCCCGACCGACCGGCGCGAGGCGCGCCGGCTGATCGACCTCTGGCTGGCCACCGACCGCGCCGGCAGCGAGCACGCGCTGGCGCGGCGGATGGGGATCCAGGAGATCATCTGGAACTGCCACTCCTGGTGGTCCGGCGCGGAGGGAATGGGCAACTACTCCGTCTGCTTCACCGATAGCGGTAAGCGCCGCAAGAACGTGAACTACACCGAGGCCCACAAGGACCACATCCACATCGGCCTCTCATGGGCGGGCGCCCGAAAGCACACGTCTTTCTGGGCGCGCTAACCCTCAACCAACCTCAAGGGGTCTGACCCCTCGAGGTTGAGGGTGCGGGCGCCCAGGCCCGCGGGGCCTGTCTCCGGCAGCGCCCGCGGGAGAGGCGTGCAGGCCTCTGCCGCGCGCCTGCGTCTCGGCGCTACCGCAAGCGGATAGTCACCGGCTCGCCTTGGGCCTGCTCGCCGGCGAGCGTTTGCGCGTGCACGACGTACGGGCCGGCACTCCGCGGCAGGCCCAATCGTCGCTGACCGCTCGGCCGTGTCAGCCGGAAGATGGCGTTTTTGGGGAGGCTTCCCTCCTCGCTGCCGGTGACTGCCAATACAAGCCCCGCACCTGCCGGTAGGCGCTCCCACTGACTCGCTGAGTAGCGGTAGCGGATGATCGCGCTGCCGCCCGAGCGTGTGGCCGTGAGTCTCGGCGCGGACAACGGCTGGTCGGCCGCCTGCGTGTCCCGAGGCGGCGCTGACGTCGATCCCCTTTCTTGATTGAGGCTGGCGCGCAGGTCGGCTGCGGTGTCTGCCCGGGCTGGCTTCCCCGCGCCGGAAGAATCCCGGGGAGTGGAGCCATCGTCGCCGTTTAGCAACATCAGCGCAGCGATCACGCCGGCCCCGAGCACAATGCTGATCGCCGCAAGCCGCAACCCGCTCACCCGCACGAAGGCTCCCGACTACCCCTGAGCGTCGACCGCGCCACGCTCACAACTCCGAGCCCGAGCAGCTGAAGGTCATCCCAGCCGTGCGTCGCCGCATCGAGGAACACCGCCAGGTGGCGAAGAGCACAACCGCGAGGAGAAGCGCGACCCCGGCCAGCCGATTGCGGTGATGGCCGACCAGGTACGCCGTCGCACGCATGGCCGCGAAGCCCGCCACTCCGACAGCTGCCTGGAACACGAGCTCAAAGCTCGGATCCCCGTGACGACACGGCTCGAAAGGTGCCGTCCTCGCACGCCCCCACCCGGCTACCAAGGCCGACCAGCGCGGCGAACCCGGCGGGCATGCAGAGCAAGGCGGCGGCCGACGCGTATGTTTGGGCCGCGCTCTCGCCTTCGCCGGTTGGCGCCTTAGCCATGCTCCACGCTACCGCAGCCGGATTGTCGCGCGCCGGCCCTCAGGCTCGCACGAGCGCTGGCCGCCAACCCTCAAGCAACCTCAAGGGGTCTGACCCCTTCAGCCCCACTCCGAGGCCGAGCGCGACCCCGGGCCAGTCTCGCGGGTCGGCTCAGGCTCGGACGGGCGCTGGCCCGCTAACCCTCAACCAACCTCAAGGGGTCTGACCCCTTGGCGTTTTTGGCGGTATTTGCGGGTAAGTGAGGACCATCACGATGGGGCCTCGATTGGCCGATAGTGTCGAATAGAGGCAGATGGAGCGGCAGCACATCGACATCACGCAGGACCTCGAGGGCGAGCCGGTCGTGCACGCCGTCTTCGATCTCCGTGAGGTGGAGATCGGGGCGTCGGCGCACGCGGTCGCCGCGAGCTCCGCGGAGCGGTTCCGCAACGAGGAGCTGTCGGCGGACGACGTCGTCGAGTTCCGCGAGCTCACCGCCCTCGCCGACGAGCTCCGCGAGCTCGTGGGCGGCGCGGGCACGATCGTGATGCGACCCGCGCGGCTCACCGTTTATCGCCACGCGCTCGGCCACTTCGTCGAGTCGCGCGACGAGGCCGACTGGATTCGCGACGGGGACCGCGAGCCGCTCGCCATCGTGCGTGGCCTCCTGTGGCCGCTCGAGGAGCTGTCGGCCGAGGCGATGCAGGCGGCGCTGTCGCAGCCCGCGCCTCGCAACGCCTGAGCTTCGACCGCGGCCGGCCCGGTTCTACGGGTAGAGGTCGCCGTCCTCGCCGACAACGAAGATCGCGCTCACCGGGCAGTTGCCGGCGGCGGTGACGATGTCGTCGACCGACGCGCCGTCGGGATCGACTACGACCGCCTTGTCCTCCTCGTCGAGCTGGAAGACGTCCGGTGCCGTGTCGACGCAGTCGCCCGAGCCGATGCACACCGAGCGGTCGACGGTCACGCCGATCCGGTTCAGCTGCGAGAGCTCGGGCATCAGCGCCGGCGGCGGAGCACGATCAGGAGCACGAGCGCCGCGAGCGCGAGCGGCAGGAACGCGCGCAGCCCCGGACCGCCGCCGGAGTCGTCGTGAGGCTCGGCTCCGGCGGGCATCGCGAACTCCTCGGCGGCCAGCACGTCGTGCGGCTCGCGGAGGCCCGTGGGGTCGCCCGGGATGCGGTTCTCGCGCGTCGGGATGCCGAACTCCTCGGCCGCGAGGACGTCGTGGGGCTCGTCGATCCCGGCCGGGTCGGCGGACCTCCGCTGCTGGTTGCGTTCGGAGTCGGTCATCGTCCCTATCGTTCCAGATCCATGGATGAGGCCACCCGGACCGAGCTCGAGGCCGCCGCCTTCCGGGCGCTCGTGCAGCACCTGCGCGAGCGGACCGATGTCCAGAACATCGACCTGATGGAGCTGGCCGGCTTCTGCCGCAACTGCCTGTCGCGCTGGTATCGCGAGGCGGCCGAGGAGCGCGGCATCGAGCTCGAGGACGCGGAGGCGCGGGAGATCGTCTACGGGATGACGTACGCGGAATGGAAGTCCAGGTACCAGGCGCCGGATCCCGCGGGCTGAGGCAGGCGGCGGCAGCGCGAGGGACGCGCGAGGCACCGCGACGACGAGCCGAAGCGCCGCTCGAAGGCGCAGGTCGTCGAGCTGCGCGGGGCCGGGGCGGACCGGTCCTTGCCCGCCGCGAGCCCCGCGGACGACGCGCCCAGCCCCGGCGCTCCCACCGACGCCGAGGTGCGCGCGGAGCTGCGCCAGGCCCGCGCGGCGCTGGCGACCTTCAAGAAGCACCTCAACACCACCGCGTTTCTCGAGACGGGCCCGCGCGCCCGCGTGCTGGGCGACGGCACGGCGGTGGCGCCCGACAACGCGCCGGAGGTCGTCAAGCGCGTGATCCTGGCGGGCAACGAGATCGCGAAGTTCCCCTACAAGTGGGGCGGCGGCCACGGCGCCTGGCGCGACAGCGGCTACGACTGCTCGGGCTCGGTCTCGTTCGCGCTCGCGGGCGCGGGGCTGCTGGACCGCCCGCTCACGTCGGGCGCGTTCATGACCTACGGCGCGCCTGGGCAGGGACGCTGGATCACGATCTACGCCAATTACGGGCACATCTTCATGTTCGTCGCCGGCCTGCGCTTCGACACGAGCGGCCAGGGCCGCGCCGGCACCCGCTGGCAGGAGGAGGCGCGCTCGACGGCGGGCTTCGCGGAGCGCCACATCCCCGGGCTCTAGCCCGTGTACGGCGGTGCCTCGCCCCAGCCCCAGCGCGGTACGGGGGCCCTGGGCGGTGGCGAGGCGTCCGGCTGCGAGTTGGCGACCGCGAGCCGCGTGCCCCACTCGATGTAGGCCAGGAACGCGGAGCGGAACTCGGGGTCGCCCGGAAGCTCCGCCTCGTCGGCCGCGTCGCACATGAGCGCGACCCAGCGACGCCGCATCGGCTCGGTCAGCGCGAGGCCGCGGTGCTTGGCGAGCATGTGGGGGTAGCCGCCCCGCTCCTCGGTGTAGCGCGGCGGTCCGCCGAAGACCTCGGCGAGCCAGGTGGCGACGCGGGTCGGATGCTCGGGGGCCATGCCCCGGAAGACCGGCTCGAGGAGCTCGTCCTGGAGCACGCGGTCGTAGAAGGCGTGCGTCAGGCGCTCGAAGGCCGGCATCCCGCCGGCCCATTCGTAGAGGGTCGGGGCCGCGTCGCTCACAACTGGAGCTCCGCCGGCTGGAGCTCGACCTCCGTGAGCCGGCCCGCTCGAAGCAGGCGAACGGTCACGGCCTTGCCGATCAGGTCGGCCACCATCAGCCGCTGGAGGTCCTCGACGCGCTCGATGCGGGTGCTGTTCACCGACAGGATCAGGTCCTCGGGCCGGATTCCGGCGCGGTCGGCGGGCCCGCCCTCCACCACCTCGACCACCTCGACGCAGGTCGTCGAGCCGGTGGCGGCGCGGGCCTGCGGCGGCACGGGGCGGGGGCCGCCGGCGATGCCGAGGTAGGCGCGCCGCACGCGGCCGTCCGACATCAGGCCGGCGATCACGCGCTGGGTCGCCTCGTTGATCGGCACGGCGAGGCCGAGGCCCACGCCGGCGATCGCGGTGTTGATGCCCACGACCCGGCCGCGGCTGTCCGCCAGCGCGCCGCCCGAGTTGCCGGGGTTGAGGGCCGCGTCCGTCTGGATGACGTTGTCGATGATCCGGCCCGTGCGGCGCGAGCGGGCGGGTAGCGAGCGGCCGAGCGCGGAGACGACCCCTGCCGTGACGGAGCCGCCCAGGCCGTGCGGGTTGCCGATGGCGACCACCAGCTGTCCCACACGCAGCTGCTCGGCGTCGCCGAGCTCGGCGGGGACGAGGCCGTCGCCCTCCGAGCGAAGCAGGGCGAGGTCGGACAGCGGGTCGCGGCCCACCACCTCGAAGCGCTCCTCGCGGCCGTCGCCGAAGGTGGCGCGGCCGCGCGTGTCGGAGCGCCCGACCACGTGGGCGTTCGTGATGAGAAAGCCATCGGGCGTGAGCACCACTGCGCTGCCCGCGCCTGCGGGCATCTGCCCGCCGCGGGTGCGCCGCAGCACGCGCAGGCTGGCGACCGAGGGCGCGAGCCGGTCGGCCACGGCCATCACCGCGCGCGAGTACGCGTCGAGCGCCTCCGTCTCCGCAGGTGTGGGCGGCTCGGCCACGCGGCTCACGTCACGCCGCCGCCTGCTCCGCCGTGAACGTCGCCGTGACCGTGCGCTCGTCGGTGCCGCGTACGAGCGTCAGCTCGAGCTCGCCGCCCGCGGCGGGCACCGAGTCGAGCGCTGTGTAGAGGGACTCCACGTTCGCGGTCGGCGTGCCGGCGGCCGCGACGATCAGGTCACCCGCCTCGATTCCCGCTCCGGCGCCGGGGCCGCCGTCCTCGACGGCGCGCACCAGCAGGCCGTCGCGCTCCGGAAGTCCCACCGCGCTCCGCAGCCGGCGCGCGACTCGCGGCGGTGCGATCGCCACGCCCAGCCGGTGCGGTGCCGCGGCCTCGCCGCGCGCGAGCAGCAGGATCCGCTCCTTCACGGCCGCGCCCGCGGGCACGGCGAGGATCAGGCCGCCGTCCATGCGAAGGCTGTTGATGCCGAGGAGGTTCCCCTCGGGGTCAACGAGCGGGCCGCCCGAGGATCCGCGCGGGAGCGGCGCGGTGTGCTCGATGGCGCCGCGGATGCGGCGCCCGCGCGGGCCGCGGAAGCTGCGACCGCCGGACGAGACGAAGCCGAGCGTCGCGCGCAGCCCGCGCCCGCCGGGATTGGCCAGCGCGACCACGAGCGTGCCGATTCCGAGCGTGTCCGATCCGGTGCCGGCGTCGCCATTTGCGTCGGAGGCCCCGGCCGCGGGCTCCCACTGCACCGCCCGCGCGTCGCCGGTGTCGACACTCACCACCGCGACGTCGAGGTCGGGGTCCACGCCCGCGACCGTCCCCGACTCGCGGCGGCCGTCGGCGAAGGAGACCGTGACCTCGTCGCGCCTGAGGTTGTGGGCGCTTGTGAGGACGCTGCCGTCGGCGATCACGACTCCCGATCCGTGGCCCCAGCCACGTCCGAGGCCGACGACGGATGGGCCGACGCTCTCGGCTGCACCGGCGATCGCGTCCTGAAGGGTCATTGCTGCGTTCATGCCAACTCCTGGGAAGTTACTTGCGAATTGCAAGTCACTATACACAGGTACGATTTCGAGCGTGGCAGAGCCAAGCTCACCGCTCGCGGCCGCTCTCGACAGCGTCGGCGACCGCTGGACCCTCCTGCTGGTGGAGGCGCTTCTCGACGGCCCGCGCCGGTTCGGAGACCTCCAGGAGCGGCTCTCGCGGATCGCGCCCAACGTGCTCACGCAGCGCCTGCGACGCCTGGAGAGCGAGGGCCTCGTGCTCGCGCAACCCTACAGCGAGCGGCCGCAGCGCTTCGTCTACGAGCTCACCGCCTCGGGCCACGAGCTCGCCGGGGCCCTGCGCCTGCTCGCCGACTGGGGCGCCCGCCACCGCGAGTCGACGGAGCCGCCCCGCCACGACGCCTGCGGAACGCCGATCGAGGCGCGCTGGTGGTGCCCCACCTGCGAGCAGCCGGTGGACGAGGAACACGCGGGGGGCCTCGATTTTGCGTGATACCTTCACCTCCTATGGAGGATCAACCCACCCGGGTCCTCGGCCGCGGCACGCGCCTTCAGGCCCCGCCCCGCCAGGGCGGGGGGCCGCAGCGTGGGCCCGTCAGGCAGCCCGGCCGTGAGCCGGACTTCGTCTACAGGCGGCGCCGCCTCGCCGCGGCGGTCGCCGGCGCGATCCTCTTCCTCCTCCTGATCGTGCTGATCGCCAGCGCGGGCGGAGGCGATCCGGAGCCGAAGAGCACGCCGTCCGACCTCGGCGTGGGCGGCGGTCCCTCGATCAAGACGCCCAGCACCGATCGCAACAAGAGGACCAAGAGCGATACCGGCTCCGACAGCGGTTCGACCTCCGTCGCGCCCAACACGCCGCCCGCGACCGGCGGCACGGGCGGCAGCACCGCCACACCGGTGGCCCCCACCCAGCCGCAGGGCAACGGCGGGGGCGCCGGCCAGGCGCCGGAGCCGACTTCGCCCGCGCCCTCCGGCGAGGGCGGCGGCGCCGCGGCACCGCCGGGGTAACGCCTCCGTCAGAAATCGGGCCTACGCCGCAGCCGCTTCAGTTCGCCGCGGCGGCGCTTCGACTCCGCGCGCCGGCGGCGCGCGGCCGCGGTCGGCTTCGTCGCCCGGCGCGGCCGCTGCACCGCCAGCGCACCCTCGAGCCGCCCGCGCAGGCGCTCGAGCGCCAGCTCGCGGTTGCGCGATTGGCTCCGCGTGTCCTGCGCCACGGCGCGCACCACCGGGCCGAGTCGCGCCGCGATCCTGTTCCGCTGCTCGTCGCTCAGCGCCTGCGACCCGCACACGTCGAACACCGCCTCCACGCGCGAGGCGGTGACGTTCGCGTGCTGCCCCCCCGGACCGGACGAGCGGCTCGTCCGCAGCTCGATCTCGGCGAGCGGCACCGCGGCGTGCCGCCCTATCCGAAGCGGATCCTCCATCGCGGCGGCACGCTAGCGGGCGCTCGTGACAACCTCCCCGGCCATGCGCGTCGCCGTGGTCGGGCACCTCGAGTGGTGCGAGTTCGCCGAGGTGCCGCACGTGCCGCGCCCCGGCGAGATCGTGCACGCGGCTCGGACCTTCCAGGAGCCGGGCGGCGGCGGCGCCGTGGCGGCCGTCCAGCTGAAGAAGCTCGCCGGCGCCGCGACCCTCTTCACTGCATTCGGCGACGACGAGACCGGCCACCGGGCCCACGCGGGGCTGAGCGAGCTCGGCGTGGACATAGAGGGCGAGTTCCACCCGGAGACCCAGCGCCGCGCCTTCGTGCACCTCGACGAGGGCGGTGAGCGTACGATCACCGTCCTCGGGCCGCGTCTCGGCCCGCGCGGGGCCGACCCGCTCGCCTGGGACCGGCTCGATGCGACGGATGCCGTCTACCTGACGGCCGGCGACGTCGATGCGGTACGCGAGGCGCGCCGGGCCCGCACGCTCGTGGCCACCCCGCGCGGACTCGACACGCTCGCCGACGCGCACGTGGAGCTCGACGCGCTCGTGGCGAGCGGCCGCGACCCGGGCGAGCTCTACAGCCGCGGCGACCTTGACCCCGCCCCTCGCGTCGTGTTGCGCACCATGGGCGCGGCGGGCGGCGAGTGGGAGACCCGGTCGGGCGAGCGCGGAAAGTGGGGGCCGGCCGAGCTGCCGGGGCCGGTTCGAGACGCGTACGGCTGCGGCGACAGCTTCGCCGCCGGCCTCACCTATGGGCTCGGCGCCGGCTGGGAGATCGAGCGGGCGGTGGAGCTCGCGGCGCGCTGCGGCGCCGCCTGCCTCACCGGCAGCGGGCCGTACGAGGCCCAGCTAACGCTCTGACTCAGGCCACGCGGCCGTCGGCGGGCTCGAGCGCGCGGCCGTCGGCCACCCACGCCTTGAGCCCGCCGTCGAGATGGTGTGCGTCGTAGCCGGCCAGCGCGAACGCCTGGGCAGCGAGCGCGGACCTGCTGCCCGAGCGGCAGTAGAACACGACGGGCCGCTCCCTGTCGATCGAGTCGGCCTCGGCGGTCAGCCGGTCGAGCTCGATGTGGGCGCTGTCGCCGGGGATGCGGCCGGCCTCGCGCTCGTACGGCTCGCGGACGTCGATCACCTGCGCGCCGCCGTTGAGCAGCTCGGCGACCCGCGCGGGGGAGAGGTCCTCGGGGGCTCCGGCCATGGCACGAGGCTACTCAGGCTAGGGTTCGGGCATGGACTGGACGACGCGCGGAAAGACAGTGCTGATCACGGGCGCAGCCCGCGGCCTCGGGGCCGAGACCGCACGCCGGGTGGCCGCCCGGGGCGCGAACGTCGCGCTCGTGGGGCTCGAGCCCGAGGAGCTCGAGCGCGTCGCGGCCCAGTGCGGCACGAACGCCGCCTGGTTCGAGTGCGACGTGACCGACGTGGACGCTCTCGAGGCCGCCGTGGCCGGGACCGTGGAGCGTTTCGGCGGGATCGACGTGGTGATGGCGAACGCCGGCATCGCCACGGGTGGGATGGTCCGCTCGACCGACCCCGCGGCCTTCGAGCGCACGATCGAGATCAACCTCCTGGGCGTGTGGCGGACCGTCCGCGCGGCGCTGCCGCACGTGATCGACCGGCAAGGCTACGTACTCGTGATCGCCTCCCTCGCGGCGGCGGTCCACGGTCCGGGCATGGCCGCGTACTCCGCGAGCAAGGCCGGGGCGGAGGCGTTCGCGGACTCGCTCCGGGTCGAGGTCAAGCACCTCGGCGTGGACGTCGGCGTCGGCTACTTCGCCTTCATCGACACCGACATGGTGCGCGGCGGCGACTCCCATCCGGCGCTCGGCCATTTCCGGGAGGACGCGGGCTGGCCGTTCAACAAGACGTATCCGCTCTCGTCCGCCGGTCAGGCCATCGCAGACGGGATCGAGAACCGCAAGCGCTGGGTCGTCGTGCCGCCCTGGGGCCGCGCGCTGCTGGTGCTGCGCACAGCGCTGTCACCGCTGCTCGACAGGAGCGCCCGTGACACCGCCGCGGAGGCGGACGCGGAGTTCATGAAGGACGTCGAGGAGCGCGGTATGGAGGCGGCGTCCTCGCCGGCCGGGCCGGGCGGCGCCGCCGCGCGCAGGCCTGCATCGGAGGTCCCGCGCGGCGGCGAGGCCGAGCAGGTCACGACGGCCGGCTAGCTCTCTTCCTCGTCCTCGTCCTCGTCTGACGCGAGCCGCTGCTCGTCCGGGTTGCTCGCCGCGCTCGGGTCGGTGGGGCCGCCCGGGATCGGATCGCCCTTGAACTCGTCGGGGTCGTCGACCTCCTCGCCGCCGACCTCGACCGAGCCGTCCTCGCGATGGCGGACGGAGTCCGGGCCGAGGTTCGCCTCAGGGCCCTCGTCGTAGCTGTGGTCGCCCTCGGCGCCGCCGAAGGTCTCGTACTTGGCCTTGCCCTCGGGCCAGTCCTCGAGCTTGTCGGGCGGGTCCTCCTCGAGCTGCTGGACCTCCTGCTTCGCCTCCTCCATCTCCTGCTCGTGCTCTGTCTTCTTCTCGTGCTCTGTCTGGTCGTCGCTCATGGTGGCGCGGCTACCCAATGCGGCCGCCGAGCATGCGACTATCGTCATAAGACGCCATGGCGAAGCGCGACCCCCGCATGATCCCGCTGGGTTACGGCAAGTTCGTCCGCGCCGATCGCGTCTACGCGCTCGTGCCGATCGAGGGCGCGGAGCGGCGCGACGGGCGCCGCACCTACGTGCACGTGGACGGGCTCGCCGAGCCGGTGGTCGCGTCGCGCTCGGAACGGGCCATCCTCGCCGACGTCGAGACCGCCCTCGCCGAGGCCGCCGGGCTGCCGCGCCGCCGCCGCGTGGCGGTGACGGGGCAGGAGAGCCTGCTCTAGGCCTCTAGCCGCCGAGCAGCAGCGCGATGGGGATCCCGGCGGCCGCCCCCAACACGGCGCCGACCAGCCCACTGAGAAAGCGCTCCTGCCACTTTGCCTGCTTGTGCTCCAGGTGATCGGATTCCGGCTCATGCGCCAGCGTCTCGAGTTCAGAGGGACTCAGCACTAGAGCTCGTCCACCTCCTTCAGGACCTTCTGCACCGACTCCTTCGCGTCGCCGAACAGCAGTCCACGTCGAGGATCGGCATGCCGTAGATCGGCGAGTCGACCACGTCGCGGGCGGCGGGGTTCGTCACGTCGTTCGCGCCGATCACGAGCGCCACGTCCGTCTGCGGGAACTCCGGGTTGATCTCGTCCATCTCCTTGAGGTGGTCGTAGGGCACGTCGGCCTCGGCCAAGAGGACGTTCATGTGCCCGGGCATGCGGCCCGCCACCGGATGGATCGCGTACAGGACCTCGACGCCGCGCTTCTCGAGGGCGTCGGCCAGCTCGCGGACGGTGTGCTGCGCCTGCGCGACCGCCAGCCCGTAACCCGGCGCCACGACGACCTTGCGCGCGTATGCGAGCTGGATCGCCACGTCGGCCGGGTCGGTCGACCGCACCGGCTTCGCTTCCCCGTCGCCCGCGCCCGGCGCGACCGTGACACCGCCGAAGCCGCCCTTGAAGATGTTGGCGATCGAGCGGTTCATCGCCTCCGCCATCAGCATGGTGAGGATCGATCCGGAGGCGCCTACGAGCATGCCGGCCACGATCAGCGCGACGTTGTCGAGCGCGAGGCCCGCGGCCGCCGCAGAGAGCCCGGTGAACGCGTTCAGCAGCGAGATGACGACCGGCATGTCGGCGCCGCCGATCGGCAGCACGAACATGTTCCCGAGCACCGCCGCGCCGACGAGGATCAGGATGAACAGCGCCTCGGACTCCGTGCCGGACGCGATCGCGATCGCGCAGCCGACGCACACGGCGAGCAGGCCGATGTTGACGAACTGCTGGCCGGGCAGCTGGATCGGCCGTCCGGGGAGGATCTCCTGGAGCTTGCCGAAGGCGATATTCGAGCCCCAGAACGAGACCGACCCGATGATCGCGGCGAACAGGATCGGGATCAGGGCGTCGAGCTCGGGGTTGCCGCCGGCCGCGAGCGACTCGCGGTACTCGGCGAACGAGATCAGGGCCACCGCGCCGCCGCCGACGCCGTTGAACAGCGCCACCATCTGCGGCATCGCGGTCATCTTCACCGAGCGCGCCGCCGGGACGCCGACCGCGGTGCCGATCGCGACCCCCAGCGCGATCAGACCGTAGTCGCCGACCGACTCGATGAGCAGCGTCGCGATCACGGCGATCCCCATGCCGACGGCGCCGATCACGTTGCCTGTGCGCGCCGTGCGCGGGTGGTTCATCAGGCGGAGGTCGATGATGAACAGCGCGAAGGCGACGATGTAGAGCGACCGGATGAAGTCCGGGTCCTGCAGGAAGGTGGCGGTGTACATCAGTCTCAGTCGCGTCTCTTGAACATCTCGAGCATGCGGTCGGTCACGAGGAAGCCGCCGACCACGTTGATCGTCCCGAAGGCGATCGCGATCACGAGCAGGAAGTTGTTCAGGAAGCCGTCGGCCGGGCCGATCAGGTAGAGCCCGCCGAGCAGGACGATGCCGTGGATGGCGTTGGTCGAGGACATCAGCGGCGTGTGCAGCGTGTTCGGCACCTTCGAGATGACCTCGAAGCCGACGAACGCGGCGAGGACGAGGATGGTGAGCTCGGTAAGGAGGTCCATCAGGCGGTGACCCCCGCGGCGCTCCTGGCGCCCTCGTGGACGATCTGCCCGTCGCGCGTGATGCAGGCGCCGGCGATCACCTCGTCCTCGAAGTCGAGCGACAGCTCGCCGTCCTTCACCATCAGCCCGAGCAGCGACTGCACGTTCCGCGCGTAGAGGCTCGACGCGTGGTCGGGCATCGAGGCGGCCAGGTTCAGCGGTCCGGCGATGATCACGCCCTCCTTCACGACGGTCTCCCCGGGCTCGGTGAGCTCGCAGTTGCCGCCCGTCTCGGCGGCGAGGTCCACGATCACGGAGCCGGGGCTCATGTTCTTCACGGCCTGCTCGGTCACGAGCAGCGGCGCGCGCCGGCCGGGCACGGCGGCGGTCGAGATCACCGCGTCCATCTTCCCGATCTCCTCCGCGAGCAGCTCGCGCTGCCGCTGCTGCTCCTCGTCGGTGAGCTGGCGCGCGTAGCCGCCGGCGGCCTCGGCGTCCTCGAGGCCCATGTCGAGCTCGAGGAAGCGGGCGCCGAGCGACTCGATCTGCTCCTTTACAGCGGAGCGCACGTCGAAGGCCTGCACCACCGCGCCGAGCCGCCGCGCCGTGGCGATCGCCTGGAGGCCCGCGACGCCCGCTCCGAGCACCAGCACCTTCGCCGGGCGGACGGTGCCGGCGGCGGTCGTCAGCATGGGGAAGAAGCGGGGCAGCTCCTGCGCGGCGATCAGCGCGGCGCGGTAGCCGGAGACCGTGGCCTGCGACGAGAGCGCGTCCATCGACTGGGCGCGCGTGATGCGCGGGATCGCCTCCATGGCGAAGCTCGTGACGCCGCGGTCGGCAAGCGCGCGCACGGTGTCCACGGCGGTCAGAGGCTGGAGGAAGCCGATCAGGATCGAGCCCTCGGCGAGCCGGCCGATCTCCTCCGCCGACGGCGGCGCGACCTTGACGACGACGTCGCCCGAGAAGCCGTCGCCGGTCCGGGCGCCGGCCTCCTCGTAGGCGGCATCCGGATGGTGTGCGCCCTCGCCCGCGCCGGACTCGACGGTCACCTCGAGCCCGTCCTGGACGAGGCGCCCGGCGACCTCCGGCACCAGCGCGACACGGCGCTCACCCGCGGCCGTTTCCTTGGGTACTGAGACGTTCATGAGTCGGGCCCGGGTCGGGGGCGCGGCACATTAGCACCCCCCTCGCGGTGCGACTCAGGGCGACTCAGGACCCCTCAGGCGGCCAGGTCCAGCACGAGCTCGTCGACGCCGCCGCCGACGTGGCGCTGTTCCAGGTGCCGCGTGAGCTTTGCCATCAGGCGGTGAGCCGGCCGGTTGTCGGACGCCATCGTCGCCGTGAAGCGGCGGATGCCGAGGCGGCGCGCCTCGCCGGCGATCAACTCGCCCAGCAGGGAGCCGAGCCCGCGGTTCTGCCATTCGTCGGCGACCGTGAAGGCCACGTCGGCGGCCTCGGGGTCGTCGTGAAGCCTCACGAAGCGGCCGACCGCGATCAGGCGGCGCACGGGCGCCCCGGGGGACTCCGCCACGAGCGCCACGTGGTCGCGGCCGTCCACTTCGGTGAGATAGCGGAGCTCCGCCCGGCTGAAGCTTCGCTTGGGTGTGAGGAAGCGGCGCTGCGCGCTCTCCGGGGAGAGGCGCCGGAGCCCGTCGGCAAGCATTCCCTTGTCGTCGGGGCGGATGGGCCGGATCAGGACCGGGGCTCCGTCTGGCAGGCGTTCGATCACGCCTCCAATTGTTAGTTCGATGGATGCCGAACTGTGTGAAGTGCATCACGCTCGTAGTCGAGCTCCGTCCTGACGCCGAGGGCGTGGAGGAGCTCGTTGGCGTGATCGAGGTCGCGCGCGTCCGTGACCGCGGCGGCGAGGCGGGCGGCGGAGCCGACCGCCGCCCGGACGTCGAAGTAGAAGGTCAGGGCCCCGACGGGCGAGAGCTCAACGGTGCGGCGCCCCTGGCGGATGGTGGCGTGCCCGACCGCGCCCTGGAAGCAGCGGAGCGCCTGGGCGCTCGCCTCGGTGGGGATGGCCTCGACGGCCTGCGCGAGCCGCGCGGCGACGGCGGGCGTGAGCCCGCGCGCCCCGGCGAAGCCGCCGGCGGCGGCCACCTCGGCGAGCCGGTCCAGCACCTCGGCGACCGTGAGCTCGCCGTCGCATCCGACCCCGAAGATCGCGCCGAGCAGGGGCGGGGCGCCGTCCCGGTCGGCGAGGCGCGCGGCGGCTGAGAGGAGGATTGAGTCGCAGAGCGGGCTCGCGAGGCCGGGCTCGTCGCCGTGGGCCAGGGCGTCACCGCCCACGTCCAGGAACACGATCAGGTCCGCGCGCAGCTCGGCGGCGGCCGCGGCGATGCCCTCGGCGAGCCCGCTCGGGCCGAGCGTCGCGTCCACGAGGACCGTCTCCTCGCCGAGCAGCTCGGCCATACGCGACTCCGCGAACAGCACGCCGCTGTCGCGCACGCGCGTGGAGCCGGTCGCGGCGAGCACGCCCGGCGCAAGCCTGCGCGCGCCCTCGATCTCACCTTCCGCCCGCGGCCCCGGCGCCGGGTCGATCGGCCGCCGCTCCCACGTGACCCCGCCCACGATGGGCGCGGCGCCCTGCGCACGACAGGCCTCCGCGGTGGCGAGCGCGCCGACCACGTCGCCACCACCTCCGATGCCGAGCACGAGCGGGCGCCGCGACGCGGACAGCAGCTCGTCCGCGTCGATCACCGGCGCAGGAGCAGGGCAAGCTGGGCCTGCCGCTCCACCACCACGCAGGTCGCGAGTGCCTCGGCGGCCGTGGCGCCCACGCCCACGACGCCGTGGCGGCCCAGGAGGACGGCCCCGCGGTCGCCGAGCGCGTCCGCGGCGGCGGCCGCGATCTCGTCGCTGCCGGTGGGCGCGAAGGGAGAGGTGAGCACAGCGCCGCCGGTTGCCGCCTCGAGCTCCTCGGTGCCTGTGTCGAGCGGCTCGCCGCTGAAGCTCCAGGCCGTCGCGTGCACGCTGTGCGTGTGGACGATCGCCTCCACGTCGGCCCGCGCGGCGTAGATCGCAACATGCACGCGCCACTCGCTGGACGGCGCGCCGTCACCGTCCGCGGGCTCGCCGTCCGGGCCGATCGACACGAGGTCGTCCTCGGTCATCTCCTCGTATGGCGACGCTGCGGGTGTGATCAGCACCGAGTCGCCGTCGCGGGCGCTCACGTTGCCCGAGGTGCCAGTCACGAGGCCGAGGCGCAGCATCTCGCGTGCCGCGTCCACCACGTCGGTGCGCGGGTCGGTCGTCACGCCGCCAACACGCGCGCGATCGAGTCCGGGTACGGCGGCTCGAGCACGCCCGCCTCGGTGACGATCGCCGTCACCAGCTCAGCGGGCGTCACGTCGAACGCCGGGTTGAACGCCTCGCCCTCCGCGACGATCTCGCCGGGATCGCGCTCCTCGATCGGGATCGCGCTCCCGTCGGGCGTCGCCGCGTCGATCGTGGACACCGGCGCGGCCACGTAGAACGGCACGCCGTGCCGGTCGGCGAGCACCGCCAGCGGGTAGGTGCCGACCTTGTTCGCCACGTCGCCGTTCGCGGCGATGCGGTCGGCGCCGACCACCACCCGGTCCACCCGGCCCTGCGCCATCAATGAGCCGGCCGCGGAGTCCGCGACCACCCGGTGCGGGATGCCGGCCTGCCGCAGCTCCCACGCGGTGAGCCGCGCGCCCTGCAGGAGCGGACGCGTCTCCCCCACCCACACCTCGGCGAGCCGGCCGCGCTCCCACGCCGCACGCAGCACGCCGCAGGCGGTGCCGTACCCGCCGGTGGCGAGCGCCCCGGTGTTGCAGTGCGTCAGCGCCCGCGTGCCGTCGCCGAACAGGTCGGCGCCGAGCGCGGACAGGCGCCGGTCGGCATCGCGCTGTTCGCTGTGGAGGCGGCGCGCGACCTGGACCGGGTCCAGTGCGTCGCGGCACTGCTCGAGCGCCCAGGCGAGGTTCACCGCGGTCGGCCGCGTCGAGCGGAGCAGCTCGGCCGCGGAGGCGCGGTCCTCCGCGAGCGCCAGCGCATACGCCGCCGCCAGCCCGATCGCCGGCGCGCCACGCACCGCCAGCGTGCGGATGCAGTCCGCCACCTGCTCGACGGTCTCGCAGCGGATCCAGCGCTCCTCCGCGGGCAGCGCGCGCTGGTCGAGGACGAGCAGCGCACCGTCCTCGAACCGGAGCGGCTCGACCGCCGTGCCTTCCGCCCTGACGCTCATCCGCCCCGAAGCTACTACGCGCGCAGCTGGTCGAGGCACGCGTCCACCAGCTCGACCTGGCGAGCCGACGAGCGCCGCAGCCTCCGTGGCGCAGTCGGCGTCGGCGCGCACCTGCCCGCTCTCCTGCGCCTCGCGCAGGCGGTCCGCGATGCGATCGCGCCAGGCCCGGTACGCGACGCGTTGCGCGCGCGCCAGCGCCGGGCGCGTGAGAGCTAGGCCGAGAAACGAGAACCAGACCCGAACCTCGTCCTGGCGCTCGCGATCGAGCGGCAGCCCCTCGAGCAGCTGAGCGCGCGCCCGTTCGAGTGGATCGGCCGTCATCTCGTCGAGCTCGGCCAGACGGCGGCCCACCCGGTCCGCCCCGGTGCGGAAGGCGAACAGGATCAGCTCCTCCTTGTCCGCGAAGTAGTGCACGAGCGCGCCGGTGGACCATCCCGCCTCCTCCGCGACCCTGCGCACCGTGACCGCCTCGAGACCCTCGCGCGAAGCGAGCCGCCACACGGCGGCCGCCAGCTCTGTCCTGCGCTCCTCGTGATCGACGACCTTGGGCATCTCCGTAGATGTTATACCGAACGTATGATATAAATAAACAGATGGAGCTCAAGTGGGCACTCGCGATGGGCCTCGAGGCGGCGTTCTGGATGATGCTCGCCGGCTTCCTCGTGCTCAGGTACCGCTTCCGCGTTGACGGCGTGACCCGCCTCTTCATCGTCGGCGTCGTGCTCGACACGGCGGGCATCCTCGCCCTGGGCGTCTGGGACTTCTCCGAGACCGGCAAGGTCAGCGTCTACACGGCGTTCATCGCCGCCCTGGCCGGCTACAGCCTCACCGCCGGGAAGGAACATCTGCGCCGGCTCGACCGCTGGATGGCCGCCAACCTGCAGCCAAGCCCGCGCGTACGCGGCTAGATCCGGGCGATGGCGGGTGCGGCCCCGTCCCGCGAGCGTGAGGATGCAGCTACCCCCAGACCACGTGGAGCGCCGGCGGCTTGCGGAATACCAGGCCGCGCGGGGCGCACGGGTAGTCGGGATCGAGGCGCAGACGCGGGAGCCGGGCGAGCATGCGCCCGATCGCAATATGAGCCTCCAAGCGGGCAAGATGCATGCCGATGCAGACGTGAGGCCCGTGGGCAAAGGCGATCTGATGGCGAGCGTTCTCGCGGCGGACGTCGAAGCGATCCGGGTCGGAAAATGCGGCCGGGTCGCGGTTCGCTCCGGCGATCGAGATGGTGACGAGCTCACCGCGGCCGATCGATGCGCCTCCAAACCGAACGCCGCGCGTCGCGTAGCGGTCGATCACCGCGGCCGCCGGCTCGAGCCGCAGGGACTCTTCGACGGCGCCGGCGAGCAGCCCTCGATCGCTGTCGACGAGAGCCCGTTGCTCTGGGTGCGCGAGCAGGTGGAGCACCGCGTTCGCGATCATGCCCTCGGTCGTCTCGATGCCGCCGAACATGAGCACGGCGACGTTCGACACGACCTCGGCGCGAGTGAGGCCGGCGGCTCGGCTCGCGGCGGCGGCCACCAGCGACGAGCCGGGATCGGCATCGAGTGCCGGCTCGACGCTCGACCGCAGCGCGGCGAACGCCTCCGTACCGGCATGCGTGACCGGCTTGCCTGCGGCCACGCCCGACACGGAGTCGACGATCGCGTCGTACCAGCCGAGGACGGCGGTCGTGTCGGTGCCCCTCAGGCCCAGCGCGTGAGCGACGACGGTCGCCGAAAGCGGTCCGGCGAGGCCCCGGCGCAACTCCGCGCGCCCCTGCGGCTCGAGCTCGTCGATCAGCCGCTCGGTCGTCTCCTCGACCAGCGTCGTGAAGCGCTCTCGCACGGCGTCGAGTCGAAACGGCCGTGCGAACGGGTCGCGGTGACGACTGTGCTCTGCGCCGTCGAGCGTGAGCATGCTGGGGCCGACCACCCGCCCCGTCGAGAAGCGTGGATCGTCGACGGTGAAGGTCGCCGAGTCCCGCATCGCGCGCAGCGCGAGATCGCGCCGGGTGACGAGCCAACCGCCCAGCGCCGGCAGCCAGGACACCGGCTCGCGCTCGCGCAGCCGCGCGAGCAGCGGGTGCGGATCGAGCTCGAGCTCCTCGAGGCTGGCGGCGGCGCCGATCGGGTACGAGCTCTCGCGCACATCGGCGTTCTAGCATGACCTCATGAAGCGCTTAGCGACGACGCCGGGCGCCGGGCTCGGCACCGTGCGGCTGACCACAGACGGTCTGACCGCCGAGGAGATCGGGCGGCTCGCCCGAGGCGCGACGCTCGAGCCGGCGCCCGAGGTCTTGCAGCGCGTGCAGGCCAGCCGGTCGGTCGTCGAACGGGCACTGGAGGCCGAGGGGATGATCTACGGGCTCAACACGGGCCTCGGATCGCGACGAGACCGGCGCGTGTCGCGAGAGGACCTCGGGCGCTTCCAGGTTCAGATGGTCATGGACCACGCCGGGGGCGTGGGCGCTCCCCTCCCCGACGAGGACGTGCGGGCGATCATGGCCGCCCGCGTCGCCGGGATCGCGCGCGGCGGGTCGGGCGCGCATCCGGGTGCGTTCGACACGCTCGTGAGGATGCTCAACGCGGGGGTACACCCCGTCGTGCCGGCCGTGGGCTCGGTCGGCGCGTCCGACCTCATGCACATGGCCGCGATCGCGATGGTGGTGATGGGCCGGGGTGAGGCCCGGCTCGAGGACCGCACGATGCCCGGCGGCGAGGCGCTCACGCGCGCGGGCATCGCCCCGCACGGGCTGCGTCCCAAGGACGGGCTGGCGCTGATCAGCGGCAACGGCGCGTCGATCGGCCTGGGCGCCCTGGCGGCGCTCGAGGCGGAGCGCACGACGATCCTCGCCGACGTCGCCGGCGCGTTGACTCTCGAGGCGGTCGCGGGCAACCCGGGGCCGTTCGACGAGGAGGCGGCGCGGGCCAAGCCGCTTCCCGGCCAGATCGCCGCCGCCGCCCACCTGCGCGAGCTGCTGGCCGGCGGTGAGCTGACCGAGCCGGCCCGCGTCGGGTCGGTCCAGGATCCGCTCTCGTTCCGCGTGATGCCGCAGGTGCACGGCGCGCTGCGCGACCAGGTCGCCGCGGCGCGGACCGCGGTCGAGGTGGAGCTGAACTCGATCGCCGACAGCCCGCTGGTGTCGATCGAGCGTGACCGCCTGCTGTCCACCGGCAACTTCCACCCGATGGGGCTGGCGGTCGCATTCGAAGCGCTGCGGATCGCGCTCGCCCACGCGGGCATGCTGTCCGAGCGGCGGATGAACAAGCTGGTGACCGCCGTCTACGGCGACGCGAGCGTCGAGTTCGGCACGGAGGTGCCGGAACGCTATTCGGTGCCGGGCTTCGTGATCTACTCGGCCGCCGCGCTGCTGAGCGAGCTCAAGCAGCTCGCCGCGCCCGTGACGCTCCATTGCCCGCCGCTCGACCTCGACGTCGAGGACCACGCCACGTTGGCGCCGCAGGCCGTGATGCTCGCCCGCCGTGCGCTGGTGGTCCTCGAGATGGTGCTGGCCATCGAGGTGCTGGTGGCGATCTCGGCGCTGGAGGACCTGCCACGGCTGCCACGGCTGGGCAGCGGGACGCGGCCCGTCTACGACGTCGTCCGCGCGACGCTCGAGCCGCTCGACGCGAACGCCTCGGCCGCCACGGTCGTCGAGACGGTGCGCCGGCTGCTGCTCGAGATCGTGTAAAGGGGGGTCAAGCGGCTTCGATGCCGACGGGCCTCAGCTCCTCCGCATACGAGATCGAGGCGCGCCGGAGGGTGCCGTCAGGCTCGATGGCGTAGGCCCCCATGCGCCACAGCGGCGGCGAATAGGCGTGGATCGAGATCGTCGGGCCGCCGCCCGCCTGGTGCATGCGGTGGACGTGCGAGGCGTCGAAGTCGAAGCTCGTGCCGGCGCGGTAGCGGCGCTGGCGGGGCGGGCCGCCGATTGCCAGCCGCTCCTCGACCAGCTCGCCCTCCACGATCGCCACCGCCCCACTGGAGAGGTCGTGGTCGTGGAAGCCGGTGTCGTGGCCGTTCATCCAGGAGATGACCCAGACGTCTACGTGGTCGTCGCGCCAGAGCTGCGCGAAGTGGCGGTGCTCGGCGTCGAGGTTCACGAGAGGGCGCCACGCGTCCGGATCGGCGGCGATCCGGGAGACGAGCCGGCGCAGCGATGGCAAGTCGAGGGCGTGGTCGAACCTCAGTGGCATGTTCACGCCGTCACCTCCGCGAGCGAAAGCAAGCGGGCGGGGTTACGGACGCGGAGTGCGAGCCCGACCGCCTCGCCCAGCGCCAACTCCTGGGGGGGCGTGACCGGCCGATCCGAGCCGTACGCCAGCGCGTCGACGCCGAGCTCGCGGATCATCGCGTCCACGGCACGCGGCCCGTACGACGAGGTGTCGAGGAAGACGTCCGGATCCGCGGCCGGGCGCCCGCCGCGCGCAAGCAGCCGCTCGCGGTGCAGCGGTCCGAGACCGGCGAGCATGGCGAAGCAGACCCGCAGCCGCGGGTGCGACGGGCGGCCGAAGCGGGCGAACGCGTGCCAGGCTGCGTTCATCGCCGCCACGTAGCGGGTGAGCGCGGGCCACCATGACGGGACGACCGCCGTCGCCGTGGAGATCGCCGGGACACGAAGCGTGTCGGGGCCGGGCCCCGGATGCACGAGCAGCGGCGCGCCGCGGGCGTCGAGCAGCTCGAGCAGGCTGCCGCATCGGTCGTACCCGGTCGCGCTCGCGAGCGCCTCGGCGGGCAGGCATGCCCCGACGAAGCCGCGATCGAGCAACCCGCCCAGGTGGCCAGGGTCCGGCTCGCTCACAGACGGTGCCGCCCAGGCGCCGAGCTCGGCCGGCAGGGCCGCGGCACCCTCGTGCCAGGCGTCGAGCAACGGCCGCGCGGCGTCGGGCGGGAGCGCCTCGATGCCGAGCGGGCTCGAGAGCGCCACGTAGGCGCGATCGAGACCGTCGGCCCTGAGGAGGTCCACACGACGGTCGGGATCGTGGTCGGCGAGCTCGACCGACGCGTCGGGCTCTCCGGGGACCTCGACGACCCAGCCCTCGCGCCGCCGCCGCAGGCGCGGCGCCCCGCGCCGCCGGGCCAGCTCGGCGAGCAAGGGCTCGGGCCAAAGGTGCTGGTGAACATCGATCTGCAACGCTTGTGAAAGGTTTCAGTGAATCGTTTAAGTAGTGCGCCCATTATGC
>WNGA01016439.1_pt1 | contig 23388 bp, 15 predicted proteins | sample 5400061 | NCBI WGS metagenome assembly WNGA01 (sample SAMN13153366, study PRJNA577476) | soil metagenome | isolation source: 100 cm soil or saprolite under grassland replicate 2 | place: USA:California | collected 2016-06-15
AATCGTCCTGGGCAAAGAGCGCACCCATCGTGTCGGTGAAATTCAAGCCGGAGGTGCCAAAGCTCTGCGTGTACTGAAACGGGTAGGTCGCGGGATTACTCGCATTGAACGGGAACGGCGTGCCGGCGGCGAAGGTGTACGTTCCCGCGAAGTTGTTGAAAAACGTCACGAAGCGCCACGACTGGATGACGTCGCCGCCGAACTTCCACTGGTGCGATCCCGCGTGAATGGAGAAGTTGTTGACAAACTGCAGACGCTTCTCGACAAGGTTCTGCGGAAGGCTTGTCGGCGGGCCGCTGTTGCCAATGCCGGGCCGGCTGACCGAGACGGGCACGCTTGAGAAATCGGGGTTGCGCGACGCCTTGCCGTTCTCCGCCGTGAGCGGCGAGTAGCTATCGGTCGTGTTGTATGACCACCGTGCCCGCGCTTCGTTCACCTTGGTGGCGCCCAGGATCGTGACGAGCGAGGCGACCACCGTATCGCTCTGCGACTCGTTGTTCGTGCGGCGATCGAACGTGTTCAATCCGCCGATGCCGCCGTTCTTGCTGCCGTTGCGCGTCAAGCTATAGCGCGCATCGAGGACGTTGTTCTGAGTGAAGCGGTGGTCAACGCGCCCGAAGCCCTGATTGATATGCGACTGCGTGGCGAACGTTCCAGGATCGAGGACCGAGGTCACGACCGATTCGCCGTTGACTCGAGTCGACTCCCACGAGCCGAAGAAATGCGTCCGGTCACGCACGATCGGCCCGCCGAGCACGCCACCCCACTGCTGCCGATCCTGTTTTGAAGGCGGGTTGCCGGTAATCGGGTTGTCGCCGACCAGCCGTGTCGGACGGAAGTAGCCGAACACCGTCCCCGCGAATCGGTTCGTACCACTCTTGGTCACCACGGAAATCGTGCCGGCGCCCGTCTGTCCGGTTTCGGCCTTGAAGCCGCTGGTGATGACCTGCAGCTCCTGAATCGTCTCGAGCGACAGGCCGCTGCCACCGCCGAACGCGCCGTCGAGGGTGCGAATCTCGCGGCCGGTCATGGACACGCCGTCGGCGATGTAATTGGCAGTACGACGTCCCTGGCCGGCGAGCGAGATGTTCCCGCCCGACTCCACGACCTCTCCGGTCGCCTTGAGGAGCGAAATGAAGTCGCGCCCGCCTCCGGCGGGCAGGTCGGCCAGCATCGCCTCGTCGAGAATCGCGGATCGCTCGCTCTCGCGTGTGCGTACCATCGGCGCTCCGGCCGTCACGGTGATGGCCTCCTCGAGCTTGGCGACACCCAATTGGAGATCGATTTGCGGCAGCGTGTTCGCCTGGAACTGCAGGCCTTCACGCGTGATGGTCTGGAACCCACTCAGCTCCGCGGTGAGTCTCCAGTTGCCCGTGGGCGGCACCGTCGGAAAATTGTACTTGCCAAGCTCGTTGGTCACGACCGTGCGGACGAGACCGGTGTCCAGGTTTCGCAGGGTCACGGTAACCCCGGGCAGCACCGCGCCCGTGTTGTCCGTAACCGTCCCTGCCAGGTCGAAATGTGTTTGCTGCGCCAGCGCCGGCGCGAAGCTCCCACCCGCCAGGAGTCCGCCGATCAGGCAAAGGATTACAAACGCACAGCGCATGAGACCTCCGATGCGAACCACCGGCCGCAAGAGATTCGAATGTCGATAGTTTAAGGTTCGACGAGTTGGCATTCTCTGCGCGCGATCAAGGCCTGTCAAGGTGAATCGGTCTCTGCGGTGCGTTACAGAGCCTGCCTCGCCGAAGCTCGTCTCACGACAGCGAGCGAAGGCGGGGACGATTACTTCTCGCCGCCGAAATGGAACTCGAATCGGGGCACGTAACGTTCGACGGACTTGTAGGGATCGGGCCATGGCAGCGCGTACCGCTGCATGTACGCGGCGTGGCGCGCCCAGTACGGATCGAACAGGTGCGCGCGCGCAAGCAGGCAGAGATCGGCGCGCCCCGCCGCGATAATCGTATTCACGTCCATGTACGACGAGATGTTGCCGACGGCCATCGTGTTGATGCACACCTCGTGGCGAATCCGATCGGCAAAGGGCGTCTGGAACAGCCGTCCGTAGACGGGGCGCTGATCCGGCACCGTCTGACCAGCGGAGACATCGACGACGTCGCATCCCTCGCGGCGCAACATGCGCGCGACTTCCACCGAGTCGGCAGGCTCGATGCCCCCCGGGACCCAGTCCACCGCGCTGATGCGCGCGCTCATCGGACGCTCCTCGGGCCACTCGCGACGGCACGCCGCGAAGACCTCGAGCGGAAACCGCATCCGCCCCTCGAGCGTCACGCCGTACTCGTCCTCACGCGTGTTGGTGAGCGGTGAAATGAACGACGCCAGCAGATACCCGTGTGCCATGTGAATCTCGAGCAGGTCGAAGCCCGCCTCGAGAGCGTATTTTGTCGCGCGCACGTAATCAGAGATCGCCTGGTCCATGTCGCCGCGTGTCATCTCGCGCGGAACCGGACTTCGGTCAGCGAAGTACGGAATCGGCGACGCCGACACAATCGGCCACTGCAGCTCCGCTTCGAGCGGCTCGCTGTCGCCCTCCCACAACTTCAGGGTTGCGGCCTTGCGACCCGCGTGGCCCAGTTGAACCCCGATCTTGCAGTCGGTTTCGCCATGGACGAAATCGACCACTCGCTTCCACGCGCGTGTGTGATTCTCGTTGTAAAGCCCTGCGCAGCCGAGTGAGATGCGCGCGTCGCGGCCGACGGCGGTCATCTCGGCCATCACCAGCCCGGCACCGCCCATCGCGCGGCTGCCAAGATGCACCAGATGCCAATCACCGATCGCCCCATCGTCGGCCGTGTACTGACACATCGGCGATACGACGATGCGATTCGGGATGACGAGATCGCGCAGACGAAAAGGCGTAAACATCGGCGGCCGCGAAGCGGCGACCGCTGTACATCGCTGGCGCTCGGCCGCGCCTTTCGTGGCGGGCATCGCGGTTGTCCCCGCTACCTGGCGCGCCGATTCGCATTCGACAAAGGCATCGAGCTCGGCGACAAAGGCGGGGTCGCGCCGTTTCAGATCCTCGTGGGTGATGCGCAGCGATCGCGTGAGCAGCGCAAACGCAAATTGCACCGGCGGCAATCGCATGTAGCGCTCGGTGTCCTCGAACCATTGGAGCGACGCCTGCGCCGCGCGTTGCAGGCTCTCAACCTGTGGACGCCGGGACGTTTCGTACGATTCGAGGGCCCGGCGCAGGGCTGCCGGGTCGTTGCTATCGCCGTGGTGTTCGACGACGGCGCGTTGCAGCGCGACGGCATCTTCCATGGCGAGGCGTGTTCCCGAGCCGACTGAAAAATGCGCGGTATGCGCCGCGTCGCCTATCAGGACGACGTTGTCAACCGACCACGGCTGAACACGTATGGTTGGGAACTGACGCCAGATGCTCTTGTTGACCGTAAGCGGGTGGCCCTGCAAATGGTCCGCGAACAGCGCTTCGAGGTAACGGACTGTGGCGTCTTCTGTCGCGTTCTCGAGCCCGGCCGCGCGCCACGTTTCTTCGCGGCATTCGACGATGAAGGTCGACATGCCCGGCGCGTATTGATACGCGTGCACGCGCCACAATCCGTGGTCGTTGTGACGGAAATAAAACGTGAACGCCGGAAACGGCTTGCTCGTGCCGAGCCAGACGAACCGATTCGGCCGGAGATCGACCGTGGTTTCGACGGAGCCGTCCAGCAACCGCCTGATCGTGCTGTTCGCGCCATCAGACGCGACGACCAGATCGGCGTCAGCCGCCAAATCGAGAGCCGTGACCTCCCGCTCGAACACGATTTCAACGCCGGCGGTGTGCGCGTGATCGTGAAGCACGCGCAGCAGCGTGTGCCGGCTCATGCCGCTGAAACCATGACCGGTGGACGTAATCGCCTCGCCGCCATAATGGATCGCGATGTCGTCCCAATGAACCAGGTGCGCCGTGATCGCCGCAAACACCTCCTCGTCCGCCTCGGCGAGTCCGGCCATGGTCTGATCCGAGAAGACCACACCAAACCCGAACGTGTCGTCAGGACGGTTTCGCTCGAAGACGCGCACGCGGTTTCTCGGATCGGCTTTCTTCATGAGCAGCCCGAAGTAGAGACCGCCCGGGCCGCCGCCGACACAGTCGATGTGCAGCGGCCGCGTCATGCGCGTCCTCCGCTCACCAGATCGCCGCCGATGATCAAGCGCTGGATGTCGGTCGCGCCCTCATAAATGCGAAGCGATCGGACGGCTCGATACAGGCGCTCCACCGGGTGCCCCACGAGCACACCAGGGCCCCCAACGAGCTGCACGGCGTCGTCGACAATGCGCTGCGCGGCTTCGGTGGCGAAACTCTTTGCCATGGCCGCAGGCACGGTAATGCGATCGACACCGCGATCCTTCAACCATGCTGCCCTGTACACGAGCAGACGTGCGGCATCGAGGTGTGTCGCCATCTGCCCGAGCTTTTCCCGCACCAGTTGAAACGCGGAGAGCGGCTGGCCAAACTGATGGCGCGTCGAGGTGTGCGCGATTGCTTCATCCAACGCACGTGCCGCCATGCCGCACGCGGCAGCACCGACCGTCGGCCTGACGCGGTCGAGCGTCATCATCCCGAGTTTGAATCCGCGATCGAGCTCGCCGAGAACGGCGCCGGCCGGCAGACGGCAGTTGTCCAACCGGATGCGGCCCAGTGGATGCGGGGCCGACATGACTTGCGCTTCGAAGGACAGTCCGGGCGTGTCTGACGGCAGGATGAATGCGGTGATGCCTCGACTGCCGGCGCCCGGTGTCGTGACCGCGAACAGCACGTAGATATCCGCGATCCCGGCGTTCGAGATCAGATGTTTCTCCCCGTCGACGATCCAGCCGCCGGCGCCGTCACTCGTCGCGCGGGTTTCCATCGCCGCCACGTCGGACCCGGCGTGCGGCTCCGTCATTGCGAAGCCGGCCATCGCCCTGCCGGAGACAATTGACGTCAGCCAGGCGTCGCGTTGCGCTGGGGTACCGGCAATCGCGAACGCGGTGCCGCCGAGCGCCTGCAGCGCAAACACAGCATCGACGAGCGGGCTCGCACTCGCCACCGCGTCGCGCACGAGGCAAAGCGCGCGCACGTCGCCGCTTGCGACACCGTCAAACAGCTTCTCGGCCGCGAGCCGCGGCAGCCACTCCCGCGCTTCGCGACGCGCGGCTGCATCATCAGACGGCTCGGGTCGCGGCACGATCTCGCGGACGACGTACTCCTGCAGCCGGCCGGCAAGCTCGGTATGCGAGGGATCGAGGAATGCGGCAACGGTAGCCGCGGTCTCAGCTACGATCGACCGCGCAGCCCGCGCGCTCACAAGAACCTCGGCGACCGCTTCGCCCGGAAGGCCTCGAACGCCTCACGGAAATCAGGGTGCAGCATGAGCGCGGCCTGAATCTGCGCCTCTGCTTCAATGGCGGTCGCAAGGTCCAGGTGGGCCTCACGATTGAGTGCGTCCTTGGTAATCTCGATCGCGAACGAGGGCCCGCGCGCAAGCTTCTCGGCAAATTCTGACGCCGCCGAGCCCACCGCGTCATCGGGCACGACGCGGTTGTAGAGACCGATACGAAACGCTTCTTCAGCCGTGATGAAGTCGCCCGTCATCAACAGTTCCGTTGCGCGGCCGAGCCCGACCAGCCGTGGCAGGAGCCACGCCGCACCCATGTCCGCGCCGGCCAGGCCCACCTTGGTGAAAAGAAAAGCAATCTTCGCGGACGCTGCGGCGATTCGCACGTCGCACGCGGCCGCGATGACCGCGCCGGCACCGGCAACCGTCCCGTTCAGGGCGGCGACGACGGGACGACGGCACTGACGGATGGCCATCACGAGGCTGCCAGTCATACGCGTGAACTCCAGCAACCCACGGTAGTCACGGTCCACCAGTGCGCCGATGATGTCGTGCACATCGCCACCGGAGCAGAAGGCCTTGCCCGTGCCGGTCAGGACGATGGCGCGCACCTGCGATTCGGCGTCGAGGCGCCGAAACATGTCTCGCAGTTCGCTGTAGATGTCGAACGTCAGCGCGTTCAACCGATCCGGACGATTCAGCGTGAGTGTGACGATCCCGCGTTCGGCATCGTGTGCGGATTCAAACGACGACGACTGGATCACTCCGGCGGGCCTCCGCGATCGGGCGGGATGGCCGCCGTCACCTCGATTTCGACAACGGCATCGGTTGCGACCAGGCGCCGGACCTCGACGAGCGACATTGCGGGATAGTGCCGGGCCATGCGGCGTTGCCACACCTCGCCGATTGCCTTGCGGCTGCAGCGATAGACATCGATGTCGGTAACGTAGACGGTCATCCGCACCACGTGCTCCGGCCGGCCGCCGGCCGCGGATACGACTACGAGCGCATTCGCGAGCGCCGCGTCGAATTGCGCGACGAACTCCGGTGTGGTGATGCGACCCTGCTCGTCGGCGCCCACCTGGCCGGCAACAAACAAAATGCGCGCGCCCGCCGGGGCGAGCCAGCCATGCGTCCAACCAGGCGACTCGCCCAGTTCCCCGGGGGAAATGGCAACGCACGTCTTGGGCGGATTGATAGACGAACTCATTGGCAGCAATCTCTTCCTCGTGGCCGCGTCATGACAATTTCACTTCGGCGACGCCGTTCCGGACGGTCAGGACGGTTCCCGCCGGCGCCGACAGTTTCTGCAGTCGCGCGAGGATCCGTTCAGCGACCTCACCCGACGCGAGTCCTGCCGTGCCCCGCTGCGTGGGTGGCAAGGCCCGGAACAAGTCGACGGGCAACACGCTCAGCGCCTCGAGGCGCCCGTCGCGGACGCGCATGCTCGGCACGATTGCTTCCCAGATGGCATCAGCGTCTTTCCCCGGTGCGTCGAAGCTTCGCGGCATCACTTTCTGGAAGAACCCCGACGGCGACAGGTTGCCAAGCTCGCAGTTGTCGTAGATCTCCTGCGGGATCTGCCAAATCGTCTCAGCCTGGAAGTAGAGATTTCCCAAGCTGTAGAAAATTGGCAGGCCGCGGTACAGCTCGAGTGGCCGGATCACGTGCGGGCCGTGGCGTGTGCGTGAATGGTCACGAGCACGACATCGGCTTCCGCGCGGGCGCGTTGAACCTGCTCGACGATAGCCCGTTGATCGCGGGCATCCGCCTCGGTCACGACTCTCGCCTGTGGACCTTCGCGAAAGGTGTTTCCTACGAACCGCAGTTCGCGCGCTGCGGTTGCCCCACCGCCGCCGCCGCCAGTCCCCTGCAGGAGTCGCTGTATCTCGCGCAGCGCGGCCAGACGATCCGCCGGCAATTCGTAGATGCGACGGATGCGCAGCGGGTTCAGGCCGGGCCGGCCTGGAATATCGGCGTGGGCAGCACTGGCGCCGCTGCCCTCCCGGAACGTCGACGCGCACCCGATGAGCGCAACGCGGCCGTTTGCCGTATCGACATACCGGGGCGCGCGTGCCTGTGCAAGGTTGATCCCCGCGCCCGCGGCGACGATCCCTGCGTCGCGCAGATGCCGCAGCGTGGCCAGCAACCCGCTATGGCCATAGTCGAGCGCGTGATTGTTTGCGATGGTCGTGAGATTGAATCCCGCCCAGCGCAAATCGGCAGCGATGCGCGGGTCGGCAATCAGATTCAGATCGCCGCACGCGCCAGTCTCGGCGGGATAGCCCTCCAGGTCGTGGAAGGTCATCTCGCAATTGAAGAACCCGACGTCGGAGCTCTGAAACATTTTCAGCAGTCCCACGATCTCCGGCTGCGTGAGTCCGCGAAGCGGACGCGTGATGATCGCATCGCCGCCTGCGGCAACGGTCACGGCACGGCCGCGCGCGCCGAGACGCGGCGCAACCGCCAATCCCGCCGCGGCGAACATCGTCGAGCGCAGGAACTCTCTTCGTCCCGCGCCCTCACTTACGCGCGTCACTTTCACTCTCTCAGAACGAGATGCGTCCCGCGACCTGAAAGCGGCGCGGAGGGGCGGAGCCGGTCGGCTGCATGAACGTCGGAAGCGGCGTATCAGCGAGGCCCCACACGCTGTTCACGCCGCTGACGTTGAACCGGTTCGTCAGGTTGAACACCTCGAAGCGGCCCTCGAAGGCGGCGCCACCGAACCGGAAGCGCCGCACCAGGCTCATGTCGGCGGTCATCGTCGCTGGACGCCTGAAGCTGTTTCGCTCAGCGATCCGTCCGTTGATGACCGGCCGTTCGCGGGTGTTGCGATCCCCGTTGATATCCTGTCCGATGCGCGGATCGACGGTGGCGCCGGATCGTGCCCGGATGATTCCGGAGACCTGCAGATCCCAGGGCAGTCGAACGATCCCGTTGAGCGAGAACTGGTGTGGAATGTCGGTGGATCCGCGCCCTACTTCCATTTCGCGATTATTGGGATCGAGCGGCAGCGAGTTGCCGTCGCGGAAATCATCGCCATTGTTCCGGAGCCGCGACCACGTGTACTGCCCCTGCAGGCTGAACTGGTTGGCAAAGCGCCGGTTGATCTCGAGCCGCAGCGCCTTGTAATCGGACCAGCCACTCGATTCGAGCAGCCAGAGATTGCGATAGCCGCTGTACGGATAACCGTTCGGCAGGAAATCAAAAACCCCAGCTGGAATCGGTCGCCCTGGAACGCCAAAGGGACGCAGCGCATCGCCCTGCTGCGCGGTGCGGCGCGCGCCCGTCGAGTAGTCGAGGAACGGGGGAGAGTTGAGATCGGTCGGGACAATGATCTTGCGGCCACGGTTGTAACTGAAGTCCGCCGATGCGGAGAAGTTCTTCCACAACTCCCGCTCGAAGCCGATGGTGACATTGTGCGACTCGGGATGCTGCCGTTTGTCGGGCGCGAATTGAGCCGCCTCCAGATAGACGGCGCCCGGCGCGCCGGTGATGCCCGGCGGGAGGACCGGACCAGGCAACTTGTTCGGGAACTGCGGGAACAGCGCATCACCGGGCACAAACGTCACCGAGCGAAATCCATTGGCGTTCTGGTAGGCCTCAAACGCATCGATCGTGCTGAAGACGTCGCTGTGGAAGATGCCGAATCCGCCGCGAAACACCATACGCCCGTTGCTGGTGGGATCCCATGCGAACCCGATGCGTGGCGCGATGTTGTTGTGGTCGGGCACGGAAGATTCGTACTGGTAGCGGACGCCAAGGTTCAACGTGAGATTCTCGAGCGGCTTCCAGTCATCCTGCGCGAACGTGGCGACGTGCCACTCGTCGAGCTTGAGCTCACCACCGCCGTTCGGCCCAAAAAATCCCTGGCTGTAGCTCACCGGCCACGACGCGGGATTGTTCGGATCGTACGGAAACGGCGCGCCCGGCGAGAAGGTGTACGTGCCATCGAGATTGCTGTGAATCAGTCCGCCTGGCGTCGCGCTGTGCACGCTCGTGCCGACCTTCATCACATGCCGGTTGACATGCAGCGTCAGCTTGTCGGCGATCTGGATCATCCTGTCGGGCGATGTCTGAGCGGAGTAGCCGGGGAACGTGCCCTGCGATGGATACGTCAAGCCAATGCCGCCTTCGGTCAGCTTGGTCGCGGCGCGAATCGAGCTGTAGTCCTCGTCGGAATACGCGAACTTCACTTCGTTGACCGCGCGGTTCGACATCAGCATCGTGTACGTCGTCTGGACCGTGACGTCGTCGTTGATGGCGACCGTCGGATTGTCGGCGACTGTCAGCCCGCCGATGCCGGACCGTCCCGTTTCATCGCCGATGATGAACGACCCCTCGAGCGAATGGTTGTCGTTGATACGGTGGTTCAGTTTGCCCAGGAAGCGCGTGCGGTTCGAGCCAATGGGGAACGTGCCGCGGTACTTGCCGTTGTCGATTGTCGCGGTCACAACGGCTTGCTCGTCCTCGTTGCGATACTCGAAGCTCGAGAAGAAGTGCGTGCGATTGCGCTTCAACGGACCGCCGAACGTGAAGCCGGTATCCTGACGATCGTAAGGGGCGCGCAGGCCCGTCAGCCGATCTCGCGAATCCCAGGAGCCAGGTCGCACGAAGAGGAAGGCACTGCCGTGAAGGTCGTTCGTGCCGCTTCGGGTGATGACCGACACGATGCCCGACATCGACTGGCCGTACTCCGCCGAGAACTGGTTGGTGAGGACACTGAATTCCGCGATGGCGTCGAGCGACACGTCGGCTTTCTGGACGCCGTGCTGATCGCGCGTGTTGTTGAAGCCATCCAACTGGTACGACGTGTAGCGCGAGTACACGCCGCTGATCGTCTGACTCTGCGAGCCCGCGACGGCGCCGGTGGCCACGTCCGACACGCCGGAGCCCATGAGCGCGAGGTCGAGAAAGTCGCGTCCGATGAGCGGCAGTTCCTGAATCTGCTCGCGCGTGATGCTCAAGGCCTTCATCGCCTGGCCCGTATCGAGCAACGCGGTTTCGCCGACTACGGTGACCGTCTCCGTGACGGCGCCAACGTTCAAGGTCACGTTGATCACTGGCTTCGTGTTTGCGGCAAATCGCAGCCCAGTGCGACGCTGCGTGCTGAATCCCGTGAGCTCCACCGAGAGGGCCCAGCTTCCTTGCGGCGGCAGCGCGGCAAAGTAGTACAGGCCGACCTGATCGGTCACGACGGCTCGGGTGAGGCCGGTCTCCTCATTTCGTACGGTCACGGTGACCCCGGGCAGCACACCGCCCTGATCGTCCTTCACAGTGCCACTGAGGTCGAACGTGCTGACTTGTGCGTCGAGGCGCGCGACGGCCGCGACGGCCAGAAGAAGTGCCACACAGAGAAGTCGAACCCGTCCGCACCAGCGAATTCCGCCCACGCGCCCCTTGCAAGACATTCTGGCCTCCCGTGTGGTGATGCTGGCCTTCAGACAGACCGAACGCGTCCCAACATCAATTCGCCCCGTGGTTTTGCGATCGCGAGAACCAAACAGTCCGCGGCGGCGAGAATGCAAGACGGATAGTTTAGGCTTAAACAGTCGGATGCTACGGGCGCCGATTGCCATTGTCAAGGCGAATTCCGCGGCCGATCACTACTACGCGCGCCACGCGCGCGAGCCACTCAGCACGACGCGCACTTGTGATTGTTTTTCGCCCCGAGCTTCATCAACAGATCGAGCGTTTCCGGAAACGGCTGCACCCGCTGCGTCGGAGCGTTGGCCATGTCCGCCGTGCTCTGACCTTCACGATTGAGCCGCTTCACGTCGGCGCCCTTCGACACGAGATAGAGGATGCTTTCGGTGTCGCCACGCGAGGCGGCATGATGAATGGCGGTATTGCCATCGTAATCGGCGGCGTTCACGTCGGCCCCGAGCTCGTCGACGAGGTACTTGATCGCCGCGAGGAAACCGGTTGGCGCGTAGCGGTGCGAGTTGGCGGCAAAGCCTTCGCCGTACCCTACGCCCGCAGCCGCAAGCAGCGGCGGGACGCCCGGGCCTCCGACCGGCACCGGCGGCAGGCCGGAGATGTCGGCGCCCGCCTCGCGTTCGCTGTCAGCCGGCCGCGGCCGGCCAGGCGGCCGCATCGTCGGAATGCCCGGGTCTGCGCCGTAGGAAGCCAGCAACCGCATCGCTTCGACGTCGCTGGCGTAGGCGGCGCGCCAAAACGGCGTGGCGCCGCTCTCGTCGACCCCGGACAGGTCGGTGTTGAAACTCGTGAACCAGACCTTCTTCCAGACCCGCGCGTTCACGTCGGCGCCCTTCTCGAGGAGGATCTTCATCAACTCGAGATACGAGAGCTGCTGCTGCAGATAGGCCTGCGGCTGCGGGTACATCGACTTGGGACCCCACTGAAGGTTCACTACCGCGTAGAGCGGCGTCACACCCCCGTCGTTGGCAACCGTCACGTCGGCGCCGCGATCGATCAAATATTGAGCGAGATCGAAATGGCCGTTGATGATGGCCATCAGCAATGGGCTCGTCTTGTCCGCCGCGCTCACCGTATTCACATTTGCGCCGGCATCGACCAAGGTCTTGACTGACTCGACATATCCCTGTCGAACCGCGAACAGCAATGGCGTGAGACCGCCTTGAGCGCCGACCAATTCGTTGTAGCCGTAGGGACGGTCCCGGCCCGCGACGCCCGAGGGAGCGCCGCGTCCACGCTGCTGCCCGCCGCCGGCAGGCGCACCGGGAAGTCCAGCTCCCCGATCGCTCTGCACCGCCAGATTCACAACCTTGCTGGACGCCTCCAGTTGTGCGCCGCGCGCCAACAGGATCCTGATCGCACTCACGCGGTTGTGCGCCGCGGCGAACATCAGCGCGGTCTGCTCCATTGCGCCTTCACGCGCATGGACATCGGCGCCATGATCGAGGAGCACGCGAATCGTGCCCTCGTCGCCGGATGCCGCGGCAAGCATCAGCACCGTCGTGCGGCTGGTATCTACGGCGTTGACGTCGGCACTGGCGTTGATCAACGCCGCCGCCACCGCACCATGGCCCGCTTCGGCCGCAAGCGACAGCGGCGTGTAGCCGCCCAGCCGGGTCCGCGACATCACGTTGCCGCCGCCGTGCAGCAACATGTCGGTCAGTTCGATGTCCCCCTTCAACGCCGCCCAGTGCAGTGCGGTCATGCCATCACCCTGTGCAGCGTTGACGTCAGCGCCGTTGCGCAAAAGTTGGCGCACGGCCGCCCGATCGCCCGTCTGCGCAGCATCCGCGACTGGCGTGTTCGGCGCCGCCGCAGACAGGGCGATTGAACACAACACACCAGCCGCAAAGGCGCCAAGTGTGTGTCGCGTGCCCGAGAGACCGGATCGTCGAAAGCTTCTCAATATGCTCTCCCCGACTGCGTGGGTGTTAGACCAGCGTCGCTTCGGGAGCGCTATTCAGATCGAGCGCACCGGTGCTGTCACCGAAGGTCTGCAGATTGTCGACGCCGAGCATGTGGAGCGCGCTCAGCATCGCGTTCGCCATCGGCGTGCCGGTGGGCGCGGTGATGTGCAGATTGCCTTTCAATCTGCCGTTGGCGTGTCCGGCGAGGAAAAGCGGACACCGCACGTGATTGTGAACGTTGCCGTCGCCCATGGGCGAGCCGTAGATGACGAGACTGTGATCGAGGAGCGAACCGTCGCCATCCGGCGTGTTCTTCAGCTTCTCGAGGAAGTACGGCATCAGGCTGACGTGGTACTTGTTGATCTGGTGGAACTGCATGATGCGATCTTCGCGTCCGCCGTGATGCGACGCCGGATGGAAGCCCGTACTGACGCCGCTCTTGGGGTAGACGCGTCCCGAAGCATCTCGTCCCGTCTTGAACGCAAAGACACGGGTGATATCTGAGGCGAACGCAATCGCCTGCAGGTCGAACATCAGCTTCACGTGCTCTTCGAAGTCGTCCGGCACGCCGGCTGGTGCCTCAGGCAGCTCACGCGCGTCGCCGCTGATATTGCGCGTTTCGACCGTCTGGATGCGGCGTTCGATTTCGCGGATGTCATCCAGATAATCGTTCAACCGGGATCTGTCGGATGGGATCAAGTGCGGCCGCAACCGCGCAAATTCATCGGACACCCAATCCAGGATGCTGCGATCTGCCTTTCGTTGCGCGATGCGTTGTTCGGGCGTGGCGCCGAGCCCGAATAGTTGATCGAAGACCGCCCGCGGATCCCGGACCATCGGCAAGGGTTGCGTCGCGGTGGCCCAGCTGACGGTATCCATGTAGACGCAGGCGTACCCGTACGCGCAGCTTCCGGCCTGATCGATGTTCTCGATGCAGAGTTGCATCGACGGGATCGGCGTGTCCTGGCCGAACCGCTGCGCGTAGATCTGGTCGAGCGAGGGTCCGACCTGCACGTCGGAGCCCTGCGTCTGTTTCGGATGCACGTGCGTAAGAAACACGGCACTCGATCGGAAGTGATCGCCGCCAATCTCCGACAGCTCGAGAGCCTCGGCCATCCGCGCGCTCGTGTTGCTCACAATCGTCAGATAATCGCGGTACGGCTCGAGAGCGGTCATCGCTGTCGGCGACAGATCGAACGCGCGGCCGCTCGACGCGGGCGACCACAGGTGTTTCGACGCGCCAAAGGCCGTCGCGCCAGCCGAGCCGTGCACCAGCTCGATGCATGCCAGCCGCGTTTTTTGCGACGCCGCGGTCTGCGCCAGTGCGACGCCCGCCGGCACCATCGCGTCGAGCAACGGCAGCGCGATCGTGGCACCCATGCCGCGGAGCACCGTCCGGCGGGAAATGTGCTTCCTCGAGATGAACATTACGGTCTCCTGTCGCGCCATCAGCGTGGCGCGGCTCTGATTAGCGCCCTTCGGCCGTCGTTCTACCGTTGTCTTCGACCGCGCGCATCTGAAACGCGGAGCTCGAGACGACACCCATGATGAATGCCGAGATCCGGTAGTTCTGTCTGGCGGCCTCGCGCACGATCGCGCGCACGGTCGGCATGTCCGCGGCCTCGATGCGGCGACCGAGCGCGTAGGTCATCAGGTTCTCGGTGAAGCTTTGAAGAACCACGTCCTTCCGCTTGAGCAGCGCATCGCGCAACCCCGAGACGCCGCTGATCCTGGTGCCGTCGTACAGCTCGCCGGACGAGTCGATCGGTTGGCCGTTGTCCTTGATCCGGTAGTGACCTGTGACGTCGAAGTTTTCGAGCGCCAGTCCCAGCGGATCGATCACGCGGTGACAGGAGCTGCAGGCAGGACTGGCGCGGTGCTCCTCCATGCGTTCGCGGACGGACAACAACCGGCCTCGAGTTGCAGAGCGCGCGGATTCGAGGTCCGGCACGTTCGGCGGCGGCGGCGGCGGGGGTGTCCCGAGCATGACCTCCATCACCCACTTGCCACGCAGCACAGGAGACGTGCGATCCGCAATCGAGGTAAGCGTCAGGATGCTGCCGTGGCCGAGAATGCCCCGCCGATTTTCCGGCAGAGCCACTCTCCGGAACGCGGCACCGGTGATATCGCGGATTCCGTAATGCGCCGCCAGCCGCTCGTTGACAAACGTGTAGTCGGCCGTCAGCAGCTCCAGCACGCTGCGATCCTCGCGGACGAGGTTTTCGAAGAACAACCGCGTTTCCATCGCCATCGCTGCCCCGAGCGTGTAGTCGTAATACGGGTAGAGCGACGGGTCGGGATTGACTTTCTCGAGCTCCTGCAATCGAAGCCATTGAGCGGCAAAGCGCGACGCGAGCGCTTCCGCGCGCGGATCGGCCAGCAAACGCGCGGTCTGCTGCCGCAGTTGCGGCCTCAGTTGTTCCCTCGCGGCGAGGGCCGTCAACTCCTGATCGGGTAGCGTGGCCCACAGGAAGTAGGACAGGCGTGATGCCAGTTCGAACTCGCTCACCCGATAGGTCTGGTCGGCGCCAATGGACGCCGGAGCCTGTTCGAAGCGAAACAGGAAACGCGGACTCACGAGAATTGCCTGCAGTGCGGTTCGGATGCCCGCCTCGAAATCGCCATCCTTGCGCGCCTCGTCGTAGAGACGCATGAGGCGATCGAGCGTTGCTGGATCGACGGGGCCGCGGTACGCCCGATCAGCCAACGCGCGAACGACCCTCGTTGCACACGGTTTGTCGGCCGCCGCGTTGGTCGGGCGGCACGTGAAGATTTTGCGGCGACTCACCGTGTCGGCCACACCCGTCACCGAATGCGGCCCGACGATGCTGAAGTTCAGCATGTGAGGAAGGGTCGTGACTCCAACCGCGAGGCCGATTTGGCCGTCTGCGAGCGTGTGCTCCACCGGAGCGATGAGGTCGTCGACCGGCGCCTTGAACCGCTGGATGAACGCCGCTGTGACGCGCTTCTGGCCCGCCTGCACCTGGACGCGCGGTGTGTAGATATTCATCCCGGTCGGATCGGACTCGGACATCCGCGGGTTCACGTCCACGACCGCGACGCGCTCGCCATCGATCGACACCTCGATCTGCTCGCCTCGCGCCGGACCGCCATACAACTGTCCGCTCGACGAAGCCAGCATCATGCGGAAGCTGTACTCACCGTCTGCCGGAAACACGTGCAGCACCGAGATCCCGCCGCGCGTGCCGATCGGCGCGCCCTCGACGCGCCGCATCTGCGAAGCGGTGCGCGGGATGCTGTAGGCGGTTTCCGATGCGGTGGCGTCCCGATCGCCGATCGCCAGCCAACTGATGCGAGTGGCGGCGCGCAGGTATCCCTGCATCAACGTGGCGGACGAGACCTGGAAACGGCCGCGGTCCCGCGTTCGGGCGCGCCGCGGCCGCGCGATCGACGTGCGCCTCCAGCGTCGCTGCCATGTTCAGCAGCGTGGCTTCGTCAGGCCGCTTTGCGCCCGGCGGCGGCATCATCCCCGCCCGCAGTTTCCGAATCATCTTCTCGGTGATGGCGGCTTGTCCGGCGGCGTTCGTAGCGTCGAAAGCGGCCAGCGTCAAACCGCCCGCCTTGCTTCGGTCGTTGTGACAGGTGGTGCAATACTGCCGCACGACTGTGGTGGCAGTCTCGAGCGACTGCGGAGTAACGGCGGGGACGTCCGATGTCACCGGTGCCGGTGCAGCGGCGGCGGCCTGCTGTTCGCGGATCGCCTGCGGCGCGGCGCTCACGGCCAGTGCCGCGGTCGTGCCGATGAGCACAGCGATCAAGGCGCAGAAGCCGGCTCGGTTCATCGATGTTTGAGGGGAGTAGATCGGGCGAATGGTCCCGGTTCGAGAATATCCTTTAAGCCTATAGTTTTCCAGGGAATTCGCCCCTTCAGCTCGCCGGCACAAAGGCAAGCGGACGGACAGGGCTTCCAGAGCCGCGTTCCAATTTGAGTGGCGTCGCGACGACGAACGCGCCGGTCGGCGGCAGGCGGTCGAGGTTAGCGAGTTGTGTCAGCCCGAATTTGCCCGCGCCGTGCATGATGCTGTGATTCGGAAACGGCGGATTGGCGGCTGCGCCAATGCCCGCGTCGGTGCCGACCGCTTCGGTCCCAACGCCCAGCACGTCGCGCTCGCGCGTGAGGAACTCGGCGGACTCTTTTCCGAAGCCCGGGTAATGCGCCATTTTGTCCGCGCCCACATTGAAATACCTGGCCGCATCGGCGGCGCGGGCGGCCCAGCCCGATCGCAGCAGCACCCATGCGCGCGGCGGGATGCGGCCGTTACGCTGCTCCCACTCTTCAATGGCCGAGCGCGTCAGAACGAAGTCTGCGTTGCTCGCCACCGCACTCGTGACGTCGAGGACCACCGCGGGACCGGCGAACTGGCGTGGGTCGATCGCATCGACGCACGGCTGATCCTTGCCGGTCGCCCAGTGGCACGGCGCGTCGAAGTGCGTCCCCACATGCTCGCCGACGGAGAACCAATTCCAATACCAGGCCGGACCTTTCGCGTCATATTGCGAGATGACATGGCTCTGATATCCCGGCGTGTTGGCAAACGGCGGCGGCAACTGGATCACGGGCGTTTTTTCGTTGAGCGGCTGCGCGAGATCGACGACCGTGATCTTTCCGCTTGCAATCGCGTCTGCGAGGCCGGCAAGAGGACTCTGCGGCGCCGCCTGCGCGGCCGGCGGCGCGGCCGGCGTTCCCTGCGCTGCGCCGGGCGCCTCCCGCTGTGAACACCCGACGAGAACTCCAGCCATGAGTGTTGCGGTGACGTTGAATGCTACGCGTCTCATGCACTCCTCCTGCACCGGCGCAGAATGGCGCCGTTCAAGCGTTCGCTTCAGCGCGGCGGCCCAGCCATCGACAGATCCAGCGAGTCGCCTTCGAGCAGTTGCCGCAGTCGTGCCAGATAGCGGAACGCCGCCATGCCGTCGGTCGCGCGATGGTCGAAGGTCAGCGACACGTTCATGATCGGACGAATGCCAATCAAATCGTTCGTGACAACCGGCCGCCGCGTGATGGCGCCGAGTCCGAGAATCGCGACCTGCGGTTGATTGAGGATTGGGGTCCCGCGAAGCCCGCCGAAGATGCCCGGATTGGTCAGCGTGAACGTGCCGCCCTGAACATCCTCGGGGCGGAGCTCACGGCGTCGCGCCCGCGCCGCAAGGTCATGAATCGCGCGCGCGAGGCCGGCGCCTGACAGCTCGTCGGCCCGCTGCACGACCGGCACGATCAGCTCATCGCTATCGGCGAGCGCCACCGCGATACCGAGATTGATGTGCGGCTTCATGACGATCTCGTCGCCGACGACAGAGCTGTTGAGCACGGGAAAGTCACGCAGTGCGCCGACCGCGGCGAGCGCCACGACGACCGTGTAGGTGATGGGTGCGTCCGTGTCGGCGTGTTGCCGCTTCCACTCTTCGACATGCCGCGCCGCGCGACTCATGTCGACTTCGGTTTCAGCGGTGGCGTGCGGGCTGATGCGCGCCGACCACGTCATGTGATGCGCGATGCGCCGGCGCACGGCGGACATCGGCACGCTCTGATCGCCAGGCTTCGGACGATACAGGTATTCCCCCGGCGGCTCGCTGACCACCGGCTGCGGGCCCGGGCTGCCGGCGCGCGAGGCCGGCTCCCCGCGTTCGCGCAGGAATCGCTCGACATCGGCTTTCGTGATGCGACCGCCGCGGCCCGAGCCCTGAAGCGACGTGAGCCGGTCGAGCGGCACGCCTCCGCGACGCGCCGCGTCGAGCACGGCGGGACTGAACGAACGCGACCCCGCCGTTTGAGCCGCGCGCGCCGTTGAATCGCGCCGGAACGATACCAATTGCGGCGCGTGTGTCGTGCTGAAGTGCCCGGCGGGTTGCGCAGGCTCCGTCGCTTCTCGACTTTATCGGTCGAGATTTCGAACAGCGATTCGTCGCGTGCAACGCGATCGCCGGGCGCCTTGAGCCAACGGACGAGCGTGCCTTCCGCCAGCGACTCGCCCATTTGAGGCATCACGATCTTGACCACCGCTGGTGCCGCCACTGCTGCCTCAGTACTCGAGGACGCCGACCGCGGCGTTGTAGATTTTGTCGGCGTTCGGCAGCACCGCGTCTTCGAGCGGCGGACTGAACGGCACGGGCACGTCGAGGCTCGCTACCCGCGTGACCGGCGCATCCAGCGCGTCGAAGGCTTCTTGCGCGATGATGGCCGCCACCTCTCCGCCGAAGCCGCTGGTCAAATGCGCTTCGTAGACCACCAGCGCGCGCGACGTGCGTCGCACGCTAGCGAGAAACGTTTCCTTGTCGAGCGGGCAGAGCGATCGCAGATCGATCACTTCACATTCCGCGCCTTGCTTCGAGAGCCGTTCCGCGGCCGTGAGCGACTCGTGAACCATCGCGCCGTAGGTGACGATCGTCAGGTCGCGGCCCTCGCGTTTGATGTCTGCCACGCCAAGCGGGACGATGTAGTCGTCCTCCGGCACCTCTTCACGGATGCGGCGGTACAGATGTTTGTGTTCGAAGTAGATCACGGGGTTGTTGTCGCGAATGGCCGCCTTCAGCAGCCCTTTCGCATCGTAGGGCGTGGACGGCTGCACCACTTTGAGGCCGGGCACGTGCGTAAACCAGGCCTCGGGATTCTGCGAATGAAACGGTCCGCCGCGGAATCCGCCGCCCGAGGGGCCGCGGAACACGACGGGAACAGCGGTCCCCCACCGGTAATGAGCCTTGGCCGCATAGTTCACGATTTGATCGAACGCACAGGCAATGAAGTCGGCGAACTGAAATTCGACCACCGGGCGCAGGCCTTCGATGGCGGCTCCACACGCTGCGCCAACGAAGCCGCTCTCGCTGATCGGCGTGTCGATGACGCGGTCGGGGCCGAACTCGTCGAGAAACCCGCGTGTAATCTTGAACGCCCCGCCAAAGACCGCAATGTCTTCTCCGAGCAGAAGGACATTCTCATCGCGGCGCATTTCCTCCCGCAGGGCGTCGGAGATGGCCTCCAGGTACGTGCGAACGCTCATTCCGCGAATAACTTGTCGGTGACCGATTCCGCAGACGGCATTGGCTGGCGCTCGGCCCAGACGAGTCCGTCCTCGACCCGCGCGACGCACTCAGCGTCGATCGACTCGAGCGTCGACTGCTCGATGCCGCCGTCGCCAATCAGGTAGTCCACGAGCAGCCGGATGGGATCGCGGCGCTCCCAGAATTCGCGCAAATCGCGCGAGACGTAACCCATGTCGTCGTGCTCGCCGTGTCCGCGCTGCCGGAACGTCTTGAACTCCACCAGGTACGGACCATGACCGCTTCGCGCGTGCTCGATGGCGCGCCGCGCGAGCCGGCGGACTTCGAAGATGTCGTTGCCGAACCCAATCGCAGCCGGGATGTTGAACGCAGGCGCCCGATCGGCGACGTTACAAACGGGCATCTGCAGCGCATTCGGCGTCGAGTACGCGTAGCAGTTGTTCTCGACGATGACGACGAGCGGCAGGTGATGAATCGCCGCGAAGTTCAATCCTTCGTAGAAATCGCCGGGGCTCGTCGCGCCGTCGCCGGTGAGCGCCGCATACACGCGCGGCTGACGCCGGTATTTGAACGCCAGCGCAAAACCCGCCCCCGACGGAATCCACGATGCCATCGATCCGTTGTGATAGGGCGCGATCCCGTAGTTGGATAGATCCGCGAGGAACAAGCCCAACTCGCGCCCGTGACTGGGCGCGATATCTCGTCCAAGCCAGCGCGCCATGACTTCGCCAGGCGGTACGCCGCGATAGAACCAGCCCGCGAGCCCGCGCGCGACCGTGGAGAAGTAGTCGTCCTTTTGCAGGAGACTCACGACGCCCGTCGCGATGGCCTCCTGCCCCATGCCGAGATACACGGCGCCAACGATGCGGCCTTGCCGGTACAGCGCGCCAAGCTTCTGCTCGAAGACGCGCGCCAGCCGCATGGCGCGATAGAGCGCCAGCAGCTCCTCGCGCGCGATTGGCTCGTCGGGCGCGATTGCCGTGCGATCGATCTTGGGGTCGAGAAACGCGGGCGAGTCGCTCGCCTGTTCCACAGGCGGAGCCGACACGCTTGCAGCAGAACTGCGGTGTGCCATCGAGTCGTTTAGATCTAAAAGATTGTGGCATACTCTAGCACACACAAGACGGCGCCGAGTCGCGTGGCGCCGCGTCACACCGCGCAGGAGCCTTGCGTGCACGTCCTCGGGTTGCCGATTTCAAGCGTGTTGGTTCTCTTGGTGCTCCCGCTCGCGATCGTGGGCGTCCAGTACTACATCTGCTGGCAATTGCCCTCTCGAGCATCGTCTACTTGATCGCGCAGATCCGAGGGATGGGGTTCATCCTCGAGGCATTGCTCGGCCTCCCATTCGCGCCGGCGATGGCGCTCGGCACGGGCCTGTTCGTGTTTTACGTCGCGCTCGGCGGCATGCTGGCGGTCATCTGGACCAACATCGCGCAGTTCGCCTTCATGTGGGTCGGCCTGCTGATCATCCTGCCAGCCGCGTACGCCGCGGCCGGCAATTGGACGACGGCACTGGAGCGTGCCGCCCGCCGCCGCCACAGCGTCGTCGATCCTGGGTTTCTTCACCACGGCGGCATGGACCGCCCTGACGCTCTCTCGGGTGCCGTGGGCCTCCGCGATTCACCCGGTCGTGCCGGGACTGATTGTCGGCTTCGTCTTGATAGTAGGGCTCACGCCGTTCACGCCGCCCTCACGTCCGGAGGCGCTGGAACGATTTTTTGGCCGAGCGGCCGGCGCGGTCACGGCTGCTCCACTGATGCGAGCCGGATCGCGTAACGTTCGATTCAACGAGGAGGATTCGATGCGCGCACTGCGTGTTGTCACAATCGCGATGACCGTCATGGGCCTTGCAAGCGTTGCGGTCGCTCAGCGCGGCGGACAGCGGTCCGCTGAAGAGCGTGCAGCGGCGGAGCGGGCCGAAGTCGAAAAGATGATGGCCATGCCGCGGCCGATCGATGCCGTTGATTCGGTCTGGCTCGAGGAGTTGACCTGGCTCGAGGTGCGCGACGCGATGCGCGCGGGCAAGACGACGATCATCGTCCCAACCGGGGGCATGGAGCAGAACGGCACCTACCTCGCCACGGGCAAGCACAACTACGTGAACCGCGCGATGTGCGAAGCCATTGCGCGCAAGCTGGGTAACGCGCTCTGCGCTCCCAACGTCGTCTTCGTACCTGAAGGCAGCATCGATCCGCCGTCAGGCCACATGCACTATCCAGGCAGCATCAGCACCGGCGAAGCCACCTTCCAGGCCCTGCTGACAGACATTGCGAACAGCCTGCGCGTCACCGGGTTCGAGCACATCATCCTGCTGGGCGACAGCGGCGGGAATCAGCGTGGCATGAAAGAAGTGGCGTCAACGCTCGGAGCGAAGTGGGCGGGGACGAAGAGCCACATCCACTACATTGGCGAGTTCTACAACGACTTCAATAAGGTCGTCGAGTACATCGAGAAGACGTACGGCTGGAAGCAGGTGTCCGACGGGAGTCACGACGACGCGTTGATCACGGCGATCCTCCTGACCGTCGATCCGGATTACGCGAGGATGAAGCAGCGCACCGCGAAGGGGCTGACGAAGACGAACGCGATCGAGCTCACGCCCGTGACGAAGGCAATTGAAGTCGGAAAAGCGGTCGTGAATCGTCGCGCGGAGATCACCGTCGATGCGATCAAGAAAGCGATTGCAGCGTCGGCGGCCGGTCAACGGTAAAGCACGGGTTTAGCTGCGCGGTGAAGGGGGCTGAACCCGAATTATTCGCCGGGTCTCGCTCCGCGTGCGTTGGAACGCGCGGACAAACCCGCGTCGCGCCCCGGAAAAATTCGCCGCCGGCCGTGACGGTCACCACCAGCAGGATCACTCGCGGCGGTGTCTCGACGCGGGTTGTGCGAATCGGGTGAATCCACCAGATCTGCCAGACCGGCCTCCGGCGATTTTTTCGGTATCGTGCAGCGGGCCGCTCCGAGGGTTTGCCGCGCCTTCCAACGCACCCGTTCGCTCACGCGCGTATAAGGCGGGAGCACGGCTCGTGTCGTGACCTTCACCGGATAATTCGAACCGCGGCAGTCGATGCAGGTCGTTTGCCGAGAAAACTGTGTGGAGCAGACCGTCACCATTCAGGTCGATCAACACGAAACGCACTTGTTGCTGTTCTTCGCCCCGAGCTTCAGGAGAACGGCGAGCGTCTCGGGGAATGGCTGCACGCGCTGGACCGGACCGTTGGCCATGTCCGCTGTCGTCTTCCCTTCGCGATTGACCTTCGTGACGTCGGCGCCCTTCGACACCAGATAGAGAATCGTCTCCGTGTCGCCGTGTGCGGCCGCATTGTGAATGGCGGTGTTGCCTTCGTAGTCGACGGCGTTGACGTCGGCGCCCACCTCCTCGACCAGATATTTGATGGCGGGCAAAAATCCGCTGGGCGCGTGGTGATGCGTGTTCGCCGCAAAGCCTTCGCCGTACCCTGCACCTGCGGCGGCCAGCAGCGGCGGCACACCGGGCCCGCCCACCGGAACGGGGGGCAGACCAGATACATCCTCAATGCTGTCGCGGTATGCCGCTACGTCGCCGGTGCGCGGCCGGCCCGGCGGCCGAATCGTCGCGATGTGCGGATCCGCTCCGTAAGACACGAGCAGACGCATGGCCTGCACGTCGCTCGCGTACGCCGCTCGCCAGAAGGGAG
>WNGA01004302.1_pt1 | contig 23386 bp, 27 predicted proteins | sample 5400061 | NCBI WGS metagenome assembly WNGA01 (sample SAMN13153366, study PRJNA577476) | soil metagenome | isolation source: 100 cm soil or saprolite under grassland replicate 2 | place: USA:California | collected 2016-06-15
GGTTCGCGGTGACGAAATGGGTGATGGTGAACCACACCTGCTTCTGCCGCTCGAGGTTGTTGGTGGTCGAGCCGCATTCGAGGTCGATCGTGCCGTTCGCCATCAGGGGGATACGCGTGGCGGAGGTGACCGGGTTGAGTTTGGTCTCGAGCTTGGCGAGCTTGAGCTCGTTCTTCACGCCCTCGACGATGCGGGCGCAGAGGTCCATGGCGTAGCCCACGACCTGCTGCTTGTCGTCGTAATACGAAAACGGCAGCGAGGACTCGCGGTGGCCGAGCGTGATCGTGCCCGTATCCTTGATCTTCTTGAGCGTGCCGGTGGGCTCCTGCGCGAGCGCTGGGCTGGCGACAACGGAGGCGATCGCAATCACCGAAAACAGCATGTTGAGACGCATGGGAGTTCTCTCCTGTAAAAGCACTCGGGCGCTTGCGCACCGGGCAGTGCGCACGACCACGGCGCGGCCGTCAGTCCCTCACTTTAACATAGCTTCCGGGCGCGTCCTCGAGCGGCGTGAGCCTGCCGCCGCCAGGCTCGCGTGCTGGAACCTCGGTCGAATCTTGCGCCCTGATCCAATTGAGCCAATCCGGCCACCAGGAGCCAGCGTGCTCTTTGGCCTTGGCGAGCCACCTGTCGAGATTGGCGCTGGTCGGTTTGGGCCCGGTCCAGTATTGATATTTCATCTTGTCGGGGGGATTGACGACACCGGCGATGTGCCCCGAGCCGGCGAGGACGAACCGCACCGGGCCGCCGAAAAATTTCGTGCCAAGCAGCACCGAGCGCGCCGGCGCGATGTGATCCTCGCGCGTGGCCAGATTGTAGATCGGAACCGTCACGCTCTTGAGGTCAAGCCTGTTGCCGCCGATGACCATCTCGCCCTTGCTGAGCCGATTCTCGAGATAACAATTGCGCAGATAAAACGAGTGATTAGCCGCCGGCATTCGAGTTGCATCCGAATTCCAGTACAGCAAGTCGAACGGCGCCGGCTCCTTGCCTTTGAGATAGTTATTGATGACGTACGGCCAGATCAGATCGTTCGAGCGCAGCAGGTTAAAAGCCGTTGCCATCTTCTTGCCTTCCAGATAGCCGCGCTCGCTCATTTCGCGCTCGCGTGCCGCGATCTGCTCCTCATCGACGAAGACCTTGAGATCGCCGGCATGGGTGAAATCGACCTGCGCGGCGAAAAGCGTGGCCGAAGCGATACGGTCGTCGCGCTTGGCTGCCATGTAGGCAAGTGTGACGGCCAGGAGCGTCCCGCCCACGCAATATCCGACCGCATTGACCTCGCGTTCGCCGGTGGCTTTCTCGATGACGTCGAGCGCGGCGAGCGGGCCCTCGCGCATGTAGTCTTCGAAGCTCTTCTCGGCGAGTCTCGAGTCCGGATTCACCCACGAGATCACGAAAACGGTGAGGCCCTGATCCACGCACCATTTGATGAAGGATTTCTCCGGTGTCAGGTCGAGGATATAGAACTTGTTGATCCAGGGCGGCACGATCAGTAGCGGCCGCTTGAGCACGGCTTCCGTGGATGCTGCGTACTGGATGAGCTGCATCAGCTCGTTTTCGAAAATGACCCTGCCCGGCATGAGCGCGAGGTTCCGGCCGACCTCGAACATTTCCGACTGAGACTGACGGATCTTGAGGTCGCCTCGCCCGGCGGCAATGTCCTCGGCCAGCATGTGCATGCCACGCACAAGGTTCCCGGCGTTCGAGGCGAGCGTTTCGCGCAAAAGCTCCGGGTTGGTGAGTACGAAGTTGGACGGCGCAATCGCGTTGGCGATCTGGCGTATGTAGAAATCTGCTTTCTGCCGGGTATGCGGATCGAGCGCTTCGGCGTCGCGCACCAGCCGGTTCGCCCATTGCACCGTCAGCAGATAGGCTTGCTTCAGGAAATCGAAGAACTGGTTGCTCGACCACTCGGGATCGGCGAAGCGCTTGTCTTTCGGGTCCGGTTCGGCGACCGGCTGCACCTGCCCGCCGGCCATGCGCTTGACGGAATTCGCCCACAGGTCGAGATAAGCTTTCCCCAGGCTCGACTGCAATTCGAGCGCGCGCTGTGGATCCCGCAGCCAATAATCTGCGACTTGGCCGATGGTTTTCACCACGTCGGCGATCTCGGCGTATTGGTCGTCGCGGCGGCCTTCTTCGCGCGGCTTGAGATAGGCGGCCAAAGCTTTGCCGCCTTCTTCCATCATGCGGGCGATATTGCGGGCAAACTCCTCCAAGTCGGCGGGCCCGCTTTTGATCGGTTCGGCTGGGGCTCTCACGGCAACGCCTCAATTCACCGTTCGGCGTGGACCCGGGTCGGCCTTTTCGAAGCTCAGATGGACTTTACCCATAACCACTGCAAGACGCATCATAGGCCTTGGCGGCGGCGCTCGCGCCCAAATGCGGACGGGAACCGAGGCAGGCGCTCAGCCGCCTGGCTAACCTTGCTTTGGTCATATTGGGGGGTTACAGCTCCAGGCAATTCTTTGAATTGGCAGCAATTTCGCCTTGGAGGGGGGAGGGCCGGTCGGCGTGTTGCGTTGCAGTCCGGCCGGAGTTGAACGGGCATGACGTCCAGATCGCGGTCACATTGGCCCGACGGTCGCCGACCACCTCCCGACCGCGCTCGGCGGATTGCCCGAAGGTACGCCACAGCGGTCGAACACTACATCGGCGTATCCGGCGGTTCACGACATGCCGCCCCCGCGTCCGACCACGGTCCTCACCGACGCGGAGCAGACAAAGCTCGAGAGCGATTTGGCCGCAGCCCGCAACCGCGCTGCGGAGGCGGCCAAGGCCGCTGCCGCTGCCGACAAGCCGTGATAGAAGGCTCGTCGCCGGCCTGCTCGCGCAGCATCGCCGGGCAGGCCAAAGGAGCCGGGCCCATGGAAGAGTTTCACCGCATTCGGCGCCTGCCGCCCTACGTTTTCGAGCAGGTCAATCGCGCCAAGGCGGCGGCGCGCAATGCGGGCGCCGACATCATCGACCTCGGCATGGGCAATCCGGACCTGCCGGCGCCGGTGCATGTCATCGAGAAGCTCAAAGAGACGATCGGCAAGCCGCGTACCAACCGCTACTCGTCCTCGCGCGGGATTCCGGGATTGCGCCGCGCGCAGGCGGCCTACTACGCACGTCGCTTCGGGGTCAAACTGAATCCCGAGACCGAGATCGTCACCACTCTCGGATCGAAAGAGGGTTTCGCCAACGTGGCGCAGGCGATCACGGCGCCGGGCGACGTTGTCGTGGTTCCCAGTCCCAGCTATCCGATTCATGCCTTCGGTTTTCTGATGGCCGGCGGTGCCATCCGCGCCGTGCCATCGGAGCCGATGCCGTCATTCTTCGAGGCGCTCGAGCGCGCGATTATCCGCTCCATTCCCAAACCGATTGCGGTTGTCGTCTGCTATCCGTCCAATCCCACCGCGGCTGTCGCCGATCTCGACTTTTACAAGGAACTGATCCTGTTTGCGAAGAAGCACGGCGTCCTCGTGCTCTCCGATCTTGCCTATGCGGAGGTCTATTTCGACAATAATCCGCCGCCATCGGTGCTGCAGGTGCCGGGTGCAATCGATGTCGCGGTCGAGTTCACTTCGATGTCGAAGACCTATTCGATGCCGGGTTGGCGCATCGGATTCGCAGTCGGGAACGAGCGCATCATCGCGGCGCTGGCGCGGGTGAAATCCTATCTCGATTATGGCGCCTTCACCCCGGTCCAAGTGGCGGCGACTGCCGCGCTCAACGGTCCCGACGACTGCATCGGCGACATGCGCGAGACCTACAAACGGCGGCGCGACGTGCTGGTGGAATCGTTTTCTCGCGCGGGCTGGGAGGTTCCTCCTCCGCGCGCCTCGATGTTCGCCTGGGCGCCGATCCCCGAGCCGTTCCAAACCCTCGGCAGCGTCGAATTTTCCACGCTCTTGGTCGAAAAAGCGGAGGTCGCGGTCTCGCCGGGCATCGGCTTCGGTGAATATGGCGAAGGATACGTGCGTATCGCGCTGGTGGAGAACGAGCAGCGCATCCGTCAGGCCGCCCGCAACATCCGCCGCTTTCTTGAAACCGGTCCCAAAAAGTTGCACAACGTCGTTCCCCTGGCCCAGCGGCGCTAGACGCTCCGTTTCTACGCAGGCCGACGATGCCCGCTCCACTGAAACTCGGTATTGCCGGTTTGGGCACGGTCGGCTCGTGCGTCGCCCGGCTCATTGAGCGCCAGTATGATGCGCTTGCCGCCCGTTGCGGCCGCCCGATTGAAGTTGTTGCAGTCAGCGCGCGTTCGCGCAGCAAGAAACGCGATATCGGTCGCAGAAAGCCGCGTTGGGTCGCCGATCCCGTGACGCTCGCGACCGATAGCGAGATTGACGTGTTCGTGGAGTTGATCGGCGGGGAGGGCGATCCGGCCAGAGCCGCGATCTCGGCTGCGCTTGCGGCCAAAAAATCGGTCGTCACCGCCAACAAGGCATTGCTCGCCAGGCACGGCGTCGCGCTCGCGACGATGGCCGAGAAGAACCACGTCGCGCTCAACTTCGAGGCTGCCGTGGGCGGCGCCATCCCGATCGTGAAAACGCTGCGCGAGGGCTTGGCCGGCAATTCGCTCGCCCGCGTCTATGGAATCCTCAATGGCACGTGCAATTACATCTTGACGCGTATGGAAGAGGAGAAGCTCGCTTTCGCCGACTGCCTGAAGGAGGCGCAGCGACTCGGCTATGCGGAAGCCGATCCCACCTTCGACATCGAGGGCCATGACACGGCCCAAAAGCTCGCGATCTTGGCGAGCCTCGCTTTCGGGACCAAGGTCGATCAGAGCGCCGTCTACGTGGAAGGCATTTCTTCCATCACGCCTGAGGATCTCGAATGGGCCGACGAGCTTGGTTATCGCGTCAAGTTGTTGGGCGTTGCGGTCAAGACCGACAAGGGCATCGAGCAGCGCGTGCATCCGACCATGGTGCCGAAGGAAACCGCGATTGCGCAGGTGATGGGCGTGACGAATGCCGTCACAATCGATGTCGAGGCAATCGCGCCGATCACGCTGGTCGGCCCGGGCGCCGGTGGCCTCGCGACGGCGTCCGCCGTCATTTCCGACATCGGCGACATCGCGCGTGGGGTGCGAACTGCACCGTTCGGCCGGCCTTCGGCGCGGTTGGCCACCATCAAGAAGGCGCCGATGCAGCGTCACGAAGGCGGCTATTACATTCGGCTCCTTGCCGTCGACAAACCCGGCACCGCCGCCACCATTGCCAGGCGTCTGGCGCAGCAAAACATCTCGCTCGAATCGATCGTGCAGCGTCATCGCGGCGAGCCGCCGCACGGCGGCGATGTCGCCGGCAGCTCGGGCGCGCCGGTGCCGGTAATTCTGATCACTTATGCGACCACCGAGGACGCGGTGCGCAAGGCGCTCGCCGCGGTCGGCCGCGATAAAGTGATCTTGGGCAAACCGCAGGTCATCCGGATCGAGAAAAACTGATACAGTGACGCTCTATCGTCACCACCGCCTCGAGGCGCGTGGCGCGACGGACGGCGCAACAGGCGCGAGGGGTAACATGAACAAGGAGGGACGCGGAGCCGTGCCGTCGATCACCATTCAGCCGGACTTGGCCATAGAACGCGTTCTTACGCTGGAGATCGTGCGGGTGACCGAGCGGGCGGCGGTTGCGGCAGCGCGGTTGACCGGTCGCGGCAATGAGAAGGCCGCCGATCAGGCGGCGGTGAACGCCATGCGGCGCGAGCTCAACAATCTTCCCATCAACGGCACGATCGTCATCGGAGAGGGCGAGCGCGACGAGGCCCCCATGCTGTTCATCGGTGAGACGGTCGGCAACAAGAACGGACCCGCGGTGGACATCGCGGTCGATCCGCTCGAAGGCACCACGCTGTGCGCCAAGAACATGCCCGGCGCGATCGCCACCATGGCCATGGCGGAAGCCGGTACGCTGCTCAACGCGCCCGACGTCTACATGCAGAAGATCGCGATCGGTCCCGGCTATCCCGCAGGCATCGTCGACCTCGACGCGCCGGCCGAGGAGAACATCCGCGGTCTCGCCAAGGCCAAGGGCGTCGGGCCGGCCGAGATCACGGCGCTGGTTCTCGACCGGCCGCGCCATGCCGACCTCATCGCTGGCGTGCGCCGGGCCGGGGCCGCGGTGCGGCTCATCACCGATGGCGACGTCGCGGGCGTCATCCATACCGCCGATCCTGCCGACACTGGCATCGACATCTACATGGGCATCGGCGGGGCGCCCGAAGGGGTGCTGGCCGCGGCGGCACTGCGCTGCATCGGCGGCCAAATGCAGTGCCGGCTTTTGCTCGACACCGCAGAAAAGCGCACGCGCGCCGCGAAAATGGGCATCAAAGATCCGCGCAAGAAGTACGAGATCGCCGATCTGGTGAAGGGCGATTGCCTCTTCGCCGCAACCGGAGTCACCAACGGGGCGCTCCTCGATGGTGTGCGGGTCCGCAAGGATGTGATCGAAACCGAAACGGTCGTGATGCGCTCGATCACCGGCACCGTGCGCTGGATTCGAGCAGAGCACCGGCAACTCGAAAAATTTCATTTGGATTGAGCGCCCGCGGTAGCCACATCGATTGCTACGGACGCAAGTGGACCCTCGCGGTCACAGCGTCATGATCGCCATCCAAGGTCATCCCTCGCCCGCTCGGCAAGAACGAAGAATTGCGGCAAGTTTGGCCGGGGCGGCCCTGGCGCTAGCGGTTTCGTTTCCCTCCGATGGCGAGGCCGCCTCGTGCCGCGGCTATCCGCGAGAAGTTCGCGCCGCGATCAAGAAGCACGTCGGTGCGCTGCGCGCGCTAGAGCAGGAGACGGCCGATCGTCTCAAAGGCTTTGATACGCGCCCGTTCAGCTATCTCCTCGGCCGGGCGCGTGCGACGGCTGTATCGATTGCGGACAAGGATGCACTGGCGGCGGAAGAGGCGCTCAGCCGTTGCCCGCAGACGATACCCCCGGTGCGGCGTGTGTGTGCGGAGGCTGCGCAAGCACTTATCGGCCTGATCGAGGAACAGGAGACTGGCACTGGCAGCGCGCAAACGAAGCAGCTTTATGCGCAGGCCATGCCGCAATGCGAGCGATGGATGGACTTTGCGCCTTTGGCCACCGTGTTCAGGGCCGTCGAGTGAAGAAGAGGTGAATGGGCGGCTCGCAGTATCCATCTTGTCGGCAGCGCCGCAACGGCGGAAAAACATGTGAAGAACTTCTCGACCGCGACGGAATGCGGGTTCGGCCGCTGGCCGCCGGAGACTATGCTGTTACGCATTCACGCGGCCGCAGCCGAATAGCCAGGCAAAACCGCCCCGGTGCCGCATGGGCGTATCCCACATCGAGATTCGGCCGCTGCGGTCGCACGAGCGCGCCGCCTGGGAGCCGCTGTGGAAAGGCTACCAGGCCCTCCACTGAAATTCTAAGTACTTAATTTCATTTGCGTTTCTGCCCTGGCGCCCGCACCTGGCCCTTAGGTGCGGGAATAGATGTTCGCTCGGCGTTCGCCAGCTTGTGCATCGCCTCGACGGCGAGCCGCGCCCGATCAGCCGAGCGGGTGTAGAGCGAGGCCATGGCGCCGCCCGACCATCCGAAGATGGCCTCGAGCTCGGCGACCGTCGCGCCGTGGTTGGCTGCTCGCGTCGCCGCGATCTTGCGGACACCGTGCGCCGAGCCGGGCACGCCGGCCGCGATGGCGGCGCGGCGAAATGCATTGCCGAATGAGCCCTTGGTGAGCGGCTCGCCCGTTTCGCCGACGATGAAGGTGAGATCGCCGCAGGGCCCAGCCTCCAAGGTCTGCGCCAGCACCGGCAGAACCGGCAGCGTGACCGACAGCGTGAAGCCACTCTTTTCGGTCTTGATCGTCCCCACCCCATCCCTGACGTGCTGGCGGCCGAACCGCACCGCGTCACCCCCACGAAGCCCGGTGTAGAGCAAAACGTCGAGCCACACGCGCTGCCGCGTCCCGATCGGCCAGCGGCGCTCGTAGGCCGCCACGTGTTCCTCAGTCCACGGAATGAAACCTTCGCCCTTTTTGCGGGGCGGGTTCTTAACCCCGACGGTCGGGTCGGATTTGACCAGCTTTGCCGCCGCCGCCCACCTGAACAGCCCGCGCATGGCGTCGAGGAAATGTCGCGCCTGGTGCGGCGTGCGAGCCCGGCGCTCGCGGCCCGCCGCAATGACCTCGGGCGTGATCCTGGCGAACAGCTGCTGTCCGGCGGCTGCCATGACCTGCATGAAGATCTGCTCGCGCTGCCGGCGCGTGCCTGCCGACAAGGCCGCCCAGGCCGACGTTTCTCGGTAGCGGGCGATCAACCACCCCAGCGTGCCGGCTGCCGGGGCGCCTTTGGCGCTTCCTCGAAGCGTGCCGGCGACAGCCGCCTGGTATTCGGCGTCAAATTCAGGCGAGCCAAATTCAGCCTTGATGCGGATGCGCGGGCCCTTGTCGACGCGCACATACCAGACAGCCTTACCGTGCCGGGTGACCTCCCGGTGCAGATGCGGCGGCCGCGGGCGGGGCATAGCGGTGATCACAGGACGATCTCGCCTCCTTCTTCAAGCGCGTTTTTCTCGCCTGTGGATTGGTTGATGCGGATGATGATCTTCGAGTGCCCGCCCACGCGCACCTCGACTTCGGCCGCACCCGCCTGCTTCGCCGCACGGATGGCGCGGGCGACGTCGGCTTGGGTGATGCTGGCGGGGCGGCGGCTCATGTCAGCTACCGGACCCAATTCTCGCGGTTAACACAGATGCTCGTGCGAACGATTCCATCGGGACCCCTTACCCAGAGCCGCGCACGAAGCTCGCCAGAGCGGGGATTAAATTGAAAGTCCTTCGCGTCGAAGGTCACCCCGCCGCCGTCGACAAGCTCGCAGCCGCGAAGATCGAAGTAGCCCCACACCTTGAACGGCAGCGAGTATCCCGGCGTCTTGTCGAGCATATAGAGGTCAGTGCCGCCGCCCACGGGGACCTCGCCGAAGCCCAGCACAGTGTTGGAGATTGGAAGCTCTTTCTCGAGGATCGTATGTGTGCCCGGATGCGTCTGGTCGAGATATTCCTTTACGCGCAGAGCCTCCTCTTCGGAGAACATCTCGTCGATGCACCCATGCGCACAGACGTCATCGTTCGGGTCGAGGCCCTTGATTAACTCCGCATAGGGCCGCTCACCGGGTTGCCTGTCTTCGTTGTAGAACCATTGGAACACCACGTCCCTGCAGCCCTCGAACTCGTCGACCTTCGTCATCACGTGAAAGAGCTTCATTTTTCCGTCTCCTGTCTTTAGCGCCACTTTCCCGCAATTCGACGTCGAACTGCGGGGCCGAGAATCCAATTTATCGGGGGTGAAACAGCGGGTATGACGCACCATGACGCACTTGCTACCTATCCACGTTCCGCGCGCGCGCGCGCGGATACGCCTATAAACAGAAAGTGCGTCATACTGCGTCATACCTTGAGCCGGAGGCCGACCAGATAACGCGTCTTGGTCGTTCTCTTTTGCTTGAAGCCCCGATTTTTCAACTGCTCCGAGAAGTCGTTCTTTGAGCCTGGCTGACAGCCGCCCCTAGTCGCGAACGCGGACCACGACTCGAACAGATCAGCGACCGGCTCGTACTTAAATTCGTTGCCGAGATCGACGTCGCATTTCTCCTCAAGCCATTGGCTGATGGTGTCTTCATCGTCGAAGTAGTCTTGTGTGGCTTCTTGCACGATAGAGGGCGGCGCGAGGCCAATGCGTTGCCACTCGAGGCAGCCGTCGATCACCCAGCGCAGGATCGCCGGCCACTCAGCCTCGAGCTTTTGCATCAAGTGGGGATCGCGTTCGCTTTTTGGAATTTGCACGGTGAACGGCACCAGCAACAGGCGGCGGTGCATGGCCTCGTCGATCGTCGCAAGCTTTGGCTTGTGGTTGCCGGTGATGAAGAGCTTGAATTTTGGCTCGAACTCGAAGTCGTCCTGCCGCATGAACCGCGCGCTGATCCGGTCGCCACCGGTGAGTGCCTTGATCTTGGTCTCGTCCCAACTCCGGCCCTGCTGCATTTCCTGTGCGACGACAAGACGAGCCCCGTGCAGCTTCGCCAGGTCCGTTGGATGCCTGTCATAGTTGTTGGCGAGGAACGTGTTCATGTCGGCGGTGGTGGCGTAATCGCCGAAAATCTTGACGATCGTGTTGATGAGGGTGCTTTTGCCGTTCGCGCCGCCGCCGTGGGCAAAGGTGAAGGACTGCTCCGTCGTAATTCCAGTGAGGCTGTATCCCATATCGCGCTGCAGGAACTGTTGCAGCTCGGTGTTGCCTGCCGTGATCCGATCGAGGAAGGCGGACCACACGGGGTGCGGCGTGCCTTTCGGCGCGGGGTCACACGCGGTTCGCTTGGTGATGTAGTCCCGCGAGCAGGGTGAGCGCTCGATGCCAGTTCTCAGATCGACTGTGACGGTAGTGCAGGTCAGCAGCCACGGGTCCGCGTCCCATTGTTCGAAGCTGGCGGCGAGGCGACGGTCGGACCGCGCGAGACGCTCGACCGCTGCAACGGTCTTTGCTGAGGCGAGGCCGTTTGCCTTGTCCGGTTTTCTACACACCGTCGATGCTGTCCGACACAGTTGGCGCACAAGGTCATAAGCACGAAGCGTGTCGTCAAAATGCCAAAGGCAGCCATCCCACATAAGCCAGCTCGACCAGGCCGCGACGTAACGCAGATCATCAGCGTGCGCCGCGGCGAAGGACAGAGCGAGCGCTTCATCGCTAAATTCGGGCGCGTCTGCCGTCGCCTTGCCGCTCGACCTCCCCCGCTTCGATTTTTTACCACCGGTAATGTCGCTACTCGCCGGCGCTGTCCCGCCGTTCGGTTCATACTTCTCCGCCCGATCGGACCGCGCGCGTACGGCATCCTCACCCTCGTTGCGCAAGGTATCGTTGAGGTCGGGGCCCTTGGTCATGGCGGCAGCTCCTCGATACGGATTTCACAGCTGCCCCGGTGGTGAAGCGCCTCGGCGAGTTCGCGGGTTTTGTCCCGGCCCCGCTCGTCGTCGTCTGCACAGATCGTGATGGCTTCGATGTAGTCGGGCACCGCGTCGGCGAGCGCCGGCATGTGCATGGCAGAGCCGGCCGCCCATGCGCCGAGCCCAGTTGCTTGATGCACCGCGAGCGCGTCCTCGATGCCTTCGGTGATGGCGAGGCCGAGCAGGTCATTCGGCGGCGCCACCACTATGGGCCGGCCGAGCGGCCGCCCGATGATGAGCTTGTTCGGTTGCTCGCGTGTCCGCTCGATCTTGCCGCTGCCGTCGGGCCTGAGCAGGGTCAGATGTACAGCATTCACCGCGCGCGGCTCGCCGAGCACGCCGGGCTCGGGCTCGTCGGGGATCCCGAACGCTGCGATCATCGCCGGATGGTGCTCGGACTTGAGCGCGGGCAGGAACGCGAGCGTGAGCGGTAGCCGGCAAGTGATGCCGCGCACCTGGTGCAGGTAGCGTTCGGCGGGCGTGCCGGCGATCGGTCGGCGCTTCGACCAGAGCCGAGCGGCCTTCACTCGTTGAAGTCGTTCGCGTTCGGCTTGAAGCCGTTCGCGCTCGGTAGCCTCACGTTCGCTATCAGCGCGGGCCTGGCGCGCAGCCTGGCGCGTTTCTGTGTCGCGTTTGGCGGTTGAAGCCCCCGCCGCGTTTTCATCACGTCCTGGAGGCTGCTGGCCCGTTAGTGTGGTGCATGCGGCGTCAAGCTTGACGCCGTCGAGAAACATGACCAAGTCGATGACGTTGCCGCCCTCTTTGCAATGGCGGCAATTCCAGAGCTTCTTTTCAGTGTTGATACTGAAACGGTCATCGCCGCCGCACCTGGGACACGGGCCGCAGCGCTCGTGCCAGCGCTCGGCGCCGAGCTTGATGCCGCGCCGCTCGATCTCGCGCTCGAGCTTTACCGAGCGGGCTTGCTCAATCCAGTCATGCCGGGAGGGGTTGCGCGCCGTCATGGCGGCCCTCGCTCGCGCCAGAGGGCCTTGGCGGCCTCGGCGATGGAATCGAAGACGCCGATCGGCTGGCCGCGACGGCTGAAAGCCGTGACCTCGGCTCGATACTTGACGACGTGGCTGATCCGGTCGCCGCCTTCGTCGTAGACGGCTTGCCGAATCCACTCGGCGTCGGTGTTGCTTAAGTCATTGGAATGCTTTAGGTTCTTCATGCACAACCCAAGTGCGTGTGAGACTTCGAACAGGCGGCTCGGGGAGCGTTCCTCGGGCCGCCTTTTTCATGGGGTCAGGCGGCGATAACTTCGCTAATCGCTGGTCACGCCGCCTTGCCTGCCTCGCGCCGGCCGCGCTGCACGTTCGCTTCCGCGGCGAGACCGCGCGCGAGCAGCTGCCGCAGCGCGTCCGATTGAGCTGGGATTTTCTCTTGCTTGCGGCGCCAGTTCTGGAAGTCCGCGTAGAGCTGTCCGCGCAGTCGGACTTGGACTGCCGTGCTTTTGTCAGGGTCGGGGGACATCGTCGCGCTCCGTGCGTTGCAAACTTGCAAAGCAGGAGATCGCTGATTTGCGGAGAGAAGTCTTGTCGATTTTTGAACGCGAAATCGACCTAATTTCGCGACAACGAAATCAGACCCGCCCGCGCCGAACCATCCATTCCCTGAAGGCGCGCCGCGCGGCAGGAAAGAGCTTGCGGAGACTTTCCGCGCTCGCCTGGCTTACGCCGGACTTCACAAAGGAGGCCTGGAGCTTCTCAGCGCGCTGGTAGTCGTTCTCTTCTGGATGTTTGGCCTTGAGCTCCTCGACACGCATGCCGAACAGCGCCAACGTCTCCATGCTCCATTTGCGTTTGCGTTCGCGTTTGCGCTCACTGTCCAGGACGATCGCGCGCAGATAATCCCAATCCGCGTCCCGTTTCGCATCGAGCCCACGATGTTTGAGGGCCTTCTTAATCGTCCGAACGACCTTGTCGTTCGCTTTGGCCTCCACCCCAAAAAAAAGGTTTAAGGCCTCCACAATCGCCGGAGCTTTGGCGTACCTCGCCCGGTCGCGTGAGGTCTTCTTGGGCACGGGACACACCGCTGCACCGCGAGGAAGGAACGCGGGGCAAGCATCCGGCGGTGTGGACGGATGCGACGGGCCGTCGCCCGGCCCCGCGCTAGCTCAATCTACCATGACCCGCGAGAAACCGCGTTATCGCGGCTTACCGCGCCGCCGCGGCTCGCGGTCGAGTACCTCCGTGATCATTGCCCGGATTGCGTCCGAGCGGCTCAGGCCGCGCTGATCGCCCCACGCGTCTATTCGTGCAGTTTCCTCTTCCGATAAGCGAAAGCTGACCAATGGTCGTATCCCTGTGGCCGGCCTGCCCCGGCCTCGCTTTTTTTGTCTGACAGATATTGACGGGACCATAATTTTGTGACTAACATAAAATCCGGCCGGTTGGAAGGGTAGACCGCCGACTTTTCGACACTTAGCCCATGGAAGACCGAGAATGAATGCCATCGTCCCGACCGGCGCGAGCCTACCCGCCGCCCTGGCGCCCGATCTGACGCGCGCGGCCGAGTGGGCGCGGGAGGAGAAGGCCGCGGCCACGCGGCGGGCGTACAGGAGCGATTTCCGGATTTTTCAGGCGTGGTGCCAAAACCGTGGCGTCAGCGCGCTACCGGCCCTCCCTGAGTCGGTGGCAGCGTTCCTGGCGCACGACGTAGAAAATGGCTCCCGGCCGTCGACATTGGGTCGCCGCGTCGCCGCGATCCGCTATGCGCACAAGCTCGCCGGCCATCCCGTCCCCACCGATGACGAGCGGGTCAAGGCAACAATGCGCGGTATTCGCCGCAGCCTTGGCACCGCGCCCCGGAAAAAGGCCCCGGCCACGGCCGAACGCATCATTTCGATGGCGCTCGCCGCCGGCAGCGACATGAAGGGACTACGTGACCGCGCCTTGCTACTGATCGGCTTTGCGGGTGCCTTCCGCCGCTCCGAGCTTGTGGCGCTCAATGTGGAGGACCTAGAGGAGAGCGAGCTCGGCTTCAAGGTCACCATCCGGCACAGCAAGACCGACCAGGAGGGCGCCGGGCAAACCATCGCCATCGTGCGCGGCAGCGTGGCTTGCCCTGTTGCCGCGTTGAAGGCATGGCTCGAGACCGCCGGCATCACCACCGGGCCGATATTTCGTTCGGTCAAGAAGGGCGGCGCGGTGGCCGGGCGCCTACCCGCGCAGTCGGTCGCCGATATCGTGAAAGCCCATGCCGAGCGCGTGGGGCTCGACCCCGCGCTGTTCGCGGGACACTCGGTGCGCTCCGGGTTTCTGACGAGCGCCGCCAAGCGTGGCGCCTCGATCTTCAAGATGATGGATCAGTCCCGCCACCGGTCGGTCGAGACGCTGCGCGGCTACGTCCACGACGCGGAAATTTTCAAGGAGCACGCGGGCGCCGGCCTGCTGTGACGTGAGCCAGCGATAAGTCTGCTTCTCGATGGCAAAAACAAGGGCCGGCTCAGCCTCAAACGCCACGCCATCGCCTTCATCGGCACACGTGTCGAGCAGCCATCGCCGGCCGAGGAGTAATGGCCTCTCAAAGCAAGCCCGTTCTTGCTTGGGACAGCAGCGCTTGGATTGCGGCAATTGGGCAAGGCCTCAAAGTCAAGTGTCGAGGCCAATCTGATTATCCGGCCCGACGACGAAACGAGCCAGATTTCGATCGGTGTCGATTTCAGCAGCCTCAAGACCGACCAGCGGTGTTCCGCAAGTGAGCCTGCCACGAGGCGATAGGACGGTTGCCTGCATCCCTGGTTGGGTGTCATCAACGGCCTCGACCAGCCACGGCCGGCCGCGCACCTCGACGAACTGACCTTGTTGGATTTCCATTAGTTTCCGATTGCCGCGGCTAAAACAATAGATGCAACAGTTAATCGCTCCGCCTGATACCATCAACTTGTGCGTTCGAGGATGGCGCTCACTTGTACCGGCGTCCAGGCTCCACCACGAGCAGTTGGGATACCGCGCGCGGCCAATGCCCGGGCTACGCCACGAAGCGTTTTCACGCCGCTATTCTGAATTTCATGGATTATCGGCAATACATTGGCGGAGTAGCGGTCTGCTTTCTCCTTCTTGGCCGCCGCCGCATGCCGGCGAGCCTCCGAGAGTTTCGGGTTGCCGAGATAGGCGACGAATTTCCCTTGATGCGCTGGCATAGTGCCCTCCGACACTCCTACCGTAAGGTTACAACGCTGCCCCAGATCGCGATGCCCGGACGCGCTGGAAATAACGCGACGAGCCGCCCCTTCACCCGCTCAGCGTCCCATGAGGCCCCGTACATGGGGGCCTGTTTACGGGGTTTTCGGCCCTTTTTCAGGTGTGCAAGTTGTGCCATTTGCCCTCGATTGGGGCGGCAGCCATGTGATCGAGCGCGGCAAAGAAGGCAGTGTCTTTTTCAGGCGTGCGGGCCCGCCGTCAGCACCCTGATGCTGGGCGACGAGGCGATCCCGGTACTTCTCAGGCCGGCGCGCCTTGAGCAGGAAGATGATCAGCGTGTCGGAGTATCGCCGCACGTAGCCGCAAACCTTGCCCTCGTAGAACCGGGGCTCGTCGACGCCGTCCTTGGCGCGGCGGAGCGCCTCGTCCTCGAGCAGGTCGGTCCCGCAGTCGACGGCTTCGTCCCAGGCGAAGGCGAAGTCGGGGTTGTCCTTGCGCCATTGGTAGATCGAAGTGCGCCCATAGGCCGCCGATTTTGCGGCCGAACTGATTGAGGCACCGTTGTGTAGGGCCTCGAGAAAGAGCGCGTCTTTTTTAGGTGTGCGCGTTGTCCGATTTGCCATTGGAGGCCTTATTATTCCGTCCGGGTTGTCCGGTTCGTAGCCGGCCCGTATCTTGAATTGTTTGCTCGGGAGACAAAGCCGGGATGGCATTGTTGGGGCCATCAAGTCGGACTTTTCGACCGGGGTGCAGTCTCAACTCGGCGTCAACCGTCCTGCTTGGTTGGTGAGAGTTTGTTGCTGCCGCTTGGTTAGCGGCTGGTGCGCATTCAACGGTGAGGGGCGTCGGGCGATACTGCCGTCCCGGTCGATCGAAGGGCGGCGCGTCCGAAGGGTAAACGATGCCGCGACCCGCTCATCCTAAAATCTACCACATCGTACACGTTGATTGTCTCCCATCGATCATAGCTGATGGCAGCCTCGACTGTGACTCGATCATGGTGCAACGACGGAATACCGGCACAAGGATCGGGATGAATGATATCAAGGAACGGCGGCTTCAGCTGCCAATCGATTGCCGTCCCGGCCTCCATGTAGGCGATTGTGTGCCTTTTTACTTTTGCCCGCGATCGGTGATGCTCTTCTTGCTTCACCGCGGCAACCACCCGAATGTCACATACCGCGGCGGCCAGGCACCAATCGTCCATTTGGAAAGCGACCTTTACGCCACAGTCGATTGGGCTGAGCACAACGGTCGGCGATGGGCGTTCACGCTCTCGAATGCAGGCGCTTTGTACTTCGAGGACCGCTGCAATTTGGAACAGCTAATGGAGATCAAGTGGGACGCTGTACAGACTAATAGATGGTCGGGCCTTGGGGTCTCCGGCTTAATGAAGGAAGGCAAACAAGCCGAGTTCCTCCTTGAGCGTTCCTTCCCCTGGCGCCTGGTTGAACGGATCGGCGTCCTCGGGCAAGAAACAGCCCAACAGGTCGCGAACGTGATTCGCCAAGCCGCTCATCGACCCCGGCTCGAAATTAAGTCGGACTGGTATTATTAAGGGGGATGGCCATGATCGAGTACCAGACCGGCGATATCTTGGGGGCGGACACGGAAGCGCTCGTCAACACCGTCAACTGTGTCGGCATTATGGGGCGTGGCATCGCTCTTCAGTTCAAGAACGCCTATCCTGAGAACTTCAAGGCTTACGAAGCGGCTTGCGTGCGCAAAGAAGTCCAGCCTGGTCGCATGTTCGTGTTTGAGACCGGCTATCTCACGAACCCGAAGTACATAATTAATTTTCCGACCAAACGGCACTGGCGCGGCAAGAGTCGCATCGAGGACATCGAGGCCGGTCTCAAAGCCCTCGCCGAAGAAATCCGAGCGCGGCGTATTCGCTCGATCGCACTCCCTCCGCTCGGCAGCGGGCTTGGGGGGCTCGACTGGAGCGAGGTGCGACCGCGGATTGAAATGAGCCTGCGTGACTTGGATGACTTGCGCGTCATCGTGTTCGAGCCGCACGCCACGCCCGAGGGGCGGGTGGTTACGAGACAGCGGGAGGTTCCGAGCATGACCGCCGGCCGCGCTGCGCTGGTCGTGCTCATGCACCGCTATCTTGGCGGCATGATGGATCCCTTCGTCACACTGCTAGAAGTCCATAAGCTTATGTATTTCTTGCAGGTAGCCGGACAGCCGCTGCGGTTGGAATTTACGAAGGGACCATATGGGCCCTACGCTGAAAGGCTGCGGCACGTATTGCGCGATGTCGAGGGCCATCTCGTATCTGGTTACGCGGACGGCGGAGATGCGCCGTACAAGCAGCTGGAGCTTGTTCCCGGCGCCGTCAATGATGCCGAAGCCTTCCTGATAGACCACACCGCAACTCGCCAGCGGTTTGATCGCGTTGCCGAGCTCGTCGCGGGTTTCGAGACACCGTTCGGTCTCGAATTGCTCTCGAGCGTCCACTGGGTAGCGACGCACGAAGGCGCGACTAGCCCCAACGAAGCCGTTGATCGGATTTATGCTTGGAACGATCGCAAGAAACAATATTCGCCGCGCCAGATAGGTCTCGCACTACACGTCTTGGCAGAGAAGCGCTGGCTGGCCTGAGTTTTTCAGTGCTCACCAGACGATGCATTTGCTTCTCCTATAGGTTCATCTGCATATGACGAAATTGAGATCCATGAATGCCTTCTCAGGGATGCACAAAGTCGGGCTACCGCGGCCGTGCTGCTCCTTCGTAGAGGAACGTCATGATCCTTGGTCCCGAGATATAGCCGGTTTCCAACTGATCGACTCGAAAGCCGGCATCGGAAAGCAGATCATCGATCTTGCGGTTCAGGTGACACCCGCCTGAAAGCCGAAGCCAGAACGGATCGAGACGATCCTGCCAGCGCGCAACGCCCGGTTCCGGCGCGCGCCCATGCTCGACGAACAGCAAGCGCCCGCCGGGTTTGATCATTGAGCACATTGATGGCAGCATCGCCCAGTCGCTGGTAATCCTTGAAGTGCCCTCCGACAAAGATCAGGTGCGGACAAAGCTCCCGGGCCCGCCGCCCCGACATACCGCCGCTAACTCCAAACGACTTGGCTTCGTACGAGGCGGCAAGCACCACTCCGCCGCCGACGGCGATGGGCTTGCCGCGCAAGGACGGGTCAAGCAATTGCTCGACCGATGCGTAGAAGGCATCGAGGTCCGCATGGAGGATGGTGGCTGTTGTCTCCATCCCGACCGTCCACCTGCGAAATAGGGAAGCCGATCAATCGTATCGTTACAATTGAGTTCGCCGCTCACAACGATGCTGGGTATGTCGACCTCTAAATCTTCTTCACCAGCCGAGAGGGGTTGCGCTGCACGCCGCTCCATTTGACATTGGAGCATGGGTTTCCGCACAGACCCGCAAGGTGCCGTTCCAGGAGCGAAAGCCTGGGTCATTCAACCCGCTCGGGCGCGCGACCGGGCCAAGAAAAATAAGAAAGGAGAAGGCAATGACCGTGATATTCCATGCGGCCCTCGGCCGCTTCGCAATATCAGTCGCCGTATTGATATAGCAGGACGCCCGACAGAAATGTCGGGCGTTTCCATTTCAGCTAGCTTTCATTAGGGCGGCTCATCGCATTGGGGACAAGCGGAAGGTGCTTGCTCGGATCGAGATGCACCGATACACCTGTCGTGAATAGGATTTTGGCCGACGGCGTCGCGGCATGTTGCGCTATGCTTCGCGCAGAATCGCGCGGGGCGCACAATGTACGAACACCCACTCGAAGACGTATACCGGCTTATCGACACAATCGAACGGGCGATCAGGGAGATCGACAGCACCTCCGAGCGGAGTATCGACGTCCAGGCGGTGCCTGAACTAAGCGAGGTCGTTCTTGAACTGCTAGGCTGGACGAATACCGCCTATATGGAGAACAAGCTTGGTATCAATCCAGCGCTCCTCAGCAAGTTCGTCAAGATGCGCGGGACGGTGCAAAGGCATATGGCCCGCAAGATCGCGGACCGCCTGCGTAGCTACTTGAAAAGCCAAGACCAAGTCGTCATAGAACGCAACTTAGAACCCGCACTAAAGCTACCACCGAAAGGGCAACCAAAACCTACTCGCGACGATTTTGCGGGTGAACAATGGATTTCCGTCAAGACCTCCTCCGAAATCAAATTGAAGATTGGCGCAGTTTCAGCGCTTCTCGACAGCATCATTACCCAGACGAAAGGAGCGAACGAGCCGCCAGAGCTGCGACTCCTTACCGAAATCGAGCGCCAGCAGCTAATCGCAATTCTGGAAACAGCGCTCAATATACTTCGCTCCCCTCTCGTCGAAAGAGGATTGTTGAAAAAGGCGCGGTCAATTCTCAGGAAAGGATCAGAGAGCGCTGCTGAGAAGGGCGTACAACAAGGGCTTGGAAAATTAATGGAGAGTGCTGGTGCTCGGATAGCTGAATTAATTAGCCTGCTCTTTGGCTAACCTGTCCTTTCCGAAAATTATATCCGGACATAATGGTGGTGCAGCCCCGATAGGATTGGAATCCCGACGCACGGCGCCGTGCGTTTCCCTTTGGCGTGACGGATGTAATCGTGATGCTTAGACGATCGCTGTCGTCGCAACTACGACAACGACACCGGCAATCCTCCATCTCCGCAATGTTGGCAGCACGCTGTGCGTCGTTTCATCAAAGTGCGCCCGAATCCGCATCGCATCGCGTGCATCCTTGAGCCGGTGCGCGAGCGCTGGCGGCAAAGCGTCGAGGAGAGATGGCCCTGTCCCTCGCGCCCCTAACCCTGTCAAGAATCTTGCCCTGGTATCCGTCACTTCACCACCGTCCTCGGTGAGGACGGTCGATAAGGAAGATTATCGTCAAATGCTGAGCCGAAGAGGCGGCGAAGGCGGTGCTATCGACGATTGGTGATAATGGTTCTTCTCGACAAGCTGTTGCGCGTAAAGCCGCGCCAATTCTCGTAGCAAACCGGCCTAACTGTCACCCCCGATAAGCACGTTTCTCACAGGCAACCGGCCGCCTCAATCACCTAGGCAATGGCACCGGAGCTGTTTCGGGGTCGGAGTCGGCCCACGACACGGTGATGTGCCCCCCGGTTTCATCGGTGAGACTCTGCTGCTTGGGCAGGAGCGAGGCCACGAGGCGCACATAGACGTCAGGGCGCTCCAGCCGGCAGCGCTCGATGGCCGCGCGGCCGCCAGCCTCGAAGTCGGCCACCAGCTCATAACCAAAACAAGCTTCCGCCCCACGCTACCACCGATAGCGAATCGTCCCCGTGCCGGCGTAGGTGGACGAGTGCGAGGCGAATTCTCCATCGAATTTGGCGAGCAACGTGACGCCGTTGGCGAGGCGAAGCTCGGCACCCGCCGACGTCAGCGCGGAATTCTGTGCCAGTGTCGCGCCGTTCACGATGAAGCTCGCGCCCGGGAGCGTCTGGAACAGCGGCGTCAGCGTCGGATCGCTAACCCAATCGTGCGCCCAAGCGACCCGCCCGCGCAGCGCCAGCACCGCATTGGTATAGATCGCCAGAACCCGGTCGAAACGCGCGCCCAACTCGCTCCTGGTGTCGGTCGCGTCGCGGCCATTGAAAGCGAGCGCAAAGCCGCTGGGGATCAACCCGGTCTCGGTGTAGCCGGGCGTGTGGAAGTTCTGCGCCTGGATCGCCGCATAGGGCGTGATCCCGGCGTAGGGTGTCGCGAACCGGTAGCCGCCTTCCAGCCGCCCGCCGTAGCTCTGCGCGTTGAAGTCGGCGGTCAGATGATCGCCTACGGCGACACGGTCGGTCGACATCCAGTGGTTGGCATAGGCGAAGGCGGCGGCGAGATAGGCCGCGCCGCCGTAGACGCCGGCCTGGAAGGCGTCGCTCTTGCCGGAGCCGAGCCCCCTGCGCCAGGCTCCAGTTGGTGCCGCCGCCGGCCAACGCCAGGCCCACGACGCTGTCGCGCGAGAGGTGATAGTCGAAGCCGCCGGCAAAGCCGGCTGTAGTGGCGGAAAGGTCGTGGCTGCCGATATTGGCGAGGTCGCCGCTGGTCTTGTTGCCGCCGCCGTAGGCGCCACCCCACACCGTCCAGCGCGGCTCATAGACCGGCGCCGGCTTGGGCGGCGCTTTCAGCACCGCGGCGTAGGCGTGGGCGATATCGGGCGGCATGGTGTCGCGCTCGGGTGCAAAGCTGAGCGCGGGGTGATCGGCGCCGCCGACCCCGCTGCGGCCATCGACGAAGGGATCGAGCATCAGATTGAGGAACTGGTCGGTGAGCTGGAATCCAACCTTCTGCGCGCCGGTCGCGGCTTCGCCGGAAAGCTGATCCAGGCTACTGGTGAGATTGCTGCCGGTGAGGCCGAACAGCGGCACGAAAGCCGGCGGCAGCGTGCCGCCATTGTTGAAGAAGCTATTGATAGCGCCCGCGGCACCTTGTTGGTTCTGGCTCAGCCCTACGGCCTGCTGCGGTCCACCGAGAGCGGCCGTAACGTTCAATAACACGTCGGTTGGTGTGTAGCTCAAGCTGACTGCAAAGCCGGGAACATTGCTTGCGCTTCATCCCGCCGTGTGATCCGGCGGTCGTGTCGAAGCGTCATTTCCACGATGTGGATGTCCAGATGATCTACGTCCTGAAGGGGTGGATTAAATCTGAATTCGAGGGGCAAGGCAGGGTCACGATGCGCGAAGGCGCCGCTTGGCTGCAGCCACCACGGATTAATTATAAGCACACGGTGCTCGACTATTCCGACGATTGCGAGGTGCTCGAAATCATCCTGCCCGCTGAGTTCAAAACCGTAGAGTTGGAATAGCCCGTTCTTCATCTAAAATCTGCTCGGCGCAGCGGCCGCACCGCCGATCGACGTGGTTAATGTCGATTGCCCGGCATAAGGCGCTTTCGGCACGTCGCCACCGGACAGAGGCTGAATTGGACGAAAAAATTGAGGCGACCGTCGCGGATCCGGCGGACGACCCGGAAGTTGTATTGCAGGCAAAGGGTCGGGACGAACTGCTGCGCCGAGCATTGCCGGGCGGCGGCGACTAATGTCCGCAGTTGGGAGTTGAACGGACTCAACGCGATCGTCGCTTTTGGACCGTTCATGACCCCACTCGGATATAAGTGGCCGCTTTCTGCTGCGGTGCACGGCCTGACCTGCTATACTTACCCGGTGATCTCTGGCCTCGGGGTAAGCCCATGAGGCGGCGCGAGTTCATCAGGTTGCTCGGCGGCACATTGGCCGCCCAGGCGATCCCGGCGAGTGCGCAAGAGCTTCGCGTGCGCACCGTCGGGGTGCTGATGGGCTTCGCAAACGATGCGGAGGCCAAGGCTCGCGTCGAGGCGTTCGAACAAAGTCTCGAAAGCGAGGGCTGGTCGGTCGGCCAAAACCTTCGCATCGAGTACCGCTATGCCGAAGGCGACTCCGCGCGCATGCAGGCGCTCGCGAAAGAGTTGGTGGAGCCCAAGCCGGACTGCGTTCTCGGCCAGAGCACCCCGGTCACTGCCGTGCTGATGCAGGCCACGCGGACCATTCCTATCGTTTTCGTCGCCGTGTCCGATCCGATTGGTAGCGGGTTTGTCGCGAGCATGGCGCGACCGGGCGGCAACATTACCGGCTTCACGGTCCTGCACGCGAGCATCGCAGGGAAATACCTCGAGATATTGAAAGAGATGGTGCCGCAACTCGCCCGTGCTGCCATCATGTACAATCCGAATTCCGTGCCAGGTGGCGGCACGTTTTTTTCCCGTCCGTTCATCGAGTCTGCGACAAAGTTGAAGGTGCAGCCCATCACCGCGGAAGTGCACGATCGGTCCGAGATCGAAAATGCCGTCATGAAACTTGGTAGAGAATCTGGAAGCGGCCTCATTCTCGTGCCGGATAATTTCATGAGCGTGCATCGTGACCTTATCATCTCGCTCACCGCACAGTTTCGCATTCCGGCAATTTACCCCTATCGGTACTTTGCCGAGGCGGGGGGCCTCGTGTCGTACGGCGTGGATGCCATAGACCAGTTCCGGCGCGCATCGGAGTACGTGAGCCGCATTCTCCGCGGCGCCAAGCCGGCGGATCTTCCGGTGCAAGCACCGACGAAATTCGAGCTTGTGATCAATCTCAGGACGGCGAAGGCTCTCGGCATCGTGATCCCGAGGATACTGCTTGCCGGCGCCGAGCAGGTGATCGAATGATGGGGTGGATGGCCCCCTTGCGGCATCGACGTGCCAAGCTGGTGTTCTAGCGAATCACCAGGAACAGGGAGCCATCCATGAGCGAGATTACGACGATTGGCCTGGATCTAGCCAAGCATGTTTTT
>WNGA01003545.1_pt1 | contig 23382 bp, 17 predicted proteins | sample 5400061 | NCBI WGS metagenome assembly WNGA01 (sample SAMN13153366, study PRJNA577476) | soil metagenome | isolation source: 100 cm soil or saprolite under grassland replicate 2 | place: USA:California | collected 2016-06-15
CCCCTCCCACGTCCATGTTTGAGTTCGAGTTCATGCGGCTCGCGTTCGCCGCCGGGGCGATCGTGGGGCTGCTCGCGCCGGTTGTCGGCTTCTTCCTCGTCCAGCGGCAGATGAGCCTGATCGGCGACGGCATCGGTCATGTCGCCTTCGCCGGCGTCGCCGCCGGCTACCTGCTCGGCATCTCCCCGGTCTGGACGGCGCTCGCCGCTGCGATCGCCGGCGCGGCAGCGATCGAATGGCTGCGCACCCATCGCAAGGCCGCCGGCGACCAGGCGCTCGCATTGGTCTTCTACACCGGCATCGCCGGAGGCGTCGTCCTGATCTCCGCGGCCGGCGCTCTCAACGCGAACCTGTTCACCTACCTGTTCGGGTCGATCCTCACCGTCAGCCGCGGCGATCTGCTCACGATCGCGCTCCTCGGTTTCGCTGCGCTCGCGCTCATCGCCGTGCTGCTGCGTGCACTGCTTGCCGTCGCGATCGACGAGGAGGGCGCGCGGGTGGCCGGCCTCCCGGTCGCGATCCTGAACGCTGTCGTTTCGATGCTCGCCGCGCTGACGATCGGGATCTCGATGCGGATCGTCGGCATCCTGCTGATCGCCGCGCTGATGGTCCTGCCGGTGATCGCCGCCCAGCGAATTGCGTGGAGCCTGCGCTCCACGATCGGGCTTTCGATCGTGATCGGTCTCTGCTCCGTGCTTGCCGGCCTCACCGCCTCGTACTACGCGGATCTGCCTCCGGGCGGGACGATCGTCCTGACGGCGTCGGCGTTCTTCCTCGCCGCGGCCGGCATCGAGACGGTGCGGGCACACGCGTAGAGCGCACGTGCAGGATCCGGCCCGGCTTCCTCCGACCCGACGTCGTGCGAGGGATTGTCGATAATGCGAGCCAGGTGGCGAAGCGGCCCAGTCTCAGCCTGCTCCTGACGGGCATCCTCCTGCTCGCGGCCGGATCCGCCGGCGCGGGTCGGTCAGGCACGAGCCCCAGTGCCTCGGCGCGCGCGTTCGCGATCAGCGTGGTCGTACCCGGGCAGAGCGGCGGCGGCGCGGGCTCGGTCTCTGCGCCACCGGAGCACACCGCCTTCGGCTCGGGCTTCGCCTACCCCGCTGACGGCACCGCGGTCACGACGGGCTCGCTTGCGACCTCCGCGTCGGCGAGCGCCGGCTCGACTGCCGGCGCCGGGAGCTCCAGCGAGGTCACCTCGCTCGTCCTCTTCGGTGGCGAGATCGTCGCCTCCTCGGTGAAGGGCGAGGCCGCGGGCTCCACCCGTGGCCGTGCCGCGAGCGGGAACCTCAACGGCTCGAGCGTCTCGGGCCTGACCGCGCTCGGCCAGCCTGTCGCGGTCGCCCCGAACGGCCGCGTCGCGCTCGCCGACTGGGGCTACCTGATCACCCTCGGGCAGAGCACGGAGACGAGCACCGGAACCGGCGGCGCGCAGGCATTTCACGGTTTCGTGACCGCCCTCGACGTCCATCTGACCGCGCCGCACGGCGGCTTGCCGGCGGGCTCGGAGATCCAGGTCGGCTACGCCGAGGCCACGGTGCAGGCGGGCGTCGCGCCGACGCGGAAGCCGCTGCCGCCCGGCCCGAAGAAGAAGAGCAAGAAGGGCAAGACGCCGCGGGCGCCGGAGCCCCGGCCGGGCGAGTACCAGGGCCCGCTGCCGCTACTCCCGGTTCCGACGGGGCTCCAGCCGAAGCTGACCGCCGGCCGCTACGTCTTTCCGGTCTACGGTCCCTCCTCGTACGTCGACACCTTCGGGGCCCCTCGGGCCGACGTCAGCTACCACCACGGCGACGACATCTTCGCGCCGCTCGGCGCTCCGATCCTCGCCTGCGCGGACGGCCTCGTCTTCTCGGTCGGCTGGAACGACATCGGCGGCAACCGCCTCTGGCTGAAAGACACGCAGGGAAACGAGTTCTACTACGCCCACCTCTCGGCCTTCTCGCCGCTTGCGGGAAACGGGCGGCGGGTGAAGGCGGGCGAGGTCGTCGGCTTCGTCGGCAACACCGGCGACGCGGAGGGCACGCCGACGCATCTCCACTTCGAGGTGCACCCGGCATCGCTCCTCTTCATGGGCTACGACGGCGCGGTAGACCCGACGCCCTACCTGGACGCGTGGAAGCGCCTCGCGGACGTGCGCTTCCAGAACGTGGCCGGCTGGGTGCCGCTGGCGGGGATCAGCGACCCGGCGCCGAGGCCGGCCGCGATCCTCCTCCAGGTCTCCGACATCTCCGAGGCGAGCGGGCTCGACCCCGGCTCGCTCCAGCGCGCGATCGCGCCTCGTATCAACGCCGAGGCCGACCGGGCGCTGCTCAGGTCGCTCGGCGTCCGCGCGGCGCCGAGCGTCCCGTTGAACCGGGGTTAGCCCGAGCTCCCGCTCGAGCCATCGCCGTAGCCGAACTCCTCCTCCTCGCCGAAGATCTTGTCCTTCAGCCAGCGGCGGGTCTCGGGCCCCGTCATCGGGTTGAACAGGATCCCGAGGGCGATTCCCGCGAGAAGCAGGGTGCTGTTGCGGCCCTTGTGAGCCTCCTTGCCCTGGACGCGGTTGGCGGCCGAGCGGAGGTCCTCGATCGCCGAGCGGAGCTGATCCTGGATCTCCTTGTCGCTCGCGACCTTCGTCGCGACGCCGGTCATGCCGCGCTTCCCGATCAGCTCGTCGTAGACGTCCCGGGCGGTCGCGAAGGCGCTGCGGAGGTTGTCGCGCAGCTCCTCGTCCTGAATCGCTCGCTTCACGTAGGGCTTGACGTCGGCAACTCTGTCTTTCGCGTTGGCCATGCGGAAGGCCGTCCTTTCGCTCGTTTGCAGCGGGGATTCTCTACCCTCGGCGCGCGGCGTGCTAAACAGCCGTTGCCTCGGCGCGCTCGCCCGAGACGGCGACCCTCTCGAGCCACGGCTTCGCGCCGAGCCGCTCGAAGATCTCGCCTGCCTCGGCGAACAGCGGCTCGGCGCCGGTCGCGCTGCCGGCCGCGAGCAGCCGCTCCCCGTGCTCGAGCAGGGTGACGCCGAGCCAGAACGGGATCTCTAGCCGGCGGAAGAGCCCATCGGCCGCCTGGAAGCTGAGGAGCGCGGACTCGTCGTCGCCGGACAGCCTGGCCCGAAGGCGATTCGCCTGCGCCTCGAGGTAGCGCGGCCGGCTGCCGGCCGGAAGCTCATCGACGAACGCAAGGAACTCCTGCGCTCTCGCCGAGTCGCCGAGCGCGAGCGCTGCTTCGGTCGCCTCGACCACCGCCTGCTCGACTGCCTGGTGAGTCGGCCCTAGCGTCTGCGCGGTCTCGATCGCCGCGGTCCCGGCCTCGATCGCCTTCCCGAAGCGGCCCTCGGCGCGGCTCAGCGCGGCAGTGGCGCCGAAGAAGCAAGCACGGTCCTGGACGTCGGTCGAGCCTTCGAGGTGCGAGAACGTCGAGAAGAGCCGGCGCGCCCGCTCCTGCTCGCCGCGCTGGAGGTGGATCTCGAGCACCGACGTGAGGAGGCTAAGGAACATTCCGCCCGACCGGACCTGCCCCTCGGTCAGCTCTTCGATCGTCGTCAGCGCTTCGTCCCAGCGGCCTGTCATGTAGAGCGGGTATGACATCTCCGCGAGCATCGACCATTCGCCCGGCCGGTCGCCGAGGCGGCCGACGAGCTCGAGCGCCTGGCGGAGGTAGCCGAGCGCATCGGCGTACCGGTCGCGCCGGAACGAGGCGTCGGAGAGCACGAAGCAGCACCTGCTCGCCTCATCCGCCAGGTCGTGCTCGAGCCCGATGGAAAGCCCGTGCTTGGTCAGCGCGAGCGCCTCTTCCGGGTGGCCCCGGCTCTCGGCGATCCCCGCCTTGGCCTGGAACGCGCGCACGAGGGCCTCCGGGACTTGCAGCGACTCGGCCAGGTCGAGCGCGAGCTCGGCGTGCTCGGCCGCCCGCTCGAGATCGCCGCCGAACCAGTAGCCGACCGCGAGCCGGGCGGCGAGCAGCGCTAGGTCCTCGTCCGGCTCGTCGTCCGCGATCACGGCGAACGCTCGCTCCATTCGGGCGAGCGCCTCGTCCCGATGGCCGGTGAAGGCGTCGACCTGGCCGAGCCGGCCCGAGACGCGGGCGGCGGCGTGCGTGTCGCCCTCGGCCTCGTACAGGGCGATCGATTCCTCCATCAGCCGGCGCGCCGTGTCGGGATCTGCCGAGAACGAGGCCATCTGCCCCGCGCGGTCGAGCAGTCGAGCCTTCTCCGGCGGCTCGTCTGCCAGACCCGCCGCCTGCTCGAAATAGCGTTGCGCCTCGCCGGACGCGGCGAGCGAGGCGGCGCGCTCGCCGGCGCGGGCGAGCATTGCCTGCGCCTTCACCCTGATCTCGGCCGCGTCCTCCGCTTCCGGCGCGGCCCGGAAGGCATCGAGGTAGTGCGAGGCGATCACCTCGACGACCTCGTCCTCCTCGCCGGCGAAGGCCTCGCTCAGGTAAGCGGCGGCGGTCAGGTGCCGGGAGCGACGGTCACGCTTGGAGAGCGTCTCGTAGGCGACTCGCTTGACGAGATCTTGGAGGAAGCCGTACTGCCCGCGTTCGGGCGAGCGGGGGTCGGCCTGAACCGACAGCACCTCCTTGCGAGTGAGGGAGGCAAGAAGCGGTTCGAGCTCCTCCTTCGAGCGGCCGGAGAGCCCCCCGAGCGCCTGCGGCGTGAACGTCTTGCCGAGCACCGCTCCGTCCTGGAGCAAGCGGCGCTCCTCCTCGCTCAGGCCGTCCAGCCTGGCGGCGATCAGGGCGTGCAGCGTCTCGGGGACGGCGAGACTCTCGATCGACCCGACCGGCCGGTAGACGGGCCCTTCCTGGGCGAGCAGCCCCCGGTCGAGCAGCATCCGAACGGTCTCGACGGCGTAGAGCGGGATTCCCTCCGCCCGTGCGAGGATCTGCGCCCGTAGCTCCTCCGGCAGACCCGGCACGAGACCTCCGAGTAGCTCGTTCATCGCCTCCGGTGCGAGCGGCTCGAGGTAGAGCGACGTGAAGTTCCGCTGCCCCGCGCCCCAGGTGGGCCGGCGCTCGAGCAGCTCAGGCCGGGCCAGGGTGACGACGTAGAGCGGGTGGTCGCGCGACCACTCGAGCAGGTACTCGATGAAGTCGAGCAGCGAGTTGTCGGCCCACTGCATGTCCTCGAACACGAGCACCGTCGGATACGTCTCGGCGAGCCGCTCGAAGAAGAGCCGCCAGGCGGCGAAGAGGTCCTGCCTGTCGCGTGCCTCGTGCTCCTCGAGCCCGAGCAGGTGTGCGAGGCGGGGCTCGACGAAGCGCCGATCCTCGGGATCGAGCATGTGCTCGTCGAGCGTCGCGCGTAGCTTGCCCAGCGCCGGGGCGGGGTCCTCGTCCTCCGCGATCCGGGCTCGCATCCGCACCATGTCCGCGAGCGCCCAGTACGTGACGCCGTCGCCGTAGGCGAGACAGCGGCCGCGGTGCCAGTAGATCGTGTCGGCCAGGCCGTCGAAGTACTTGTAGAACTCCCAGGCGAGCCGGGACTTGCCGACCCCGGCGATACCGGTGATCGAGAAGAGATGCGCCCTGCGCTCCTCGGCGCTCGTGTGGAAGAGGTCCTTGATCAGGCGCAGCTCGCGCGCGCGCCCCACGAACGGCGCCTCGAGCCCGGACGATTTCAACGAGCCGCGGGCGCCGGAGACGACGCGCAGCGCCCGCCACAGCGGCACGAGCCCGGTCTTGCCCTTGAGCTCGTGGTTCCCCGCCTCCTCGTAGGCGATCGTGTCCTCCGTCGCCCGCCGCGTCGTCTCGCCGACGTAGACCTGGCCGGACGGCGCGGCCGCCTGCACCCGCGAGGCCGTGTTGACCAGGTCGCCGGCCACCATCCCCTCGCCTTCCGCCCCCAGCGTGACCGCCGCCTCGCCGGTGAGCACGCCCACGCGCGCCTGGAGCTCCGGCGCCGACAGCTCGTCTCCGAGCGCGGCGACCGCCTCCGTCAGCTCCAGTGCCGCTCGCACCGCCCGTTCGGCGTCGTCCTCCGTCGCGACCGGCGTTCCCCAGACGGCCATCACGGCGTCGCCGATGAACTTCTCCACCGTCCCGCCGTAGCGCTCGATCAGCGTCCGCGCCGTCTCGAAGTAGCGGGAGAGGAGCTCGCGCACCTCTTCCGCGTCGCGCGCCTCGGACAGCGTCGTGAAGCCGACCAGATCGGCGAACAGGACCGACACGAGGCGCCGTTCGGCGGTGGGAGGAGCGGCTGCCTCGACGCTCGCCGGCGCCGAGGGAGCGGCCGCGGCGTCGAGCGGCTGAGCGCACTCGCCGCAGAAGCGCATACCGGGCTCGTTCGCGGCTCCGCAGGCGGGGCAGACACGCGCCAGCGGGGCGGCGCACCCGCCGCAGAACTTGCGTCCCGTGCTGTTCTCGGTGCCGCAATTCGGGCAGACCACCATGCCCTTGAAGAGCCTACAAAGAACTACCGCGAGGCGGGGAGCGCGGCCTGGCGCTCCGCGGGCGGGGCCGGCTGGGGACGGCGGACGGCCGAGCCGTCGAACGCGGCGGCGAGCACATCCTCGATCGAGTCGGCCAGAATGAACTCGAGCTCGTCGCGCGCCTCCTTCGGCAGCTCCTCCAGGTCAGGCTCGTTCTCGTGCGGGATCACGACGCGCTTCAGGCCGGCGCGCTGGGCTGCGAGCACCTTCTCGCGCAGGCCGCCGATCGGGAGCACCTGGCCGGTGAGCGTGATCTCGCCGGTCATCCCGAGGTCGTCGGCGACCGGCACCCCGCGGACGAGCGAAGAGATCGCCGTCGCGATCGTGATCCCGGCCGAGGGGCCGTCCTTCGGCACCGCGCCGGCGGGCACGTGGATGTGGACGTCGTGGTGGGCGAACCAGTCCTCCGGAAGGCCGAGCTGCTCGGCGCGGGCGCGCACCCACGAAAGCGCCGCCTGGGCCGACTCCTGCATCACCTCGCCGAGCTGGCCGGTGATCGTGAGCTTCCCCTTGCCCGGGTAGGCGGTCGCCTCGATGAAGAGGACGTCGCCCCCGACCGGCGTGAAGGCGAGGCCGGTCGCGACGCCGGGGTCTGCAGTGCGCTTGCGCGGGTCGGCGGGGAACCGGCGCGGCCCGAGCCACGAGCGCACCTTGCGCACGTCGATCCGCACCCTGTCCTTCTTGCCCTCCGCGATCGCGCGGGCGGCCTTGCGGAGGAGATCGGCGATCCGCCTCTCCAGGTTCCGGACGCCGGCCTCGCGCGTGTACTCGCGGATCACGATCCGGAGCGGCTTGTCGCCGAGCGTCACCCGCCCGCCCGCGAGGCCGTGCGCCTCGAGCTGCTTCGGGACCAGGTACTTGCGAGCGATCCCGAGCTTCTCGTCCTCGGTGTAGCCGGAGAGGTGGATCACGTCCATCCGGTCGAGCAGCGGCCCCGGGATCGTCTCGAGCTGGTTCGCGGTGCAGATGAACAGCACCTTCGAGAGGTCGAACGGCAGGTCGAGGTAGTGGTCGCGGAAGGTCGAGTGCTGCTCGGGGTCGAGCACCTCGAGCATCGCGCTCGCTGGGTCGCCGCGGAAGTCGGCGCCCATCTTGTCGATCTCGTCGATCAGGAAGACCGGATTCCGGGACTCGGCGTCGCGCAGCGCCCGGATGATCGTTCCCGGCATTGCGCCGATGTAGGTGCGGCGGTGGCCGCGGATCTCGGCCTCGTCCCGCACGCCGCCGACGGAGATGCGGATGAACTTGCGCCCGAGCGTGCGGGCGATCGATTGGCCGAGGGACGTCTTGCCGACTCCGGGCGGGCCGACGAAGCAGAGGATCGGGCCGGAGAGATCGTTCTTCAGCTTCGAGACCGCGAGGTACTCGAGGACCCGCTCCTTCACCTTCTCGAGGTCGTAGTGGTCCTCGTCGAGGATCGTACGCGCTCGGTCGAGATCGAGATCGTCCTCGGTCGCCTCGCTCCACGGCAGCGACAGGATCCAGTCGAGGTAGGTGCGGATGACGCCGTACTCGGCGGCGGCCGGGGGCAGCTTCTCGAGCCGCGAGAGCTCCCGGTTCGCGGCCTTCAGCGCCTCCTCGGGGAGCTTCTTCTCGTCGATCCGCTCGCGCAGCTCCTTCAGCTCCGCCTGCTGCTCGTCCCCCTCGCCGAGCTCCTCCTGGATCGCCTTCAGCTGCTGGCGCAGGAAGAACTCCCGTTGCCCCTTCTCCATCTCCGACTGCACCTGCGACTGGATCTTCGAGCCGAGCTCGACCACCTCGAGCTCGCGGTTCAGGATCACGAGCACCTCGCGCAGGCGGGCGGCGGCGTCGGCCTCCTCGAGGAGCTGTTGCTTCTCCTCGGTCTTCAGGCGCAGCGTCGAGGCGACGAGGTGCGAGAGCGCGTTCGGGTCGTCGACGTTCGCGGCCGCCAGCTCGAGCTCCTGCGGCAGGTACGGGACGAGCGAGATCAGGCGGCCGAACTCCGTCTGCACGCTGCGGGTGAGCGCCTCGAGCTCCGGCGTCTCCTCCGTCACGTCCGGCACCTCGCCGAACTCGCCGATCAGGTACGGCTCGTCCTGGAGGCGGCGCTCGAGCCGGATCCGGCCGACGCCCTGGACGAGGATCCGCAGCGTCCCGTCGGGGACACGGATCATCTTGTGCACGATCGCCGCCGTTCCGATCTCGTAGAGGTCGTCCCAGCCGGGCTGCTCGGCCTCCTCGGTGCGGACGGTGACGAGCGCGAGCATCCGCTCCCCGGCGACGACGTCGTCGACGAGCTTGACCGAGCGCTCCTGCCCGATCGCGAGCGGTGAGACCGAGTGCGGGAAGACGACGGTCTCCTTCAGCGGCAGCACCGGCAGCGTCGAGGGGATCTCGACCTCGCCCCCCTCGAGCTGCTCTTCGAAGGTCACTTCGCTCATGCCCAACGCTCCTGCTTTGTGCGGGCTCGCTCCGGCAGGCCGCGCGAAGAGCTGGAGGGATGTTGCCGGACGCGTAGCGCGCTCATGTCCGGCCTCCGATCGAGATCGAGACGCGCTCGGCCTTCGCCGGCTTGGCGGCGATCGGGAGCACGACCGTCAGGACGCCGCGCTCGTAGCGGGCGCTCGCGGCGGCGGTGTCGACCGGCTCGTCGAGCTGGATCCGGCGCTGGAACGGCCCGTACTCGATCTCCATTTGCTGGTAACGGCCCCGGAAGGCGGGGCGGCAGCGCTCGCCGGCGACGACGAGCACGCGGTCGGCCGCGATCACCTGGATCGCGGCCGGGTCGACGCCCGGCAGCTCGACGAACACGCGCAGCTCCGGCGGGTCGTCGCCGCGGACGCAGTCGACCTGGGGGCGGAAGCCGCGCCTCGCGCCCGAGAAGCGGGGGACGTGCCAGAGCTCGTCGATCAGCTCGTTGATCTCGTCGTGCAAGCGCTCGATGTCGTTTCGCCTCTTCAATGCCTCTCCGGGTAAACGTTAGCCGGGCTCGTTCGGATCCCCCTTGACAGCCCCGACACCGGTGCTAAGTTAGCACACGCTAGCTTAGCGCCGACTAACTATCGCACTCCGAAGAAGGAGCCGCCGCATGGAGCGCTGGACGCGACTGATCCTCCGTTACCGCTGGCCGGTGCTGGCCGTCTGGCTCGTCGTCCTGCTCGGCGGCGGCTACGCGAGCGGCAAGCTCTCATCCCTTCTCTCGAACACGTTCACGATGCCGGGCACCGACTCCGAGCGGGCCCGGACGATCCTCGAGAAGCACTACGGCGATCGCTCCGACGGAGCCTTCACCATCGTCTACCGCGTCAGGAACGCAGACGATCCCCGCCTGCGCGCGCGGCTCCAGGGCGGGCTCGTACGGGCCGCCAAGGAAGTTCCGAGTGGCCGCGCGCGGCCGCTCGTGCGCGGCAGCGACCACGTCCTCTACGGCGACATCGTCTCGAGGCTCAGCATCGCCGACGCGAAGGGCTACACCGACGACGTCCTGCACGCGCTCCCGAGCGGAACCGGGGTGAAGCCCTATGTGACGGGCCAGGCCGCGATCCAGCACGACCTCGACCCGATCTTCAACGAGGACCTCAAGACCGGCGAGCTGTTCATCGCCGTGCCGATCGCGCTCGTCGTGTTGCTGATCGTCTTCGGCCTCTCGGCCGCCGCCACGATCCCGCTCCTGTTCGCCGCCTGCACGATCATGGGCACCCTCGGAGCCGTCTACGTCTTCGCCCACTACATCACGATGGCGACGTACGTGACGAACCTCGTCCAGCTGATCGGGCTGGGGATCGCGATCGACTACTCGCTCCTGATCGTCTACCGCTTCCGCGAAGAATTGGCGCGCCCTCGGCCGGCGACTCCTCCCGCCGGGCGGAGCCCGGCTCCGGAACCGCCTCGCGCCGAGAACGCGCGCTGGACGCGAGAGGAGAAGGACGACGCGATCGTGCGGACGATGGCGACCGCCGGCCGCGCGGTCATCTTTTCCGGCGCCACCGTCGCGATCGGGCTCGCGCTGCTCCTCTTCATGCCCTCGCCGTTCATGCGCTCGATGGGGATCGGCGGCTTCCTGATCCCGCTCGTCTCGCTCCTGGCGGCCGCGACGCTCCAGCCGGCGCTGCTCTCGCTGTGGGGCCGCAAGGGTGTCAGGAGAGCGCCCGTGGCCGAGGTCCTGCGAACGGAGGTCGGGATCCCGTTGCCGCGGCTCGCGGGCACGACCGACATCGAGCAGGGGATGTGGGCGCGCCTCGCGCGAGCGATCATGCGCCGGCCGAGCGCGTTCCTCGCAGGCGGTGCGGCGCTGCTCGTCGCGGCCGCGATCCCCGTGTTCGCCCTCGAGCTGACGCCCGGCTCGGCCTCGGGCATCCCTCAGCACCCGCAGGCGGTCCACGGCTTCGGCATCCTCACGGACGCGGTCGGCGCAGGCGCCCTCTCCCCGACTCAGATCGTGGTCGACTCCCGCAAGCCGGGCGGAGCCAAGGACCCGGCGGTGCAGCGCTCGATCGGGACGATGATCGCGAAGGTGCGGCAGGACCCGGAAGTCCGGTTCGTCCGCTATCGGCCGACGCCTCCGTGGATCGATCCGAGCGGGCGCTACGCGCAGGTCGTCGTCGCGGGGGAGCACGAGTACGGCGAGGCTCCGGCGCAGAGCTTCGTCCATCGCCTGCGCGACGACATCATCCCCACCGCCTCGTGGCCGGCGGGCGTCCGCGTGCTCGCGGGCGGCGGCCCGCCGCAAGGGGTGGACTTCATCGACCGCTCCTACGCGGTCTTCCCGTGGCTCGTGCTGGCGGTGCTGGTGCTGACCTACCTGCTGCTGATGCGCGCGTTCCGGTCGCTGATCCTGCCGCTGAAGGCCGTCCTGCTGAACCTGCTGTCGGTCGCGGCCAGCTACGGGGCGCTCGTGGTCGTCTTCAAGTGGGGCCTCGGAAGCGACCTCTGGGGCCTGTACCAGTTCGAGCAGGTCGAGGCCTGGATCCCGATCTTCCTGTTCGCCATGCTGTTCGGCCTCTCGATGGACTACGAGGTCTTCCTGGTCACGCGCATGCGCGAGGCCTGGGATGGCTCGAGGGACAACAGGCGCGCCGTCGTCGAGGGGCTCGAGCGGACCGGCCGGATCGTGACGGCGGCCGCGATCATCATGGTCGCCGCCTTCTCCGGGTTCATCGCCGGCCGCGTGGTCGGCCTCCAGGAATTCGGCTTCGGGCTTGCGATCGCGATCTTCGTCGACGCGACGATCGTCCGCGCCCTGCTCGTGCCCTCGCTGATGGCGCTCTTCGGCCGCTGGAACTGGTGGCTGCCGCCGCGGGTCGCCCGGATCGTGCGCGTCCCGCCGTCGCCGCTGGAGCCGCGGCCGGCACCTGCGCTACGCCCCGCCGGCCGTTGACGCCTAGCGTACGGCGACCCAGATCAGGACCGCGATCAGGGCGGCGAGGACGATCACGCCCCACCACATCGTGCGGAAGGCGAGCCGCTCGCCCGGACGCGGGCCCGGCTCGGGCGTGTAGGGATCAAGCGGCGGCGTCGGCTCGGGCTCGAGCGGGAGCTCGTCGCGGTTCGGCTCGGTCATGCTTGGCGTTTTCCGCGGACGCGCGATCCTCACACCTCGTAGCATCCCGGCCGATGGAGCCGAGCCTGAAAGGCGTGATCCTCGCCGGCGGCACCGGCTCGCGCCTGCACCCGCTGACGCAGATCACGAACAAGCACCTGCTGCCGATCTACGACCGCCCGATGATCAACTACGCGATCGAGGCGCTCGTCAAGGCGGGGGTGACCGAGATGATGCTCGTCACCGGCGGCACGCACGCGGGCGAGTTCTTCCGCCTGCTCGGCAACGGCCACGAGCACGGGATCGATCGGCTCTTCTATGCGTACCAGGACAGGCCCGGCGGGATCGCGGAGGCGCTCGGGCTCGCCGAGCGCTTCGGCCGGGACGGCCGGATCGTGGTGATGCTCGCCGACAACGTCGTCGAGCGCTCGATCGCGCCGGCCGTCGAGAACTTCGCCGTCCAAGAGCGCGGCGCGCGGATCCTGCTCGCGCGGGTCGAGGAGCCCGAGCACCTGCGTCACCTCGGCGTGCCCGAGCTCCAGAACGGCCGGGTCACGCGGATCGTGGAGAAGCCGGAGCAGCCGCCGAGCGAGTACGCGGTGACCGGCATCTACTTCTACGACGAGCAGGTCTGGGACGTGCTGCCGACGCTCGAGCCCTCCGGCCGCGGCGAGCTCGAGATCACCGACGTGAACAACTGGTACGTCGAGCGCGGCTCGATGGAGTACGACGTCCTCGACGGATTCTGGGGCGACGCGGGCGAGTCCATCGAGGCCTACTACGAGGTCAATGACTTCGTTCGCGCGAACGGCGCCAACAAGGACGAGGCGTGGTCGACGGCGTCGAGGTGATTCCTCTCCGGCGGGTCGAGGACGAGCGGGGCTGGTTCTTCGAGCTCCGGCGCGAGAGCCGGCTGCCCAAGCCGACGCGCCAGACGAACATCTCGTTCTCGCGCGTGGGGGTGATCCGCGGCCTCCACTACCACGAGCGGGGACAGGACGACCTCTTCGCCTGTCTCCAAGGGACCGCGCGCGTGGTCGTGCTCGACCGGGAGAGCGGCGAGACCTTCAGCGCCGACATCGGGGACGAGTACCCGGTCGCGGTCTACATCCCGGGCTACCACGCGCACGGGTTCGAGGCGCTCACGGACCTGCTGTTCTGCTACCACGTCACCGAGGAATACGACCCGGACGACCCGGACGAGCAGGGCGTCTGCTGGGCCGACCCGCGGGTGAAGCACCTCTGGAGCACGCAATCGCCGGTCCTCTCGGAGCGCGACCTCGCCGCGTGCTCATAACGGGCGCCGGCGGCCAGCTCGGGGAGGCGCTTCGCGAGCAGTTTCCCGAGGCGGACGCACGGGTGCGGGAGTTCTTCGACGTGACGACATCGTCTCTCAATTACACGCCCGAGGTCGTGCTTCACGCTGCCGCGTGGACGGACGTCGACGGCGCTGAAGATCACCCAGCCGTGGCCGAGACCGTGAACGTCCGCGGCACGCACAACGTGGTCGAGCTCGGCGCCCCCGTCGTCTACTACTCCACCGACTACGTCTTCGACGGGAAGAAGCGCGCGCCGTACGTCGAGTCCGACGAGCCGAGCCCGCTCTCGGTCTACGGGCGCACGAAGCTCGAGGGCGAGGGTGAGGTTCGAGAGGGCTGGATCGTGCGGAGCTCGTGGCTGTTCGGCTGGACGGGGAAGAACTTCGTGCGGACGATGCTCGCGCTCGGGGCCGAGCGGGACGAAGTGGCCGTCGTGGACGACCAGGTCGGCTGCCCGACCTACGTCGGACATCTCGCCGAGGCGACGAAGGAACTACTCGATCGGCCCTACGGGACCTGGCACGTGGCCGCCGCGGGCGAGTGCACGTGGGCGGAGCTCGCACGGGCGATCTTCGACGAGGCGGGCCTCTCGTGCCGCGTCAGGCCGATCTCGACGGAGGAGCTCGCGCGCCCGGCGCCGAGGCCCGCGTACTCGGTCTTGCGGAGCGAGCGCGACGACGCTCCGACTCTGCCGCACTGGCGTGAAGGGTTGCGCGCCGCCCTCGAGCGGCTGCTCTAGGCTTCGGCCCGATGCGAGTCCTGGTGACCGGCGGCGCGGGCTTCATCGGCTCGCACTTCGCGAAGCGGCTGGCCGCGGCCGGCGACGAGGTGATCGTGCTGGACAAGCTCACCTACTCGGGGAATCCGGCGAACCTCGAGGGCGCGGAGCTCGAGTTCGTCGAGGGCGACATCTGCAATCCCGAGGCGGTCGCCGCGGCGGGGGACGGCTGCGACGCCGTCGTCAACTTCGCCGCGGAGACGCATGTCGACCGCTCGATCCACGGCGCCTCCGAGTTCATCGAGACCGACGTGCTCGGCACGTACGTGCTGCTCGACTGGGTGCGCGAGACGGGCGCTCGGCTGGTGCAGGTCTCGACGGACGAGGTCTACGGCGACGTCGAGCTCGGCGTCTCCTCACGGGAGGACGATCCGCTGCGGCCCTCCAGCCCCTACGCGGCCTCGAAGGCGGGCGGCGACCTCCAGGTTCTCGCGGCGGTGCGGACGCACGGCGTCGACGCGGCGATCACGCGCGGCTCGAACACCTACGGGCCGAACCAGTACCCGGAGAAGATCATCCCGCTCTTTGTCACGAACGCGCTCGACGGGGAGCGGCTGCCGCTCTACGGCGACGGCCGCCAGACCCGCGACTGGCTGCACGTCGAGGACCACTCCGCGGCGGTCGAGCTGGTGCTGCGCGAGGGCGTGGGCGGCGAGGCGTACAACGTCGGGGCGGGCGAGGAGCTCGAGAACCGCGAGCTGACGCGGATGATCCTAGAGCTGACCGGCGCCGGCGAGTCGCTCGTCCGCCACGTCGAGGACCGGCTCGGGCACGACCGCCGCTACTCGCTCGACTCCTCCAAGCTCCGCGCGCTCGGCTGGGAGCCCCGCCGCAAGCTCGCCGACGGGCTTCCGGAGACCGTCGCCTGGTACCGCGAAAACCGGCAATGGTGGGAGCCGATCAAGTCGGGCGAGTACCGCTCGTACTACGAGCGCCAGTACGCCCAACGGCTTCGCTAGTCAGCACTTCTCGGCGCGCTTGCGAATGTCGCGCGGCTCGTGGCGGTCCGGCTCGAGCTGCGCGGCTCGCTGGAGGTACGCGATCGCCTCCGAGCAGCGGCCGAGGTGGTAGAGCGTGTAGCCGAGGTTGTAGTTCGCCCAGCCCTCGTAGGGATCGCCGGGCCCGGTCCCCTGAAGCTTCCGCACTGCCTGCTGGAGGAGCGGGAGCGCGCCGTTGTAGGCGCCCCGCTGCATCAGCTGGAAACCCCGGTCGTTGAGAGTGTGGCCATCGCCCGCCGGCACAGCCGGAGGAGGAGGCGGCGCCGGGGCCACGGTGGATTGCTGCCGCGTCACCGTCTCTTGGACCGTTGTCGCCCGGCCGCCCTGAACGACCGTACGCGTTCGTATCTGCTCGGCCGAGCTCCCACCGCCGGTCAACAGCGCCGCGATCAGAGCGCCCACCGCAGCCGCCGCGACCAGGAGCGCGACGAGCACCCACACCGGCCAGGAAGCCCGCTGCGCCGCCCGAGCCGGAAGGGAAGCCGTCGCCGGCGGCAGCTGCAGCGTCGTCCCCGCGGCCCGCGCCAGCGCCTCCCGCAGCGCGGTGATGAAGTCGGCGGCCGTCCCGTAACGGGCGCGAGGATCCTTTGCGAGGGCGCGCCGGAAGACCGGGTCGAGCTCCGGCGGCAGGTGCCGGCTGCGCTGGGCGATCGAGGGAACCGGCGAATGCACGTGCGCGGCAGCCTCCGCGGTGGGCGAGTCGCTCTCGAACGGCCGGTGCCCGCCGAGTAGCTCGTACGCGACGACCGCCAGCGAGTAGCGGTCGCTTGCCGGGCCGGCCCGCTCGCCCTGCGCCTGCTCCGGCGAGAGGTAGCCGGCCGTGCCGAGCACCGTCCCCGTGAGGGTCAACGAGTCGAGACCGGCCGCGCTCGCGATCCCGAAGTCGGCGACGTGGACGTCGCCGCGGCCGTCGAGCAGCAGGTTCGCAGGCTTGACGTCGCGGTGGACGATCCCTTTCCGGTGCGCGGCGTCGATCGCAGCCGCCGCCTGCTCCAGCCAGGCGAGCGCCTGTCCCGGCGGCTGCGCGCCCGAGCGGCGGAGCCGGTCCTCGAGCGAGCCTCCGGCGACGTGCTCCATCACGATGAACGGACGACCGCGCCACTCGCCGACGTCGAAGATCGTGACCGCGCCGGGCTCGCCGGAGAGCCTCGCCGCCGCCAGGCCCTCGCGCGTGAACCGCTGCCGGATCGCGTCGTCCCGCGCGTAGCGCTCGGTGAGCATCTTCACCGCGACGCGCCGTCCCAGCGTCTCGTCGGTGGCGAGGAAGATCTCGCCCATCGCACCGGTGCCGATCCGCTCGGGCGACCGGTAGCGGGGCGGAAGGAGCTCGGTCTCGACGGTCATCGCCGTGCGCTTCCCCGGCCTCGAGGCGGTCGAAACGGTCGGGAAAGCAGCCCTCGTCGTGGTGTGAGTTCTGTAAAGAAGGCCGGAATCCGCCCAGGAGTGCGCTACGCTCAGGCTGTCCCGGCTGCGGCGTCCGGCCAGGAAACGCACGCGCCGCCCAGGCGGGTCGGGGTCAGGCGATGATCAGTACGTTCACAGCAGCCGTCCTCGCCGCGCTGGGGCTCGCAAGCACTCCGGCGGGGCACGCCGCGCAGCCGTCCTCGCCCGTCTTCTTCGTCAAGGGCCACGGCTGGGGCCACGGCGTCGGCCTCGCCCAGTACGGCGCGTACGGCTACGCGCTGCACGGCTGGACGCACGAGAAGATCGTGGCGCACTACTACGGGGGCACGACGCTCGGTCCCGCGCCGCTGAAGAAGGTTCGCGTGCTGCTCGTCCCCGGCTCGAAGCGAGTGGTCGTCTCTTCGCGCTCGGCGTTCTTCGTGCGCGACGGCGCCGGGAAGAAGCACAAGCTCCAGGCCGGCTCGCAGACGCTCGGTCCGGGCCTGAAGCTGAAGGTGGCCGCCGCCACGGAGCCCAAGGCGTTGCCGGGCCCGCTCGTCTTTTCGCCGGGTGCCGATCCGCTCACCCTCGGCACGCGCGCCTACCGGGGCACGTTCCGGGTGACCGCGACAGGTGCCGCGGTTCGCGTCGTGAACACGGTCGGCCTCGAGCCGTACCTCTGGGGCGTCGTTCCCTCCGAGATGCCCGACCGCTGGCCGGCGGAGGCGCTCCAGGCGCAGGCCGTGGTCGCGCGCACGTACGCGCTCGCGCATCTCCACGGCGGCGACTTCGACCTCTACCCGGACACGAGCAGTCAGGTCTACCACGGGATCGCGGCCGAGTCCCCCACGGCCAGCGACGCGGTCAACCAGACCGCAGGCCAGGTCGTCCTCTACAAGGGGAAGCCGGCGAACACCTTCTTCTACTCGAGCTCCGGCGGGAAGACGGCGAACGTCCAGGACGTCTGGCCGAAGTCCGAGCCGATCCCCTACCTGGTCTCGGTGCCCGATCCCTACGACACGATCTCGCCTTACCACGATTGGGGCCCGCTGCGCTTCACACCCGCCCTGCTCGCGCGGAAGCTGCACGCGCCCGGACTGCTCCTCGACGTCAAGCCCGACGTCGGCGCCTCCGGCCGCGTCCGCAGCCTGACCGTCGTCGGTTCGAGCGGGCAGCGCACGCTGAGCGGATCGGACGTCCGCCGCGCTCTCGGCCTGCGCTCGACGTGGTTCCAGATCGGGATGCTGAGCCTGACGCCCCCCGCTGCGCCCGTCCTCTTCGGCTCCCGGGCGAAGCTGGCCGGCGTCGCGAGGGGAGTCGGCAGGGTGACGCTCGAATCCCGTCCGTACGGCGGGCAGTGGAAGCCGCTCGCGCCGCTCGTCCCGAAGAACGGCCAGATCGCGGCGACGCTCTCGCCGAAGGTCTCGACGGCCTACCGGCTCTCGACCGGAGAGATTCGCAGCGGCGCCGTCGACGTCCCGGTCGCGCCGCTCGTCCGCATCTTCGTCTCGAGCGACCGGTTCTCGCTGACCGGCCTGGCCCGACCGGTGCTCTCCGGCTCGACGGTCCAGGTCCAGAAGCTCGCCCAGACGGGCTGGATGACGGTCGCCGGGACGAAGACCGGCGCAGACGGCAACTTCTCCGCGAGCCTCGACGTCACGCCCGGCGCCTACCGCGCGCGCGTCGTCGCCGGCCGGGGGTTCGCGCCCGGGGTCTCCAAGGTGCTGAGGGTGACGGCGTGATGAAGCTCGCCGTAGCGATCTCGGCAGCGGTGGCGCTTGTGGTTCCCGTCGCGGCCCAGGCGGGCTTCAACCCAAACGACCCGCTCGCGCCGAAGCAGTGGTACCTGTCCCAGGACCGGGTGTTCGACGCGTTCGACGTCCTGCCGGTCCTGAAGCCGGTGCGGGTGGCCGTGATCGACTCCGGCGTCGACGCGGGCCACCCGGAGCTGAAGGGCCGCATCGTCGAGGCGAGGAGCTTCGTCGGCGGGACGACCGCGGACGTCCAGGGCCACGGAACGTTCGTCGCCGGCGAGATCGCGGCCTGGACCGACAACGGCCGCGGGATCGCCGGTCTCGCCCCGCCAGCCCGTCTGCTCGTGGCGAAGGTGGTGCGCGACGACGGCTCGATCCCGCCCCGGGCGGAGGCCCGCGCGATCCGCTGGGCGGTGCGCCGGGGCGCCCGCGTGATCAACCTCAGCCTCGGCAGCCTGCGGAGTCCCGGCGCGAGCGAGGACGGCTTCTCGTACGCGGAGGAGCGTGCCGTCGAGTACGCGGTCAGGCACGGCGTGCTGGTAATCGCCTCCGTCGGAAACGGCGACGGAGCGCCGACCACACCGTGGCCGTACGCCAACTACCCGGCGGCGCTGCCGCACGTGCTCGGCGTCGCGGCATATGCCCGCTCCGGCGACGTCCCGAAGTTCTCGAACCGAGACGACGTCTACGTCGACCTGGCCGCGCCCGGACAGGACATGCTCTCGCTGTTCCCGCGTGCGCTGACCGCCCGCAACCCCTCGTGCGTAGACCAGGGCTACTCGAGCTGCGGGCCCAAGGAGTACCGCCACGCGGACGGAACCTCGTTCTCCTCGCCACAGGTCGCGGCCGCGGCGGCGATGCTGGTCGGCCAGGCGCCGAGGCTCCAGGCCGACCAGGTCTCGAATCTGCTCGAACGCAGTGCCGTAGACGCCGCCCCGGCAAACGGGTGTGTCGGCTGCTCGACCGGCCGCGACCCGCTGACAGGCTTCGGCCGTCTCGACGTGACCGCCGCGCTTCACGATCTGAGCAAGCCGTCGGCACCCGACCGGTTCGAGCCGAACGACGACGCCGGCTTTCGCGCGGCGACCCACTATCCGCGTCGGTTCCGCGCGACGCTCGACACCTGGGACGATCCGAACGACGTCTACCGGATCCGGCTCCGCAAAGGCCAGCACGTCTCCGTGCTCGCCCGCACCGGAGCCGGGACCGACGTCTCGCTCATCCTCTGGAAGCCCGCGCTCTACGCGCTCGCCGAGGCTCGCGACGGGCTGCGGGCGAGGCGCTCGATCCATCCGCCCGGTGTGCCGGAGCGGCTCGGTTACCGCGCCTGGCAGGCCGGCTGGTACTACCTCCAGGTCAAGCTCGCGCAGCCCGGTTTCGGGCAGTACTCGATCCGGATCGCGAGGTCGTAACAGCCGGTTTCTGAATGACGCTTCGCAGTCGGGGCGCGATGGGTGGTGGTGGCAAGGACGCAGTCCACGCACGCACAGCGCGGCCCGGCGGCACAAGGCTTCATTCTGAGAGCGGCTCTAATAGCTCCTCCTCCGGAACCTCGCGGATCTGGCGCGCGGGGTTGCCGACGACGACCGCCCGTGCGGGCACGTCCCTGAGTACGAGCGCGCCCGCGCCAACGAACGCCTCCTCGCCGATCTCGATCCCGGGCAGGAGCACCGCGCCGCCGCCGACCCTTGCGCCGCGCCGGACCGTCGGCCCCTTCCTCAACGCATGCCGCTTCTCGGTCCGGCCCATGAAATTGTCGTTGGTCGTGATCACGCAGGGAGCGATGAACACGTCCTCCTCGAGCGTCGAGTACGCAGTGACGTAGGCGTCCGCCTGGATCTTCGTCCGGTCGCCCACGCTGGTGTCGTTCTCGACCAGCGAGCCGCGGCCGATCACGACGTCGTCGCCGATCGCGCAGCGCTCCCGCACGCAGGCCTGGTCGCCGACGATCCCGCGCGCCCCGATCGTCGTCCCGGCGAAGACGACCGCGCCGGTCGAGACGATCGTCCCCGGGCCGAGCTCGAGCGGCGGCAGCTCCTCGCGGGCGGCGGTCGAGCGCGGTGAGAGCGCCGGCTGCTTGCCTACGACCGCGTAGTCGAGGATCCGGCAGCCCTCGCCGATCACCGTCCCCGGGTAGACGATCGCGGTCTCGGCGGCTTCATAGCTCACGCGGGCGTGGCCACGAGCGAGGTCTGCAGCTGCTCGAGCGCGCGCACGACCGCGAGGCCGTCTTGGGCGGCGCGCAGAGGGTCGCCCTCACCCCCGACGAGCTCGAGGAAGCTCCGGCACTCCAGCCGCAGCGGCTCGTCGTTCGGAATCTTGGGGCTGAAGATGTCGCCGGTGCGGGTCTGCCACTCGCCCCATGTCTCCGACGGCTGCCAGGGCCCCTTCTCGTAGACCGTCACCTTGCGTTCCAGCTCCATGTCGTCGAATACGACCATCTTCTCCTTCCCCACGACCGTGATCCGGCGCATCTTGTGCGGGTCGAGCCAGGAAAGGTGCATGTGGGCGATCTTCCCGGAAGGAAAGCGGAGGTAGCAGAAGACGATGTCCTCTACGCCCTCGGTCAGGAACGCGTTGCCGTGGGCCCAGACCTCCGCGGGTTCCTCGTCGAGCAGGTAGAGGATGACGGAAAGGTCGTGAACGCCCAACGAGAGCAGGGCGTTCTCGTGCTTCCGGATCACGCCGAGGTTCTGGCGATTCGAATACACGCACAAGACGTCCCCGAGCTCGCCCGCCTCGATCAGGTTCTTCAGCGTCTTCACCGCAGGATGGTAGAGGAGGAGGTGGCCCGGCATGAGGACGAGCCCCCGCTCTTCGGCCAGCTCGCAGAGCTCCTCCATCTCGTCCGACCGCATCGCGGGTGGCTTCTCCACGAAGACGTGCTTTCCGGCCTCGAGGGCGCGCTTCGCCAGCTCGTAATGGGTGACCACCGGAGTCGCCACGACGACCGCCTCCAAAGCGGTATCGGCGAGGAGCTCGTCGAAGTCCCCGGTGATGCGCGCGTCGGGGTAGCGGCCCGCGAACTCTCGCCGCTTCGCCTCGTCCGCGTCGCACAGCCAGGCCAGGTCGTCGAGCTCGTCGAAGTTCCGCGCGAGGTTCTTGCCCCACGCCCCGAGGCCGGCTTGCCCGATGCGAGTCACAATTTCCAGACTTTCCCGTTCGAGGAGCCGTTCCTGCCGGTCGCGTTGCGGAAGTCGATCACCAGCGAGGCGTCCTCGACCAGCCGCTCGTAGTCGATCCCGGAATGCGCGGTCACGATTGCGACGCAGTCGTACTCGCCGGGCTCGAGCGGCTGCGAGGACAGGCCGTGCCCCGGCAGCTCCGGCACGTGCGGATCGTGGTAGGCGACCTCGGCGCCGGCGTTTCTGAGCAGCTCGATCAGCTTTAGCGCCGGCGACTCGCGCGTGTCCGCGACATCGGGCTTGTAGCTGACGCCGAGCACGAGCACCTTCGAGCCGCTGAGCGAGCGCTGTGCCCCGTGGTTCAGGGCCTGCGAGATCACCGAGCGGCAGAAGTACGGCATGTTGGCGTTGACCTTCCCGGCCAGCTCGATGAACTCGGTGTAGAAGTCGTACTGGCGTGCCTTCCAGGAGAGGTAGAAGGGGTCGACTGGGAGGCAGTGCCCGCCGAGGCCGGGGCCCGGTTCGAAGCGCATGAAGCCGAAGGGCTTCGTCGCGGCCGCGTCGACGATCTCCCAGACGTCGAGGTCCATCCGGTCGCAGAGCTGCGCCAGTTCGTTGACGAGCGCGATGTTCACCGAACGGAAGATGTTCTCGAGCAGCTTCGTCATCTCGGCCGCCTCGGGGCTGGAGACCGGCACGACCTTCTCGACGGCGCCCTCGTAGAGCTCGACCGCCCGCCTCGTGCACTCCTCGGTGAGGCCGCCGACCACCTTCGGCGTGTTCTGCGTAGTCCAGTCCTCACGGCCCGGGTCGACGCGCTCGGGGGAGAAGGCGAGGTTGAAGTCCTCGCCGGCGGTGAGCCCGCTCTCCTCGAGCAACGGCTTCAGCCGCTCGCGGGTCGTGCCGGGGTAGGTGGTGGACTCGAGCACGACGAGCTGGCCCCGCCGGAGCCGCGGTGCGATCTGCGCCGTCGCGCCGAGCAGGATCGATAGGTCGGGCTCCCGCTGGGCCGAGAGCGGCGTCGCGAGCGCGATCAGGATCGCGTCGGCTTCCTTCAGGCGGTCGTAGTCGGTCGTGGCCGCGAGGCGGCCCTCGTCGACGTGCTTCTTCAGATCGGCGGAGGGGACGTCCTCGACGTAGCTCTCGCCGCGGTTGAGCCGCTCGACGCGGTCGGGGTCGACCTCGACGAGCAGGACCGAGCGGCCGGCGTCCGCGAACACCTGCGCCAGTGGGACGCCGACGTAGCCGGCGCCGACGATCGCGATCTTGCCCGTCATGCGCGCGTAAGGCTATAGAGCGCTTCCGCGATCCTCTCGGCGGCGTGACCGTCGCCGTAGAGCGCGGGCGCGTCTTCCGGGAAGCGCGAGCTCTTCAGCGCGTCTCCAAGCCGGTCGGGCACGTCCGGGTCGACGAGCGTGTTCGCGCCGGCCAGGACCGTGTCCACCCATTCCGTCGAAGGCCGGAGCGTGATGCAGGGGATCCCGAGCCAGTACGCCTCCTTCTGCAAGCCGCCGGAGTCGGTTACCACCCGGGTGGAGCCCGTGACGAGCGCCAGCATCTCCAGGTAGCCGACGGGCTCGATCGGGTGCAGGTCCGGCGCGGTCCGGATGCCGTTCTCGTCCAGGACCTTTCGCGTCCGCGGGTGGACCGGGAAGACGAACGTCCAGCCGGTCGAGCCGAGCTCGGAGATCAACCGTCGCAGGCGGGCGGCCTCCGTATTCGCCTCGCGGTGGATGGTCAGCACGGCGTAGGGCTGCTCTTCGCGAAGGCCGGCGAGCGCTCGGATGTCGGTGCGGGCGCGCGCTATCGGGGAGAAGGTCCGCGTTGCGTCCGCCATCACGTCGCCCACGACCTCGGCCCGCCCGGAGACGCCTTCTCCGGCCAGTTGCTCCCGCGACCGCTCGTCCGGGCAGAGGAGCAGCTGCGCGAGCCGGTCGGTCTCGATCCGGTTCCGCTCCTCGGGCATCGAGAGGTCGCCGCTACGCAGGCCCGCCTCCACGTGCGCGAGCGGGAAGCCGAGCTCGGCGGCGGCGAGCGCGCCCGCGAGGGTGGAGTTGGTGTCGCCGTAGACGAGCACCCAGTCGGGCCGCTCTCCGCGGAGGGGCTCGACGATGTG
>WNGA01003546.1_pt1 | contig 23382 bp, 27 predicted proteins | sample 5400061 | NCBI WGS metagenome assembly WNGA01 (sample SAMN13153366, study PRJNA577476) | soil metagenome | isolation source: 100 cm soil or saprolite under grassland replicate 2 | place: USA:California | collected 2016-06-15
TCGCCGCCGACCCGCCGCTCGATGTTGCCGAGCAGCCCGGCGACGCCCGGCGGCGCGCAGGATCGAGTCCAGCAGGTAGACGGTGGTCGTCTTGCCGGCCGTCCCGGTGACGCCGGCGACGGCAAGCTCCTGCGACGGGTCGCCGAAGAAGGCGACCGAGGCGGGAGCCATCGCGCGACGGGCCGACTCGACAACGAGCTCCGGTAGCGGCGTTCCCACAGGCCGCTCGACCACGAGCGCGACGGCTCCACGCTCGACGGCCTCGGGAGCGAGATCGTGACCGTCGACGGTGGAACCGGGAACGCAGAAGAACGCCGCGCCCGGGGTCACCGTCCGCGTGTCGTAGGCGAGGTCCGCGATCTCGACAGGAGCGCCGCTGAGCACGTCCGACGGCGCCAGCACGTCGATCAAGCGCTCGAGCTGCACAGCGGCAGGCTAGCGAGCTTGGCCGCTGCTCTCGCGTCCCTGACGGCCCACTGGGCGCGCGAGCGCCGTAGAGACAGTGCAAGTAGCACGGCCTCGTAGGCGCTCGTACTCCCAGCGGGCCGAGCCCGCGGAGCCGGGCTCCGCCCGGCGGGAGCGGGCGGCGGTCAGGGGCGCGAGAGCCCGTCCGGCGGTACTTCCAGGTATTGCAGGTCGTAAGAGGCGATCTGCGCGAACGCCGGCGCGGCGACCACGCCGCCCCAGATGGCGCCCTGCGGCTCGTCCACCGTGACGAGGATGACGAGGCGCGGATTCGACGCCGGGACCATCCCGACGAACGACGCGACGTAGCGATTGCTCGCGTAGCCGCCGTGCGAGTCGGGCTTCTGGGCCGTTCCCGTCTTGCCTGCGACCCGGTAGCCGGGTACCGCGGCGTATGTGCCGGTGCCTTCTGTGACGACGTTCTGCAGCATCGCATTCAGCTCCGCCGCGATCGTGCGGGAAAGCACGCGGCGCCGCTCCGGCCGCACGCGCCGATGACCCTGCAGGTGGTCGACGAGATGGGGCTGCACCCAGAGGCCACGGTTCGCGACCACGCCGTAGGCGGCGGCCATCTGCACAGCGGTGACGGCGATACCCTGGCCGATCGGCACATTGCCGATCGTCGACCCGGACCACTTCTCGGGCGGGAGCACGAACCCGGGGCTCTCGCCGGGGAAGCCGACGGCGGTCGTCTGACCGAAGCCGAAGCGGCGGATCCAGTGGCTCAGCCGGTAACGACCCAGCTTCTCGGCGAGCGTGATCGCCCCGACGTTCGACGACTGCGCCAGGATCCGGGCGACCGTCATCGTCTCGGTCCCGCGCTTCTCCGCGTCGTGGACGACGCGGTCCGCGACTGGGATCGAGTACGGCAGGACGAAGGACGTGTTCGGCGTGACGAGCCCGTCCGACAGCGCGCCGGCCACGGTGATCAGCTTGTACGTCGAGCCCGGCTCGTACACGTCTGTCACTGCGCGGTTGCGCGTCACCGACGGCCGCGTCTGCCCGAAGCGGTTCCCGTCGAACCCGGGCGCGACGGCCATGGCACGCACGTCGCCCGTCTTGGGGTCAAGGACGATCGCCGTCGCCGATTTCGCGTGCCATTTCGCAACCGTCTGGCGCAGCACCTGTTCGGCGTTCGCCTGAATCGTCTGGTCGAGGGTCAGGAAGACGTCTCGTCCCTGCCGTTCCGGACGCTCGGCGACGACGTCGATCACGCGGCCGAACGGGTCGCGGACGATCGTCTCCGAGCCGGGCTTGCCGGCGAGCGTCCTGTCGAGCTCGAGCTCGAGGCCGGCGAGGCCTTGGTTGTCGACGCCGGCGTAGCCGAGGACGTGCGAGGCGACCGAGCCCTGCGGGTACGTGCGCCGCTCCTCGGGATAGAAGAACAAGCCCGTGAGCCCGCGTTTCTGCAGCGCTGCGGCCTTCGTCGGGTCGGCCTTGCGATCCACGTACAGGAAGGATCCTTTCCTGGTCAGCAGCTCCTGGTACAGCTCGTTGCCGTTCACCCCGAGGGCTCGCGCCGCTGCGGACGCAACGGCCCGTGGCGCTCGCACCTGATGCGGATCGGCGTACACCGTCGTCGCCTGCTCGCCGATGGCCAGCACCTCGCCGTTCCGGTCGAAGATCGTCCCGCGCGACGCCGGCAGAGTCAGCGTCTCTCGGTGCTGCTTCGCCGCCATCCGCCCGAGCGACTCGGCCCGCACCCCCTGCAGCCACGCCGCGCGCCCGAGCAGCACGGCGAAGAGGACGACGAGAAACGCGAGCAGGAGCCGGATCCGGCGGTTCACCGGGTTCCGGCGGGTGCGGGGCACTAGCACTTACTGCCCGAGCCGGACGTACGTCGTCGCGTCGGCCGGCGCGGAGACGAGCCCGAGCCGCTTGCGCGCCAGCGACTCGATGCGCGGCGCGGCCGAGGAGCTCGAAAGCTGCGACGCGAGCGCGGCGTTGTCGGCACGGAGCTCCGCGCGCTCGCGGCTCACCTTGTCGAAGCGGACGTTCAGCTGGAGCACGGCGACGTTCAGCGCGACGACGCCGGCGAGCAGCGTCGAGACGACGACGATCCACGTGACGCCGCTGCGCAGCGGGTTCGCGCGCGTCCGGCGGACCGCGCGCGTCCGGCGCGGGACCCCGACGGGAGCGGCAACGCTTGCGGTCGCAGTCGCCCAGGAGGCCATCAGCGACAGTGTCCCTTCCGGTGACGCTTCCGAGCTTCTGGGTCGCCAGCACCAAGCGATGCAATGGCGCTCGCGCCTCCGGCGCTCACGTGAGCGCTCATGGTTTTGACCATGGGCGCGACTGAGGACGCCGCAGCGCGCCGCGTGATGGCGGGCCAGAAGCCGGAGGGCATTGCCGGATGGGGCACTAGACCTTGACTCCGCCGCGGAGGCGCGCCGATGCGGCGCGGGGATTGCGCGCCACTTCGTCCGCCGACGGTCGGATCGGCTTGCGCGAGACCGCCCGCAGCTCCGGCTCGTTCCCGCAGACGCAGACGGGGAAGTCCGGTGGGCACGTGCAGCCGTGCTCGGCGTCGCGCAGGAAGTTCTTGACGATCCGGTCCTCGAGCGAGTGGAACGAGATGACGGCCAGGCGCCCACCCGGCCGCAGCATCGCGAGCGCCGCGGGCAGCGCGCGCTCGAGCGCACCGAGCTCGTCGTTCACCGCGATCCGCAGTCCCTGGAAGACGCGTCTGGCGGGATGGCCTTCGCCGAACCGCGCCGGCGCGGGGATCGCCGAGCGGATGACGTCTACGAGCTCGCCCGTCCGCTCGAGTGGTCGCCTGCGAACGATCGCGCGCGCAATCTGCTTGGCGTAGCGCTCCTCGCCGTAGCGTCGGAAGATGTGCGCGAGCTCGCGCTCGGGCAATTCGTTGACGAGCGTGCGCGCCGACACGTCCGCCGAGGGATCCATCCGCATGTCGAGAGGCGCGTCGTGTGCGTAGGAGAAGCCGCGCTCCGGCCGGTCGATCTGCATCGACGAGACGCCGAGGTCGATCAGGACGGCGTCGGCCTGGACGTCGTTCGTCGCGAGTTGCTCGAGCACGAGCGAGAACTCCCCGCGCAGCAGTCGCGTCTGGAGGGAGCGGTGGCTGCGCTTGAAGGCCTCGAAATACGGGCGGACGTCCGGATCACGGTCGATCGCGATGTAGCGGCCGCGGCCCTGCAGATCCTCGGCGAGCAGCGCAGCGTGTCCGCCGGCGCCGAAGGTCGCGTCGACCACCGTGTCCTCGGGCTGCACGGCTACAAGCCGCCGCACTTCGTCGGCGAGGACGGGGACGTGATCAGTCGTGCTGCGTTGCAAGACGCTCGGCAACATCCTCCGCGCTCCCTTCGACTCGTTCCAGCTCCCGCCGCCAGGCGGCGCGGTCCCAGATCTCGAGATGGTCGTGAACGCCGACGACGACCACCTCGCGGCTCAGCTTCGCGTGCTCGAGCAGATGCGTGGGCATCGTCACGCGGCCCTGTTTGTCGGGGACGTCCTCGGCCGCCCCGGCGAAGAAGTACCGCTGCAGGCGCCGCGCCCCCTCGCTGAACGTATCCAGCGAGGCGAGTCGAGACTCGACGAGTCGAGCCCAATCCGGACGACGGTAGGCGAAGACGCACTTCTCGAGGCCGCGCGTGAGAACGACCCCGTCGTCGAATGCCTGGCGGAACTTTGCGGGGAGAGTGAGACGATTCTTCTCATCTATGAGGTGCTCGAACGTTCCGACGAGCAGCTGGGGCTGGTCCACTGGTCACCACTTTGCCCCACATTCTTCCACCTGTCAACCCCGCTAAACCACCGGGCGCAAGCGAGAATCACGCCTTGAGCGTCGACGTGCTGAGTCTGCGGGCCCTCAATCGCACGACGCTCGCGCGCCAGCTGCTGCTGCGCCGCTCCGACATGCCAGTGCTGGACACGGTCGAGCGGCTCGTCGGCCTCCAAGCGCAGGTACCGACCAACCCCTACACGGCGCTCTGGTCGCGGCTCGAGCAGTTCCGGCCCGAGAGCCTCGCCCAGCTGCTCCTCGACCGGCGGGTCGTCCGCATCCTCGTCATGCGCTCGACGCTGCATCTCGTCAGCGCGGAGGATTGCCTCGAACTGCGTCCGCTCATGCAGCCGGTGATCGACCGGGAGCTCGCCCGGCATCGCGAGTATGCGCCCGCGCTTCGTGGGGTCGACCTCGAGCCCGTGCTGGCAGTCGCCGCACGCCTCCTGGACGAACGGCCGCGCACGGGGACCGAGCTGCGCGCGGCCCTCGCGGAGCGGTTTCCCGACCAGCCTGCCGCCGCGCTGGCCGGCGCGTGCCGCAACCTGCTGCCTCTCGTGCAGGTCCCGCCGCGCGGTGTCTGGGGCCGAACCGGGCAGGTCAGGTCGACCACCGCGGAATCCTGGCTGGGCCGCCCCCTCGCAGCGGACCCTTCGATCGACGACATGGTCCTGCGTTACCTCGGCGCGTTCGGTCCCGCGACGGTCGCCGACGTGGCCACCTGGTCGCGCCTGACGGGCCTGCGGGAGGTCGTCGAACGTCTCCGGCCGCGGTTACGCACGTTTCGCGACGAGTACGGTCGCGAGCTCTTCGATCTTCCCGACGCGCCCTGGCCCGCCGCGGAAACACCCGCTCCGCCCCGCTTCCTGCCCGAGTACGACAACGTGCTGCTGTCTCACGAAGACCGGAGCAGGTTCATCTCTCGCGACCTCCGCGCCAGGCTGTCGAGCCTCCCCGGTCTGGGCCACGGTGCTGTGCTCCACGACGGCTTCGTCTGCGGCGCCTGGCGGCTCGACCGCGACGCCTTCAGTGGGAGCGCGACGCTCGTCGTCAGCCACGTTGCGGGCTTGACGAAGCGGGCCACCGCCGCCGTGGCGGACGAAGGTGGCCGGCTCATGCGCTTTCTCGCCGCCGACGCCGACCGACAGGACGTCCGCTTCGCCGTCCTCGACTAAGTCGGCTCGCCGGCTCCGAGCTGCCGGCCGTACGGCCCCCGGCCGGTGACCACCGTGGCGCCGCACCGAGCGGCAAGCGCGATCGCGTCCATCGGGCCGTCGCCGCGGCCGAGTGCGAAGGCGAGCCCGGCCGTGAAGCAGTCGCCGGCCCCGTACGTGTCCTCGACAGGCCCCGGCTTCTCCGCCGCGGCGTAGGGGCCGCCGGGCTGTGCCCAGCCGCCGAGATGGCCGGACGTCGCGACGACGAGGACCGGCGGCGGATCGAGCTCTCCGGTTTCGTACCGCTCGCCGTCGTCGAGCGCACTGCCGACGAGCGCATCGAGCTCCACCCCGCCGCGGCGAAGTGTCGCGAGCTCACGCGCGGTCGCGACGAGCACCCGGGCGTGCCGCCCCTTGCGGAGCGCTTCGACGTCACCGCTCACGAAGAAGGCGCAGTCGCATGTATGCAGGGCTTCCCATGGAAGCGAGCCGTCGCCTCCTCGCGGGCGGAGCTTGTCGCCGAGCACCGTGATCGTGCGCTCGCCCGCCTCGTCTATGTGCGTGAACGCGCGCCGGGTCGGCTCGTCGATCTTTGCCGCCTGGACGTTCACACCTTGCCGCTCGAGCTGCTCTTGCGAGCGACGGCCGAGCTCGTCGTTCCCGAACGCCGTGAAGAGCGTGGTCTCGCAGCCGAGGTTCGCGAGCTGGACCGCGGCCACTGCGCCGCCGCCCGCCGCCTCCGCCCACACCTCGGAGGCATGCACGATCTCGCCCGGTCCCGGAAGGGTCTCGACTCGTGCGAACTCGACCCATTCGACATGACCGATCACCGCTGCCTTCACGGGCGGCATTCTTGCGCGAGCAGGTCGCCCTCGCCTCCGCACAGACGTCCATTACACGTCGCCTCGCACCGCCGCATACAGGTACGCGTCGCCAATCCGATTGCCGTACACGACGTACGACCGGAGGAGACCTTCCCGTTGGAGGCCGGCCTTCTCGAGCACCCGCACCGAGGCCACGTTCCACGGCTCGACCGTCGCTTGGACGCGGACGTACATGCCCTCGGACAACGCCCAACGAACGAGCAGGGTCGCGGCCCGGCTCGCGATTCCCCGCCCGCGGCAGCGCTCGACGACGAAGTAGCCGAGCTGGCCGCGGCGAGGCTGCCAGCTCCCGATGCCGATCCCGCCGACGACTTCGCCGTCGACGACGATCGCCAGCTCGTCGCGCTGCTGAGCCTCCTTCAGCCACACGGCGGGATTCTCGATGTGCTCGATCTCGGCGATGTACGGGTCCTCGGCGGCCTCTCGTACGGCTCCGAGATCGACGCCTTCCCACGGCCGCAGCTCGAGGTTCCCGTCGGCGAGATGCATCTCACAATTCTCCGCCACCCGGCGTTTCAACGGATGATGGAGGCCATGGCCGTTCCGCCGTTCGAGCGCTTCTACGCCGAGCACCGCGACGAGGTGTTCGGCTTCCTCGTCAAGCGCCTCGGCCGCACTGCCGCAGAGGACGCGTTCCAGGAGACCTTCCTGCGCGCACTTCGCGGCTGGCACACGCTCGAACATGCACGGCATCTGCGCGCCTGGATCTTCACGATCGCCGCCCGCGTGGCGATCGACACCTCGAAGACCCGAGTTCGTGGCTCTGAGCCACTTACTCATGACGGAGCCGTGGAGGACCGACAGCCGGCGTACGCCGAGCTGGCGTTCCTCGCCGACGAGCTCCCGCCTACGGAGCGCGCCGCCGTCGTGCTCCGCTACGGCTACGACCTGCCCTATGCCGAGATCGGCGCGGCGCTCGGCTCGTCGGAGGAAGCGGCGCGTGCCGCCGCGTCCTCCGGGATCCGCAGGCTGCGCAAGAAGGAGGAATCGAAGTGAACGTGACGCCCGAGCTCGATGCGCGCTTCCGCGGGGCGGCCGGCGAGTCCGGGCTGCTCGATGTGGCCTACGACCTCGTCGACACGCCGCTCGGCCGCTTGCTCGTCGCGGCGACGGAGGGCGGCGTCTGCCGCATCTCCTACGACCCGGAGCCCGAGCGCGAGGTCGAGAAGCTCGCGCAGCTCGTCGGTACTCGCGTCCTCCGGACCCCGAAGCCGGTGGACGCGGCGCGCCGGCAGCTCGACGAGTACTTCGAGCAGCGGCGGCACGAGTTCGACCTCGACCTCGATCTGCGGCTCTCCGCCGACTTCTCCCGGCGCGTGCTCGAGGAGCTCGCGAAGGTGCCCTACGGGGAGACGACGACGTACGGCGAGCTCGCAGCCCGGGCCGCTCGACCGCGGGCGGCGCGTGCGGTAGGCACGGTGATGAACCGGAACCCGATCCCGATCGTGCTCCCGTGCCACCGCGTCGTCGGCGCGACCGGCTCGCTCGTCGGCTACGGCGGCGGACTCGAGCGGAAAGAGGCGCTGCTCAGGCTGGAGGGGGCACTGCTCTAGCGGAGGAGCGCCGAGAGCCGCTCGGAGACCGACGCGCGCCGGCGTTCCGGGGCGCGACGTCTGAGCAGGGCGCCGAGGCGCCGGGCCTCCTCCGGCTCGAGCGAGATCGCGGCGAGGGCGCGCCCGTCCTCGTCCCAGACGCTGAAGCGCACGTGCGCGTCGTCCTCGAGATACCACGAGACGCGGAGCGCGTGGCCGGCGTCGCGTGCGTGCGGCCGGAAGAACTCGACGAGCTTGCGGCGCAGCGGCGCGGAGCAGCTCGGACAGAACCGGAACCTGTCCTCGACCCCTGCGCCGCAACTCCAGCACGGCCTCATCCCTCAAGGCTATGCCCGCCGGGCGCGTTCGCCAAGCGCGACATGAACCTCGTCGTGGAGCAGTCCGTTCGAGGAGACGTACAGGCCGGGCTCCGAGGAAAAACGGCCTCCCGCCTCCTCGACCACGACGCGCGGTGCCGCGATGTCCCAGGGATTGAGGTCGAATTCCACCGCCGCGTCGATGCTTCCCTCCGCGACCAGGAGGTGCTGCCAGAAGTCGGTGTACGTCCTGGCGACGTACGCCCGTTCCGCGAGCGGCGCGAACCGCGGCGCAGCCTTGAAGCTCGTCGTAGAGACGTACGCGTCCTCGATCCGGTCGACGCGCGAGACCCGAATCGGCCGTCCGTCGCGAAACGCGCCGCAGCCCCGTGACGCCCACCAGCGAACACCGAGCGCCGGCGCGGAGACGACACCGCAGACGATCTCGCCGTCGCGCTCGAGCCCGATCAGCGTCGCCCAGATCGGTAGGCCGCGCGCGTACTGCTTCGTCCCGTCGATCGGATCCAGCCACCAGCGGACGTCACCCTCCTCCACGCCGAACTCCTCGCCGGAAACCGCCTCCGCGGGCCGCTCTCGCGCCAGGCGATCGCGCAGGGCCCGCTCGACGTTCCGATCTGCTTCGGTCACGGGCGTCAGATCGGGCTTCGTCTCGACCTGGAGGTCGAGCGCCCGAAAGCGCCCCATCGTGAGCGCGTCGGCGTCGTCCGCGAGCGACAGCGCGAGCTGGAGATCGTCCACCAGGCAATGCTAGGCTCGTTCCATGACGCGCTGGCGCGCAGTCAGCTGTACGCAGCACGGCTAGTCCGCCGCTTCCGACACCAGCGTCCGTGGAAGCGGCGGGACAGGACGCGATCCTGAGACGCGTCTCGGTTCGCGCACCTTCCCGTTCGACTGAAAGGAAGGTGACGTGATGCCGATGCCGCATCGCACGCAGAGGCAAGTGATCAAGCGCCGACTCGTCGGCAAGGAAGGCGCCGACCGGATTCGCGAGCTGCGCGCGATCCTCGGCGAGCTGCCCGGCTACAAGAACGGGCCGTACGCGGACATTCGCAAGTGGGTCGAAGGCCAGCTGGAGCAAACGCGTGTGCGCAAACGCATCGTGCACCGCGACTCGATCTCCGTCCGTCGCGAGGGCGCCGCGCAGATCGCGCTCGTCGGCCCGCCGAACGCGGGCAAGTCATCGCTGCTGCAGGCGCTGTCGAGCATCCAGATCAAGACAGGCGACTACGCCTTCACGACGACGCGTCCGGTACCCAGCGTGACGCGAATCGGCGGCGTGCTCGTCCAGCTCGTCGAGATTCCCGGGCTGATCGAAGGCGCACACGACGGGCGCGGCAGCGGCCGTGCGCTCCTCGGTGTGCTGCGCGGCGCTGACGCAATCCTGTTCTGCCACGACGCGTCTGCGCCGATCGACGAGCTGCGCACCGTCATGGCGGAGCTGCGCGCGGTCGGGATCGAACGGCCGGCGGCGCTCGCCGCGACGAAATGCGACGAGGCCGACGCCGGTGAGCTGCACGCCGCGTTCCCCGAGCTCGACATCGTCGAGGTCAGCGTGCTGGACGACGCGAGCCTCGATCGGCTCCGCGAGGTGCTGTGGGCGCTGACGGGACTCGTCCGTGTCTACCTCCGAGAGGATGAAGACCCGGTCGCACTGCCGCCCCCGGTGACGGTGCTCGACGTCGCGGACTCGATCCACCACGACCTCGGCGCCCGTTGCGTCGGAGCGCGGGTCTGGGGCGCATCCGCGAAGTTCGACGGGCAGCAAGTCGGCCGTGCACACGTCCTCGCGGACGGGGACGTCGTGGAGATCCTCGACTAGTAGTCCCTCGCTTCGCTTCGCTCGCGCTCGGGGCGCGCCTTCGGCGCGCGATCGGTCGGTATTCGGGACGAGCTCTGAGCATCTGGGACGCTTGCGTGCGGCACGGCGTTCGCCGCGCCGCCGGTGACGGGTGCGCAAAACCGCAGGCCTTCGCTTCGCATCGCGCGGCTCGAACCGCCTCAACGACACGTCGCGCGGCTCCAGCTAGCCGGAGACGTCGCGGCGCGCCTGACGCTGCTCTGCAAGCCTGCGCTCGTGGTATGCGATGCGTTCGGCGAGCATCGCCTGCGTACGCTCGTGCCGCTCCCAGAATTCGGGGCCGAGCGAATCGCCGCGCTTCCTACCCCTCTTTCTCTTCATCATCCTCCACGAGCCAGTTTCGGATCGCGCTCGCGTCGCGTGTTATCTCGGCGAGCTTTGCATTGAGATCGAAGAGTCCAGTGATGATAGCCGTGACGTCTTGCTCCTCCACCTCAGTCGAGCAGCTTGTAGCCGACGCCCCACACGTTGACAATGAATGGGCCGTGTCCGCCCGCCTGGAGCTTGCGGCGCAGGCGCGACGCATGCGAATCCAGAGTGCGCGTGCGCCCGAGAGCACGAAAGCCCCAGACCTCGCGCAGCAGCTGCTCCTTGGTGAAGACGCGGCGCGGCTCGGAAGCGAGCCTCGCGAGCAGCGCGTACTCCTTTCCCGCGACGGCGACGCGGACTCCCGCCACGCTCACTGTCCGCGCAGGGCGGTCGATCCGGATCGGCCCGACGTCGATCAGGTCGGCCTCCGGTCGCGCGACGCGACGAAGGACGGCGTGAATGCGCGCGACCAGCTCGTCGTAGAGGAAAGGCCGAGTGAGGAAATCGTCACAGCCTCTCGCAAAGGCGCGCACACGGTCGAGCGCGTCCGCGTTCTCCTCGCCGAGAACGATCACCGGCACGTCACCCACGCGTGCGCGGCAGACGTCGAGCGCCGCGGGGTCACCGAGCAGCACGACATCCGGTCGCGCACGCTCCGCGAGCCGCAAAGCCTCCTCACCATGCGCGCCGACGACGTCGAACCCGTCCTTGGCGAGGTGATGCTCGAGAAACCCTTGCTCGTCGGGATCGGGCTCGGCGATCAGTACTGCGGACATACGGCAGAACGTAGCTCGCCGCCGTCTGCCGGAACAGATGTCCATTCAGCCGATTTCGCGACGAATCGTGCACAGTCGCCGGGTTCAGACTTCAACAGAAACGACAGGCGGCGCAGGCTAGAGCCGGCCCGAGCGGATCACGCCCCAGAGCAGCCAGATCCCCAGCAGGCCGGAGAGGAAGAAGCCGAGCACCGAGATGGCGTTGATGCCGAGGACGTGCGGGCCCGACTTCGCGAAGATCCCGATCAGGCTCGAGCCGATCAAGCCGCCGGCGACGACCAGCGCGACGACGAGCCGGTTCAGCGCCGCGCTCAGGCGCACCATGAACTCGTCCAGCCCCTTGTGCACGAAGCCGATCTCGACCTGGCCGTCGCGCAGCTCCTCCATCACGTCGTGCACCTGGTAGGGGAGCTCGCTGATCACCGACGCGAGCCGCACGCCTTCGCGCCGCGCCTGCCTGGCGAGGTACCGCGGGCCGAAGCGCTCGCGCAGGAGGTCGCGCGCGTACGGCTTCGCAACCTCGAAGACGTTGAAGTCCTCGTACAGCTCGATTCCGACGGAGCCGAGCGTCGCAATCGCCTTGTCGAGCAGGACGAACCGCGTCGGCAGGCGCAGGTGCATGGAGTGGATCAGCTGGAACCCCTCGCGGATCACCTGCACGGGGTCGATCTCCGCGAGCGTGGCGCCGTAGTACTTGTAGTAGAGCTCGCGCAACTGGGCGCGGAACTCCTCCTCGCGGTCCTTCGGGTAGCGAACGCCGAGGTCCGCGAGCCGCTTCGGCAGCATGTCCACCTGCTCGTTGGCGGCGTCGATGAACAGCCGCGTGAGCTTGGCCATGTCGTCGTCGGTCAGCTTCCCGATCTGGCCGAAGTCGACGATGCCGATGCGCTCGGGCGCGAGCACCATGATGTTCGCCGGGTGCGGATCGCCGTGGAAGAACCCGTTGCGAAAGATCATCGTCATCCACGTCTCGGTCATCCGGTACGCGAGACGGCGGCGCTCGTCGAGTGTGTACGCCGTGACGTCGAGGTCGTTGAGCGTGATCCCCTCCAGGTATTCGAGCGTGAGCACGCGAGCGCGTGTGTACGACCAGTACACGCGCGGCACGGCCACGTGCGGGTCGCCGGCGAAGTCGTGGCGGAAGCGCTCCGCGTTGCGCGCCTCCAGGCGGTAGTCGAGCTCCTGCCGGATCGAGCGCGCGAACTCGTCCACGAGCTCGCGCGCGTCGATGAAGTCCAGGGCGCGGATCCGCTCCTGCGCGATCCGCGCGGCCTGGTAGAGCAGCGCGAGGTCGGCTTCGATCTGCCGCGGCGCGCCGGGCCGTTGCACCTTGACGACGACCCGCCTGCCGTTCGGGAGCACGGCCCGATGCACCTGGCCGATCGAAGCCGCGGCGATCGGCTCGGTCTCGAACTCGAGGAAAGCGCGCTCGAGCGACAACCCCAGGTCCGCCTCGACCACCTGCTCGACCTGTTCGAACGGGAACGGGCGGACGTCGTCCTGTAGCCCGCGCAGCTCGACGATGATGTCCGGCGGCACGATGTCCGGCCGCGTCGACAGCAGCTGGCCGAACTTGACGAATGTCGGTCCGAGCTCGTCGAGCATGTTGCGCAGGTGCAAGCCGCGCTGCGACGCCGCCGTCGGATCCACGACCGGCCGCTGCCCCCAGGGAAGCAGATCGGTCAGGCGGTGTTTCTCGAAGAAGTAGCCGAAGCCGTGCCGGACGGCGACCTGCGCGATCTCCGAAAGGCGGCCGAGATTTCGCTGCTTCGCGGGACGCGTCGCCACGCGCTCAGTGTTGCACGCTAGACGCTGAATGCCTCCTGTGGGAACGTGCGCCTGGCTGTTTTGCGCGCTGGGGATCCTAGCTCGACGAAGCTCCCGGCCCGCCCTCAGAGAACGGCCTACGAAGGCCCATACGCCGACAAACAATCCGGTTTTCCTGCCTGATGCGCGCGGTAGAAATCGACCCGCCACGTCGAAGGGAGGGTCGATGCTCGGAAACATCGTGCGGCACGCGTCGCGGAACCTGGTCGCCTATGCCGCGCTTTTCGTCGCGCTCGGCGGCACCGCCACCGCAGCCGCCCTTGCGTTGCCGCGGAACAGCGTCACGACGGTGCAGGTGAAGGACGGCTCGCTCCTCGCGCGGGACTTCAAGAGCGGGCAACTACCGGCCGGACCGCAGGGACCGGCGGGACCGGCGGGGCCGGCAGGCCCGGCAGGACCAGCGGGCGCGGGCGCGACGATCTGGGGTCAGTTCCAGGCCAACGGCACACCAGTGGCAGCGAACGGCGTGACGACTGCCGTGCGTGCGGGCAACGGCCAGGTGCAGATCACGCTCAACCGCGACGTCTCCCGCTGCGCATGGATCGCCACGGCCGGACACGTTCTCGGCTCGACCGACCTCGCCTCTGCGAGCGCCGAGCTGATCGATGCGACGCGCGTCGCCGTCTATCGCACGTTCGGCGGTGGAGGCGTCGACGCGCCGTTCTCGCTGGCGATTTTCTGCTGACTCACGGCGGAGGAGGCGGCAGCAGCGCCGCCTCCTCGCGCCCTTCGAGAAGCTTCAGCCGGTGCTCGAGCTGCGCGACGCGGAGCTCGAGCTCCTCGAACTCGGAGCGCAGGACGAGCCCGAGCTCGCGCAGCACGCCGTGCATCCCGGCGCCGGCCCGCTCCGTCGCGCGCGTCGCGTCGCCGCGCCACCGGCGCGCGAGGTCGTCGATCGCGCTCCGCGCCTCGTCACGGCGCATGCCGCCGCGCTCGGCGAGAGACTCCGCGAGCTCCTCGACGCGTTCGGCGGTCAGCGACACCGCGCCGAGCGCGGCGAGGAAGAGCTGCTCGACCCCGTTGCGGTCGTCGTTACCTGGCGCGGCCATGGGGGCGTGAGCGCCTGCGCTGACGTCGCCGCTCGCGCTTCGCGTCGTCCGTGCCCACCGCGCGCTGGACTGCGGCGACCGGGGACAGGTCCGGCTCCGCCTCGACGGCTGCGGCTGCCTCGGCCTCCGCGAAGACCGCTTCGCCGGCCGGTGCTTCCATGTCGACGTCCTTGCGTCGCGCGTAATCGGGCTCACGTTCCTTCCAGATCGTGAGCAGCGGGGCCGCGATGAAGATCGACGAGTACGCACCGGCGAAGATCCCGATCAGCAGCGCGAACGCGAAGTCCTTGAGCGTGTCGCCGCCGAACAAGAGCAGCGAGCCGACCGGAAGCAGCGTGATGAAGGTCGTCGCCAGTGAGCGGCGGATCGTCTCCCACAGCGAGACGTTCGCGATCGTCGCGAACGACTGCCGCCGCATGAGCGGGATGTTCTCGCGGATCCGGTCGAAGATGATGATCGTGTCGTAGATCGAGTAGCCGAGGACCGTCAGCACGGCTGCAACGGTCGACGTCGTCACCTCCCGGCCCCAGACCGAGTACACGCCGACCGTGATCAGGACGTCGTGGATCATCGCGATGATCACCGGGATCGCGAACTTGAGGTCGAAGCGAATCGCGATGTAGAGGACGACGAGGAAGAGCGAGAAGAAGATCGCGAACAGCGCATCCCTGGCGATCTGACGCCCAAAGCTCGAGGAGACGTTCTTGATCCCGAAGCCGCTTGCCTGCACAGTGCTCTCGAGGTCGTTCTGGAGCTTCGTCTGCTCGGCCGGCGTCAACGACTTCAACCGGATCTGCCAGAGCTTGTAGCCGCCGTTGGTCTGCGCGCCACGCCCCTGAACGACTGCGTCCGCGTGGCCGACCTTGCGCATCTGGGCGCGAACGTCGTCGAACGGTTGCGCCTGCGCGGTCTTGAAGGTGATCTGCGACCCGCCCTTGAAGTCGATGCCGAGGTTCAATCCGCGCGTCGTGAGCGACACGACTCCGATCGCGAGCACGGCGGCGGAGATCGCGAACCAGAGATAGCGGCGCCGCATGAAGTCGATGTGCAGGAACTTCATGCCCTGCGTTCCGTGCGCGCCCATGAAGCTCGGGTTTTGGAACCAGCGGAAGCCGGCCAGCAGTCCGAGCATCGCGCGCGTCGCCGCGACCGCGGTGATCAGCGAGATGACGGTGCCGATCAGCAGCATGAGCGCGAAGCCCTTCACCCCGGCGGTTGCCACGGCGAACAGCACCAGCGCGGTGATGCAGGTGACCATGTTCGCGTCGAGGATCGTGTGGAAGCCCTTGGAGTAGCCGGCTGAGATCGCAGCGCGCATCGACTTCCCCTCGCGCACCTCTTCCTTGATTCGCTCGAACACCACGACGTTCGCGTCCGCCGCGACGCCGATCGTGAGGATCAGCCCCGCGAAGCCCGGGAGAGTCAGCGTGACGTTGAAGAGCAGGATCGCCGCGTAGAGGAAGGCGGCGTAGATCCCGAGGCCGAGCACCGCGATCAGCCCGAGGAAGCGGTACACGAGGAGCAGGAAGATCGCGACCGCGATCAGCCCGCCGATTGCCGCCTTCTTCGCCTGCTCCAGCGAGTCCTTGCCCAGCGTGGCGGAGACGTTCGTCTGCTCGAGCGTCTGGAAGTTGTACGGCAACGCGCCCGTCTGCAGCACGAGCGCGAGATCCTTCGCCTCGCCAAACGAGCCGAGACCCGTGATCTGCGCGCCGTTCGAGCCCTCGATCCCGTCCGGATACTGGTCGAAGTCGATCGACGGCCACGACCTGATCTCGCGGTCGAGGACGATCGCGAAGTGGCCCTCGACCTTCTGGCCGGCGGTCGTGCTGTGAATGCGTCCGAACTGCGCCTCCCGCCGCGTGATGTCGTGGAAGACGTCCGCGCCGTGATTCGTGAACTGCATGAGCACGATCGGACCCTGGTTCGGGTCGACGTCCGCGCGCGTCCCGGACAGCTTCAGGTCACGACCCGTCATCTCCGGGATCGGGTCCTCGGGATTCGCCAGGTCGTTGTTCTTCCCGTCCGGGTCGTACTTGAAGAGGTACCAGTACGTCTTCGTCGGGTTGACCTCTTGGGCGCCCGGGCAGACGACGGCGCCGCCACCGCCGCAGGAGATGACGGTGGTGCCGTTCGGCACGCCGAAGGCGCGATACGGCGGCCCGGTCGTCGTCTTGGGCTTCGGCTTCTTCTTCGGCGCGGCTTGGAGCGAGCGGGTGTTCTCCTCGACGGACGCGGCGGTGATCTCGAGCTTCTTGGCCTTCTTGGTCGTGAACAGCGAGTCGCGCGTAGGGAGGGGACCGACGACCACCTTCTTCGTCTTCGAGTCGAAGAGGTACCAGGACGCCGCGCCCTTGTCCTCGGTGAGGGACTGTGCGCGCGAGAGCAGCGTGTAGAGGGTCGGCGTCGCGACCGGGAAGCTGTCCGCGGTCCGCGACGGACCTGTCACGTCGGCCTCGAGGTCGAAGAACTCGAGCTGCGCGGTCTTGCCGATCAGGCTCGCCGCAGCCTTCGGATCGTGCACGCCGGCGAGCTGGATCACGATCTGGTCGCCGCCCTGGAGCCGCACCTCGGGCTCGGAGACGCCGAGCTTGTCGACGCGGTTCCGCATGATGTTCTGCGAGATCCGCATCTTGCTCGACTCGACCTTCTGGCCCTTCGGCGGGACGGCCTTGAGGACGACCTCGAGGCCGCCCTGGAGGTCGAGCCCCTGCTTCACCGACTTGTGGGCCGGCGAGCCGGGCAGGCCGAGCGCGAGGACGCCCGCGAGGGCGAGCGCGATCAGGCCCATCAGCAGCAGGTACTTACGGCGATCCGTCACGAAGCGTCCTCAGGGTAGCCGGATTCGTCCTCCGAGCCAGGCGTTTCCTCGTCTCTCTCGACGATCCCGGCGACCGCTCGGCGGGCCATCCGGACGCGCAGCCCGTCGGCGATCTCGACGTGGAGGACCTCGTCCTCGATCTCGGTGATCGTCCCGTAGAGGCCGCCCGTGGAGACGATCTCGTCGCCGGGCTCGAGGGCCCGGATCAGCTCCTGCTGTTCGCGCGCCCGGGTGCGCTGCGGCCGCACGAGAACGAACCAGAAGAGGACGAGCAGGAGTGCGAGAAGGATCAGTCCGCCCATTGCAAGCGCGCAAGCGCCTCGGATTTATACGCGTCGAAGCGCCCTTCGTGAATCGCGCTCCGCGCGGCGGCCGTCAGGTCGAGCAGGAAGCGGAGGTTGTGGAGGCTCAGGAGCCGGTGTCCGAGCAGCTCGTTCTGGTTGACCAGGTGCCGGACGTATGCGCGCGAGAAGCGCTCGCACGCGGGACAGGGGCAGCCCTGCTGCAGCGGCGCGGGGTCGCGCGCGAAGCGCGCGTTCTTCAGGTTCAGTCGACCCTCCCAGGTCAGCGCGGAGCCGGTGCGCCCGAGGCGGGTCGGCAGCACGCAGTCGAACATGTCGACGCCGGCGCCGATCACCTCGAGGATGCCCTCCGGGTCGCCGATGCCCATGAAGTAGCGCGGCTTCTCCGGTGGCAGCAGCGCGGCGGACCAGGCGGCGGTCTCGAACATCGCTGCGCGATCCTCGCCGATCGCCAGGCCGCCGATCGCGTTGCCGTCGAAGTCGAGTGCGGCGATCTCCTCCGTCGAGCGGCGGCGCAGCTCCTCGTCTACTCCTCCCTGCGTGATTCCGAAGCACAGCTGGCCGTCCGCGCGGGGTGCTTCGCGCTGACGGCGCGCCCAGAGCGTGGTTCGACGCACGGCCTCCGCGAGGTGAGCGCGCGGAACGTTCGCCGCCGGGACCTGGTCGAGGCACATCGCGATGTCCGAGCCGAGACTGAGCTGGATGCTCGCCGCGAGCTCCGGTGTGAACCGCGCGGCCTCTCCGTCATAGACGGAGCGGAAGGTCACGCCCTCGTCGTCGACGCGGACGATCGTGTCGCGTAGCGAAAAGACCTGGAAGCCGCCCGAGTCGGTGAGGATGGGACCGCTCCAGCCGCTGAAGCCGTGGAGGCCGCCGAGCTCCGCGACGACGTCTTCGCCGGGACGGAAGTGCAGGTGGTAGGAGTTGCCGAGCAGGATCTGCGCGCCGAGCGCGCGCACCTCGTCGGGATGGACGCCCTTCACGGTTCCTTTGGTGCCGACCGGCATGAAGGCGGGCGTCGGCACGTCCCCGTGCCCGGTGTGCAGCACGCCCGCGCGCGCCGCGCCGTCCGTCGCGGTCACGTCGAAGATCGCCATGTGGAGCAATCGTTGCCGAATCGGCACGTCTTTCGTGCCTGTTCCGGCCAGGTCTGGGGTCCGACCCCGGACGTGGCTCAAAGGATCAGCATCGCATCGCCGAAGGAGTAGAAGCGGTAGCGCTCCCGCACGGCAAGCTCGTACAAGCGGCGCGTCTCCTCGACGCCGGCGAATGCCATCACCAGCGCCAGCAGCGTCGAACGCGGAAGGTGGAAGTTCGTCAGCAGCGCATCGACGCGGCGGAATTCGAACCCCGGCGTGATGAACAACGACGTGCGCCCCTGCAGCGGCGCGCCGCGCGCCAGCGTCTCCAGCACCCGCGTCGTCGTCGTCCCGACGGCGAGCACGCGTTCCGCTGCGCGGATCCGCTCCCAGGCTTCGCGCCGCACGTCGTAGCGCTCGCCGTGCAGCTCGTGCTGCTCGAGCTCCTCGACCGCAACGGGACGAAACGTGTCGAGCCCGACGTGAAGCGTTACGCGCTCGACGTCCAGGCGAGCGAGCAGCTCGGCGGTGAAGTGGAGCCCGGCGGTGGGAGCAGCCGCCGAGCCGCGCTCCCGCGCGTAGACCGTCTGGTAGCGCTCGGGGTCGGTAAGCGGCTCGGTGATGTACGGCGGAAGGGGTGCCTCGCCGGCGGGCTCACCGTGGACGCGCATGCGCCACCGGCCTTCGCCGAGGTACTCGAGCAGCTCGACGTCGCCGTAGCGCGTTCCCGCGCGCAGACGCCGCGTCGGGCGCGCGAGTCCTTCCCACTCGTCGGCCCGCAGGCGCTCCAGCAGCAGGACTTCCCCCCGCGGCCGGTCGATCGGGATGCGCGCCGGAAGAACTCGCGAGTCGTTGACGACGACCAGCTCGCCGGCGAGTTCGTCCGGCAGCTCACGGAAGACACGGTGACGAACGTGCCCGGTCGCGCGCTCGTAGACCAGCAGGCGCGACTCGTCCCGGCGCTCTACGGGGTGCTGCGCGACCAGGTCGGTAGGGAGGTTGTACTCGAGCTCGGAGACCTTCATCGTCCGACGCCCACCGTAGTCTCCTCGTCCGTGGAAGCGATCGAGCGTGCGCAGGAGCAGCTGAAGGCGAGACGGGCGGAGCCGGCCGAGATCGAGGCGACGCTCGCCCGCGCCCGGGAGGCGCTCGAGGCCCTGGCGCTCGCCACCGCCGAGATGCAGGTCGCCCTCCCCGAGGCTTTGCAGGACCATTTCCGCCCGAGCGCCCGCCACCTTGCGGAGGTGCGCGGACTGATGAACCAGGTGATCCGCCGCCTCGAGCGACTCGAAGGCGACCTTCTGGCGGAACGCCATGCGCGCGTGGACGACCTGCAGCTGCTGGTCGATCTGATCGCGGCGCAGTGGCAGAGCACGAACGAGCGGCTCGAGGAGCTCGCGGCTCCCCGCCTGCGCGAAGTCGCCTAGGTAAGCGCCAGCACGACCGCGCTCGTCACAGCCCACGCGGCGACGCAGGCGATGATCGGCCGGTCCGACAGGAGGACGTTCTCCGGCTCCTCGCCGAGCTCGTGCCGGTGGACGAGAACGAGGTAACGAGCGAGCCCGGCGACGACGAACGGGAGCGTCACCGCCATCCACGCTGAGTGCGCGGTCAGTGCGTACGCCGCGTAGGCGACGACGGTTGCGATCGCGACCGCATTCAGGAGCCGGTCGACGAGCACGACGGAGTAGCCGTCGAGCACGGGACGACCCGGCGCCTCGTCCGCGTGCACGAGCACGAGCTCGCCGCGGCGCTTGGCCAGCCCGAGAAACAGCGCGAGCAAGGCGGTGCAGACGAAGAGCCACGGCGAAATGCGCACGTCCACGGCGGCTGCCCCGGCGGCTGCCCGCACGACGAACAGCCCGGAGATCAGCGCCACGTCGACGAGGACGACGTGCTTCAGGCCGAGCGAGTACGCAAGCTGCAGAGCGAAGAACGCGACGAGGAAGAGCAGCGAGACATAGCCGAGGACGGCCGCGATCGCCAGCGAAGCGAGCGCCAGCCCGGCCGCGAGCACGAGCGCGGTTTCCGCCGACAGCTCGCGGCGTGCGATCGGCCGATTCCGCTTGATCGGATGCATCCGGTCCTGCTCCGCGTCGCGGAGGTCGTTGACGAGATAAGCCGAGCTGGACGCTGCGCAGTACGCCAGGAACACGGCCACTGCTTCGACCCACCGTGTCGCGTCGCCGAGCTTCGCCGCGAACACGATCCCGGCGAAGAGCAACAGGTTCTTCGACCATTGCCGTGGCCGCAGCGACGCGACGACGGCACGCGCCGACGAGCGGCGCGGGCGCAGCTCGAGGACGGGCGCTGCGCTCACTCGAAGGGCAGCAACAGCTCGAACGTCGACCCCTCGCCCACTCTCGACTCCAGCAGGATCTGACCGCCGAGCGCATGGGCGAGCTCGTTCGCGATCGCCAGGCCGAGGCCGGTACCGCCGCCCTTGTCCTCCGACCAGAAGGGCCGGAAGATCCGCTCGCGGTGCTCCGGCGCGATGCCGGGGCCCGTGTCGCGGATCGCCACGGACACGCTTCCGTTCGCCTGGCCGAGCGCGACGTCGATGCGGCCTCCGTCGGGCGTCCAGCGGAAGGCGTTCGACAAGAGGTTCGTGATGATCTGCAGCACACGGTCGCCGTCCGTGATCAGCACGGGCTCCGCCCGCACATCTGTCCGGTAGTCGATGTCGCGCCGCCGCGCCTCCTCGTTGAAGGTCGAATAGGCGCGTGCAACGAGATGCTGCATGTCGACCTCTTCGTCGAGAACGGTGAAGCGATGCGCATCCAGCTTCGCGAGGTCGAGGACGTCTCCGACAAGACGCGCGAGCCGCTCGGTCTCGTCGGCGATCGTGTCCAGCGACAGCGACCGCATCTCTGGGTCCTCGATCAGCCCTTCGCGCATCGCTTCGACGTGCCCGCGGATCGCGGTCAGCGGTGTGCGCAGCTCATGCGACACGGTCATCAGGAAGTTCCGCTCCATCTGCTCCGCTTCCGACAAGCGCCGGGCCATCTCGCGGAAGCGGTCGGCGAGGTGCCCCACCTCCGTTCCGCCGGGCACCGGAGGTACCTGGACGTCGTAGCGCCCTCGCGCGACCTCGTCCGCGACGCCGGAAAGCTCGAGCACGGGACGCGTCAGCCGCCTCGTCACGTACACCGCGAGCAGCGCGGACACGATCAGCCCGGCGAAGAGCGCGAGCCCCAGGCGCCCCAGCAGAGGGACGACCTGGTTCGACAGCTGATCCTTCGGCTTGGCGATGACGAACGCGCCGTAGAAGCTCCCGCGGAGCACAACCGGGCGCGCGACGGCGAGGTAGCGCTTGTCGGACGACGGCGGAGTGAACTCGAACTCGAGCGACCGCCGCTGGCGGAGCATGTCCATGTCGAGCGTCGAGCGGGGCAGGATCGTCAGCCCCGGTGAGTAGTAGAGCTGGAAGTCCCGAATGCGCGGGACGAAGAACACCTCGTCGGCGGTTGCCCGCTCGACGATCTTCGCCGGCGGCGGCTCGTTGTGCTGCACCGTCCAGATCGCATACAGCTGCGTCACGCCAACGGCCGACCGCCGCACCTCGGCGCGGGCGCGGTCGAGCGTGTACGACTGGAGCAGCTGGAACGCGATTGCCGCCGACACCAGGCCGGAGGCGACCACGCCGACGAGGAAGAGAGCGGGAAGCTGGAAGCGAAGTGAGCGGAACACGGCGCGACCCTACGAGGTCGTCGCCGCCTCCCGCGCGGGCGCGACCTTGTAGCCGACTCCCCAGACGGTGACGATCGGCGACGCCTCTCCGAGCTTGCGGCGGAGCTGCCGGACATGCACGTCGACCGTACGCGTGTCGCCGGCGAACGTGTACCCCCAGACGCGCTCGAGCAGTTGGTCCCGCGTGAGCACGAGCCCGCGGTGGTCGAGCAGCTCCCAGAGCAGGTCGAACTCCTTCGGCGCCAGCTGAACCTCGTCTTCGCCGACGCGCACCTCGCGTCGTCCTGCATCCACGGCGAGATCTCCGTGGCGGATCTGCGCGCTTTCGAGGTCCTTGCGGTCCGGGCCCGACCGGCGGAGCACCGACTTCACGCGGGCGACGAGCTCGCGCGGGTTGAACGGCTTCGTCAGGTAGTCGTCGGCTCCCACCTCGAGGCCAATGATCTTGTCCACGTCCTCGTCGCGGGCGGTCAGCATGATGATCGGCACGTCCGCCGACTTGCGAATCCGTCGGCAAACCTCGATTCCGTCGATGTCGGGCAGGTTGAGGTCGAGCACGACCAGCGAAGGTGCGTCGGTTCCTACTTGCTGAAGCGCCTCGCCGCCTGTCGCGGCTGTACGGACTGTGTAGCCCGCGTTCTTCAGGTAGAGCGCGACGAAGGAAGCGATCGACGACTCGTCCTCGACGACCAGCACCGACTGATTCTTCCCCGCAGCCATGGCCTCAGACTGCCAGACGCGCCTGTCGCTGCCTACGGAACCGCCGGGGCCAGAAGGTCAAGGGGCGTCAGAAACGGAAGAATCGGCTCCGGCGCTTGATCGTTCAGCGTGTACGTGCCGTCGTCCGTCGTGCCCGCTCCCTTGATCGTCACCTTGCCCTGGCCGACCGCGGAGAGGTCGATGTCCAGCCCCTTTTGGATCGTGACCTTGAACCGGCCCCCGATGTAACGGAAGCGCAAGTTCTTGCCGGTGTACCGCGTCAAGTGATCATCGATGTCGTGGGAGCGGACCGCGGTGCCGGTCACGACCTCCTCGTAAGTGTCGTCAGGGTTCGGGTCGCGGACGAGCAGGACCCCGGAGGTGAAGCGACCGATGACTCCACCCTTGGCGATGATCTGTACGTACGCATTGCCATCCTTGATCGTCAGCGTCCCGTCGTCGTCGGACGCGCGAAGACGTGCCGCCGCAGCAGCCGGCAACACGAGCGCGAGCAGCGCAAAGGTGACGAGAACTCGACGCACCGATCTCCAGTATGGATTGCCCATTTTTGCGCGCTCTAAGCGGGAAGTTAGAGAAGTGTAAGGCCGGTTCCGTGCCATGTCGAGGAAGATATCGGCAGATTTCCGCGCCGGCACTAGAGTCCCGCGAATGGCCGAGGTGCACGAGTTCGGTACGGTCGTGCTCCTGGTCGCTGCGGGGTTCGCCCTGGCCGTGTTCACGAGCCGGCTCTCGGAGCGGATCTCGATTCCCGGGCCTGCGATCTTCCTGCTCGCTGCCGCGATCGCGTCGGACGTTTTCCCGGGGCTGGCCGACGAGCTCTCGATTCGCGAGGT
>WNGA01005482.1_pt1 | contig 23379 bp, 24 predicted proteins | sample 5400061 | NCBI WGS metagenome assembly WNGA01 (sample SAMN13153366, study PRJNA577476) | soil metagenome | isolation source: 100 cm soil or saprolite under grassland replicate 2 | place: USA:California | collected 2016-06-15
TCGGCCGCAACAACATCCAGCCGATCCTGACCGGCGCGCGGCAGACGATCGAAGGGGCCGTGCACGACCTGATGCAGAAGACCCTCGACCAGTACGGTGCAGGCATTCAGGTGAGCCAGGTTCAGCTGCAGAAGGTCGATCCGCCGGCGCAGGTCATCGATTCCTTCCGCGACGTGCAGGCGGCGCGCGCGGATGCCGAGCGTGCGCAGAACGAGGCGCAGACCTACGCCAACCGCGTGGTGCCGGAGGCGCGCGGCCGGGTGGCGCAGATCACGCAGGCCGCCGAGGCCTATCGCGAGCAGACGGTGGCCGAGGCAAAGGGCCAGACCGCCCGCTTCGTCAAGGTCTACGACGAATACAAGAAGGCCCCGGAGGTGACGCGCCAGCGCCTGTACTTGGAGACCATGGAGCGCGTGCTCGGAGGCACGGAGAAATTCATTGTCGATTCCGGTTCCACTTCGGGCGTGGTGCCGTACCTTCCGCTCAACGAGCTGACACGCCGGCCGCCGGCGCAGCCGCAGACGGGAGGCGGACGATGAAACTCGGCATCGCCGGCGGCGTGATCGCCGTTCTCGTGATCGTGGCCGCGATCGTCGGCTACGGTTCGCTGTTCACCGTCTATCAGACCCGCCAGGCTTTGGTGGTGCGGCTCGGCCAGCCGGTGCGCGTCGTGACGGAGCCCGGACTGAACCTGAAATTGCCGCTGATCGACAGCGTCATCTCGATCGACAAGCGGATCCTCGATCTGGAAGCACCCGCCCAAGAGGTGATCGCTTCCGATCAGAAGCGGCTGGTCGTCGATGCGTTCGCGCGCTACCGCATTCACGATCCGTTGAAGTTCTACCAGACGGTAAGCTCGATCGAGGGCGCCAATTCCCGTCTCGCGACATTGCTCGTCTCGGCGCTGCGCCGCGTCCTCGGCGAGGCGACCTTCATCCAAGTCGTGCGTGACGAGCGGCCGCAGCTGACGCAAAAGATGCGCGAGCAGCTCGACCGCGAGGCCAACGCCTTCGGCATCGACGTCGTCGACGTGCGTATCCGCCGCGCCGACCTGCCGGAGCAGAACAGCCAGGCGGTGTACCAGCGCATGCAGACCGAGCGCCAACGCGAGGCGGCGGAGTTCCGCGCTCAGGGCAGTCAGCGCTCGCAGGAAATCCGTGCGCGCGCCGACCGCGACGTGACCGTGCTCATCGCCGAGGCCACCTCTCGTGCCGAGCAGATTCGCGGCGAGGGGGACGCCGAGCGCAACCGCATCTTCGCCGAGGCCTTCGGCCGGGACCTGGATTTTTTCGCCTTTTATCGGTCGATGCAGGCCTTGGAGGCCGGGCTCAAGCACAACGACACGCGGATGCTGTTGAAGCCCGATTCCGAATTCTTCCGCTACTTCGTCGATCCGAGCGGCAAGCCGCGCGAGGAGAATAGGAAGTGAAAGTGTCGCCTGCGGCCGCCGCCGCGGGGCGCGGGTTCGCATAGATGTCCGATTTCGTGGTGGCGCTCGGTCTCGTTCTGGTCCTGGAGGGGCTGATCCTTGCGGCTTTCCCCATGGCGGCGAAGCAGGCGATGACGAACGTGCTCGAGACCCCGGTGGGCTCCTTGCGGCTGATCGGCGTCGTTTCGGCGATGTTCGGTCTCGTGGTAGTGTGGCTGGTGCGGGGCTGACCGGACGGCGTGCCGCGCCGCGGCTTCGTGCCGGCGAAACAAAGTCGCTTTTCCGCCCCAATCGGGTCCCTAGTTGCGGTCCGCCGAAAAGAGTCTTACGCCCGTGATATAACGAGCGCGCTGTCGCAGCGATGCCTCTGTTCAGGAGACGACAACCCCATGGCCGGCTTTATCACCGATCTGACCCGCCGGGTCTCACAACCCGCCATTGCCGTGATTGCGGGGGCGGCCATTGCGCTGCCTTTGCTGGGCACGCCGGCGGCGGCGCGCGGCCCGGAGGCGATTGCCGACGTCGCCGAGCAGGTGATCGACGCGGTAGTCAACATCTCGACCTCGCAGAAGGTCGAATCGCGCAGCGGCCCGGCCCCGCAACTGCCGCCCGGCTCGCCGTTCGAGGAGTTCTTCGAGGAATTCTTCAAGAACCGCCGTGGGCCGGGAGGGGACACGCCAAATCGCGGGCCACGCCGGGTCAACTCGCTCGGCTCCGGGTTCGTGGTCGATCCGCAAGGCATCGTGATCACCAACAATCACGTGATCTCCGACGCCGACGAGATCAACGTCATTTTGAACAACGGCGAGAAGCTCAAGGCCGAGATCCTCGGGCGCGATCAGAAGACGGACCTCGCCGTCCTGAAGGTTAAGCCGGACAAGCCGCTCAAGGCGGTCAAGTTCGGCGATTCGGAGAACCTGAGGATCGGCGAATGGGTGATCGCCATCGGCAACCCGTTCGGGCTCGGCGGCTCGGTCACCGCCGGCATCGTCTCGGCGCGCAATCGCGATATCAATTCGGGTCCCTACGACAGCTACATACAGACCGACGCCTCCATCAATCGCGGCAACTCGGGCGGCCCGCTGTTCAACCTGAACGGCGAAGTCATCGGCATCAACACCGCGATCTACTCGCCGTCGGGCGGCTCGATCGGCATCGGTTTTGCGGTCCCGTCGAAGAACGCGGTCGCGGTCATCGACCAGCTGCGCCAATTCGGGGAAATGCGGCGCGGCTGGCTCGGCGTGCGCATCCAGCAGGTCACCGACGACATCGCCGAAAGCCTCGGGCTCAAGCCGGCGCGCGGCGCGCTCGTTGCCGGCATCGACGACAGGGGGCCGGCCAAGCCGGCCGGCATCGAGCCCGGCGACGTGATCGTCAAATTCGACGGCAAGGACATCAAGGAGATGAAGGACCTGCCGCGCATCGTCGCCGACACGCCGGTCGGCAAGGACGTTCCGGTCGTGATCGTGCGCAAGGGCAAGGAAGAGACCAAAACGGTGAAGCTCGGCCGCCTCGAGGACGCCGAAAAGCAGCAGGTCGCGGCCAAGAGCAACGGCAAGGACGAGGAGAAGTCGGTCGTCAAGAAGACGCTCGGCCTCGACCTCTCGAACCTCACCGAGGATCTGCGCAAACGCTACAAGATCAAGAACTCGGTCAAGGGCGTCGTCATTACCGGTGTCGAGTCGGGCTCGGCGGCGGCCGAGAAGCGGCTCAACGCCGGCGACGTGATCGTCGAGGTGGCACAGGAGGCGGTGGCAAACGCGGATGCGGTCCAGAAGCGGATCGACGCGCTCAAGAAGGAGGGCAAGAAGTCGGCGCTCCTTCTCGTCGCCAATGCCGAGGGCGAATTGCGGTTCGTTGCGCTGACGCTGCAGTAGCAGACGCCGGACGACGGGGGACGGAGGACGGAAGGGCTCAGGCCTTTCGGTCCTCTCTTATCTGCCCTCCGTCGTCTGTCCTCTGTCGTCAGTCCAATACGTGGTTGACCATGCCGTCGGCGAGCTTTGGCTCGAACCAGGTGGATTTCGGCGGCATGATCCCGCCTGCATCCGCCACCGCCATCAGGTCGGCCATTTGCGTCGGGTAGAGCGCGAAGGCAACCGCCATGTCGCCGGATTCGACCCGGCGCTCGAGCTCGGCCAAGCCCCGCCCGCCGCCCACGAAGTCGATGCGCTTGTCGGTGCGCGGGTCGGTGATGCCGAACAGCGGCTCGATCACGTTGCGCGTCAAGAGGGTGATCGGCAGCCGCCCGATCGGATCGTGCTCGGGCACGCGATCGGCCGGAAGCCTCAGCCGGTACCAGCGGCCGGCGAGATACATGCCGAACTCAGCCGAAGCGGCGGGCCGGACCGGAGAATCGGAGGCTTCGACCGCGAAGCGCTCACGCAGCTCGGCCAGGAGCTCCTCCGGGCGGCGGCCGTTCAAATCCCTCAAGATCCGGTTGTAGTCCAGGATGGTCATCTCGTGATGCGGAAACAGCACCGCGAGGAAATCGTTGTGCGAGCCCGCGCCGCCGCGGGCTTTCACCCACAGTTGGTGGCGCACGCCGTCGTCGGCCGTGACGTCCACGTCGGCCGCGCGCTCGGCGGCGCGCGCCAGCATGGCATCGATCGCGGGCGCCGCGGGATAGCCCATCATCACCGGGCCGGTCTGGGCGTTGACGGCCTCGATCTGGCGGACGCGGTCTGTTTCCTTGACCGGGGTCGTGTGCTCGTGCCTGCGGATGCGATTGCTTGCGTAATCGGCCAGCGAGGCCACGGCGGCAAGCCCGGTCTGCCGCCGATCGCCGGCGGTCAGCCGGTAGACGTAGTAGCAAGGTTTTAGGTCGCGGATGAGGACGCCGACCTTGATCATGCCATCGAGGTTCTCGGCCGCCTTGGCGTAGACCGCCGGATCGTAAGGATCGATCGCCGAATCGAGGTCGATCTCGGGCTTGGAGATATGGAGGAAGCTCCACGGCTTGCCCTTGGCGCGCGCGCGCGCCTCCGCGCTCGAGAGCACGTCATAGGGCGGCGCCAGGATCTCAGCCGCGCGTCCCGGCGCGGGACGGAGCGCTCGGAAGGGGGCAATGAGCGTCAAGAGGCCTCTCCAACGTTAACCGTCATCCTGAGGCGGCCGCGTAGCGGCCCTCGAAGGATGGTCGGCCCGGCCCGGGCCGTCGCCCTTCGAGGCTCGCTTCGCTCGCGCCTCAGGGTGACGGGAAACATGTCTCATAGCCACTGCCCTGGTTTAGTCGGCGTCGGCAGCGGGTTCAATGGCGGCGATGCTGCGTGAGTTCGGGCGCAGCACCATTTTGCCTCGGAACCATAGCCGCCGTTCAATTTGTCGAGCGATGGGCTACGGCAGACGCCATGCCCGCGCTACTCAAAAAGCGGACCGAGCTTGCTCAAGACTTCGTCGATGATGTGGTCAGGAACTGTTTCGAGCTTCTTGGCGCCTCTCGCACGCAGATCGACGGCGCGCGGCTGATCGCAGCGCACGACGCCGGTCGTCTGCGTGCCGGCGCCCGTGAGCGACACCGCAAAGCCTGCGGTTCGGGCGAAACTACCTCCACTCGTGATCGGCACCACGACGGGCACGCGGGTCAGGCGGTTGAACTTGCCCGGCGAGATGACCAGGACGGGTCGCTTGCTGTTGCTCATGGCCGGCGGTCGGATCGAGCGAGGCGAGGTAGATGTCGCCACGCTCCATCAGACAAGCTCGCGGCCGACGGGCGGGCTCAGCTGCCAATCGCGATCCTCACGCGAGCGCCGAACCGAGGGCTTGCATTGCGACAGCAATTCGTCGAGCGAATAGCGCCGGCGCCGCTTCGGATCGACGACGAGCCTGCCTGCCTTGATCGAAAGGCCGACGGGAGCATCCGGGGCAAGATCGAGCGCGTTGAGCAGGACCTTGGGGATCGCGAGCATGACCGATCCCCCGACTTTCCGCAGGCGGGCGACGCGAGGCATGATACGGCCTTTCTCGAATTACATCGCGACATACCAGGCACCCATCCGGCCAACAAGATCGTGAGCAGACCCATCGCCATCCTGATCGCCGGGCCGACCGCGAGCGGCAAGTCGGCGCTGGCGCTGGCGCTGGCGGAAAGGCTGGGCGGCGTGGTCGTTAACGCGGACTCCATGCAGGTCTATGGCGATCTGCGCATCATCACGGCGCGCCCGAGCCCGGCCGAGGAGGCGAGGGTGCCGCATAGCCTCTATGGCCACGTGGACGCGGCGGAGAATTATTCGGTCGGACGCTGGCTGGTCGATGCGCAAGCGGCGCTCATGGCGGCGGCGCGCGAAGCCCGTTTGCCGATCGTCGTCGGCGGCACGGGTCTCTATTTCAAGGCGCTGACCGGAGGGCTGACCGCCATACCGGCGATTCCCGCGGACATCCGCGCTGCGGTCAGACGACGGATCGCGGCCGAGGGCGCCGCAGCGCTCCACGGCGAACTGTCCCGCCGGGATCCCGCCTCGGCCGAGCGGATAAGGCCGGCCGATGGCGTGCGCATCGCCCGGGCGCTGGAGGTGATCGAGGCGACCGGCCGCTCGCTCGCCGACTGGCACCGGGACGGCACGCAGCCGGCCGTTGATCCGGACGCCGCGGTGAAGGTTTTTCTCGAGGTTGCGCGTGATGAGCTCCACCGGCGCATCGACCGGCGGTTTGACGCGATGCTCGCCGCGGGCGCGTTGGATGAGGTGCGCTCGCTTGACGCCCGTGGCCTCGATCCGCTCCTTCCGGCGATGAAGGCGCACGGCGTGCCTTGGCTGTGCCGCCACCTCAAGGGGGAGATGTCGCTCGCCGAAGCCGCGGAGGAAGCCAAGAAGGACACGCGGCATTATGCCAAGCGGCAGGCGACGTGGTTTCGGCATCAGCTGCGCGACTGGATGTGGCTCACGCCCGACGTTGCAGCGCGGACGATCCTCGATGTGCTGAATGTCAGGCCGTGAACAGGGTTACGCCCGCCGTCTGCGCCGCCCGGGCGAGCGAAGCATCCCGCGTCGCAAGGGGCAGGCGAAGCCGCAGTGCGAGTTCGAGATACGAGGCGTCGTACATGTTTAGTCGATGTTCGCGCGCAAACCGGTACAGATTTACGAGCTCAAAACTGTTGCGTGCGGCGTCGATGAGAAGCGGAAACTCGGCTAGCCGCTCGGCGAATTCGTCGACATGAATGCGTGGGAGGATGCCTCGGTGCTCCAAACCGACCAGGCTATGCAGAACCTCGAACCAGAAGATCGCTGGGATGTGACCGCCGATCGCGACAACCGCCTTAAGCACGGCCTCGGTCAAGTCCGTGGCCTGACTGCGGGCGCACCACGCAACAGCGACCGAAGCATCTATGACTTGAGCCACCGATCGACGCGTTCATCGAGATCGCGCTCCATGTCGGCCTTGAGCTCTTCCCAATTGCGTTGCGCTTCCTCTTCCGACACGCGCGGGCCCTGCAGAGCAGCAAGCTCCCGAATGCGCTCTGCTGCCCGCCTTGCCTTCTCGCGATCGAACGCCGCCATCGGCGTGATCCGCGCCACCGGCCGTCCATTCTTGGTTACGACAAAGCTCTCGCCCTTCTCCGCACGCGTGATCAGCTCGGAGAATTTGGTCTTGGCCTCGTACGCGCCCACCGTCGTGGCGCCGGTCTTGGGATCGGGCTTGCGGTCAAGCATATCGAGGGTCCGACTAGTCGGCGACTAGTCTAAACCCTTTGACGTCGGTTGCAAGTGGCCGTTCTGGGCACCGCTTGAGGCCGCGGTTTCATTCAGTTTCATGCCCCCTTGACCTGTCGCACTGCAGCGATTACTCTCTTTCCGCAATCTTTATTCAGGATAGGTTCATGCCACGCAATTTTGTTATCGTACGCGCCGCGCCGCCCCAGCACGGGCCGTAACGACCTGTGCCGATGGTGGCGCGTAACCCAGGCCCTTCCGGGCCTTTTTTGTTAGCGAAAATTGAAGGTCAGGACAGAGCAGCGGGAGTTCTAAAAGATGTTACGGGAAATGACCGGCGCCGAAATGGTCATCCAAGCCCTCGTCGATCAGGGCGTCCAGCACATCTTCGGCTATCCCGGCGGGGCGGTGCTGCCGATCTACGATGCCCTGTTCGACAGCAAGGCGGCCGAGCAGGGCAACCTGCGCCATATCCTGGTGCGCCATGAGCAGGGTGCCGTGCACGCGGCCGAAGGCTACGCGCGTTCGAGCGGGAAGGTCGGATGCGTGCTCGTGACCTCAGGGCCGGGCGCGACCAACGCGGTCACCGGCCTCACCGACGCCCTGTGCGACTCGATCCCGCTCGTCTGCATCACCGGCCAGGTGCCGACCCACCTGATCGGCAACGACGCGTTCCAGGAATGCGACACGGTCGGCATCACCCGCCCGTGCACCAAGCACAATTATCTCGTCAAGCGGATCGAAGACCTGCCGCGCGTCCTGCACGAGGCCTTCTACGTTGCGTCGAGCGGACGGCCGGGACCGGTCGTAGTCGACATCCCCAAGGATATCCAGTTCGCCAAGGGCGGGTACGCCAAGCCGAAGGAGTTCCAGCACAAGGGGTACCGGCCGAAGCTCAAGGGCGACACCGACAAGATCAGGGCGGCGATCGAGCTGATGGCGAAGGCCAAACGGCCGCTGTTCTACACCGGCGGTGGCGTCATCAATTCCGGCGTTGCGGCGAGCCAGCTCCTGCGCGAGCTCGTGAAGCTCACCGGCTTCCCGATCACCTCGACCCTCATGGGGCTCGGCGCCTATGCGGCGTCCGATCCCCAGTGGCTCGGCATGCTCGGCATGCACGGCACGGTGGAAGCCAACATGTCGATGCACGACTGCGACCTCATGATCTGCATCGGGGCGCGGTTCGACGACCGCATCACCGGGCGGCTCGATGCCTTCTCGCCGGGCTCGAAGAAGATCCACGTCGACATCGACCCGTCCTCGATCAACAAGAACGTCAAGGCCGACCTCGGTATCATCGGCGATTGCGCGCACGTGCTCGAGGACATGGTGCGGCTGTGGCGCGCGTCGTCGCTGCAGCCCGACAAGCGGGCGCTGGCGGAGTGGTGGAAAGAGATCGACAAATGGCGGGCGCGGAAGTGCCTCGCCTATCGCAACTCGAACGAGATCATCAAGCCGCAATACGCGATCCAGCGGCTCTACGAGCTGACCAAGGACCGCGACGTCTACATCACCACCGAGGTCGGCCAGCACCAGATGTGGGCCGCGCAGTTCTTCCGCTTCGAGGAGCCCAACCGCTGGATGACGTCGGGCGGGCTCGGCACCATGGGCTACGGCCTGCCAGCGTCGGTCGGGGTGCAGCTCGCGCACCCGAATTCGCTGGTGATCGACGTCGCCGGCGAATCCTCGGTGCTCATGACCATGCAGGAAATGTCGACCGCGGCGCAGTACCGGCTGCCGATCAAGATCTTCGTGGTGAACAACCAGTACATGGGCATGGTGCGCCAGTGGCAGGAATTGCTGCACGGCGGGCGCTATGCCGAGAGCTACATGCACTCGCTGCCCGACTTCGTGAAGCTCGCGGAGGCCTATCACGCGGTCGGCATCCGCTGCGAAAAGCCCGGCGACCTCGACGATGCCATCCGCGAGATGATCGATGTCGACAAGGCGGTGATTTTCGACTGCGTGGTCGACCCGAACGAGAACTGCTTCCCCATGATCCCGTCGGGGCGCGCCCATAACGAGATGCTGCTGGGCGACGCGGGGGTAAGTCCCGAGGATGCCATCACCGAGGAAGGAAAGGTGATGGTGTAGGATCGGACGACGGACGACAGAGGATGGAGGACAGAACGTTCCTTCCGTCATCCGTCGTCTGTCCTCCGTCCTCCGTCGTCTGAATATTCCATGCCCAAAACCGAGCCCATCGAACAGCACACCCTGTCGGTCCTGGTCGACAACGAGCCGGGCGTGCTCGCCCGCGTCATCGGCTTGTTCTCCGGCCGCGGCTACAACATCGAGTCGCTGACGGTTTCCGAGACCGAGCATGAGAAGCACCTATCGCGCATCACGATCGTCACCCGCGCCACGCCGATGGTGATCGAGCAGATCAAGAACCAGCTCGACCGGCTGGTGCCGGTGCACCGCGTCGTCGACATGACGGTCGCGGGACCTGCGATCGAGCGCGAACTGGCGATGGTCAAGGTGCGCGGGCGTGGCGAGCACCGGGTCGAGGCGCTGCGCCTGGCCGACGCCTTCCGCGCCCGGGTGATCGATGCCACCACGGAAAGCTTCGTGTTCGAGATCACCGGCGGCAGCGAGAAGATCGATCAGTTCGTCAACCTGATGCTCCCGCTCGGCCTGGTCGAGGTCTCGCGCACCGGCATCGTGGCGATCTCGCGCGGGCCGGAAGGGATGTAGGTGGACTCAAATGAATGTCTTGGATATACATTGTATATCCAAGACGAAGTACAGATCATGAAGGTCAAACTTGCCAAATGGGGCAACAGCCTGGGCCTCCGATTGCCCAAGGCCGCGGTCGAAGCGATGGGCTTGAAGCCGGGCGCCGAGGTCGACGTGACGGTCGAAGGCCGGAATCTCCGGGTGAGGCAACCGTTGCCGATCAAGCACTATCGACTGGAGGACCTTGTTGCCGAGATGAAGCGGCTCGGTCCTGAAAACGAGCCTGAGACCGTCGACTGGGGCCCGGATGTCGGGGCCGAGATTATCGACGACGCTTACTCGCGTGGCGAGATTACGCTCGACGATATCCGGGGAAAGAAGAATGTTGCCCGACGTCGGTGACATTGCATGGGTGGAGTTGGACCCCGTCAAGGGAACCGAACAATCGGGTCGGAGGCCGGCATTGATACTGTCGGACATGATCTATCATGATGCATCGAGGCGCGCGGTGGTTTGTCCGATCACGTCCACCGCCCGCTCTTGGCCGTTCAACATACCGCTTCCTGCAGGCTTGCAGACCAGCGGCGTGGTGCTCGTCGATCAGGTTCGCACCATCGATCGATCCGAGCGCATGTTCGACATCATTGAGCGCGCACCAAATGACCTGCTTTCCGATGTGCGGGGTCGGCTTGCAGCGCTTCTCGGCTTCGACCGCGTCCCATCTATCGCCGATCCGGAACAGACATAGCGTCATTGCTGCCGGACTTGTCGCGGCCAGGCAATGAACCTAGAAACAGCACCAGTCATCGAAGCGGCCCGAGTGAGGGAAAGACCATGCGCGTTTACTACGACCGCGACGCCGACCTGAACCTGATCAAGGGCAGGAAGGTGGCGATCATCGGCTACGGGAGCCAGGGCCACGCCCATGCGCTCAATCTCCGCGACTCCGGCGTCAAGGACGTTGCGGTTGCGTTGCGCAAGGGCTCGCAGGGCGTGAAGAAGGCGGAAGGCGAGAAGCTGACCGTCATGGAGGTCGCCGAGGCCGCCAAATGGGCGGACGTGATGATGATGCTTACGCCCGACGAGCTGCAGGCCGACATCTACGGCAACCACATCCACGGCAACCTGAAGCAGGGCGCCGCACTGATGTTCGCGCACGGGCTCAACATCCATTTCAACCTGATCGAGCCGCGCGCCGACCTCGACGTCATGATGATCGCGCCCAAGGGCCCCGGCCATACGGTGCGCGCCGAATACCAGCGCGGTGCCGGCGTGCCGGTGCTCATGGCGATCCACCGCGACGTCTCCGGCAACGCCCACGACCTGACCCTCTCCTACGGCGCGGCGATCGGCGGCGGGCGCGCCGGCATCATCGAGACCACGTTCCGCGAGGAGTGCGAGACCGATCTGTTCGGCGAGCAGACGGTTCTGTGCGGCGGCATCGTCGAGCTGATGAAGGCCGGCTACGAGACGCTGGTGGAGGCCGGCTACGCCCCCGAGATGGCCTATTTCGAGTGCATTCACGAGATGAAGCTGATCGTCGACCTCATCTACGAGGGCGGCATCGCCAACATGAACTATTCGGTGTCGAACACGGCGGAGTACGGCGAATATGTCTCCGGGCCGCGCGTGATTACGCCTGAGACCCGCGCCGAGATGAAGCGCATCCTGACCGACATCCAGTCGGGCAAGTTCGTCAAGGACTGGATGCTGGAGAACCGGGTCAACCAGACCTCGTTCAAGGCGATGCGCGCCAAGCTCGGGGCGCATCCGGCCGAGGCGGTGGGCGAGAAGCTGCGCGCCATGATGCCGTGGATCAAGCAGCGGGCGCTGGTGGACCGGAGCCGGAATTAAGGGATTCAAGCCGCCGTGATTAAGGGGTAGTGCGGCCCTTTTCTCGCAGAACGCGGCCCGTTGCGCCGCGTGGGCCTTGTCATAACGGTTTTATTACAGTTTGATGACGGCCGTCCGCGCACCGTTGTTTTCTTGAAGGAAGGGTCCTACCGGCGCGGGGTGGTCGTCCGTCTGCCATGCCGCCCGTCATTTTGTCCTTGCGAAGTCGATTGGCCCGTCTCGGGGCGGCTGAACGCCGCATCGCCGCGGGCGCTGTTGTCGCCGCCATCCACTTGGCGGCGCTCGCACTCCTGGTCTGGTCCGAGCACGACTCCGTGGCGGTGGCGGCGTTCATTCTCACCTGGGGCTCTCTCAATTTCTTCTGGCTTGCGGTGCTGCGCCGTCCGGCGATTTCGGCGGCCCTGTCGCTCGCCATCATCGTGGTCCTGATCCTGCTTTCGCGGTTCAAGCACGATCTTCTTTTCATGACGGTCACGTTCGTCGACGTGATGGTCATCGACCATGATACGTTCAGCTTCCTGATGACCATCATGCCGGGTCTCGGCCGAACCGTCGGGGTCGTCGTTCTGGTGGCTATCCCGGTACTCGCTCTGATGTGGTGGTTCGACCCCTTCCGCGTCCGCCTGCACACTGCGGGCTTGGGCGGTGCCGCCTGCTTTGCCCTGCTGGCCGGCCTGTCGTTCGGCATGCCGAGCGACCGCGAGGAAGAGTTCTGGGACCAGGGCTACGTGTCGAAGTTCGCGCGTTCCGGCGCGACCGCCGTCAGCGAACTGCTGACGCGCGGCCTGTTCGAGTCGGACGTGGCGGTGGCGGAACGGCTGAGCGCGACGCTGACCGAGGAATGCCGGCCGGCGGCCAAGCCGCCGCACATCGTCATGATCCTGGACGAGTCGAGCTTCGATTTGAGCGCGGTGCCGCACATCAACGTGCCCGAGGGCTACCAGCGCCACTTCCGCTCATTCGATGGCAGAACACGATCTTTCATCGTCGAAGGCGCGGGCGGTCCGACCTGGTACACCGAGTACAACGTCCTGTCCGGGCTGTCGGTGCGCTCCTTTGGGCGGTTTGCGGAATTCGTCACCCGGGTTGCCGCCGGCCGTGTCGAGCGGGGTCTGCCGCAGGCCCTGCGCCGGTGCGGTTATCGCACCTACACCCTCTATCCATGGATGGGCGCATTTCTCGGCGCCCGCACCTTTCAGAAATCGATCGGCATCGAGCATTTCCTCGATACGAAAGATCTGGGCACGATGGAGGTCCAGCCCGACAGCTTCTACTTCGATGCCGCGGCCCGGCTGATCGCGCGCCAGCGCGAGGGCGGGCCGATGTTCCTGTTCGTGTACACGATGGCCAATCACGTGCCGTGGAGCTACCGCTTCCGCCCCGACCGGGTGCCCGGTTGGCGCGACCCCGGCAACGGTTTCGAGATCGACGAATATTTGCGCCGGCAGGAGATGAGCGCCGAAGACTACGCGCAGTTCGTCCAGCGTCTCGAGCGCGAATTTCCCGGCGAGCGCTTTCTCCTGGTGCGTTTCGGAGATCACCAGCCGCTGTTCGCCAAGCATATCGTCGATCCGACAGTCGATGCGGCCGAGCTCGGCCGGCGGCTCGCGGCGTATGACCCGAGCTACTTCACCACCTACTACTCATTTGACGCGGTGAACTTCGCCCCCGCCGACCTCGCCTTGGCGATCGACAAGCTCGATGCGCCCTATCTCCCGCTGGTCGTGCTGGAGGCGGCCGGCTTGCCGCTCGATCCGTCCTTCGCGGAGCAAAAGAAGATCCTCGCGCGCTGCCGTGGCGTGTTCTATCGCTGCGCCGGGGGCGCGGAGGTCAGGCGCTTCAACCGGCTCTTGATCGACGCCGGTTTGATCAAGGGCTAGCCGGCTCCGTCCAACATCGCTGGCCTTCGGCCGCAGAGACAGGCCATGATGCCGCCCGCGGAAGGGAACGGCATGCCGGAACGCAGACCCACGCCAGTTCAAGGCACGGATGCGACGACGGGAGCGCCGGCGGTCGCGCTCGGCGCGGTCACCATCGCGTTCCGGCTCGCCGGCGAGGCGACCTATACGGCGGTCGAGCAGGCCTCGCTCGCCGTCGGCGACGGCGAGTTCGTGGCGATTGTCGGCCCCACCGGCTGCGGAAAGACGACCCTCCTCAACGCGGCCGCCGGGCTGATCGCGCCGACCTCAGGGTCCGTCGATATCTTCGCAACGCCGCTCACCGGCCTCAATCGCGCCTCCGGCTATCTGTTCCAGGCGGAGGCGCTGTTTCCCTGGAAGACCGCACTCGAGAACGTCGCGATCGGCCTCGAAGTCGCCGGCCGCGCGAAAGCGGAGGCGAGGGCGCGCGCCGAGGCTTGGCTCACGCGCGTCGGCCTCGCCGATTTCGGCAACCGCTATCCGCACATGCTCTCGGGCGGGCAGCGAAAGCGCGTGGGCCTGGCGCAGGTGCTGATCCGCGACCCCAAGATCCTGCTCATGGACGAGCCGTTCGGTCCGCTCGACGCGCAGACCCGGCAGATCATGGGCAATCTGCTGCTCGACCTGTGGAGCGCCGACCGCAAGGCGGTGATGTTCGTCACCCACGATCTGGAAGAGGCGATCGCGCTCTCCGACCGCGTGGTCATCATGTCGGCCGGGCCGGCGGCGCATATCATCGGCGACTGGCGCGTGCCGCTCGCGCGCCCGCGCGATACCGCCGAGGTGAAGCTCGATCGTGCCTTCCACGACTTGCACCGCGAAATCTGGCAGACGCTGAAAGACGAAGTGCTGAAAGGTTACGCACAGACGGGAGGCGGGTGATGAACTTGGTATGGCGAACCTCGGCATGCCGACACGGCACGGCCGGCTCCCTCCCCCCTTGTGGGGGAGGGGTGGGGAGGGGGGTACTTCCCGAACTCACAATTCGCGACGCACCCCCCTCCCTGTCCCTCCCCCACAAGGGGGGAGGGGACAGACCGAGCAGGCGGTGAGTCATGTCCCGCCTCACGCTCATCATCCTGCAGCTCCTGGTGGCCGTCGTCTCGATCGCGATCTGGCACGCGTTCACGACGGTGCCGATCTTCGGCGTGACGCTGCTTCCCCCATTCTTCTTCTCGACGCCCATCGATGTCGCCGCCCGCATCGTCAAGTGGTTCGTCGAGGGGACGATCTGGCGCCATCTCTGGATCACCCTGGTCGAGGCGCTGCTCGCGTTTGCCATCGGCTCGATCGGCGGCGTCCTCGTCGGCTTCTGGTTCGCGCGCAAGCCGATGGTCGCCGCCGTGTTCGACCCCTATGTGAAGATGGTCAACGCGCTGCCGCGCGTGGTGCTCGCCCCCATCTTCGCGCTGTGGCTGGGCCTCGGCATCTGGTCGAAGGTCGCGCTCGGCGTGACGCTGGTCTTCTTCATCGTGTTCTTCAACGTCTATCAGGGCGTGAAGGAGGTGAGCCCGACCATTCTCGCCAATGCCCGCATGCTCGGCATGAACGAGCAGCAGCTGATGCGCCACGTCTATTGGCCTTCTGCGCTGTCGTGGATGTTCTCCTCGCTCCACACCTCCGTGGGCTTCGCCGTGGTGGGCGCCGTGGTCGGCGAATATCTCGGCTCGGCGGCGGGGCTCGGCTACATCATCCAGCAGGCGGAAGGCGTGTTCGACGTGGCCGGCGTGTTCGCCGGCATGTTCGTGCTCGCCGCCTTCGTCATCGTCATCGACACGTTCGTCACGATGATCGAGCGGCGCCTGCTGGTGTGGCGGCCGGTCGCGGCGGAGACGCGCGCGTGAGCCGGATCAATTCCCCATCAGTGCCGGCAGCCAGGTCGCGATTGCCGGGAAAAAGAGGATGAGCACGAGGGCGAGGAGCCCGAAGCCGACATACGGCATGGCCGCCGCATAGACCTCCTGCATGGGGATCGACCGCGGCGCCACGCTTTTCATCGTGAACAGCAACAGGCCGAACGGCGGCGTGAGCAGACCGAGCTGCATGCAGATCAGGAACAGCACGCCGAACCAGATGGGATCGATGCCGAGGCGCTGCACGAACGGCATGAAGAACGGCAGCGTGATGAGCATCATGCTCACCTGATCGATGAAGCAGCCGAGGAACAACAGGATCAGCATCATCGCGACGATGAGCGTCATCGCCGAGAACCCCTGTGCGGCGATAAGGCCGATCATGCCGTTCACCGCGCCGGAGAAGCTCAGCACCTGGGAGAACGTGGTCGCGCCGATGATGATGAACAGGATCGTGCCCGACACCGCCACCGTGCCCTTCAGCGCCTTCATCAGATTGTCCCAGGTCAATTGCCGGTAGGCCGCGACCGCGACGATGGTGCCGGCGGCGCCCAAGGCGGCGGCTTCGGTGGGGGTCGCCCATCCCGCCGTCATCGCGCCGACCACGAGGGCGAAGATTGCGATCAGCGGCAGCACGTGGGTCAGGAATGGCCGCCAGCGACTAAGGCCCGCGGGCGCGGCATCCAAGGGCTCGCTCGGCGCAAGCTTGGGGTTGATGATCGTGCGCACGATGATATAGCCGACGAACATCGCGCTGAGCATCAGACCGGGGACGATGCCGCCGATGAGCAGTCCGGCGATCGAGATGCCGGCGAGACTGCCGAGCAGGACGGTGAGCGCGGACGGCGGGATCAGCATGTCGACGCCGCCGATGCCCATGATCGGCCCCATGGCCATGCGCGGGTGATAGCCGCGTTCCAGCATAGTCGGGAGCATCAGGCTGCCGAGCAGCGCCGTGGTGGCGATGGTCGAGCCGGAGATCGCCGAGAAGACGGTGCCCGCCACGATCGCGATGACGGAGAGCCGGCCGGGCACGCGGCGGATCAGCACCGCGAACGCGTCGATCGCTTTGAGCGCGACGCCCGAGTGAAACAACACCTCGCCCATCAGGATGAAGAAGGGAATGGGGGTGAGGGCGAAGCTGGTGATGGATTGCACGGCGTTGCGTGCGAGCTGGGTGAGACCCGGCTCGCCGCCGAGGAAGATCGCGGCGCCGAGAATGTTGATGGCGAGGAAGGCGAAGGCGACCGGAAGCCCCAGTCCCATGACGGCGACCAGGCCGCCGAACAGGACGAGGCTCGCTTGCGTCCAATGCATCGTCAGCTCACCGAGGTTGGTTCCGCGCGGCGGGTCCGTTCGCCCAGCAGCAGGCGGTGGAAGCGGAACACGAATTCGACGGCGAGCAGGGCGAACGTCGCCGGCAATGGCGCGAGCAGCCACCATTCGGGAAACACCAGGTTCTTGATGGTGATCGAGCCGATGCGCCAGCTGTCGTAGGTCATGGCGAAGCCGTAGCGCACGAGCACGAGGCTCACCGTCAGGCCGACGACGTCGCTTGCCGCCTCGAGGAGCCACGCAACGCGGTTCGGCAGCATGACCAGGATCAGATCGAGGCGGATGTGCGCTCCCCGCCGCAGCAGCCACGGCGCGGTCAAAAGCGTGATCAGATAAAGCGAGTATTCCGAGACTTCGTTCGCCCACAGGAAGCCACCGCGCGTGAGATTGCGCACGACGATGTCGCCGGTGACCGCGACGACCATGGCGAGCAAGGTGAGCGCCGCGAGCACGGCCAGGGCGTCGAACAGGCGGCCGAACATGAAGGAGAGGCGGGTCATGCCAGGCGTCCGGTGTCATTCCGGGGCGCCGCGAAGCGGCGAGCCCGGAATCCATACTCCGCAGCACTCGGGTTATGGATTCCGGGCTCGCGCCTTCGGCGCGCCCCGGAATGACGGCAAGTCAATTCCCCGCCAGCTGGCGCAGCTTCGGCCCGGTCTCCGGCGCGCGCTTGATCACCGACTGCCACGCCACGTCGTTCGCGCGGGCGAGGAACGTCTTCGCCGCCTCCGGCCCGAAATCGAGCGCCTGGATGCCGGCCGCACCCTGCTTGTCGCGCTCGGCCTTGATCACCGCCTCGTTCTCGCTGTCGAGACCTTCGAGCCAGAGCGCGGCGTCGCCGAGCACCTTGCGCTGGGCGTCGGTCAGCCCCTTCCACGCGTCGAGATTGACGAGCACGTTCACCTCGACGCTGTAGAACGGCGGCTCCAGGCGGAACTTGGTCACCTTCTCCCAGCCGAGATCGAAGATGCCGGTGATCGGCCAGCCGTAGCCGTCGGCCACGCCGCGCTCGAGCGCCGTATAGACCTCGCCCGGGGCGGTGGTGATCGGCGTGCCGCCGAGCGCCTCGACCACGTCCTTGTAGACCGGCGTCACGCGGATCTTCAGCCCGGTGAAGTCGTGCCGGTCGATCTTCCGGTTGAGATAGATGTGGAACGGAACGTTGTGGAACTGGCGCGCCAGGTACCAGCTGTTGAGCTTTTGATTGTGCAGCTGGTTGATGTAATCCCAGGTGCCGTCTTTACGCTGCTCGCTCATCGGCTTGCCGTTGAGCTTGAAGCCGTCGGATTCGGGCATCAGGTTGGTGTAGAACGCGCCGGTCACGTTGGCGATGTCGACCACGCGCGTGCGCACCGCGTTGCCCACCTCGAACGGCGGCATGGCACGCGGCCCGCCGATGTAGTTGATCTGGACGACGCCCTTGCCGTCCTTGTTCACCTTCTCGATGAAGCGCTCGAAGTTCTTGGAGAACTGGGTGCCTTCGGCGAACGCCGAAACCGCACGCAGCGTGACCTCCTGGGCCGAGGCCGGGATAGCCCACCCGGCACCCCCGGCAGCCAGCACCGCCGCCAGCCCGGCAGCAAACGGTTTTCGCATCGTCCTTCCCTTCCGAACAAGCAAGGTTCCCTTGGAGTATTGCAGATCATGCTTCGGGCCACAGCCGCGAACCGGCAAGAGCGCGCGGCTTTCCAGGCTCGGCGCGCTTGGTCTATGGTGGCATGCAAACAGGGATGGAGGAAGCCATGATGGAAATGCTGACCCGGCGTCTCTTGGTTGCCGCGAGCGCCTTGATGCTGATGTCCGGTCTCGCGGTCGCCAAAGTGACGATCGCGGTCGGCGGCGCCGGTTGCCTGTGCTATCTGCCGACCGTTCTGGCAGAGCAGCTCGGCGAATACCAGAAGGCGGGCGTCGAGGTCGAGCTGGTCAATTTCAAGGGCGGATCGCAGGCGCTCACGGCCGTGCTCGGCGGCAGCGCCGACGTGGTCTCCGGCTACTACGACCATTGCGTGAATCTCGCCGCCAAGAACCAGGTGATGCAGGCGTTCGTGGTCTATGACCGTTATCCCGGTCTCGTCCTCGTGGTCTCGCCCAAGCACACCGGCGCCATCCATTCCATCAAGGATCTGGCCGGCAAGAAGGTCGGCGTGAGCGCTCCCGGTTCCTCCACCGATTTCTTCCTCAAATACCTCCTGAGCAAGAACGGCGTCGATGCCGGGTCGGTGGCGGTGATCGGCATCGGCCTGGAGGCGACTGCGGTCGCCTCGCAAGAGCAGGGTATGGTCGAGGCCGCCGTGATGCTGGATCCGGCGGCGACGCTGCTGCAGGGCAAGTACAAGGACCTGAAGATCCTGAGCGACACGCGGACCCAGGACGACACGCTTGCGGTGTTCGGCGGCGAATATCCGGGCGGCGCGCTTTATACCCGCGCCGACTGGATCGCCAAGCACGAGAAGGAGACGCAGGCGCTCACCAATGCGATCGTCGCCACGATCAGATGGGTTCACTCCCACAGCCCGGAAGAGATCATGGCGAAGATGCCGGCCGACATGGTGGGACCCGACAAGGAGCTCTATTTGGCGGCGCTCAGGAACACGATCCCGATGTATTCCACCACCGGCCGCATGGACCCCAAGGGCGCGGAAGCCGTGCTCGCCGTGTTCAGCCAGTCGGTGCCGGAAATCGCCAAGGCCAACATCGATCTCACCAAGACGTACACCAATAAATTCGTCGATCAGGTCCCATTCCATTGGGATCCACGCATCAGGCGGCAATGATCCGGACGACGGAGGAGGGAGGACAGACGACAGAGGACGGACGACGGATTCAATTGAATTTCCCTTGTTGTGCGGCCCCCGTCGTCTGCCGTCCATCTTCTGTCGTCAGTCGTCAGTTGTCCGTCGTTCGCAATGAATCTCCTATCCATCCAGTCGCACGTCGCCTATGGCCATGTCGGCAACGCGGCGGCGGTGTTCCCGTTGCAGCGATTGGGTATCGAGGTGTGGCCGGTCCACACCGTGCAGTTCTCCAATCACACCGGTTACGGGGCGTGGCGCGGCGCCGTGTTCGATGCCGGCATGATCCGTGATGTAGTGCAGGGAATAGAGGAGCGCGGCGTGCTCGGCGCCTGCGGCGGCGTGCTGTCGGGCTACGTGGGATCGGCGGAGATCGGCGAAGCGATCCTCGAAACCGTCGCCCGGGTGAAGGAGGCCAATCCGGCCGCGCAGTATTGCTGCGATCCGGTGATCGGCGACGTCGGACGCGGCGTGTTCGTGCGTCCCGGCATCCCCGAATTCATGCAAGAGCGGGCGCTGCCGGCCGCGGACGTCGTCACCCCCAACCAATTCGAGCTGGAGCATCTCTCCGGGCGCTCGATCGCGACGCTCGCCGATGTGCTCGCCGCCGTGGATGCCGTGCACGCGCGCGGGCCCCGGACGGTCCTCGTCACCTCGCTGCACACGCAGGAGACGCCGCAGGACGCAATCGACGTGCTCGGCAGCGATGCGAGCGGCGCCTACCGCGTGCGCACGCCGCGCCTGCCGATCAGCGTGAACGGCGCGGGCGATGCGGTGGCGGCGCTGTTCTTCGGCCATCTCTTGCGCAGCCGCTCGGCGCCTGAGGCGCTCTCTTTCGCCGTCTCGGCGATCTTCGGCGTCCTGAACCGCACCGCGGAAGCGGGCTCGCGCGAGATCCTGCTGGTCGGTGCGCAGGACGAGATCGTCACGCCCAGCCGGATATTCGCGGCGGAGCGGTTGTGATGCGGAATCCGGGTGATCAGTTCGGCCTCATGCTGAGGAGCCCCTGCGCCTCTCCTTCGAGACGCCTCGCTTCGCTCGGCTCCTCAGGATGAGGCGCAGGGGCGTCTCGAAGCAGAGGCCGAACTGATCACCAGGGAAGGCGTATGATGCGTCCCATCAGACCGGCGTGCCTTCCGCCATTCACATCTTTGATTGGATTTGCCGATGACCGCGTGAAATGAGCAAGGGTGCTCATGACCTGATGGACGCGAGGGAGATCGGCATGCGCCGTCGTTTCTTCACGCTGAACGTGTTCACCGACCGGCGCTTTGCCGGCAATCCGCTCGCCGTCGTGCTGGAACCCCAAGGGCTCGACGGCGCCGCCATGCAGGCGATCGCGCGCGAGTTCGGTCATCCGGAGACCGTATTCGTATTTGCGCCCGCCGATCCGGCGCACCGGGCGCGCGTGCGCATCTTCACGCCGACCCGGGAGTTGCCCTTTGCCGGCCATCCGACGGTAGGAACCGCCGTGCTGCTCGGCCGCCTCGACGGCGGCTCGAGCCGCGAGATCGTGTTGGAGGAGGGGATCGGACCGGTACGCTGCCATGTGGAGCCGCGCGGCGAGGACGGCGGATACGCCCGCTTCGACCTGGCGAAACTGCCGGAACCGGTGGGCGAGGCGCCGGCGTCCGAGACGATCGCGGCCGCGCTCAATCTCACGCGCGACGATCTTGGGTTTAAGGACTTCGTCCCCGCCAAATGGTCCGCCGGCAATCCCTTCGTCTTCGTTCCGCTCCGCGGACGCGACGCGGTCGCGCGCAGCAAGCCGGACATGAGCCGGTGGGACGCGGCCTTCGGCGGCGCCAGCCCTGTCGGGGCCTTCGTCTACTGCGGTGAAACCGTCGACGCGAAGAATGATTTTTACGCGCGCATGTTCGGCCCGGCGTTCGGTATCCACGAGGACCCGGCCACCGGGTCTGCCGCCGCGGCGTTTACCGGCGTTGTCGCGCGCTACGGTGGCCTGCCCGACGGCGATCATCACCTCGTGATCGAGCAGGGCTACGACATGGGCCGGCCGAGCCTGATCACGCTGGCCATGACGCTGCGGGCCGGAAAAGTCGCCGCCGCATCGGTCGGCGGCGATGCGGTCGTCGTCACCGAAGGCACGATCGAGGCTTGATCTTGCAGCGACCGGCGTCGATTAAGTCGGGATGACCGATCTTCCCGTTGTCCCGGTCGAGCGCCTGGAGTTTCGGCTGGCGCCGCGGCCTTGGCGGTTCGCCGAGCAACGCCGGGCCGAGATCGACGCCTACTTCGCCCGGCTCAAGCGCGACCGACCGGCGCTGTGGAACGGGCGCGTGCTGCTGTTGCACGAGTGGTCGCTGGCGGACGGCCTGCTCCGCGGCGCTTTCCTGGAAACCGACTTTGCGAGCTACATCGCATGGCGCGACTGGGGCTTTCCCGATGCGGCCGTCACGAACTGCTTTGCCCAGGCGGCGTTGCGCGCGGCCGACGGCGCCTATCTGCTCGGCGTCATGGGCGCGCATACGGCCGGCGCGGGAACCATCTACTTTCCCTCCGGCACGCCCGATCCCGGAGACGCAAATAACGGGACGGTGGACCTCGAACGGGGCGTGATGCGCGAGCTGACCGAGGAAACCGGGCTCACGCGGGACGACGTGACGGTACGGCCGGGCTGGCAGGCGGTGCTGGTCGACGCGCTGCGCTCCCACATCGCCGGTTATCTGCGCAGCCAGGCGACGCCCGAGCTGGCCGACATCCGCATCGTGCGCGGGGTAGCCGACATCGACCCCAAGATGCCCCCTTTCATCGCCGCGTACCTCAACGCGATGTGGGCGTGATTACTGGAATCCGGGTGATCAGTTCGGCCTCATGCTGAGGAGCCCCTGCGCCTCTCCTTCGAGACGGCCGCTTCGCGGCCTCCTCAGGATGAGGCGCAGGGGCGTCTCGAAGCAGCGGCCGAACTGATCACCCGGGAAAGGGTATGACGGGCGGCTTGTCCGGGCGCGGACTTGCCAAGCGCGCCGCCCCGGCGTGAACTCCCCGGATGAAGCCCGCCAAGCTCGTCAAGCGGTTCCGCATCGACAAGCCGAACAGGTTCCGGCTTGCCGCTGTCGATCCCGCCGATTCCGCCGGATTGGACATCGAGAAGGATACGGCGAAGACGCTTCTGGCGGACGGCATCGCGCGCCTTGCCGATCTGCAGCAGCGTCTCTACGCGAGCGACCATTGGGCGGTGCTGGCGATCTTCCAGGCGATGGACGCCGGCGGCAAGGACAGCGCCATCAAGCACGTGATGTCGGGCGTCAATCCGCAGGGGGTGCAGGTTCATTCCTTCAAGCCGCCGAGTGCGCAGGAGCTCGACCACGATTTCCTCTGGCGCGCCGCCCTCCATCTGCCCGAGCGCGGGCGGATCGGCATCTTCAACCGCTCCCATTACGAGGAAGTGCTGGTGGTGCGCGTCCGTCGCGAGTTGCTCCAGCGCGAGAAGCTCCCGCCGCAGCTGGTCACGAAAAATATCTGGAAGGAGCGATTCCAGGACATCCGCGCCTTCGAGCGTCATCTCGCGCGCAACGGCACGCTCGTCGTCAAGTTCTTCCTCCATATCTCGAAAGAGGAGCAGCGGCGCCGGTTTCTCGAACGGCTGGACGATCCGGCCAAGCGCTGGAAGTTCTCGATCGACGACGTTGCCGACCGCAAGCTGTGGGACCGCTACATGGAGGCCTACGAGGACATGGTGCGCAACACCTCGACGCCGGAGGCGCCGTGGTACGTGATCCCCGCCGACAACAAGTGGTTCGCGCGCCTGGTGGTGGCGGCGGTGCTGGTCGAGGCGATGGAACGGCTCGATCTTCATTTCCCGAAGATCGAGGGGGCGGCGCTCAAGGAACTGATGAAAGTGCGCCA
>WNGA01003548.1_pt1 | contig 23378 bp, 23 predicted proteins | sample 5400061 | NCBI WGS metagenome assembly WNGA01 (sample SAMN13153366, study PRJNA577476) | soil metagenome | isolation source: 100 cm soil or saprolite under grassland replicate 2 | place: USA:California | collected 2016-06-15
GCTCGCCCTTCCGAACGTGCTCGATGATGTACTGCACGCGCTGCTCTTCGAGCTTCTCCATCGCTTCAGTCGGCGTGTCTGCCTCGCTAACACAGCCGATCTCCGGGTACTCGGCATAGCGCCGCCACACGCCGTCCTTTCCCTGGGCGGAATACGCCACCAGCCGGTAGGGGATCGACAGGTACTCTTCTAGTCGCATCGTGGCCTTTCAGCCCGCAGGCCAGATCACAGTCTAGCACGTCGGAAGGCGCATCGCGGCCCAAGCTTCGCGAAAATCCCGACCGGAACCTCGCCTGGCGACCGCACCTCCTCCGGTAGTCCGTAGGGGCGCACGGCGTGCGCCCAACACAGGCACCCTGTGCGCCAATGCGGGCGCACGCCGTGCGCCCCTACCAGTCTGTGAGCAATAACAGTCGGCCCGCCGATGGTCGACGCGGGAGCTGCATTGTCATACAATGGCCCCTGGCATACAAGGCGGCGCTGACCCAGAATCGGCACGAGTGAAGGACTTCATCGTGGCACAGAGGGCAGCGTATTCGGACGTAGAGGCGGCGCAGGCAGCCTCACCATCGGCCAGGCGGCCGGGTCTGGAGGCAGCCTGGTGGCCGCGGACGAGCGCGGCCGTCGTCGCGGCTGAACGCGGCCGGTCCTCGGTTGCGGCGCAGCTGCGGCGCGACTGGGTGATGCTGGTCCTGGCGGCGCCGGGCGTCGCGTACTTCCTCATCTTCCACTATCTACCCCTGCTGGGTACGTCATCGCTTTCCAGGACTACCAACCGTTCCTGGGCTTCGACAGCCCGTGGGTCGGCTGGGCGAACTTCCAGGCCATGGTGCGCGACGCGCGCTTCCGGCAGGCGGTCATCAACACGCTGCAGATCACCCTGCTGCAGTTGATCCTCTACTTCCCGGCTCCGCTCTGCCTGGCACTGATGCTCAACGGCATCATCAGCCTCAGGGCGCGGCGGTTCGTCCAGAACGTCGTGTACCTGCCTCACTTCCTGTCGTGGGTGATCGTCGTCGCGCTGTTCAAGGAGATCCTGGGTGGTGCGGGGGCAGTCAATCAGCTCCTGCGAGATGGCGGCCTGCAGGCCGTGGACATCATGAGCAACCCGCCGGTGTTCAAATGGCTGGTGGTGTTCCAGCTAGTCTGGAAGGAGACCGGCTGGGGCACCATCATCTACCTGGCGGCGCTGCTGAGCATCGACTCGGCGCTGTACGAGGCGGCCGCGGCGGACGGCGCGAATCGCTGGCAGCGGCTGTGGCACGTGACGCTGCCGGGGATCGTCGGCGTGACGATCCTGCTGCTGATCCTGCGGCTGGGCAACATCCTGACCGTCGGGTTCGAGCAGATCCTGTTACAGCGCACTTTCGTCGGACCCGAGGCAGGCGAGGTCCTCGACACCTATGTGTACTTCAACGGCATCATCGGTGGGCAGTGGGGCGTGACTGCCGCGGCCGGCTTGGTGAAGGGTATCGTCGGCCTGGTGCTCGTGGTGACTGCGAACAAGGTGGCCCATGTGCTGGGCCAGGACGGGCTGTACCGATGATCGAGCGCGCGACGCGGCCGCCCTGGATGGAGCAGGCCACCCTTCTCGAGCGAGCCGCCAAGGCACTCATCCTGACCGTCGCGTCGGTGATAGTAATCTACCCGTTCATCACCGTGGTGGCCACCAGCCTGGCGACCCAGCAAGAGATAACGCGCAACGGCGGGCTCGTCCTGCTGTGGCCGAGCGAGCCGAGCCTCAACGCCTACCGCACTATCTTCACCGGCGGGATCGTGACGCGCGCGGTGATGGTGAGCATCGGCGTGACGGTGGTCGGCACGCTGCTGAGCCTGGTGACGACCATCGCGCTTGCCTACGCGCTCAGCCGCCCCATCATCTTTGGGCGCGCGATCCTCATGATGGTGCTGTTCACTCTACTGTTCACGCCCGGGATCATCCCGAACTACCTGGTGGTCAAGCAGCTCGGCCTGCTGAACACCTACGCCGCGCTGATCCTACCGGTCATGATCAGCGCCTTCAACCTGGTCGTGATGCGCCAATTCTTCATGGGTATCCCGCAGGAGTTGATCGACAGCGCCAGGATTGACGGGGCGGGCGACCTGCGCATCCTGACGCGGATCGTCCTGCCGCTGTCGGGGGCGGTGCTCGCGGTGGTGGCGCTCTTCTACGCGGTGGCCTACTGGAACGCCTTCTTCAACGCGATGCTGTACCTCAACAACAACAGCATGTGGCCGCTACAGCTGGTGCTGCGCAACTACGTGGTGCAGGGAAGCCCGCTGCCGGGGGCCGCGGTACCGGGCGACGAAGCTGGCATCCCACCGTCGGAGGCCATGCACATGGCGGTGCTGGTGGTTGCGATGGTGCCGATCCTGCTGGTGTACCCGTTCCTGCAGCGTTACTTCACCAAGGGCGTCCTGAGCGGAGCCATCAAGGGCTAATCCGCCCCCGGCGGGGAGTCAGATCGGCCAGGACTCGCGCTTGTAGGCGGCGTCCCAGAACATGTATTCGTACCGAAAGCTCAGCAGGAATGCTTCGCGCATCGCGTCTCGGGTGCGCCGGCCCACCTCCTCTGCCTCCTGGTCGACCAGCTCCCGCCAGGCGCGAGCGCTCTCCGCCAACAGGCCCTCGGAGTAGAAGCGCGCCCACTCGCCATAGACTTGATGGTCGAGGTTGCCCAGCAGGGCGCCCAGCTCGTGATACGTCCAGGGGCACGGCAGCAGCGCCGCGGCCGTCTCGCCCAGGCCGCCTCGGGCCGCCGTCGCAAGCATGTGGTTCTGGTACGCGAGGTTCGTTGGCGCTACCACCGCCGTCTGCACCGCGGTCGCCTCCAGCCCGGCTAGGCTGAACAGCCGCTCGTGCAGAGGCCGCTCGATAGGAGTAAGGACGCGCCGAGAAAGCGCCTCGAGCGCCTCCGGCGTGGGCGCCTTCGCCAGCGCAGTGGCCACCGAGCGCGCGAAGGCCTCCAGGTAGTGGTAGTCCTGGGCAACGTAAAAGCGGAACGTCTCGATCGGCAGGACGCCGGCCCGAAGCTCGTTCAGAAACGGGTGTGCCTGGATCGCCCGCCAGATCGGCCCGGCCTGCTGCCATAGCTCATCGCTGAACCGCTCAGTCATGGCCTAGCGGCCTCTCGTCCCACAACATCGAAACCTCGCGACTAGCTCGCCCTTCCCTTTAGGGAGGGCGGCTGGGGTGGGTGGGTTGGTTGGTCGAAGCGAGCGGCACATTGTACAATCGGCACCACTTCGCCCCCGAAGCGAGCCCCGCCCGCGAGGTCGAGCTTGTTCCAGATCGACCTGAGCCGCGATCGGTTCATGAAGCTGTGGCGCGTCAACGGCGACCGGGTTGAGGCCACCGCCGCCGTGATCCGTCGTGGTCGGCGCTACACCGCCGCAGTCCACTATCGGTACGACGACGGGCGAACAAAGACCTGGTCCTGGCGCACTCGGAAAGGCGCGTCCCTGACGGGGCGTGAGGTCGTGCAGTGCATCAACAGCATCGACCGTGGCTTTCGGTCGATCCCCGGCGTCCACGTGCGGATCGACTTTCCGCAGGAGTCCAGCCGCGAAGAGCAGATGCTGATCCTGATGGACTACGGCCTGTATCGCCTCTTCGAGGAGGGTGACCAGGCTGACGGGGTCGCCGGTGGCCTCCTGAGCGAAGCGAAGGATCTCGACGGCGCGACGCCGTGACGTAGGGCACGGCACATGCCGCTCCCTATCGTCGGGAAGGGGTGGCGGCGGCTGGGGCGCGGGTCGGCGTGGCGGGGGCCGGTAGCTGGGCCGGTTGGAAAAGTGGCTTGCTTGGCGCCGGCGGTGTGGCGGTGGGTTGGGCCGGGCCTGGCAGAGCAGGCGCCGGGGTGTTGGTTGGATTGCGGACCGGCGTGCCGACCGCGGGAGCCGCAGCGGTCGGCATGGGCCCCGGCGTCACCGACGCGCGTGGCGTCGGCGTCGAGTCCGCCCCGCGTGTCGCCTCGTTCCGAACCACCTGCGAAGGTCCGGCCGGTCGGCCGCCCGTTCCCACCAGGGTCACGTTTCGGGAGGGCCGATACGTGCTCGACAGCCGCAGGGTCCGAACATCGCTCCCGCGGGTGACCGTTCGAACGACGGCCATCTTGAACCCGTCCTGTGCTCCCTCCACCGCCAGCCGCTGGCCGAGCGGAAGGGTTGGCTCGTCTTCGACGATCTGGTCCTTGCTTGCGTCGACCACGTCCGTCCGTTCGCCCGGAGTGACCTTCACGACCCAGTCAGGCTTGTTCCCGTACAGACCAAAGACGACGCTGGACCCCTCGACCCACGACTGGATCAGCAAGTAGTCCTCGGTGTTGTTGTAGAACTGCAAGTCGAGGCCACCTTCCTCATCCACGGTCGCGTCCAGGCCCTCGACCCCCTTGGACGTGTAGCCGGGGATCCAGTAGAGGTGGTAGTTACGCTCCTCCAGTTGGTAGCCAGCCCAGAACACGGTGTGGAACAGAGTCGTGGCAACCTGGCAGATGCCGCCCGCGACCGAAGGCACAGTCCTGACACTCGTGCCGGCGTTGGCGATTCCCCAGCCAAGCCGGTAGCCGTTGTCCAGGCTGGTAGAGCCGACCTCTCGATTGAAGGAGAAGAGCTTGCCCGGCGGGACCACCGTCCCGTTCAAGCGCTCGGTGGCCAGGCCAATGTTGTGGCGTTTCGGGGGCGAGGCGCCGGCGAACGAGGTCCGCGATATCTCGATCGAGCCCTTGATGTTCAGCTTCGCGCCATCCTCGGTCGCGACCTCGGGTCTGGTCACGCCGACCGGCAGCGTGATGCTGCGTTCTGGCCCGAGCGCCCTGGCTATCACCAGCTCGACCATCTGGCTGACGTTGAGCTCGCGACCGTCCTTGCCGGGCCGTAGCAGCGATAGGTTGCCACCCGACCAGGTGAAGCGCGCGTTCTGGGGCTGGCCGTTGACTTGCTCGGCAAGCTGGCTCGCCCAGGTGCTAACGGCCTCACGATTCAACGCCACGCCACGCTCGGAGTCGACCACGGCCATCGCGGCAAGCTGCTGGGTGCTCAACTGCCATTCCGAGTCCTGGAACTTCAGGGCGATCGGGCCGCTCAAGAGCGCCTCGGCCTTCGCCCGCGTGGGCGCGAGATCGCTGGATGTCACACGAGGAGCCGTCTCTTCCACGACGAGGTCCACGTAGATAACTTCGGGGTGGGCGAGCGCCTCTTCGAGCCGTCGACGAGTCGCATCAACCTGAAGCAGCCGACCAGTCTGTGCCTCCGTGAAGTCGGCTCTGCCCTCGGGACGGATAGCAAGCCTGGCGTCCTGGACTGGCCGGTCTACCGCGCCCGCGAGCGCTTGCATGAAGGCATCCAGCGTCGATCGCTCGTAGGCGGGGGCGCGGACTTCGTAGGCTGGGCCGTTGATCAGCAGGCCAAACTGCAGAAACAACCTGGAGAATGGATTGCCCTGCCGGCCGAGCCCGTAGGCCTCCTCCAGGACCGGGCTAACGTCGGTCCGCACGCCGAGATGTTGGCCGGCCACGGTCCAGCGCTGCTCCTGGTACCCGATCGTGATCGATCGGTTAGCCATCTCGGCTGCCCGACGTTCGAGCATCGCTCGGGCGTCGTCTCGCGACTGGCCGCCCACGCCGACGCCCAGGGCTCGCACGCCCGGGTACATCCGGCCGGCGTAGGCCGCCTGGACACCGAAGACCACCAGGATCATCAGGCCAATCAGCAGGCCGACAAAGGCCGCGGCGGCCAGTCCCGCGTCACCCAGGGAAGACGCTGGATGCGGACGAGCTCGATTTGAGGCCCAGCCTGGCGTGGATCCTTGGCGCAAGTTGACCGGGCTCGCCTTCCCTCAGGTACGCGCGCCCCGCTTCGGGACTGTGCCTATCATACGGTAGCCCGACGCATTAGAGCAACAGGCGCCCCGGGCTCGGGCCCTAACTACGCTCGATGTGCTCGCCCTGGTACGCGCCCCGATATGGCGCCGCTCGTCCCTCGAGGCGGAAGAAGACGAGTTGGAGAATGCGCGCGTGCCGACGGACTCGAAAGCCAGCCGGGTTGTAGATCACCATCAGGCCTTCGGACCGCCCGGTGTAGCCGGCGTCCCAGACGGCATTGTGGACCGCGACGCCAGACCGCAGTAACGAGGACCTCGGACGCGCCAACGCCATCAGGTCGGGCGGCAAGTCGACCACCTCGTTCAAGCGGAACACGTAAGCTCCAGCCGCCAGCTCATAGAAGTCCTGCTCGCCACAGACGACTGCCACTCGGGGGGCCGCCAAGCGCTCCCCCTCCTCTATGCCCAGTTGTCCCTGCCCGGCCGTTCGCCAGATGCTCTCCAGCGTCAGATCAATCCCGTTCGGCTGGACCTGCCGTTCCAGGTCGCGATAACCCCGTACGAGCGGACGATCGCCCTGGATCAGTCGCCGGATCGTCTCGCCGGTCAGGACGACGCCAGCCACGCCTCAGCTTTCACCTGCTAGCTCCCCACATGCCCGCGAGTCCGGGTCAGCTCCACGGTTACGTCCCCAACCTGAGCGCCCTTGATCGGAGCCGACGGCTTGGCGACTCTGACGCGCACGGCCTCGACCACCTCGAAGCGTCCCAGAAGGTTGGCGGCCAGTTGCTCGCCGACGCTCTCGATGAGGTTGAACGGCCGACCCTCGACCACCTCACGGACCGCCTGCCAGACCTGAGCGTAGTTCACAGTTCGTTCGAGATCGTCGCTCCGCCCAGCCGGAGCGAGATCGAGCTCGAGCCTTACGTCAACGACGAACCGCTGGCCGAGCGTGCGCTCCTCGGCCCGAACGCCGTGGTAGCCATAGAAGCTCATGCCGATGAGCTCGATAGCATCCATCACAGGGTCTGGCGAAACGTCGTCAGCGTCGTCAACAGTTCCGCGACCGTAAGGAAGCGGAGCGCCGTTAGGAGTACGGCGACCGCAAGGAAGCGGAGCGTCGTTAACGGTACCGCGACCGTAAGGGAGCGGAGCATCCTTAAAGAGTACCGCGACAGTACGGGGCGGCACGGCGGGCTCGGACGGGCCACTCCCTCACGGTCGCGGTACTGTGCGCGATGACGAGCGTACTTCGAGTCCGGCGCCTCAGTCCTCCAGTACGGTGAGGCTCCCGATCATCCAGGGATGCAGGCGGCAGTAGTAGGCGTAGTGCCCCTTGTCGAGGTCGCCGGTGTCGAGCATCCAGGAGTTGCCCGGAGTGACCAGGCCCTCTCGGCTGGGCGAGGAATCAAACTTCGTCGCGGCTTCGAGCTGGTTTTCGAAAGCCTCCCCTGACCGCCGGATGCTGGTAATGGTATGGGGGAGCTTGCCGCTGCTGGGATTGTTGAAGAGGACCTTGTCGCCGCGGTGGACCTCGATGTGCCCCGGGGCGTACCCCCACCAGCCCTGGCCGGCATCGAAGCCGCGTGAAGGAGGCGGTGCGTCGTTGTCGATGATCATGACGGTCGGGGTTGTCGCGCTGGCCGTCGAGACCCCCACCAACCAGACCAGCCCGAAGGCGACCATAAAACCGGGGACGGCGCGCAGGGAACGAGCGATGAAGCGCATGGACACCCTCCACAATGTGGCCGGCCGCGCTGAGCGACCGTCCGTTTCTCGGCCGGCCCACCCCGTCGATTCGCTGGCCGGGCGTGGAACAGCCGCTTTCGCGCTAACTACGTATCACAAACCTGGCCGGATTCGTCCGGTCGCGATTTGTCGTTGGAGGCATAACGCGGCCAAACTCTGCAGTATGCGTCAGCGTCGGCCGGCAGGGTGACCGTGGACCGTTACTGGGACCCTCGCATCGAGACGATGAGTCGCGACGAGCTCGGCGACGTCCAGGCGCACCGGCTCCACTGGCAGGTCCGTCGATGCTGGGACGGCTCCGAATTCTATCATGAGCACCTCGAGGCGGCGGGCGTCAGGCCCGAGGACGTCGGCGGCCTCGACGATCTCGAGCGGCTCCCGCTCCTGACGCGCGTGGAGCTAGAAGCGGACCGGTCCGCACACCCTCCATTCGGCCGCGCGGTGGTGGCACGGGCCAACTGGTTAATCGTGCCGAAGACGCCTTCGACGCTCTCCACCGAAGCCGACGCCGTCAATCGGGTCAGCGTGGCTGCTCGAGCGCTCTGGGCCTTCGGAACCCGACCCGCTTCCGTGCTGGCCGTAGCGCAATTTGGCGAACCGAGGTTGGCCATCGAGACCATCTAGGCCGCCGTCCCGCAAGTTGGGCGCCACGCCCCGCCTCGAGCGTGAGAGCCAATCCGGCCAGCAGACCGAAGAGGTGCTGGTCCGGCCGATCGGGGAGCACCCTGCCTGGATCGCGGTCTGGGGCCATGCGCCCCGCCGGAGCTGGCGAACGCCGTGACCCGGAGACCAGGAGCTATCGGGCTTACGGCACCGCCGAGCTCGGGCCAACGTTGGCGTTCGAGTGCGAGGCGCGGGCGGGCTTGCATTGGGCCGAGGACCACCTTATCGTCGAGCTGCTGGACCCGTCGACGCGGAAGGCGGTCGCCCCTGGCGAGGCGGGCATGCTCGTGCTCACCCATCTGACGCGCGAGGCGATGCCGCTGGTCCGCTACTGGACTGGCCAGCGCGGCCGGCTGGACACGTCGACTTGCGCCTGCGGGCGAGCACTCACCTCCGATCCGTGGCCGGGATCTGGGTCGGCTCCGCTCTCCCCTGCGAGGGAGAGGGGACTGGGAACAAGTGCGCTTCGTGGGGTGAGGGCGAAGCCTAGACGCTCGCGGTGGGCGGCTCCTCCTTCATCGCAGCCTTCCAGACGACGGCGCTCAGGCGGCGGGCTACCAGGCCCGCCGCTGCCATCATCGAGGCTGCCAGCGCGGCCCACAGCATCTTCTTGACCATACCGGCGTTACTTCCTTCCCTGTCAGGGCCACGTCCCGGGTCGTCTTCGTGGTCGTGGCTGCCGATATGAACGTCGAGCGGGATCGCCTCGCGGGCTCGCTCCAGGCGCTCGCCAAGCTCCTCGGCTGCACCGAGCACGGTGCGCTTCAGCCGCTCGTCGGGACGCCTGCGCTTCCGCGCACTCGAGACAGCACGGAATGCCAGGACCCCGCACACGCCGACCACAACGAGGCCGACGCCGGCCAACGCGGCCGGATTTTCCTGCAGCCAGCGCGCGTGCGCCTGCACGTCCACGAGTCGCAAGGCCCGCCGCTCGAGCTCGTCCGCGGCCGAGCTTATGTCGAACCGGATCTCTTCTATTTCCCGTTGCGTGTCAGCAGACGTTGCGCCCACTCAGCATCCTCCTTCAGCGTCTGCCGCGTGCGGTCGATTGGCGAGACTCGAATGTCGCGCAGGCCGCGCTTGATTACTCCGAGAGCCGCCAGGAAAAGCGCGACCAGCAGGACCAGGACTACAAGCCACCCGAGCCAGGGCCCGACGATCGGGATAAAGCGCGCCCCCAAGACGTTGAGCGACAGCACTATGGTCATGGTCAGCACGTCGAGCAGGATCAGCACGCCCGCGAGCGCTATCCCGACCCCGATGGCAAGCGTCTTGCTCGCTCGCAGGGCGTCCAGGACATCTTCCTTGGCCTCCTGCTTGGCCAGCTCGATCTGGCGGTCTACCAGGTCGTTCAGGCCGTTGACGATCCGTCGAAAGAGCTGCCCAACCGACTGCTGGCTGGTGGGCGGGAGCTGTTCCGTCACCCTGATCTACCTCCACCGGTCACGGGATGCCGACGGGACAGCAAATCCCGGGCCCATAAGACAGCCCACCGTGGACCAGGCAACCGAGCACCATTCTAGCAGGGCGCTGGTCGACGGACGGAGGCCGACCCGGGGCTCTGGTATACTCTGAACGCTGCGCGCCCGCCACGTTCGCCCCGACGGCGTCGGGGCCGATCGGCGGGCGTATTCGTGTAGCGGTCGGGCCAAGCGATGTCCCAGCAAACGATCCGCAACTTTTGCATCGTCGCCCACATCGACCACGGTAAGTCGACGCTCGCCGATCGCCTGCTGGAGCTGACCGGCACGCTCGCCGTGCGACAGATCACGGCCCAGGTCCTCGACCAGATGGAGCTCGAGCGCGAAAAGGGCATCACGATCAAGGCGAAGGCCGTTCGGATGCGGTACGCCGCCTCGGACGGACGGGTGTACCAGCTCAATCTGATCGATACGCCCGGGCACGTCGACTTCACATACGAAGTCTCGCGCAGCCTGGCCGCATGCGAAGGCGCCATCCTGGTCATCGACGCTGCGCAGGGCGTCGAGGCCCAAACCCAAGCCAACGCCTATCTCGCGATCGAGCACGACCTGACGATCATCCCAGTCATCAACAAGATCGACCTGCCAGGTGCCGACGCGGAGAAGGTCCGCCAGGAGATCGAGGCGGTCGTCGGCTTGCCGGGCGACGAGTGCATCCTAGTATCGGCCAAGGAGGGGATCGGCGTCGAAGGAGTCCTCGAGGCCATCGTGCGGCGGATCCCGCCGCCGGCCGGCGATCCGTCCGGGCCGCTCCGAGCGCTCATATTCGACTCCCATTACGACGCGTACAAGGGCGTCATCGCCTATGTTCGCTTGATGGACGGGTCTGTCCGTTCAGGCGACCGGGTCGTCATGATGGCGACTCAGCAGCGGGCAGACCTCCCCGAGGTGGGCGTCTTCCAGCCCCAACTGGCCCCGGCTGAGCTCCTCCGCGCCGGGGAGGTTGGCTACGTGGCGACCGGGCTCAAGGACGTTCGCGACGTGCGCGTGGGCGACACGATCACGCTGGCCTCGCGACCCGCCTCGGATCCGTTAGCCGGCTATCGACCCGCCAAGCCGATGGTCTTCGCCGGACTGTACCCAACGGCCGGCGAGGAGTACGCCTCGCTCCGGGAAGCGCTCGAAAGGCTGCGTTTGAACGATGCGTCCCTGGCATACGAGCCAGAAAGCTCGGTGGCGCTCGGCTTCGGCTTCCGGTGCGGATTCCTCGGCATGCTCCACCTGGAGATCATTCGCGAGCGGCTCGAACGCGAGTACGACCTCGAGCTGCTCATCACCGCCCCGAGCGTCGAATATCGAGTCACCACGACCAGTGGCGCTGTCGTGCTGGTGGACAACCCGGCGCTGCTGCCACCCCCGAGCCAGATCGCCGGCCTCGAGGAGCCATGGGTGGAGCTCAGCATCATCACGCCGAGCCGGTTCATCGGCACGGTGATGGAGCTAGTCCAGAACCGCCGCGGGACGTACCACAAAATGGAGTTCGTTGACGAGCAGCGGATCCTGCTGAGCCATGAGATGCCGCTAGCCGAGCTGATCGTGGATTTCCACGATCAGCTCAAGTCCCGCACCCAGGGCTACGCCTCGATGGACTACCAGCATGCGAACTATCGCCTGGCCAGGCTGGTCAAACTTGACATCCTGGTCAACGCCGAGCCAGTCGACGCCCTCTCCATAATCCTCCACGCCGACAAGGCCCAAGCCCGGGGCCGGGCCCTGGTCGAGCGACTCCGCTCGCTGATTCCGCGGCAGTTGTTTGACGTGCCCATCCAGGCGGCGATCGGCGGCAAGGTCGTCGCCCGCGAGACGATCCGCGCGATGCGCAAGAACGTCCTGGCAAAGTGCTACGGTGGGGACGTGACTCGGAAGCGAAAACTGCTTGAGAAGCAGGTCGAGGGCAAGCGGCGGATGAAGCGACTGGGCCGGGTCGAGATTCCGCAGGAAGCTTTCATGGCGGTGGTCAGTGTGGGCGACTAGCCCGTCGTTTGACAGCCTTCGCGCGGGAGGCCACACTAGACCGTGGCGCCGACCGCCGGCGTCCGATGTTGATCAAAGAGGGAGTATAGCCATGCCCGTCGAAGAACGCTCTAGCGCCGCCACGCTGCGAGGTAACTCGTTCACCGTACTCGGACGCGAACTTAGACCGGGCGACACAGCGCCCAACTTCAGCCTGGTCGGGGCCGGCAACTCGACTGTCAGCTTGCAGGACTCGGCCGGCAAGGTCCGCCTGATCAGCTGCGTCCCGTCGCTCGACACGCCGGTCTGCAGCACCGAGACCCAGAAGTGGGAGGCGAAGCGGCCGAGTCTCGGAGATGTCGAGCTGATCACCATTAGTATGGACCTGCCGCCGGCCCAGGCTCGCTGGTCGGGCGAGCACGGCGTACAGCACGCGGTCCTGTCAGCCCATAAGAACGAGCAGTTCGGCATCGACTACGGCGTCCTCATCAAGGAGCTTCGACTCCTTCAGCGCAGCGTCTTCGTCGTCGACAGCGACGACAAGGTCCGCTACGTCGAGTATGTCCAAGAGATACCGTTCGAGCCCGACTACGATGAGGCGATGCAGGCGCTGAAGGCGATCGGCGGTTCGTAGTAGGCGCTTTGGCGCCTCATGGCGCACCAAGTGCGCGCTACGCGCCACCGCGTGTCCGGCCGAGATACGCTTGAGTCACCTCCGGGTTCGAGAGCAACTCCCCGCTAGCTCCTTCGAGGCGAATGCGCCCGGCCTGGAGCACGTAGCCGCGATCGGCGATTTGAAGGGCCTGGTAGGCGCGCTGCTCGACCAGCAGGACTGCCACCCCCTCGCGCTTGACGTCGTTCAGCGTCTCGAAGACCGCCGAGGCTACGGCTGGCGCCAGCCCCAGGCTGGGCTCGTCCACCAGCAGTAAGCGCGGTCGAGCCATGAGTCCGCGTGCGATCGCGAGCTGCTGCTGCTCGCCGCCCGAGAGTAGCCCGGCCAGCTGCTGGCGGCGCTGGCCCAGGATCGGAAATCGCTCCCCCACGCGCGCGATATCTCGTTCAACGTCTCGTCGCCCGGCTCGGAAATAGCGCTGAAATGCCCCAAGCCGCAGGTTGTCCTCGACGCTCTGGTCGCCGAACACCAGGCGGCCCTCCGGCACGTGTGCGATGCCCAGCCCGGCTATCTGATACGTTGGTAAGGTGTCGATCCGTCGGCCGTCGAAGACGATCTGGCCCCCGACAACTGGCGCCAGTCCGCTGATCGCGCGCAGCAAAGTCGTCTTACCGGCTCCGTTCGGCCCGATGAGCGCGACTATCTCGCCTGCAGAGATGCGGAGCGTGACCTGAAGGAGGACCTCGAGCCGCCCGTACGCGACGGAAACGGCCTCAAGGGCGAGCATCAGCTAGCCAGGACCGGCCGACGTAGGCTTCCTGGACGAGCGGGTCCGAGACCACCTGGAGCGGGGCGCCCGCGGCGATCACCCGCCCTTCCTGGAGCACGGTCACCCGGTCGCACATCCGCACCACGAGGTCGACCTGGTGCTCGACGAGTAGCACGGCCACGCCGCAGCTCTTGATCACCGAAACGATAGTCGCCAGTTCTTCCAGCTGCTGATCGCCCAGCCCGGCGCCGGGTTCGTCGAGCAGCAGCCAGCGCGGTCTCAGGGCGAGCGCTCGCGCCAGCTCGACACGCCTGCGCAGCCCATGAGCCAGGTCGTCCGCTCGACGCTCCAAATACGGCCCGAGCCCGAGCGCCACCCCGAGCGCGGCGGCGCGCGCGACCGCCGACCGATCCGCCGACCGCTCGGAAGGCAGACTCAGCATGCAGCCCACCAGCGAAGCACGACGCAGGCGGTGCTGCCCGACGAGCACGTTGTCCAGAACTGAGAGCTGGCCGAACAGGCGAACGGATTGAAAGGTCCGCGCCACCCCGAGGGCCGCGAAGCGCCGCGCCGGCCAGCCGAGCGCGGCGCGCCCATTCACGCGGACCAGCCCACTGTCTGGTGCGATCTGCCCCGAGGCGACGTTCAGTGCGGTAGTCTTTCCGGAGCCGTTCGGACCGATCAGCCCGTGAATCGAGCCCGGCTCGAGCGTCAGGTCGATGCCGTCCAGCGCCACTACGCCGCCAAATCGCTTACTGGCGCCTCGGAGCTCGAGCGGGTCGGACCGAACACCAGGGTCGAGCGCGAGCAGGTCGCGAAGAATGGCCTCGTCGAGCGACTCGCCGGCACCTGACCACCTCGCGCCATCCGCGCGTCGTGGCTCAGAGCGCATCTGCCAGCGTGCCCGAACCTGGGCGCTCACGCCGGCCAGACCACCCCGAAACAGCGCCACCGATCCGAGCAAGAGGCCGCCGTAAACCAGCAGGCGTAGGTCCTGGAGGGCTTGCAGGGCCGGCAGTTGCGGCAGGACGGTTACGATGGCTGCGCCCACCAGTGGCCAGCCAAGACTCCCGGCTCCGCCCAGCAACACTGCCAGCAGCAGCTCCAGCGACGTCTCGAGGCCGAACGAGGCCGGGCTGATGTGGCGGTAGAGATGGGCGAACAGGCTACCCGCCAGGCCGGCGTACACGGCGCTCACCCCGAACGCGCCAAGCTTGGCGCGATACACGGCAACCCCGCTCGAGCTGGCCGCCAGCTCATCCTCGCGGACCGCGAGCAGCGCGCGTCCGTGAGAGGAGTTGACCAGATTGGCGCTCAACCAGGTCACCAATCCGGCGCAGACCGCGACCAGGTAGAAATGGGCCCGTCGGTCGAAGATCAGCGGCCCGATCGAGGCCGGTGGAATTCCAACGAGGCCATCGGGCCCGCCGGTCAGGGCGACCCAGTTAACCAGCAGGCGCTGGACGATCAGGTTGAAGGCCATAGTGGCCATCGCGAGGTACGCGCCGGCCAGACGCAGCGACGGAACTCCCAGCAGCACCCCCACAAGTCCAGCCAGCGCCGCACCGGCGAGCGCGCCGACCACGAAACCCTGCTCGCCACGCAGCGTCACCAGCGCCGAGGCGTAGGCGCCCACGCCGAACAGCGCCGCGTGACCCAACGAGACCTGGCCGCCGTAGCCGAGCACCAGGTTGAGGCCAGTCACGACGATCATGCTGATCCCGACCAGCTCGGCCAGCAGGAGATAGAACTGATTCGATACGACCCACGGAGTGGCCAGGATCGCCACCAGCCCAAGCACCCAGATGAGCGCTCTGGGAAGCCGACTCACCACAGGGATTGGAGAACCAGGCTGCCGCGCCCGCTCGGCCCAGATCTCGCTGTCTCCGCTCTACCCCTGTGGTTGACCAATTCCTCAGGCTCGGACGACGACCCGTGCGCCGACGAGGCCGGTCGGCCGGGCGAGCAAGACCAGGATCAGCAGCCCGAAGGCGGCCACGTCGTAGAAGCCAGGCCAGAGCAGCCCGCTGGCCAGGACCTCCATAACGCCGAGCAGGATCCCTCCTAGAAACGCGCCCTGAAACGTGCCGAGCCCGCCCACCGCCGCGGCGGCGAAGCCCTTGATACCGAGCACGGTCCCCATCTCGGGGCTAGCGTTGGTGATCGGACTCACGAGCAGCCCGGCAATCGCCGCCAGAGCCGCGCTGATGCCGAAACTGATGAGCGACATCGTCGAGACGTTGATGCCCATGAGCTTGGCCGTATCCCGATCGTAGGCAACCGCTCTCATCGCCTTGCCGAAGATGGTGGCGCGATACAGAGCCTCCAGCGCCAGCATGAGGGCTATCGCCACCACGACTGTCACCGCCTCCTGAGGCACGAAGGCCGTCCCAAACAGCTCGACGCGGCCCAAGCCGAAGGGCGCGGGGAACGCGACTGGCACCTTGCCCCACACCTCGGCGGCCCCGCTCTTGAGCATCATACCCAGGCCGAGCGTGCTGATCACCCATGCGATGCTCGACTGCAGTGCGCGGAGTGGATATACCGCCACCCGCTCGGCAATCAGCCCGGCCAGGACCGTGACGAGCCCGGCGACCAGGACTGCCGGCCCGAGTGGCAGCCCCGCGCTCACGTGGGCGCTGTAGCCAACCAGCGCTCCGAGCATGACGAACTCGCCCTGAGCGAAGTTCACCACTCGGGTGGTGGCGAATATCAGCGTGAAGCCGAGTGCGACGAGTGCGTAGATGCTGCCCAGTGCCAGGCCACTGACTAAGAGCTGGGCGACGAACCCAACGTTCAAGGGGCGTCGTTCGGTCGACGGTACAGACCGTGCCTTTCGCCGGCCGCGTAGACGACCGTCAGGTCGGTCTGTTGGAATCCGTTTCGAAGCTCCGGCCCGAACGTGTAGGTGGTGTAGATACCGTTACCCGCAAAGCCCTGGATCCCCTCCAGCGCCTGTTGGACCTTGGCAGGCTCGTCGCTGCCGGCCCGGTTGACCGCTTCCGCGTACAGATAGATCGCTTCATACCAGGGCGCGCTGACCACAGTCTGGGCGCTCCAGTCGGGTCCGTACTCGGCGTCGAGCTTTTCGACAAACTCCCGGCTTCGAGCATCAGCGGGCGCCGAGTCGGAGAAGCTGAACCGCCTTGAATAGGTCCCGAGGTGATTCTGGCCAGCTTCGCCGGCTAGCTGCCGAAACCCGACCGTCGTGATCCCTGACGCGCCGATCATCTGAAGCCGGGAACCGAGCTTGTCGAGGGCCTTGGCAGCCTGGGCCAGATCGTTGCCCAGGCCCCACGCGAGAATCCCGTCCGCGCCCGAGTTGATGATCCGACCTACCTGGCCGGTCATATCCGCGTCGCCAGGGTTGTACTTTTCCTCGGCTACGATCTGGACCCCGAAGGCATCCGCGCGCGGCTTTAGCTCGGCCACGCCGCCCTGCCCATATCCGGTGCTGTCGGCCAGGATACCGAGTTTCCGGTAGCCGCGGACCCGCCCGAAATAATCGAGTATGAGCTGTGCCTCCTGGGCGGCGTAATACTGGGGCCTGAAAATGGACGGGTGCTTTTTGGGGTCGACCGTCGCCGTCCCTGTCGTGATCTGCAGGTTGATCACCTGCGCTTCGGTTACCGCTGGCGCTACGGCCAGCGCGTTGGGCGTGTTGATGGGGCCGATGATCACCTTGACGCCCTGGTTGCTGATCAGCTCCTGGACGACCTGGACGGCCTTGGTCGGGTTCGCCTCGTCGTCGCGGTAGACCATCTCAATCTGGCGGGCCAGGAGACCGCCCCGCGTGTTGAGCTCCTTGGCGGCCAGGTTGGCCCCCATTCGAGCGCCCTCGCCAAAGGTCGCCTGAGGGCCGCTCAGCGCCGTCACGCCCCCGATTAGGAGCTTGCCGCTTACTGGCGGACCGGATTTCGGCGGCTCGGTCTTGGCCGGTGCCTCAGCAGGCTTGGGGGTCGCCGCGCCAGAGCTGCGAGCAGGCGGACCGCAGGCCACGACTAGCGCGAGAACCAGAGTCGCGGCCATGGCCAGCGTGCGGCGGCTGACTCGGTTGGAATGGGCCAAACTCATTGACAGTCCCGCCTTTCGCGGTCAGTACGCGCGATGTCCGTAGCGCTAGGATAACAGACGCCTACCAAGCAGTCGGAGTGAGCCGATGTCTCTGACCGACGACGTCAAGCGCCGAGCATCCGAGCTGGGGTTTCACCTCGTCGGGGTCACGAGCGCCGAGCGGTTCGCATCCGCCGAGTGGCGTCTCGTGGACTGGCTCCAAGCGGGGCGGCACGCCGAGCTAAGCTGGATGACTCCCGAGCGAGTTCGACGTTCGTGCCGCCCCACCGAGCTTCTGGCCGGCGCGCGCTCGCTGATCGTCGTCGGTGTCGCCTACGCGGCACCCCAGCCCCATCTGTCGACCGCCGAGCCGACCGGCAGAATAGCCCGCTATGCGCGAAGCAGCGATTACCACGACGTCATGGGCCGCCGCCTGCGAGCACTCGCCGATTACCTCCGCCAGGTCGCCGGCTCCGACGTCCGAACGCGCGTGTTCGTCGATTCCAGCCCGCTCGCCGAGCGCGAGGCCGCTGTGCGAGCCGGGCTCGGCTTTTTCGGCAAGAACACGAACCTTCTGACAGCGGTCGCCGGCTCGTGGGTTCTGCTTGGGGCCGTCTTGACCGACCTCGCGCTAGGGCCGGACCGTCCGGTGGTCAAGGACTGTGGCCAATGTCGCCTCTGCCTGGACGCCTGCCCAACCGGCGCGCTGCCCGCGCCGTACGTCCTCGACGCGAACCGATGCATCTCCTACCTCACCATTGAACACCGCGGCCCGATCGCGCCTGAGCTTCGGCCCTCGATCGGCGACCATGTCTTCGGATGCGATATCTGTCAGGAGGTCTGCCCCTGGAATCGGGCCAACCGCTCACTCATCTGGCCCGAGCTCCTGGGGGACGAGCGCTCGGCGTGGCCGTTGCTCGTCGATCTGCTCGATCTCGACGACGACGGCTTTCAACGCCGTTTCAAGGGCACGCCCATCACGCGCGCCAAGCGGCGGGGTCTGCTCCGCAATGCAGCGGTCGCTCTCGGCAATCAGGCGCGGCCCGAGACGGTGCCGGTCCTTGCCCGCGCCCTGGCCGACCCGGAGCCACTGGTCCGCGGCCATGCCGCCTGGGCGCTCGGTCGGATCGGCAGCCAGCCGGCCAGAGCGGCCCTGGAGCGCGCGCTAACTTCGGAGAGGGATCCGTATGTTCGCCGGGAGACCGAGGACGCGTTGTCGCTCCCTGGCCCTCAGCCCCGGCCCCCTCTCCCTCATGGGGGAGCGGGGGCCGGGGGGTGCGGGCGAGGCTAAGGGCCGCGGGACAGTCCCTAACCCACCGCCGCGCGCAGGATGTGAGCGACCACGATTCGGCGGAGCTCCTGGCTACGGGTCGCCCTGGCGATCAGGCGGCGCACTACCATCGTGGTCGGTTCACCCTCGGGCAGGCAGTAGAGCCGCTCGTCGGGCTGGCCAGACGTCTCGACGATGCCCTCGCCTGTCAGATCATCGAGGGCGGCCACGATCACCGCTTGCGGCCGATTGATCTCTCGCACCAGCTCAGCGGTCGCGGTCCACGAGCCGGTTTGCTCAGATAATTGCCCGCAGCACGTCCCACTTGGCGAACGACTTGATGTGGCACTTAACGAAGGCCAGTAGGGCGGGATCGAGGTCGGGCTGCGCCAGCAAGGTTGGGCCGTGATACTGCTGCACTCTCATACCCTCACAACGTCGTGATGGCGAGCACGAGCGGCCGTCAACTCTGACAGCCGCCACAATCTAGAACGCGCGGGGCCGCAAGAAAGGTCCGCAGCACGCGATGTCGAGTCTTATGCCTCGACGCTGCGAGCGTCCACCCCGCCTACGAGGATAACGCTGCGCTCGGCGCCCGGCATCACTCTCGAATCAAGAAAGAGTCACAAATCGAGTCTCGCCGACTCCTCGCATAGCACGATCTCTCTCGACTACGGCGTCGGCGTGGCGGTCGGCTCGGCCTCCGGAGTTGGCGTCGCCGTCGGAGCGGGTGTGGGCGTTGGCGGTTGGCGTGGCGGCTCGGTGATCAAACGCTCCAGATCCTGAACGAGAGCGTTGGAGACCACGAATACGACGGTCTCGTCGCCGCGCCGCGCATACGTCCCGGCCTCGGCCGGAGCCTTGGCCCCGAAGTAGAGCGAATATTGCGCCCCGTCGCTCTGGTCGATGGCAACCATCGTCTGCGGATTGTCCAGTCCGTAATCGGCTGGGTTGGCGGGCTCATCGAATCGACGGGTCGCCCGCAATCCGGCCAGGCGGAGCGTGATGCCGCTCAACCGAATCTTGTCGGCAGGCTCACCCGTGGACGGGAGCGTCCAGTTCCCGTCGGCGTCCTTCTCCACGACCGTCTGCTGATCGCCCTTGCGGACGGCCAGCCGCTGCGTGTCACGGTCCTCGAACTTGAAGACCTCGAGCTGCTGGTTGGACGTCTGATCCTTGGCCGTGGGCTGGTTCGCCTGGCCGCCGCTCGGGCCCCCAAGGTAGACGTATCCCCCCAGCGCAATCAATACAGCCAGAAGTCCGAGGGTGAGCCTCGGGTTCATCTCAGCGTCGGCTCCACCAAACCGTGGCTCCGCCCGCCAGGACCAGCAATGGCAGAAAAACCACAGACGACCAAAAGACCGTGGCTGCTTGCGCACCAGTTAGGAACATCGAACGAGTATCGGACGGCTTGGCGCGGATCGAGATCAGCTCTTCCGCCTCGGCCAGCCAGTTGGCGGCGTTGAGGAAGAAGTCACGGTTGCCGACTGGCAGCGAGAGCGCCTCGTTGGTGATGAAGCGCGAGCTGCCGATCAGGACCAGACGCGTCTTTGGGGCGTTTGAATCGGCCTCCGAACCGGGCGGCGTATCGGGGCGGATCTCCACGGCCAGCGCCAGGGTCAACGGACCTTTGACGTCCACTCCGTCGTCGAACTGGATCTTCTGCGGGTCGCGCAGCGCGGCCTCGTCCATCTCGGCCCAGCTGCGGTCGCTGGTCTGCGCCAGGCTGGTCATCGTCGCACCGCGAGGTGGGTCCTTGGGGACGTTGAAGTAGGTTGCGCCCGGCACCAGCAGGTTCGGCATCTGTTCGGTGATCTTGTGGACCGGGAACTTGCTAATGACCGGGTTGAACGGCGAGCGGAAGAAGGCATTCCGATCCGTGTCGACGACGAAGGCCTGTCCGAGCTCGAGGTTCCACTTGCTGACCAACGCACCCAGACCAGCCTCGACCTTGGGATCGGCCAGGATCATCACCTTGCCGCCCTGGTCCAGGTAGCTCGAAAGCGCTTCGCGCTCGGGGTCGCCCAGTGGCAGCTTCGGCCCACCGATGATCACCAGGCTCGCATCGTCGGGCACCGAGTTGGATGCAAAGAGGTTGAGCTGCTCGACGACGAAGTTATCGGACTCCATGCTGGTCTTAAGCTGTCCGTACCCGTCGTTGTCGAAGCCGTCGATGCGGTGCTCGTTGTGGCCGGTCGTAAAGTACGCCTTTTTGGGTTTGGGCTGGATGAGGCGCAGAATGCCCGTGGTCAGGTCTGACTCGCGGGTGCCGGTGATCTGCTGGCGACGATCACCCATCTGCAGGACCGTTGTCCCGAACTCCTTGATGCCGAACTGCTGGGCGAGGGCTGGGCGCTCGACCGGATCGACGAACTCGTAGCTGATCTTGCCGTCCGACCGAACCTGGTATTCGCGGAGCAGATCGCGGAATTCGCCTCCGTCACCGCGAATGCGGCTGTCATCTCCCTGGAAGAAGCCCATCACCTGGATCGGCTGATCGAGTTGCCCGAGTACCTTGATCGTCTCATCCGATAGGGAGAATTGCTTGTTGGCGGTCAAGTCCCAGCGCTCGTGGCGTCGCGAGCCAATCACGTTGATGAGCGCGAGGATCCCGAGGAAGATCGCCGCGACGGCGAACGTGTTCCCGCCGTACAGGGCCCCCCTGGTGGTCAGCTTGCCCCAGACTGCCTCCGGATCGATCGCGATCGCGACGCCGAGCAGCAGGATGCCGGCCGCCAACATGATCCGCATTGGAGTGTCGAACCCGGCGAAGATCAGGTAATAGCCACCGGCGGCGGCCATCAGGAGCAGCCCGAGGCCTGCCAGCGGGGCCTTGACCAGATCGAGCGACAATTTGGGGAGGCGCTCCGTCCAGGACGGCCGAGAGCGCCTCGAGCTCGCGGTCCTGCGACCGTCACTCACTGGGCACAGCCCTCCAATCGACCGGCCAGCCTATCCCCCCCAACGACGTGTCTGGAGGGAGAGGTAAGCCAGGAAGAGCGCGGCGGCCACGATGCTCAAGAAGTAGATCACGTGCGTCGTGTCAATCACGCCGCGCGAGAAGTCCTGGAAATGGCTGGGCACGCTTAGGTAGCGCATGGCGTCGCTGCCTGGCTTGCCAATCGCGTCGGCCACCAGGTCGCCGAGCCACATGATCAGGAGGATCGCGAACGAAAGGAAGTACGCGATGATCTGATTCTGGGTGAACGACGAGGCCCAGAGTCCGACGGCAAGGAACGCGGCCCCCTGGAGAATGATGCCAACGTAACTTGTCAGGATTGGTCCGCCGTCGGGACTGCCGAATATGAAGAGCACCGCCGGGTAGTAGAGAGTGAGCGCCAGTATGCCCAGCAGAGAGCCGAGCGCCGCAAGGTACTTGCCGAGGACAACCTCGAAATCACGAACCGGATTGGTCAAGAGCAGCTCGATCGTGCCGCTGCGGGCCTCCTCGGCAAGGAGCCTCATCGTGAAGGCGGGCAGAACGATGAGCCAGATCACACTCACATTACCGATCCAGTAACGCAGCGTGGCCTCACTGACTCTTGAAAAGGGGCCCGAGAACAGCACGCCAGCGATCACGAGGAAAAGGCCCGTCACCACATAAGGAACTGGCGACACAAAGTAAGACTTCAGCTCGCGCTCGGCGATGGCGAGTGTGTTCCTCACGCGGCGGCTCCTTCGGTCGCTACACTGGCCTCCTCGGTGGTCAGCCGCAGGAAGATGTCCTCCAGGCTCATACCGGCTTGGTGCAGCTCCAGCAACCCAAAGCCCCCGTTCACCACTGCCGCCGCCAGCGCCTCGCGGACGTCCGCCCCAAGCTCTCCGGCCACGTTGTAGGTCGCCACCTCGCCCTCTCGACCATCGCTTGCCACGGTGACACCGGTCACCTTGGGCACTTGCTTGAGCTGTTTGATCACTGCCGCCCGCGGACCGCGCACCTCGACCTGGATCGCTTCGGCGCCCCGCAGCCGGCGAGTCAGGTTTTCAGGTGTGTCAACCGCCACCAGCCGGCCATCGTTGATGATGATCACCCGCGAGCAGGTCATGCTGACCTCAGGCAGGATATGAGTGCTCAAGATGACGGTGTGCTCGCCGCCGAAGCTCTTGATCAGGTTCCTGACTTCGATGATCTGCCTGGGGTCCAAGCCGATGGTCGGCTCGTCCAGCACCAGCACGTCCGGACTGCCGAGCAGGGCCTGCGCCACGCCAACCCGCTGCCTGAAACCCTTCGACAGCTTCGCGATGAGCTGCTCGGCACGTTCGACAACGCCGGTCGCCCGCATGACCCGCTCGATTTCGCTCTTCCGATCGCGGCGGGGGATGCCCTTGAGCTTGGCCATGAAGTCCAAATAGCCACTGACGCTCATCTCCGGATAGAGCGGGACCGTCTCGGGCAGATAGCCGACCCGCTGCCGCGCCTCGACAGACTGTTTAAAGATGTCGAAGCCGGCGATGGTGACCGTCCCGCTGGTGGCTGGCATGTAGCCGGTCAGGATGCGCATCGTCGTCGTCTTGCCGGCTCCATTAGGTCCGAGGAAGCCGAGCACCTCGCCCCTCTCCACGGAGAAAGTGACGTCGCTGATCGCGCGATGCGGCCCATAGTCCTTGGTCAGCTGCTGAACGTCGATCATGCTCTCTCAGTTCGCCGGGCGCCGATCCGTCAGGTGCACAGACGAATACACCGACACGCGGAGGACCTCGGAAGCGGTGTGGAGAGGCCGAGGACCTTCGCTCGCTCAGAGTGACAGACCGCTGAGCTCAGACCGACAGTCGCCAAACGACGCCGTGGGCAACAGTCTGTTCTCAGGTCAAAGGGCACCGTTCGACGCGGAAGTATATCGAGGCCGGTTTCGACTGGTCAAGGATGTGTACTCGTTCGGTACCTCCGTTACACTCCTCCTCTCTCGCGTGATGCTGATTCCAAGCCGTGACGAACTCCAGTGGGGTGAGGTAGCCGAGCGCCTGGTGGGGGCGCACGGTGTTGTAGACGACTTCCCAGGTCCGCA